>ULLB01024423.1_pt1 | contig 6844 bp, 4 predicted proteins | sample 1951311 | NCBI WGS metagenome assembly ULLB01 (sample SAMEA4835516, study PRJEB28245) | human gut metagenome | biome: gut microbiome; material: fecal sample | place: Denmark | collected 2008 | reverse complement strand
ATGTCGATACAGTTGATACCGGCACTATTTTCCGATAATTCCGTAGCTACGAAATAGACGGTTTTTCCATCTTGTGACATGCCTGCCATTGTGCGACAAGAAGTTTCATATTCCCGTCCGTTTTCAAAGTCATTATATTCTCCGTCGTGGAGTTTTCCTTCATAGGCTATGCTGGGGTATCCGTGGAATGCTTGTAAGATATTGTCTGGTGGTGTTCCGAATTTTCCGGCAACTAATTTTTGTGAGATGGTTATTTCTTCGCCAACTTTTATATCGGGGAGTGAATTCAGTTTTGTATTACGGAGATATAGAACGAAATCGGTGTCGGAAGTTTGTAGGGGTAAATCCGAGACTTCGAGTACATCGCATACCGTGGGAGTCCCATTCACGATCCAATTGGATCGGGGGCGTATTTTTATGTATCTTCCCTCGGCATCTAGATTGAGCGAGTTCATATTTGTGAACAGGACGCAATCTCCGTTGCGGATTGTTTCTGCGCCCCAGTTGAAATGGTCGATTGTCACTTCGTCACCCGATGCCGAAATTGCTTTGCACTCTGGAACGGGAAAAAAGACCGATGCCGTTTTATCTTGGGTAATAGCAAATGTCGATCTTCCGCTACCTGCTGGCATAGAGATGACGCCGTTGCTAATGTTTAGTCCGATACAGACGCCTTCGTCATAACTGAAAAAGTCATGATTGAAGGCCGCGCATACTTTATGCCCCGGGGTGGTTAGCCGCTTTGACATGTCTTGTACCAATTCCCGTTTTAAATCAGGAACGGAGTTGTTCGATTGTACTTGTTCAATTACATTGTAAGGATTGGTCATGTCGATAGTGGTCGCCCACAGTGTGAGGGGAACCGATTCGTATCTGATTTTGATATACTTTATACCGGGACCTATTTCGTAGTGTTCCAATGTGTCGGCTACGCCCCAATTGGGAGCCGCGGCCGTGACGGAGAAAATTCCTATCACTATAAAAACGAAGAGCGTAAGGTTCTTTTTCATGTGTTTTAATATTAGTAAGATCTTGTGATAAAACTAAATTAGTTTTAATAACAACAAAGATATACTACTTTTTTGAATTTTAGATACTGTTTATTCTAAAATATTGTATTTAAATATTATTTATTGTGTCGATTTTCTGGTGGGTGATCGTTTTATCGTTCCTTTGAAAAGTTTGTGTTAGGATAAGATATTGTTTAATAGTGCTTTGTCGCTTCATTTTTTCTTGTAGTAGCCGTGGTGGTAAAAAAATTGACACTATTTAATTTCCATTATTATAACGAGATTCATATATTTGTTTAATATTATAGAATAAGGCTATAATTATTAAATTTATAGTATAGTTATGTCGGTTTATAGTAATTGGAAATATTTCTTCGATTCTTTTTGGAAATTTGTGTCCCGTAATAGTTATCCTATTGTTTTAGTATTGTTTTTTATATGGATATGTATAGGTATTTTCCCGTTGACATGTTATGAATCAGATAGTATGCATGTTATTGCGGGGTGTAATATCATGTATAATCAGGGACTTACATTCCCGCCAGTATATTCTTATTTATATGAAATGCAACCGTTGGTAACCTATACGGTGGTAGGATTCAAATATATATTTCCGTTTTTGACATGTGAACAAATCTATTGTTTGCTGTCTGCCATATGCGGGGCTCTATTTATCGTGGAAAGTGTGAATTTCGTTTATCGGATTACATCTTTTAGAAAAATATTTATTTTGCTTTCTCTGTTTCTTATTCCAGAGTCTTTTGCCATTTCGATGTATCCCAATTCGGCGATTTTTGCGGCAGTGTTTTTTGTTTGCGCTCTAAACAGGTTATTAGATGGAAAGTTTTATGTGGCAATGGTGTTGATGGTAATCGCTCCTTTATATAGGATAGATATCTTGATAGTTTATCCAGTGGTATTTTTTATTTTTTTATTTCAAAGGAAGAGTGTAAAAGAGAGTATAACGAGGTCGGTATTTTTAGCTGTTCTCATACTTCTATTTGTGACGATTGGATATTGGGGGCTGCGGGCAAACCCTTTAACCGCATTGACCGGTTATAACGGTATGAATGAAACACACAGTTTCGCTTCGCAAGTAAAGTTTGCGGTATTTACGTTTTATACGATTCTCAATTTTGTTTTTGTCCCTATGGGTTTGGTTGTCCTTTTCCGGGAAAAGAAGTTTGGAATTATGGGGATAGCGTTGATTCCTATTATTCTCATTCATTTTATGTTTCGTTATACAGGGTGTGCGCCTAAACATTATTTATATTTGATTCCTTTTGTTTCTCTCATAAGCGTCTATGCTATGAGGTGGATATATGAGAGGGTCAAAGGGAAACCGGTTTTAAAGTACGGTATAGTTTCTATCGTAGTTTTGTTTTTATGCCTCGGTATAAGAATAGACTTTCCCGACTCGCCGTGGAGAAATGTTCCTGATTCGGATGCGAAGTTAGGTCCTTATGTTCAATTTTGTAGGGAAAATTATACGAAATATCATGTCACGATAGGAGTGGGTGCAGGTCAACTGATACCGACGTTAGACGAGTATATGTTACTTAGCGGGAATTTATTTTATCCGTTTTATATTCATGAATATAAAACGGTAAAAGAGGGTAAGCGAATCGCAGTAAAAAAATGGTTCGATGAGAAAAAAGACTATAATTTATTGGCATGTAGTTGGGAAGATATATTTTATTTTCCCAACTTGCTGCTCGAAGAAGGGTATGAATTTAGAGAGTTGCCTTGTGAGAATTTTACGTATGAATTATTAAAAGGAGATAGGCGAGTGACATTATACACCCGAGAAATTCCGAAAGGCGATATACAAGGAATGGTTCAAGCGATTGACGAAGTTAATGAATATTCCAAAGGCGAAGACCTTTATATTGTATCGGCTCTTGAAAATCAAGACTATTTGTTGAATAAACTATCTGTTAGCGGAAAAGTTCGTAAGCAAATGGATAGACTCTATAAAGTAAATTAGATAGTTTCTCAATATTTTTTTCGTGGATATATCGAATAATTCTGCGTTTGTATAAAATGTGATTATGGAAGCCATCTGTAATGCTAAATAAATTTGTTTTTGCTCTCATTTGTATTACCTTTGACGAGAGTTAAGGCTTGTTGAAGCTCAACAGACCTGTTCTGTATTTGCCTTGTATTATGTTTGTGTGAAATACGAAAGCAGACGGAGTGTCTGTATAATACCGAAAAAATCGTTTATACGTAAAAAATATGAGTGTGATAATTTCTCCATCGTTGTTGTCGGCAGATTTTGGAAATCTAAACAATGAGATAGATATGATAAATGCTAGTGCCGCCGATTGGTTGCATATCGATGTGATGGACGGTGTGTTTGTCCCGAATATTTCTTTCGGGTTTCCGGTGTTGGAATTTGTGAATCGGCAATGTGAAAAACCTCTTGATGTGCATTTGATGATCGTCGAGCCTCAAAAGTTTATACCAGAAGTCAAGCGTGTGGGCGGAGCTATTATGACGGTTCATTATGAGGCATGTACACATCTTCATCGGGTTGTTCAGCAGATACATGCAGCAGGTATGCAGGCCGGAGTTTCATTGAATCCTCATACACCGGTGTCCTTGTTGGAAGATATTATCGAAGATGTCGATTTGGTTTTGCTGATGTCGGTAAACCCCGGCTTCGGCGGGCAGAAGTTCATTCCTCGCATATTGGATAAGGTGAGGGATTTGAAAGAGATGATCGCTCGTAGAAATTCGCATGCGGTTATAGAGATAGATGGCGGGGTAAATTTGGATACCGGTCGGCAATTAGTTGAGGCAGGAGCCGATGCATTGGTTGCCGGTAGTTTTGTTTTCCACTCGGATAATCCTATCGATACGATTGCTCGATTGAAGCAGTTGTAAAAGGAAATATATGGGATAGCCCCTATCGCATATTCGTGTGCAGAGGAGGGTGAAACGTTTCTTGTTTCGTTACAATCCGACGAGTTTTCTATACGATAATATAAAACATTCTAAATTTCTCCCCTGTGTTTTGCAACGTAAAATATAGGGGAGAGACCGAAGAAACGATAGTTTCTGAGGAGAGGGGTTAGATGTATAAAACCACAATCCCCTCTGATTTTCTACTGAGCCGTTTTTTCAGCTCCGGGAGGTTTAATCCGTTATCAGATTATTGCATATAACCTTTGACCGTCATCGGGTCGTTACCTACTAAAACTTCAACCGTTGTTTTTTCACCTCGGCTGTTCTCGTAGGCGAATGTATAAGTATGGCCTTTTTCCAATAAGAAACTCAGTGCATCGTTCATATCCTGCAAAGGACCGGCTGTGCGGCCTCCACCCACTTGTATGCCATTGCAAAATACATCGACGTTTGCTTCTACTCGATCGCCGGAATCGGAGCTATGCCGTTTATCTCGGAACATCATGAAAGTCACATTCGTATGGGTCCCTTGTTTCGTAAGGATTTGGGTCGATTCGGTGTATATATCTCGATAACGTTGCGATACATCGATACCATGAACACTGCGTGCCTCTTCATTCCACGCCATTGGAAACCAGTCTCCCGTAGGTCGGAACGATACAGCATAAATTCCGTGTGTATGGTCTCCCGATACTGATTTTCCTGCATCGGCCATAAACCAAGCCTTGTCGAGTACAGGAGGTTGATAATATTCTGTGGAGAACCATGTCCCATCTATCCAAACTTCTGTCCAACTGTGGTTACCTCGATTGTCGTGCCAAGCGGCAGTCCCTGCAAAACGAGCCGGAATACCTACGGAGCGAAATGCGTCGACCAAAAGAATGGATAACCCGGTACAGGAAGCCATGCCTTGCCTTATCGATTCAGGAGGGCTTTGGTTGGGCTTTTCCCGAAGCGTGTTGTATTCCACTCCGACCACTTCGGGGATAATTCGGTTTATTGTGTCGATGGCCGCTCGTATGTCTGTGCATTTGGCTACACGAGGAGCGAAACGATTATAAAAATCTTGTCTCCACGAGTCCCGAGTTTCGTCTACCACGGCATAGGGTAAAACTTCGTTGAGGAAGATAGAGTCGGGTAATGCTTTTGTCCATGAAAATTCAGACCGAACCCGACAGGCGTATGCCACGTTCTCTTTTAAAAGGTCGAGATTCATCGTGTCGCGGTCTTCCTGTGGCATCCAAACTATCAGGTAAGCCATCGCTTCTTGTTCGTCGTGTGGCGTTTTGTGTAATAGTAATCTTAGGCTATCTGCACGAGACGACTGGTTTAAAACGGTTTCGAGTTGTCGTTTATAATCGGTTGAGATACCAGAGGTACAGGCAGAGAATGAGCAAATCAACCCGGCAAGCAGTAGAAAAAATGGAGCTTCTTTTCTCATGTGAGAGTCGTTTTTAGATTAGTTGGTTCAGAATATTACGAATCATGGTTGGGTCGATTCCGATTGATGCATATTCGGGAATCCCCTGTACTCCGCCCATTGAGATCGACGGATTTTTATAGGTCATACGGCTTTCTGTTAAGTTTCGAGCACTGAAATGTATGGCATCCACTCCGGTGTCGGCAAGCAGTTTGACGTTCGATGCATTCACTCCGCTTCCTGCCATTACGGCTATTCGTCCTGCGGAGGCTTTGACTAACGAATGAATGTTCTCGATTCCTTCCGATGCTGTGTTACGTCCTCCCGAAGTGAGTACCCGACAGAACCGACTCTCACGAGGGCTTCGAGGGCTTCGTTGGTATCGCAGGTCATGTCGAAAGCCCGGTGGAATGTAAATTCCATTTCTTTGGCTGCGGCGACCAATTCTGCTGTGCGGATTTCGTCTACTCGTCCGTCGGAAGTGAGTATTCCCGCTACCACGCAATCTGCTCCGCAGTCATGGACAAAACTAATTTCTTCGAGCATTTGGTGAAATTCTTTGTCGGAGTAGAGGAAGTCTCCGCCACGGGGACGAATCATTACACTCAGTTTCAAATGAGGAATTCGACGAGCCATGCGAATGAATGCGGCCGATGGGGTAGTGCCTCCCTCATAAGGAGATGCACACAGTTCTACACGGGTGATACCCATATCGGCGGCTATTTGGCAGGCTTCGAGTGTGAAAGTGCAAAGTTCGGTTTCTATCATGATTACCGTTTCTCTAAATTGTGTATCGAATTTTCATTTTCAAAGGATTTTACAAAGATAGTGAAAGGTGAGTGCAGAGACAAACGGAAACCTCGTTTCCGATTTGACTATGCCGAACCGCAGCCTATCTTCGTACTCACAAAGATAGTGAAAGGTGGGTGTAGAGACAAACGGCAATATTGTATCCGATTTGGCTATGCCTAACCGAATCCTATCTTTGTAGTTGCAAAGATAGATATTTATTGATGGGATGCAAGAGGGAAAAGTGGGTCATTGGTTATGTGTAGTCATACCCTATGTATTGTATCATTCAATAAATACGAACAGCTATGCGAAAATCGCATAGCTGTTCGTATTTTTTACAAGTGGAAATATGCTTATTTCGACTTTTTCATTCCTTTATAAATGAGAAATCCTACGATAAATACACAAATAGCGATGAGTATATAGAGTATTTCGTGGCTATACATCTGTACTTTCGAGATAAGTTCGTCTTCGGGGATAACAGCATGGAATCCATATCCTATGGCGGTCAATACGATATTCCAACACATGGCGCCAAGAGTCGTGAAAAGAATAAATTTGGAGAATTTCATACGCGCTAATCCTGCCGGTATGGAAATAAGTTGACGTACGGCCGGTATCAGTCTTCCGATGAGGGTGGATATACTACCATGCTTGTCGAAATAGCGTTCGGCTGTTTCGACTTTTTTCTGGTCGAGCAGACAGATATGTC
>ULLB01020999.1_pt1 | contig 6887 bp, 2 predicted proteins | sample 1951311 | NCBI WGS metagenome assembly ULLB01 (sample SAMEA4835516, study PRJEB28245) | human gut metagenome | biome: gut microbiome; material: fecal sample | place: Denmark | collected 2008 | reverse complement strand
CAAAAGAGATACTGATCTTATTGGCTCTCGATTCAAAAATCTTCTTGTTTGCCACAATGATAAACTTTGTATAATTATTTTTATTGTTCTGGATTGCCTCATCCAGCACTTTCAAACCGTAAATATCCGCAGTCAGGGTGCTTGCGATCGCTGCCTTGTTCTTTTTTCCATCTTCTTTGATCTTCTGGGCGGACATCGCAGTATTTTTCAGACTGTGCTTTTCCCAGTCTCTGTGGCTCTCAAGGTATTTCGAGCACTGCATCAGCGCCTGTGGGTGGGAATAAATGTCGGTGATATCGTCCATGTCTGCTTCCGGCAGGCCCAAAAGTGCATGGTCGATACGGATGATCTGCTCGCCCACGATATAATTATTGTATTCCACCATAAGATCATAGTTCTCGGAAACGATTCCGGCAGATGAATTCTCAATTGGGAATACAGCGTAATCGGCCTCTCCGTTTTGGATGGCTTCCATCGCATCCCGCCACGTATCCACATGATAACTGTCTGCATTCTCCCCGAAATACTCATTCAGCGCAAGCTGTGAATATGCGCCTTCCGTTCCCTGAAATACGATTTTAGCATTTTTGTAATTCAGATGATCTACTTCTTTAAAATCGGTTTTTTCCGTCTGACCATGTTCTGTCAGTAGCTGATACTGACGCTTCCGGCTCATGGACATGATCTGCTCGAACAGTTCACGGATACCATGTTTTAAAAATGGCGTAGTTCCTTTTCTGCTCAATGTTTCCAACTTGGAAACCTCACGCTGCTTGTCAAATACTTTCTTTCCCACAGCAATTTTATATTCAGCAACTTCCTCTGAAATTGCCATTCTGCGTTCATACAGATCCACGATCTGACTGTCGATCTGATCAATCTCATCTCTTAGTTCCAATAAATCTCTCATAAAAAATCCAAGCCTTTCCATTTATTATTTATAATATATTACATTCACAGTTTGCTTGCAAGAGAACACTTGCGTCATGGTATACAGAAATGCTATACTTTTTATAGATAAAGATTATAAATCAAAGAGGTGATTTACTTATGAAAAAAATTTGGAAATGGCTGCTTTTTGTGTTGGTGATCCTTCTTGCTGCCGGGTGTGTTTTCCTCTACCGGTACATAAACCGCATTCGGTATAATGACGGTTATGTCAACGGCAACACTGCGGGAAATCTGTATAACGAAGGATATTTCTGTGAAAAAGATGGTATTGTCTACTTTGCCAACCCTGCCGACAACTACTGTCTGTACTCCATGAACCCGGACGGCACAAACATCAAAAAGTTAGAGGATCAGAGTGTCAGCTACATCAACGTGGATGACCACTACATTTATTACTGTAAACTTAAGGGAAAAAGCGCTGATTCATTTTCCTTCCTCCCGATCAATACCAACAGTTTATGCCGGCTGGATATTGACGGAAAAGGAAAGCCTGAAATTTTAGATGATGATCCGTGTATGTATGCTTCCCTGGTTGGAAATTATCTGTACTATCTGCATTATGATACCACTGATGCAACCACGCTGTACAAAGTCAAAATTGATGGCAAGGAAAAAGAGCAGGTAGAAAAACAGTCCTACTTTACCGCAAGTACCGATGGACAATATATTTATTATAACGGACTGACAGACAATCATAATATCTATGAGATGGACACTTCCAATGACCACGCAAAAGTCATCTATGAGGGGAACTGCTGGATGCCGGTGAAAGACGGAAACAATCTTTATTTTATGGACTGTGAAAACGATTACCGCATTGCCAAAGTCGATCTGACAAATGGTGAAAAACGCTGGTCACGGACTGCCGTGTCGACTGCTATAATGTCACAGGCGATAAAATCTTTTTTCAGAAAAATGATAAGACAAATCCGGCCATCTGTTGTATTAATACAGATGGAAGCAATTATCAGGAATTAAAAGAAGGCAACTACACTGCCATTAATGTAACTTCCACTTATGTCTATTTTAAAGATTTTACGACCAAAACCCCTTATTATACATCTGTTGCTGCCCCGGGCAATGTACAGATTTTCAATCCGTAAGCAGGCGTTGTTACAATGCAATTTTTTACAAAAAAAGAAACGTCAGGAAACTTCATTTTTTCCTGGCGTTTCTTTATCCCGCAAAACAAATATTTATGCAAAATCAAATAACGACAACTGATTGGACTCCGGCATATCGCCCAGCAGTCCAAGATCTGCCATAAGATCAATGGTAGATTTCGTCACCTTGGTTCTCTGGCGGAAATCATCTTTGGATAAGAATTTTCCGTCTTTTGCTGCCTCCGCAACCGCAATTGCAGCATTGTCACCCATACCTTCAATGGTATTTAACGCCGGCATAAGCTTTCCGTCGATGATCTGGAAACGGTCCGGCAATGCACGGTAAATATCAATTGGCGTAAAATCAAAACCTCTCGCATACATCTCCTGCACGATCCGCATATCACGGTAGACATCCTGCTCTTTTTTGGAAAGAGAGTCTTTTCTTCTTGTGTAATCCTTATAAAAATATTCCAGACGCTCTTTTCCCTGACACATGATCTCATAGTTGAAACCGGTCGCACGAATGGAAAAATATGCTGCATAATAGGCGAGTGGATAAAAAACTTTACAGTATGCAATACGCCACGCCATCATAACGTAGGCAGCCGCATGTGCTTTCGGGAACATATACTTGATCTTTAAACACGAATCAATATACCATTCCGGTACATTATGTGCCCGCATCTCTTCCTTCCATTCTTCCTTTAATCCCTTACCTTTTCGAACAGACTCCATAATGGTAAAGGACTGCTCACTGTCAAGTCCCATACTGATCAGATAAATCATAATATCATCACGGGTACAGATTGCAGTAGAAATCGTTGCAATCCCCTGCTCAATTAAAGTCTGTGCATTTCCCAACCACACATCCGTACCATGCGAAAGTCCTGAAATTCGGATCAGATCCGAAAATTCGGTCGGTTTCGCATCAATAACCATCTGCATCGCAAAATCTGTTCCAAACTCCGGGATTCCTAAACATCCCAGGGGAATACCGTTGATGTCTTCCGGTTCTACTCCCAATGCAGAGGTATTCATAAACAGCGACATGACTGTCTGATCGTCCAAAGGGATCGTCTGTGGATCAAGTCCTGTCAAGTCCTGTAACATACGGATCATGGTCGGATCATCGTGTCCGAGAATGTCCAGTTTTAATAAGTTATGGTCGATGGAATGGTAATCAAAATGAGTCGTAACCGTTGCAGTCGTCATATCGTTTGCCGGATGCTGTACCGGAGTAAACGTATTAATCTCCTCGCCCACCGGAAGAACAACGATACCTCCCGGATGCTGTCCGGTCGTTCTCCGGACTCCGACACACCCCTGTACAATACGGTCAATCTCACAGTTTCTCTTGTGAATTCCACGCTCTTCATAATAATTTTTGATATATCCAAATGCAGTCTTATCCGCAAGTGTACCAATCGTTCCGGCACGGAATGTCTGTCCGTAACCGAAAATAACCTCACAGTAAGCATGGGCTTTACTCTGATACTCACCGGAAAAGTTTAAGTCGATATCCGGCTCTTTATTTCCCTTGAATCCAAGGAAGGTCTCAAATGGAATATCAAATCCATCTTTTACCAGCTTTTTGCCACACACCGGACAAATCTTATCCGGCATATCACAACCACTTCTTCCGGAAAATGCCTTGACTTCCGGTGAATCAAAATCGCTGTATTTGCAATATTCGCAACGGTAATGCGCCTGCAATGGATTTACCTCCGTGATACCGGACATGGTCGCTGCAAAAGAGGAACCTACCGAACCACGGGAACCTACAAGGTAACCATCCTCGTTCGACTTCCATACAAGCTTCTGTGCGATAATATACATTACCGCATATCCATTGGAAATAATCGAATTTAATTCTCGGTCAAGCCGCTCCTTTACGATCGGAGGCAGTTCTTCACCATACATGCTGTGCGCCTTGTTATAGCAGATATCACGGAGCATCTGATCCGAATTCTCGATAAACGGCGGACACTTATCCGGTCTTACCGGTGCAATCTTCTCACACATATCCGCAATTTTGTTTGGATTTGTAATGACGACCTCTTCTGCCTTGGCACTTCCAAGATATTCGAATTCCTTTAGCATTTCTTCGGTTGTTCGAAGATATAACGGTGCCTGCTCGTCAGCATCCTTAAATCCCTTTCCGGCCATAATAATACGGCGGTAGATTTCATCTTCCGGGTCAAGGAAATGCACATCGCAGGTAGCCACCACAAGCTTGTTAAATTCCTCCCCCAGTCTGCAGATCCTGCGGTTGATATCCTGCAGCCCTTCCATCGTATTCACCGGCTCCTTGTCACTGCGCAACATGAACTCATTGTTTCCAAGCGGCTGTATCTCCAGATAATCATAGAACTTTACAAGTCTTATGATCTCTTCCTGCGGTCTTCCGCCCACAATCGCACGGTATAATTCTCCAGCTTCACAGGCAGAGCCTAAAAGAAGTCCCTCTCTGTATTTGACAAATTCACTTTTTGGCACACGTGGTCTCTTATTATAATACGTGAGGTGTGAAAGTGAAACCAGACGATACAGATTGATACGTCCGATGTCATTTGTCGCCAGAATAATTGCATGGTAGGTCGGCATTTTCATGACCGTTTCCGGGGAGGTGGAAACCATATGGTTCACATCATCGAGATTTTCCATACCGCGTTCTTTTAACATCTCAATAAATTTCACAAAAATTTCTGCTGTACAGGCAGCATCGTCAACTGCACGATGATGGTTTTCCAGTGAGACATTCAATGCCTTTGCAACGGTATCGAGTTTAAAACGATTCAGGTTCGGCAGCAGAATTCTGGCAAGAGCCACTGTATCTATGATCGTAAACTCTCTCTCTATCCCCTGATCCTTGCAGTTTTTCTTAATAAAACTCATATCAAATTCCGCATTGTGGGCAACCATGATCGCACCCTCGCAGAACTTCATAAATTCCGGCAGAATCTCCTCAATCTTCGGTGCATCAATGACCATATCATCCTTAATTGAGGTCAATTCCTCGATTCGGAATGGAATTGGCACTTCCGGGTTTACAAATGTCGAAAAGCGGTCTGTAATGACACCACCGACTACTTTCACTGCACCGATCTCAATAATCTTATTCTTATCTGGGCTGAAACCGGTCGTCTCCAAGTCGAACACCACAAAGGTTTCATCGAGGCTCTGTCCTTTCGAATCTGTGATAATATCCTTCAAGTCGTCCACCAGATACGCTTCCACACCGTAGATAACCTTAAAATCGTCATCCGGACTCAGTGCATGGTTTGCATCCGGGAATGCCTGTACATCGCCGTGGTCGGTGATCGCAATCGCCTTATGTCCCCATTTCATGGCACGCTTTACGATGTCTTTACACTCGGACACACCATCCATATCACTCATCTTTGTATGACAGTGCAATTCCACACGCTTCTCCGGACTGGTGTCCATACGGGTGGTCGTAAAGTCTGCAATCTTCTTAATTCCAACGATCGAACCGATTGTTAATTCACTGTCAAACTTATCGATTGTCGTGACACCTTTGATTTTTAAGAATGCCCCTTTTTTCAGATTGCCAAGAAGCTCATCCCTGTCTTCATTTCTCGTAAATATTTTCAGGACAATGGAATCCGTAAAATCTGTGACCGACATGATAATGATTGTCTTTTCGTTACGGATCTCCCTCGTCTCAACCGTCATGACCTGACAGCGGATGGTAACTTCACCCATCTCACCCACGATTTTCTCCAATGGGATGGTTTCTCCATCCTCAATATCACGACCGTAAATTACATCCGGATTATCGGATTTTTTACCTCCGCCAAAGCCACCGCCATCATAACGTTTTTTAAACTCTTTCCGTGGTCCGTCATATGTTTTTTTTGCAGTATTTCCTGCACCATTTGCAGATTTTGCATCGTTTTTTGCAGGTTTTACGGCGTTTCCACCACCTGTAGAACCACTGTCTCCAGATGTTGTAGTCTGACCGGAAGCTGCACTTTTTTCATTGGCATCTGAAGCAACTGCAACTGTCTCTCCGTCCTCATCCTTCAAATTGATATTTTTTAATATATTTTTGATTTCAAACTGAATCTGAAGATCACTGTTTTTCTTGTACCTGCTCTCTTTTGGTTCCTCAAAGTCAAGGTCAACAATCAGGTTCATGCCACAGCGCTCACACACGATTTTCTCTAAAAATTCCACAATTTCATGGGAGCGTGTCTGTGCAATGATCGTATTTTCCAGTACAAGATGCAGATGACTGTCATCCGTAAATTCCATTTTGGAAGCACGCAGCAGATTGTATTCCATCAGACTGTAGGCTTTTAACTCTTCTAAAATACTGTCCTTATACATATCCATCAGCGTGCGGGCGGTATACTGCTCGGAGAGCTGATACTTTTCGATAATACGGACATTCATCCGTTTTCCCTTAAATATCTGCTCCTCAATGGATTTTTCTAACTGCGTAATGTTATTTTTATGTATAAGATGACTGCCCAAAAGATAGACACGGATATGATCTCTCTCATGATTCATCCCTACCTTGGTAACTTCCATCTCAGATAAAATTTTCTTCATATCCCCGGACACATCCAGTGTCGGAAAGACATCAAAAAATAGTTTTGCCATAATTATTCATTCCAATGTAACAGTTCATAGCGGAGTGCCTCTAAAAGTTCTGACTCCGGCACTTTTTTGAATACCTCGCCATGTTTGATAATAAGTCCTTCTCCGATTCCCCCGGCGATTCCGATATCTGCCTCTTTTGCTTCTCCCGGACCATTAACAACGCATCCCATAACGGCAACTTTAATGTCAAGAGGAATGTCG
>ULLB01016502.1_pt1 | contig 6954 bp, 8 predicted proteins | sample 1951311 | NCBI WGS metagenome assembly ULLB01 (sample SAMEA4835516, study PRJEB28245) | human gut metagenome | biome: gut microbiome; material: fecal sample | place: Denmark | collected 2008 | reverse complement strand
TTTCTCCTGTTCCGGTGCCTCGTACCAGATGTAGCCGATGAGAGCTGTGTAGTAGAGCTTTTCCGCCTTGACCCAGAAATCTTCGCCGGACTTATCGCCATCTCCCTTCGTATTGACGATGATCGTATTGACCAGCTTGAGGATGTCCTTCTCGCTGCGGATGTAGCTGAACGGGTTGTAGTGCATGGATTTCCGGAAGTTGATGGTGTTCAGCGACTTGATGACGTAGCCGCCCTTTTCAAGCATTTTGCCGCACTCCACCAGCACCGTACCCTTCGGATCGGTCACAACATAGCTGCTGTGCATCTGCATCAGGTTTGGCTTCACGAAAAAGCGCGTCTTGCCTGAGCCGGAACCGCCGATGACAAGGATGTTTTTATTTCTGGCATATTTCGGCTGCTTGGGACGGCTGTTCATGGTCAGAAACTCCGTCTGCGTCAGGATGACGTTGTTAGAGAACTCCGGATCCGTGTACGGCTTGATGTCCTCCGGCTTGCCCCATCGTGCAGATCCGTATTCTTCGCCCTGCCGGAACTTCTTGCGGTTTTTGCCCTTGACGTAGACCGCCAGCTTGAGCAACACGCCAGCCGACAGACCAACGAGCAGATCGACGGGATGGAAGCTGGGCAACGGATTTGCGAAGGCAGTGCCAAACACGGCAAAGCCGTTTGTCAGCTTGTCGATGAACGCCGTGCCGGGGGCAAGACGAAACACGGCGGCAATCTTATCCGCAAAGTAGAAGGCGAAGACATACGGAAGGTTCAGAAGAATGAGCTTCTTCACGTCGGGTTTGTTCACAGCTCCACACCCCGATCCTTGGCTTTGACCTTGACCTTCTCCTTGTGCTGCGCCTTGCTCTGAGCTTTCTCCTGATCCAGCTTGTGCCGGATGGACGGCTGTTCCTTCTGCTTGACAGTCTTGGCAGAGAACTCCTTGAAGGCGGCGGTCATAACATCAACGTCCCGTCCCTTGAAGAAGACAAGATAGCTGGGCGGCTCAACGGAAACGTCCTTCTTGAGCGCAAAGTCCAGACCGTATTTGCTGGCAGTCCGCTCAAAGGACTTGATGTTACCGTCCGTCACTTCAATGTTGGAGATGGCGGCATTCTGGCTCATCAGATGTTTGATGGACTGCTTGCCGCGATAGGTTTTAGGTTGCTGCATCTGCTTCTGCGCCTTCTCGATTTCCTGAACGAACTTGTCCAGTGCCTTTTTCAGCACCTCGGCTGAGATTTTGCCGCCCTTGATCATGATTGCAACAACTTTGGTGTTGACTTCATCCTGCAATGCAGTGATACCTCCTTTCCTTGGAATGGTTAAAGTGATGTTGCCTCAGCTAAGGCGGCACACCCGGCAGATGAATGAATATGACCATGTAAAGCCCTCCTTTCAGGCATAAAAATAGCCGCCAGCGTTTCGCTTGCGGTTTACCAGCCGTTGAAATCATGATTGACCTTTGCGGAGTAGAAATTGTCCATCGTTGCCGGAGCGTTATAGAGTGTGGTCAGGAGATATGCCCTGATGTTCCGAATGTTGGACGGACATTCCTTCATTGCGTGGAAAACATACTCGATGTGGCTGCTGTCCAGCTTGAGAAAGCGGGACTTGACCACTTGCTGCGGCATATCTTCGCCATTGATGCGGATGGTAGGAGCAGTTGAGCAAACGGCATCCAGCATGATCTCGACAATTTCACCGAGGCGGTCTCCGTCAGGGCGGTCTTTCATAATCTCGTATTCGATGTTCTCTTCGATGATTTCTCTATATCGCTCTCGCTCATCCATCCAATCAGTCCCATCATTTCTGCGTCCTGTGCCTGAGTGATTGATAGATGGAGTATTGTTCAAGTGAGTATTTTCTTGGTGCGTAATTACTTGGTTCGTATTTATTTGCATTGGGTTTCCCGATGTCGGGACATCCGTTGCCGGTTTTACCGGTATCGGCTTTTCCGATGACGGTGAATCCAACGCCGGTTTTGACAACTCCGGTATTTCAAAGACAAGATACTCGCTTTGCGCCATTCTGCCGTTTTTGTCCCTACGCTGACGCCTGATGATATAACCGGCATCCTCCAATTCCTGCACAGCAGAGCGAACGCCGTCGATGCCGTCCGCGTTGAGCTTGGCAAGCCCCTTGAGGGAGTAGTCCCATTCATCCGGAAGGCTGAGGATTTTCGACATCAGCCCAACAGCCTTGAGGGAGAGCTTCTTGTTGCGAAGATGGTGATTGCTCATCATCGTGAAGTTCTCGATCTTGGGGACTCTGAAAACTGCCATAAAATCACCTTGCCACCTTGGGAAGCAGCTCTTCGCCGCACTTTTTCTGGAACTTCATTCGGATGACATCCTTGCCCTTCGGCGTGAAGTAGGTCTGAGAACCGGTGTAGCAGTACGTCACAAAATCGCGGACGATGAACAGTCCGGCATTGCTGTCCTTGTTGTAGGGAAGAAGCTGACCGGAGGGAGAGCGGAATAGGTACTTTTCTCTAAGAAGGAACTGGACGAACTTGCGCTCCGGGATTTTCAGTTCCTTCGCCGTTGTTCTAATATTGGTACAGTCATCCGGATTGATAAAGGCATCGTAGTAATCGGCTTTGGGCTTTGCAGTGTTCAGCTCAACCTCAAGAGCCTTTACGCGATTCTTTTCTCGAATCAACGCCTGAGCGAACTCCATGATGACCGCTGGTTCCTTCTGAATGCGTTCCAGAAGGGAGTCCGTCATGTAGCCGCCGGTCTTGCGGATGGTGGGGACAACTTCATCGAACAGCCAGTGTTCAAACTTCTCAGCAGCAGGGAGTTTGCTGTGAACAATCAGTCGGTAAACATCGCCCTCCGGTATATAGGAAAGGGACTGCATACCACCGCTTGTAAGGGTGTCCCGTTTTAGGACACCCTTGCAGTGATCGATAATTGCCTTTCCGGGTCGGGCATATCCAAGCGCTTTCGCAATATCTGAACCGCAGAACAGGAGTGTTTCCCCTTCGAGGATCGTTCGCACCTCACCGAACTGTTCATTCTTGAAGACTTCGATTTTGTTATTCATGACTGACTTCCTTTCCGGCAGCAGATGTGCCATTTTGATTTTTGAGAGTAGAAACGGGCTTGCAGCAGTAGGGACACTCTACAAACACGCAGGACTGATATTTCCAGAAGGGACGATGAAAGCGGCAGCTTCGGCACTCAGGGAGAATGCCATCTGCGCCGCTGTCAAAATGCTCAAAGCCGGGTGTGGTCTGCATCAGCAATTCCAGTGCTTGCAGATCACCGGCTGTCATGCGTTTCATGCTTAAAAACTCCTTTCTTTCGCCGCATCGCCAGCAGATATTCCGGCTTTTGGGCAACAAAAAAAGAGGGTTTGCTTCTTACTCCAAATTGGAGAAGAAACAAACCCTCTTCGTTTACGATGTAGTTCAGATGATTTCTCGGATGGTATGAATGACACCGAGCAGCAGCCCGATGAAGAAGGCAAGTCCTCCGATGAGACCGCCTATGATTAAGTTCAATGCGAAGATGCCGACTGAGCCGGAGATACCATAACCGCTGGGAATGAGCCAGAGGCGCATCCTCCGGATGCCGAACGGTAATCCAACGCAGATCCACATAAGGAAGTAGTCGCATACGCCGTCAGGCATATAGATCGGCTTGAGAAATGACGCGAGGCAGAACGCAAGCGTGATCGGAAGCACAACCTCCTTCAAGAAGACTTTGATAGCACCCACTATATCCTCCTTCTGCCGGAAGTGTGCAGCAGCACCCTCCGGCTTGCTTGATTATTGTGAAAGTCCTTTGTTTTCGGTCAAAAAAAGAAGGGACTAAGCCAGAATGCCTTGGGTTTCAAGGTCTTTCTGATTTAGTCCTATTATCGCACAATAAGTCCTTTGTGACAACGCAGTTGATTTTCCCGTCCTCGATGTCATCAATCATCCTTTGGAAACTTGGACGCTCGAAATTTGTCCCACTCCATCCGTCGTCAATGTACTCGTCTACAACGGTCAGCCCATGCTCTGCGGCATACTGTCTAAGCATCATGCGCTGGGTCTGGATACTGCCGCTTTCCCCCTGTAATTCATCGTCACGGCTCAATCTCAAATATAGTGCAGTGTTATAAATCGTTGTATTGTATGGTTGTTTCACGGTTAAAAATCCTCCTTCTAAAAGAAACAACCCACGCTTATACAATACTCGCTGGTACAAGTATATCATAAGCGTGGGCTGATTGACAGTCGTTATTCCGTATTTTTTCAGGAAGCGGCGGCAGCGTGCTGGATCACATCTTCCAGCAGGCTGTCAAGCGGCTTCCCATCCTGTGCGAAATGCTCCGATACCTTGATACGGACTTTCCCCATGACAAAATACTGGGTGCCGTCTTTTTCGGTAAGCAGGGTGCCGCTGTTTTTGTTATTGCTCTCGTTTTTGCTTTTTGCCATAGGCAGTTACCTCCATAAATGAAATATGCCCGACAAGGGAATGTCAGACAGGTGTACAGCCGCAGACTGTCTCCGTGTCAACCAAACCGTGTCAACCGGCAGAAAAGACTTTGAAAACAATCCATAGGCGCTCTATTATTACTTTTTACTTTTTCTTTGATTTCTTGGTTGACATGGTTGACAAAGGAGAGAAATGCCCCAAATATCAGGCTTTTCCCCGTCAACCGGCTGTCAACCAAAGCGTCAACCAAACTGTCAACCGGTGGCTTTTCAGAATGGAAGTTCCATTTGCCGGGCTTCTTCTTCCGTGATTTCCTGAAAACCGTCCCCCTCCGGCGGAGCTTGGTTGACACGCTCCCAGCCTTTTTGAGAACCGTATTTCTTATACCGCTTCGGGCTTTTGTAGGCTACCCAGCCCTGTATGATGCCGCCCGCAATGCCGGTATTCATAATCTCGCAGATTGCCCGTGTCTCCCAGTCTGCCGGGGAATTTAAGTTCCCCAGCGCTTCCTCATAAAGCTGCTTGGAACATACCCTGTCGCCGGTGTAGTCCTCCAAATAGGCGTAGATCATGCCGGCCTGTGTGTCTTCCTGCATAAAGTCCTGCTGGTGGGCGTTCAGGTATCGGTTCATTTCCATGCTGAATGACAGCTTATACTTCCCACTGCGATAAACCGTCATGGCTTCCGCCCACATCTGTTCGATATACGCCCTCGCCGCCGCTTCATCGTCCAGTATGTGAACCTCCGCCCGTTCCGGGTACACCGTCACGGGGAGAAAGCGCCGGTTGCCGGTGCGGTCACGGGGCAAAAAGTCCTGCCGGTTGGTCGTCCCTCCAAATACACATTGCCGCAGCCGGTCTGCCGGATGTGTCTCATACGGCACTTTGTAGGTTTCTTTCTGGCGGCTTAAGAATGACTTGATTTCCTCAATACTCTTGGCGTTGGCTGTGGCAATCATCTCCGACATCTCGATAATCCAATGCCCTTGCAGCTTGCGGTACACATTTTCATCGTCCAGCTTTTTCAAATCGTCTGAAAACCATTCGTCCCTGCCTGCCAGCAGCCGGAAAAAGGTAGATTTCCCGGCTCCCTGACCACCAACCAGACAGAGCATGACCTCAAACTTGCTCCCCGGTCTGAATACCCGCCGGATGGCTCCCATCAGGAACAGTTTCAAGGCTTCATAGGTGTATTCGTCCGTATCGGCTCCCAGAAAGTGATGCAGGGCGTAACGGATGCGCTCTGTGCCGTCCCATTGCAGGCTGTTCAGGTAATCCCTGACTGGATGGTAGCGGTTTTCATTGGCAACAATCTTGATGGCGCTCTGCACCTTTTTCTCGCTGGTAAGCCCGTAATTTTCTTCCAGATACAAAAGCAGGTAGTTCATGTCCATGTCGGTCAGCGTGGTACTGGTGCGCTCCCAGCCCAGCGGCTTCACAATGTCAATCTGCTCCGTCAAAAGGTTCAGGCGCAGCGCCCCGCGAAACAGAGGGTCACGCTGGAACACCGTCAGGCAGTTTCGGATGCTGTTCTTCACGCCGCCTTTCTGCGTCCCCTCTAACGTCTCCCGGATTTCTGCCGGTGTCTGCGCCGGTTCCATTGTGTCCATCGTCCTTTTGACCGCTTCCTGCGTTTCCGGCGGCAAGCTCTGAAATTCGCTGTTCAAGCCGCAACACCTCCTTTCCCTGTGCGGCGATCAATGCCGCTTTTTCTTCTATTTCTCCGTATAACAAAATATCCAAAAGGTATTCTGTGTAGCTTATCCTCTGCAACGCTTCCACAAAAAGAGGATGCCAGATGGCATCCTGCGGCTGTGGGGCGTGTGCTGTTTTCCAATGCTCCAGCAGGCGCAGATAATCGCATAGCACCCGGAAACAATACCGTTCCGTTTCCTGAAATCTCTGCTCCGCTGATTTTTGTCGGGGCTGTGACCTGTTGTGACGCTTCCTATCTGGCGGCGCATTGCCGGATTTCTCATAGGAAACGCCGAAGTCCTCCGCAAGCCTGACCGCAGCTTCCCGTTTCCCCAATCCATGCAGCAAAGCGGCAAAGTCGATCACATCCCCGGAAGCCCCGCAGCCGAAGCAGTAAAAGCGGCTGTCCACTTTCATGCTGGGCGTGCGGTCATTGTGGAATGGACAGCAGACCATGCCGTTTCTCCCCACCCGGATTCCATAGAATGAAGCAGCCTGCCGGGTGGTAACAGACTGTTTCACCGCTTCAAATACATTCAAATGCTCCCTCCATAAAAATACTGGTAGCGGTAAAGCTGCCGGTTATATCATAGCTCCATCTCATGTTTCTTTCTCTGTACTGCCTGTGGCTGCTCCCTCCGGCGCAGTGCGGTATCTACGGCGTTCTGCACCTGCCGTAGCCGTATGACTTCCTCCCGGAGTGGCTTGTGCTGCGGAGACAGTTCGGCATACTCTGTTTTTAACTGTGCGTATTCCTGTTTCCATGCTTTCAGGGCAATGGGTTTTCCGTCCAGTTTTTCTTTCAAAATACGGCGGGGGGGGTTAAAAAGCCG
>ULLB01028040.1_pt1 | contig 7083 bp, 8 predicted proteins | sample 1951311 | NCBI WGS metagenome assembly ULLB01 (sample SAMEA4835516, study PRJEB28245) | human gut metagenome | biome: gut microbiome; material: fecal sample | place: Denmark | collected 2008 | reverse complement strand
AAAACGGCGGTAGAGTTGATGAAGGGGCTGCTGTACATCGTTATTGTCCATACTGTGAAGAAAATGGGCTAATAAGTTATGCAAATATATATGAAGTTCGAGCAACTATTGAAGATAATAATATGTTGGAGCTGGCAAATAATAACAATTATGAAGCAGCTATTGATTCAGCATATAAAGCTATCGATCAGTATTTAAAGATAGATCCGTTTTATGAAGATTTATTTGAGAGTATGCATAATAAAGTAGGACATGTATATTCTGTATTAGCGGAAATGAGATTTGATTCGGAACAATTGGATGGACAGAGAAGTATAGTTCAAAAGGCGATATACTATTTGGAAAAAGCGGATAAGTACAAAACGCTCATAGAACCACATGATTTGTTGAGAGCATATTGTATGTTGGCATTTGCTATGGCCAGAGATCCCCAAGTTGAGAACACAGATGCAGATAGAGCAGAATTAAATAGAATCAAAGATCAATTAGATATACAGGCAGAGAGATCGATTTATTTATATCAAAATATCCCAGAACTTCCTTTGGGGGAATATGAAAAAGAGGAAACATATTGTGAAAGACAGCGAATATTGGGGAGAATCATGATTTTGGCAACTATGGATAAGTTTCATTACCCTATTGATGAAATTAATAGTTATATTGATAATATCGAATCTATCATTATTGATAGTAAAAGGATAAGTGAAAGCGATAAACAGAATTATCTTACTAATTTGCCTGACAAGTATATAGAGCATACCGATAAAAAAGGATGTTATGTTGCAACCGCGGTATATGGTTCATATGATTGCCCGGAAGTATGGACTCTGAGAAGATTTAGAGATGAGTTTTTGAATAAAAGAAGGTTAGGAAGATTACTTGTGAAAATATATTACAAAATCAGCCCAAGATTAATACTAACTTTTGGTTCTATAAAATTGATAAAAAATATTAACAGAAAGATACTGGATAAAGTTGTTAGAAAACTGAATGAACGTGGATATGTTAACAGCAAGTATATAGATCAATGATTGAAGGAGGAAATTTATGAGTAATTCTATATCAATCAATAGCATTATTCAGCATAATGAAATGATTAGAAAAAGAAATATACATGGAACAATTTTTGTTCTTGATATTTCTGAACATTATTATAACGACATATGTTCATTGTATGAATTGAACGAAACAGGTGAGTTTATTTGGAATCAAATCGATGGCGAAAAAACTATCAAAAAAATTTGTGAAGTTTTGTATGACTACGTATCAGACGATATTGATAGAGCAGTTTTGAATCAAGATGTAATGAGCTTTATTAATGATTTATATGAAAAAAAGTTTATTGAGGTAAAAATGTATGGATGAGACTTTTATTAATAATATAGAAAACCGTATACTTGATTTTGCAACGGATAAACGAAATATATGGGAAAAAAAGCACCAGATATACTCTGTGATATTTGAAATAACTCCAAAATGTAATTTCAAATGTGTCCATTGTTATTTAAATAATCATCACTTGTCAAAAGAAATCTCGTATGAAAGGATTATAGAAATAATCGATATTATATATGAAAAAGGAGTGTTATTCCTAACATTAACAGGAGGAGATATATTTACAAGAGCGGATTTTATGGACATATATATGTACGCAAAAAATAAAGGGTTTATTATTGAACTATATACGAATGGGTCATTAATTAACGATGCACATATAAAATTATTTGAGAAGTACCCTCCGCTGTTAATAGATATCTCATTATATGGTTCATGTGAAGATACATATTATAGAGTTACAGGTGTAACAGGTATGTATAATCGTGTGATTTCCAATATAAAGAAATTGTTGAAAGCTGGAATACGTGTATCTATTAAAGCACCGGTTTTAAGTGTTTATTTTAATGAATTACCTAAGATAAAAGCGATTGCGGAAGATTTTAAAATTCCGTTTAGAACTGGATTTGAGATATTCCCAACTATAGATAATGATAAGTCAGTTCAAAATTATAGTGTGTCTATTGTAGAAGCATTGAAATATGAATTTGAGGAATTTGATAAAAGACCACGCACATTTGGATCAGAATATGAAGTAGAACTTGTTAATTTGAAAAAACAAAGGCCACTCTTTCGATGCAAATTAGGTAGGGCAAGTTGCGTAATAGATTATGAGGGAAAAATGTGCCCTTGTATGTCCTTTAGACATATTGGAAAAAAATTGACAAGAGATAATTTTGATGAGATTTGGAATAGCTTTGGAACGTTCCCTGGGATGAAAGCTTCAGAGGATTATAAATGTTTAGACTGTGAAGCATATGATTTTTGCGATATATGTCCTGCTATGATGCAGTTTGTGTATGGAGATTTAGAATATGTTGATACACATTTTTGCAAAAGAGCACAAGCAAGATATAAATACTATATAGAACATAAGTGTATGGAAGAAATCATAGATGGATTGAAATGATTATAATACAAGAATTGTAATCAATTCTTGCGTTATAGAATAAATACCAAAGGTGGTGAACAAAATGAAGTACGAAAAACCAGAAATGAAAAAAATCGAAGCTGAGGTAGCTGTCAAAAATATGGCAGAGGATCAAGGGGAGTGCCATGGAGGACACTGCGTTCGTTGTATTCATGCTTATGGTTGATGAATTATGACGTCATACATATGAAGAGATTGAGAGAAACTTTTATCACAAAAGTTTCTCTCACAAAAGTGTAAGAATTTTATAAAATAATAGAAGGAGAAATTTAAAATGCCATATAATATAAAAAATAATCGTGGTACAATAGCGGATCCTATGTCATTTAGGGATAGTACAAATGTGGAAGCAAATAGCATTGCTACATTGATGACACAAAAAGCTGAAGAATTAGGAGTCCCTGTTAATATTTCCGTGGATACTGTTAAAGAGGGGGGATTATTTGGAAGGTCATATCCTTGTGTAGTTATAAATCATCCTAATCCGCCTCAAGAATATTTTACTGATGTATATATTATCAATGGAAATACTGTAAATTTTTATTTCTTTGGGAATTCAAAGGCGAATTACGTAACAAACAGAGCAGAATCAAGAAAAGGTACATTATCAGGAGCGTTTATGAATTTATTTTCTGGAGCTGATGAAATGGGATTACAGCAGGAAATGCTATGGCATAACCAAGTATACAATGTATTTGAATCATTGGTAACAGATTGATTTATGTATCTAATATACTATACAATGTTTCGATATAGAAATCTATAATGAAGATGACACATATATGTGTCAATCATTTATAGGAATTCAGAAAAGACTTGTATGCAAGACCATGTTCGACTCGCTGGAAGTAAATGAATATTATGTAAATCAATGGTATTTCTGGGTGCGAACTGAACAAGGATTGTATAAACAGCCCTGTCACTCGTTCATATATATCTTAACACCTGAAACTTTTTATTATCAGTGTAACAGGCTGTGGTAAAATCTACATAGCCTGTGCATTTGGTATGGATGCTTATAGGAAGAACATAGTCTCTGCGGTATCTTGTAATGCAGTACAAACAACCTGTAATAATCAATTCAGATTTTACATCTGATATGTGAATTGGAGGGACATTTTTTCATTATGAAATGTTTCCTCCCATTTTTGATTTTAAACCATGACGTTTTCTCGTTGAGTTTTTTCCTTCAATGAAAACAATATATGCATTGTTTGTAATACGATTCATGATATCCTCAGCAACAAGACTTCCTTTATCGTATAAATGATAGTCGCACGTGTGTATATTGTCTTTATTATAGGACTAACCTATGCGCATGCACTAAGTAGCGGAGTGTATGCACTAGTAACTAATATTTATAAAATCATAGAATTAATATGCTTAGGTTTGACATAATGGGAAAGGAAAATAAAAATGAAATTTGATGATACTTTAAGAAGGGCTATGAATGGTGAGATAGAGGCAATGCAAGAAGTAGCTTATGCCTATCTTACAGGACAAGATATTGAGCAAAATATTGCGGAAAGCGAAAGATGGTATGAGAAACTTGTAGCATTAGAGAATGACGCAGCTGCATTGGAATATGCAGAATTCTTATACAAAGGAGATGGTTTTGAGAAAAATCTCTCAAAGGCAATTGAAATAATTGAACCGATAGCTGCAAAAGGAGTGCCAATGGCACAAGAACGGTTGGCGCAAATTTATTGCTCATCAGAAGGAGGTGGTGATTTTAAAAGGGGTTTACAATGGAGAAAATTGGCGGTAAATCAGGGATTTCCAGATGCAATCCTCAATATGGCGATAATGTATAGGCTTGGACATGGCGTGGAAAAGAACTATGAAAAGTCTATGGAATTGCTTAAAAGTATAGCGAATTTTTTCCCACGAGCATATTATGAAATGGCACAAATATATATTGAAAAAGAGTGTTATGAAATTGCAGTAGATTATCTTCAAAAGGATTCTGATGAAGCATGTTCACAATATCAACTAGGCAGAGCATTTATGGGAGATCACGGCATTGAACGAGATATGGACAAGGCGGTATATTGGTTAGAACGAGCAACGAAACAAAATGCGGTACGACCGATGATAATGCTTGGATGCTGTTATCAAGATAACACATATGGAATTGCAAATGGAGAACGTGCATTATATTGGTTCAACCGAGCGATTGAGGCGGGAGATTATAGTTGTTATAGTAATATTGGCAATATGTATGCTAGTGGGCTTGTATTGGGTAAAGACATTGACAAAGCTGTTTTCTATTGGACTAAAGCCGCAGAATGTGGATGCGTAGATGCACAAGAGTATTTATCATTTATTTATCGAAAAGCAGATATCGTGCCTGAAAATCCGCAGTTGGCATTTTTTTGGGCTAATATCGCAGCTGATAATGGAAGTGTGCAGGCACAGATTGACGTCGCATATGATTATTTTGAAGGATATGGAACATCTAAAGACATATATGCTGGTATTGAAAAAATGAGTACCTATGCAAATGATGGGAATGCTACGGCAATGTTAAAATTAGGATGTTTGTACCGTGATGGACGTTATGTTGAACAAGATATTGATAGTGCTATTTACTGGTACAAATTAGCAGAAACTCATGGAGATGCAGAAGCCATTAATTGTTTAGGACAAATATATTGTGAATATTTGATGAAACCTAAGCAAGGTTTTGAATACTATTTAAAAGCGGCTAGAATGGGACTTTCATTAGCGCAGATAAATGTAGCAATGTGTTACAAGAATGGACAGGGTGTAAAAACTGATATAAAAGAACAAGAAAAATGGTTATTGAAGGCCGCTGAGAATGATGATGATTCTGCATATGTATATCTTGGAATAATGTGTAATGATATTGAGGATTACGATAGTGCACAGTACTGGTATATGAGAGCGGTTGAAAAATGTAACACTTATGCGATGTGTAGACTAGCCCTATTGTATAAGAAAGGCGGAACAAGGAATATTACTGAAGAAAATGCGCGGAATTTGCTATTAAGAGCAGAATCTATGGGAGAGCCATTGGCAACAGAGATTCTCGAAAAACTTTTCAATAATTGATAATTATTGAAACATCCTATATGTATAGTCACACATATCGTGTGTCAACTTCATTATAGGATAAATTAAAATGAATGGCTTGCCTTCCGCTATTCATCCGTAATAGTGGCTAAGAATTCTCGCGTAAATGGTTTTTGTGTTACCGGAATGTTCAGTCTTCATTCTCAGGATTATATATGTGTATGAAGGTATATGAAGAGCGTAGGTAAATATGGAGGAGGTTAATGGTGAAAAAAATGTCAAAGCATAAATTGACAAATAGACAAGAACAGTTATTTAAAAAATATGCGTTTACATATGAAGATGATTATGCAAAGCAAAAAAATGTTAAGGATCAGAAGTATGTCTATAGAGTATTAAAAAATAAGAGTATAAACGAAACAGCTATAAAAAGTTTACTTGAAATGATACAAAAAGATATTGATATGCAATATCAGATAAAAAGTCATATAGAAAATAAAGCAGGATTTCTCATGGCTCTTTGGGGCATATTACTCGGAGTGATATTAAATATTGAATTGCCAATGGAATTGTATACTGAGAATTCAAATATACAGTTTATTGTACTGAATTACATTATGATTGTTGTAATGGTTTGTTCTGGAATGCTCTCTTTGTATTTTATTACACAAACAATAACATCAAAACAATATGCTCGATATACCTTTGAAGAAAGAAATATAAACTATAGATGTGCTGTAGACGATAAGGAGCTTTTTTTGGTAATGATGTTAGAAGCATATACTAATTGCTGGGAAAAAAACGAAAGTACCAATCAGAAAAAAGCCTGGTATTTATCAAAATCAATGATTTTCATTGCCGTTTATATTTTCTCAATAATGTTTGTTAAAATATTGCAAAGGATGTGATTACTTGGGAAAAAACTACAATATAAAAATAAATAATATTAATGAATCTGGACAAAGTGCAGAGGTTCTTGAATTAGAAAAAGCGGAAGACGGAACAAGTGATGATTCATATTACTATTCCGATGTGGAACACAAGAAAGTGGGCTCTAACATGAAAACAGATGCGCATACACACAGACAGGCGAGCCCACATTCCAAATTAACAAAGATAGAAAAAAATAAATACATAGGTAGAAATACATCACATCACAGAACTTGTAGAACGGGTGATGGTACAAAACCTAGAACGGGAAAAAGGCATAGAAATAAATAATAAAATAACATTGATACAGGTAAATCGTAAACGTTATCTTAACTGTAAAGAGGTGACAAACATTTATGATTTTTTCTAACCAATACGCCAATCGCGCGGATAGAAATATACATATACTTAAAGATACGTTAGAGATTCTTAAGAAAAGAAAATATGATAAAGATGGCAGTGCAATCCGCATCAAACTTTCACGAAAACAAATGGAAGAATGCCATGTGTATTTGCCGGAAGATATTAAAGAAAACAGAAAATTCTCACCGGTTATAAATGGCAGCGGACAAAGGACGCTGGTATCATGTCGTAATATTGATTCATTTGGCGCAGCCGAGGAGTTGTACAGG
>ULLB01016864.1_pt1 | contig 7153 bp, 4 predicted proteins | sample 1951311 | NCBI WGS metagenome assembly ULLB01 (sample SAMEA4835516, study PRJEB28245) | human gut metagenome | biome: gut microbiome; material: fecal sample | place: Denmark | collected 2008 | reverse complement strand
TTTTTTTGTTCGGGTATGAAAATCCCGCTCTATCGAAATTAGATAGAGCGGGATTTCATTTGTTGTATGGCCTTTTACTACTTTTTCAAGGCTGCTATGCTTTCTTCGAGCGATTTGATTTTTTCTTCGGCATCGGCTTTCTTTTTGCGCTCCATAGCTACCACGGCTTCGGGAGCATTTTGAACGAAGCGTTCGTTGCCGAGTTTTCCCATCACTGTTTTGAGGAATCCCTGAGCATATTTTAATTCGGCTTCGAGTTTTTTCAATTCGGCTTCTACATCGATGGCGTTGCTCATAGGAATCGCATATTCCGTTGCATGTACCCGGAACGAAGCGGCGGCAGGATCTTTTTCTTCGATTGTTTCGATCGTTGCCAGATTGGTCATTTTGGTCAGTATGCAATCGTTCGAGTGATCGTGTGCGCCGATAATTTGCAGCGTGAGCTGTTCTTTATTGGCTATGCCTTTTTGCAAGCGGATCGTACGTATTCCCGCTACGACCAGTTTGGTCGTTTCGAATCGGTTTATGATTTCCATGTCGACCGGTTGGGGCTCGGGCATGCGTGCTGTCATGATGCTTTCGCCTTCTTTGCGGTCATACAGGTGTTGCCACAATTCTTCGGTGATGAAGGGCATGAAAGGATGCAACATACGGAGCAACGCATCGAAGTACCGGAGTGTAGCATCGTAGGTTTTGCGGTCGATAGGTTGTTGATAGGCTGGTTTAACCATTTCGAGATACCAAGATGAAAATTCGTCCCAGAAGAGTTTGTATACAGCCATGAGGGCTTCGGACAGACGATATTTCCCGAACAGGTCTTTGACTTCTTCGAGCGTACGGTTGAGTTGTGCGTCGAACCATTCTACGGCAATGGCTGCCGTTTGAGGCTGGGGGAGGGTTTCATCTACGTTCCAACCTTTTACCAAGCGGAAGGCATTCCATATTTTGTTGTTAAAGTTGCGTCCTTGCTCGCACAACGCATCGTCGTATAGTATGTCGTTTCCGGCAGGGGCGGCCAACATGAGTCCCATGCGGACACCATCGGCTCCGTAGGTTTTTATCAGTTCGAGAGCGTCGGGCGAATTACCGAGCGACTTGGACATCTTTCGTCCTATCTTGTCCCGTACGATTCCGGTGAAATAGACATTGCGGAAAGGAAGTTTGTGTTCGTACTCGTATCCGGCCATAATCATTCGAGCCACCCAGAAGAAAATGATATCGGGGGCTGTAACCAAATCGGTGGTCGGGTAATAGTAGTTTATTTCTTCGTTGCCGGGATTGTTGATACCATCGAAAAGCGAGATGGGCCATAACCACGAAGAGAACCATGTGTCGAGGCAATCTTCGTCTTGTCGCAGATCGCTCATTTGAAGGTCGGCCTTACCACTTTTCTTTCGGGCTAATTTCAACGCTTCTTCGGGAGTGGCAGCTACTACGAATCCACCTTGAGGAAGGTAGTACGCCGGGATGCGATGTCCCCACCAAAGCTGGCGGGAGATACACCAATCTTTAATGTTTTCCATCCAGTGCCGATAAATGTTTTTGAATTTATCGGGGTGGAATTTGATTTCGTCTTTCATGACGGCATTGAGAGCCGGGGCTGCGAGTTTATCCATTTTGACAAACCATTGCATCGATAGTTTGGGTTCGATAACGACATTGGTACGTTCGGAATAACCCACTTTATTGTCGTAATCTTCGACTTTTTCGAGTAATCCGGCTTCCTGTAAGTCTTTGGCGATTTGTTTGCGAACGTCGAAACGATCCATTCCTACGTAAAGTCCTCCGGCTTCGCTGATGGTTCCGTTGTCGTTGAATATGTCGATACTCGGCAGATTGTATTTTTCTCCCAACATATAGTCATTTACATCGTGTGCCGGGGTGACTTTTAAGCAGCCGGTTCCGAACTCAATATCGACATAGTCGTCCATGATAATAGGAACCACCCGATTTACCAGCGGTATGATGACTTTTTTCCCTTTAAGGAATGAATAACGCGGGTCGTTGGGGTTTACACAAACTGCCGTGTCGCCTAAGATTGTTTCAGGTCGTGTGGTGGCAACGATAATGTATTTATCCTCGCCTTCGATAAAATAGCGCAGATAATAGAGTTTGCTGTGTTCGTCTTTATAAATGACTTCTTCGTCGGAGAGGGCGGTGAGGGCTTTGGGGTCCCAATTTACCATGCGGACTCCTCTGTAAATGAGTCCTTTGTTGTATAAGTCGACAAATACTTTCAAAACACTTTCGGAGCGGATTTCGTCCATAGTGAAAGCAGTGCGGTCCCAATCGCAGGATGCTCCCAATTTTTGGAGTTGTTTCAAGATGATTCCGCCGTGTTCTTCTTTCCATTCCCAAGCGTATTTGAGAAATTCTTCTCTGGAAAGATCGCTTTTTTTAATACCTTGCGCTGCAAGTTTATTCACCACTTTGGCTTCGGTGGCGATAGATGCATGGTCTGTGCCGGGAACCCAACAAGCATTTTTCCCTTCCATGCGAGCCCGGCGTACCAGAATGTCTTGTATCGTATTGTTCAGCATGTGCCCCATGTGCAGAATCCCGGTGACATTGGGTGGCGGAATGACAACGGTATAGGGTTCTCGACCGTCGGGCTTCGATTTGAAAAGACCGTTTTTCAACCAATAGGCATACCATTTTTCTTCTACGTCGGCGGGATTGTACTTCGTGGCAAGTTCGTTCATAAAGTCGTTCTTTCAGAATGTTCTATATTATTTCAAGATACAAAAGTAAAAAGGCTTTTGTACCAATCGGGTGCAAAAGTATAAAATATTTTCCGAAAAAGATATTCTTCGGAGTCAAAGGTGTTTATGGCATTTGTCTCGAAAAGAAAGTTTTTTTGTTTTCGACATGTTTCGTAAGCTATCGTTTAAGCCCATCCACGGCGGAACGTAGTTGTTCGAGCGCTTTTTGCAAAACTGCGCGAGGCGTACCTACGTTTAGCCGCATGTGTCCTTTGCCTTCGGGGCCGAACATTTCACCGTCGTTGAGTGCTAGTCTGGCTTTATCGACAAAAAGGTCGATGAGTGCATCGTGTTCGAGGTGAAGCCGTGTACAGTCGAGCCATACGATAAAGGATGCTTGCGGCCTGATGGCTTTGATGGCGGGAATATGACGATCGAGAAACTCTTCGACAAAGAGTATATTTTGTTCGATGTAGGCTAACATTTGTTCGCGCCATTCTCTACAATGGTTATAAGCGGCTTCGGTGGCTATGGTCGCCATGAATGTGGGTTCGTTCAGCTCGTTTGCCGTGAGCCAGTCGAAGAAGCGCTTACGAATCGTTTCGTTGGGAACAATGGCATAGGAGCTGACCAAGCCTGCGATGTTGAACGTCTTGGAAGGAGCTCCAAACGATATACTGTTTTGAGCCGCTGTTTCGGACACCGAGGCAAAAGGGTGATGTTTGGCTCCGAAGAGAGGCATATCGGCATGAATTTCATCGGCAATGATGAGTATGTTGTGCCGTGCACAGATTTCGGCGATTCGCTGTAATGTTTCCAACGGCCAAACCACTCCTCCGGGATTATGAGGATTACAGAGAATGAACAGCTTGCATTGGGAGTCGATGATCGATTCAAGGTGATCGAAGTCCATTTCGTAGTGAGAGCCGTTCCATTTGAGCGGATTATGTACAACCTGCCGACCGTTACTTTCGGGTACGGCCATGAACGGTGTATAGACCGGAGTCTGTATGATGATTTTATCTCCGGGGTTACTAAATACATTGACTGCCAAGCCTATGCCCTTGACAATCCCGGGGATATAGGTGATCCATTCTCTTTTTACTTTCCAGCCATGCAGGTAGTCGAGCCAATCGATAATGGATTGCCAATAGCTCGCAGGAGCCTCGGCATATCCGTAAACCGGGTGTTGTAACCGGCGTACGAGAGCATCGGTTATACAGGGGGCGACCGCAAAATCCATGTCGGCAATCCATAAAGGAATGAGATCTTCCCGACCATAGCGCTCACAGAGAACATCGGTTTTCATAGCTCCGGTGTGATGCCGGTCGATAATTGTGTCGAAATCGTACTGAGAGGACATTTTATATACTGTTTAGGTGTTAGGTTGCTTACATCGATTTGTCAAAAGCCGAGTTCTATCTGAAATCTTAATTGCCAGCGATTATAATCGGAATCGACAAATTCATCTTTGTAATTGTAAGACAGGTCGGCTTGTACTTTTAATCTGTGATCTATCAGATATTTCGTGACACCGAACGTCGATTGGTTGTGACTGCGATAATTGGCATAAGGCTGTACTTCATTATCCGGCATGATGGTAGAGTTTCTCAATGCGATTTCCCAATTGGAACGAAAGAGATAACTTGCCTGTACGTTGAGCCCCATTCCAGTGAGGACATATTGTTCTACATTTTCGCCCGATTTAATGAGCGGTGAGGAAGATGATATACGCCCCATGAAATCGGTATAAAAAGCAAACCCTTGATATTTGAAGATGAAGTCGACAAAATAGGAAGAAAGGTTACGGGTCTGGTCAAACAGTAATTTGTCCCCATTGGAACCTTGTGCCCGAAGAGCCCGGTCGTTATAGCTGTATGCTCCCGCTAAAAGGATTTTGGGCGTTTGTTCTCGTTCATAATCGCCTTCCATAGCATCTCCTTTCCCGGTGAATCGTCCCAGTGGGAATAGTTCTATGCGTCCCGTATATGCGAGTCCACTCCCTTTATTGTTTCCCCAGTTTCTGCCTTCTCCGGTAGTAATAGAGGCTTTGGCCGCTAAATCCAAAGAGCCGAATAGATGTTGATTGTATTCTCCGAAGATACCGAAATCGCGGTCGAGATTGAATTCGGAGTTTACAATGGAACGATCTACGAATTGTAGGGCACTCGAAGAGTTTATTCGGGCGCGATTCGCCCGTATTTTGGTTTGTCCGAAACCGATATTCCATGTCGAGTTGGGAACGTAGTAAATCATTGCGTCGCGTACGATGTTGTTGTTCCCATTGGGCAGCGTTTTCATATCGTAAGGCGAGAAGCCTAACTGAACTAAATAGGTGAGTTTGGGTGTATAGATATATCCATCGAAACGTAACCTGAGCCGTTTGACGCGGGCGTCGATATCCTGAGCCTCGAATTTCTCGTTGAAGTCGACATCGATCAAGTTTTGCATGCGAATGCGCATCGTGAGTTTATAGCTTTTGTTTTTAGGTTGGAAAGATATACCGTTCCCGACTTCTATATCGGGCATGTGCATTCGTATTTTTTCTAATTCATCGGCATAATCGGTATCGGAGGTGCGGACCGTGGTCGAATCGTTCCCGATGATAAATGTCTTTGCGGATGCAGATAGCATGAATAGCGAGAGAAATATTCCCGATAGAAATAATCGTTGATAATTCATAACGTTGTTTGATTTGATTTTGAAATTCATGCTACAAAAATTGAATGTGATTTTGAAATAGATTTGGAATACTTGGAATATTATTAAAAATATTCATTTTTTATTGGTGCATTTTGTTTCTTCGACAAGGTGTTTTTTCTGTGTAAATTTCGACAAAAGGAATATTTTTGAAATTTTTCATACCTTTATTTTAAATTGCTCCAAAATTACAACCAATGTGTCAATATTCCAAAGACCGTTTCTGAAATTTCGACAATGGGGGAATCGATTCAAATAAAAAAAGTCCATAGTGTATATATTACGCTATGGACTTTGCATTTGCGGAAGGAGGGGGATTCGAACCCCCGGTACCCATTCGAGTACGTCAGTTTAGCAAACTGGTGGTTTCAGCCACTCACCCATCCTTCCAAAGGACGATTTGTCGTTGACGTCATTTTTTCAAATGCAGCGCAAAGATAAGCGGAATATTTGAAACAGCAAACTTTTTCGCATTATTTTATTTCGGGAATAATCGTTACTTTTGTCCCGTCAAGGTGCTTTTGCGCTGTGTATAATCGGATTATTATGTCGAATGTGAATAAAGGTATAAAGATATTTGCTTGGATAACAGGAGGGATTATTTTGATTCTCGCATGTTTGTTTATTCCGGTAATGAAGAGTTATTTGTATGATCCTGTTATTACCGAACAAACGGTGTGCTATGTTTATCCGAAGTGGAATGATGTTCAGCTCGATAGTGCTTTGCATTCGGTGATTCCAGATGAGAAATCGATCCCGAGAGTAAAACGTTTGCTGTCGTTTTATAAATTCGATCCTAATGTTCGTGTAGGGGCTTATCGGCTTCATGCCGGTATGACAGCTCGGCAAATGGCTTTGAAATTGTCGAGGGGAAGCCAATCTCCCATACGAGTTACATTTAATAACGTACGCACTCTCGAACAATTGGCCGAAAGGGTATCGGAGCAGTTGTTTTTTTCGAAAGAGGAGTTGTTGGCTTTGCTGTACAACGATAGTGTTTGTGCGGATTTAGGTTTTACGAAAGCGACTCTCCCGGCTTTGTTTTTACCGGATACTTATGAGTTTTACTGGACTGTGACTCCCGAATCTTTTTTACAGAAGATGAAGCGGGAGTATCGCATTTATTGGGAAGGAAAGCGGGAGCAACAGGCAAAGCGGTGGGGATTGACTCCTGTGGAGGTAGCGACTCTGGCTTCGATCGTAGAGGAAGAGACTAACAAACGTGATGAAATGGGAAAGGTTGCGGGTCTTTATATGAACCGATTGCGTAAAGGCATGCCTTTGCAGGCAGACCCTACGGTAAAATTTGCCCACGGGGATTTTTCGCTGAAACGCATATTGAATGTTCATTTGACCATAGAATCGCCATATAATACTTATCGGGTTACGGGATTGCCTCCCGGCCCTATACGGATTCCTTCGAAACAGGCTATCAATGCCGTGCTGACACATACACCGAACGGGTATTTTTATATGTGTGCCAAAGAGGATTTTTCGGGCTATCATAATTTTGCCGTGACTTTGGCAGAGCATCAACGAAATGCAATTCGATACCAGCAAGCATTGAACAGACTCGGAATACGTTGATGGGGGAATGTAAATAGTAAAGCCTCGTCTCACGACGGGGCTTTACTACTTGAAATATATCAAAAACAAGAAAGAGGATAATGTTTATTACAGGAATAAACAAAGGATAATATAATACCAATGAAACACACAAAAAACAAGAATATTATCGTATAAATTAACTC
>ULLB01014629.1_pt1 | contig 7170 bp, 4 predicted proteins | sample 1951311 | NCBI WGS metagenome assembly ULLB01 (sample SAMEA4835516, study PRJEB28245) | human gut metagenome | biome: gut microbiome; material: fecal sample | place: Denmark | collected 2008 | reverse complement strand
TGTCCTGAATACCGCCACTCCTTTATTTTTTCCAATGTCACTGTTTTTTCACCGGACGTTCTTGTGCTTTCACATGCTTCATCCAGATCCGCAGCTCTTTCACGAACACCTTGATCCACTGCACCAGCTTCTGTCGGATTTCAGTCTTGTGTTTCCACAGCCAGTGTATTTTCCCGGCTGCAAAAATGACCGGATAGACCAGACATAACAATTCCAGAATCAACAGCAACGCTGCAAGATCCTCATAAGCTCTCGCCCGGTTTTCCCAATATGGGAAAACAATATTCTTTGTATTCATCGAACGGATTCCAAAATTTCTTAATACCGTAAAACGATTCATCAATCCAAAACGGGAAGAATTTTCAACGATCTCATAACTGCTTTCATCCAATCCCAATGCTTCTTTTAATGCATTGAATCCAAACTTCTGCACCGGATTTTTGATGAGAAGCTCATAGCTGTCAAGCGTCGTTCCAGCTGCCTGTCCGTAACTTCCACCCTTTGAATCCGTCGTGCCCGCTGCCGGTGTGCTGGCTGCTGCGATGTCCATGCCGCCAGTACTGCTGCCTGATCCGCCTTCTAAAATCTCATAAGAGACATAAACGGTTGCTGCTTCCTCGTCCGCCGCATCACTGAAATATCCCTTATCGCTTTTTACCACACCGCGCACCGGATACTGTACTCCGTTGATCTCCACATACATTCCTGCGACATTGTTGGAACCAAATAACTGCCATGCAACATTTTCATCAATGACCACACCGTCTTTGTTTAAATCTTCTCCATCAAAATAGCTGCCGGACAACAGTTTCAGCGGATGAAATGTGAAAAAATCTCCTCCAACACCGAATGCTCTCGCCGTGATGGATGCCCGGTCAGAATAAAGGGTAAGTTCTCCTTTTGTGCTGTAACAGTCCACCAGCGTTCTTCCGTTTACATCCGATGTATCCTCTGACGCCTCCTGCAATGCAGTTTTTAATTTCTGTTCCAGCTGTATCACATAGTCCTTCGTCACTGCTGCATCTTTGGAAAAAAAGCAGGAAATCTGTGCATAACTGTCTTCTGCTGACCACTCTGATGCGATCTGCTGTGTGGAAAGCTGTCTGCCGAGTGCCCGTTCCACACAGCCGAAAAGAATGGCAGCACATATCATCAGCACTAATAGAAGTATTTTTCTGTACTGCTTTACCTTCATGTGTCATTCCTTTCTGCTTATTCTGATGCCAGACGTACCTGTTCGTTTTCCTTGATCGGTTTTGTAGTCGTTGTGATCACATACTCATATCCTTCCAAAGCTCCGGTCACTGCTGATTTTGTATCGTCTGATGTGATAACATCCACATCCACACGTCTCGCATAGTAGCGGTTTCCAAGCGGTGTGCTCTTTGACTCTATGATCAGAATGAATTTTCCATTGGAATCTTCCCGGATAGCACTCGTCGGTACGATCGTGTCATGGTTGGAGCTCTGCTCCCCGATAGACAGTGTATAGCTGTCTCCGACTGACACATCCCCTTTCATCTCGCAGATGATCATACTGTTGGAGCGGTTCTGTGGATCTTTGCGGATGGCTGACACGACTGCGGAAACATCATTTCCGTACCAGTTATTCAGTATTTCCGCTGTATCTCCGACTCTGACCTTCTTTGCCTGATTTTCAGTCACAGAGAACTGTAACACATACGCTTTGTTTTCCGGCTGAATGGTCATCATGACATCGTTGGCGTTGACTGTAGTCCCTGCTGTCACTGCAATATCAGTAACAGTTCCTGATATTGGTGATGTGATCTCTGTTCCGATGGATTTCGCCTGTAATTTTGCTACTTCTTCCTGCAGATCTGTCATTGTTTTATAGGCAGATGCGATCGTCACCTCGCCACTGATCTTATCGGTCACTTTTTTCTGATCATTGGTTGCACTGGTCAATGCTGTGTTTGCATCGGTCAGTGCCGCCGTTGCCGTGTTCAGCTGCGCCTGCAGATTGTTTGCTTCCGCGGTGTTCGTGCCAGTCAGTTTTTTCACGGAGAGATTGTAGTTTGCATTGCTCAGAGCATTCTTTCTGTCGGTTGCCGCGGACTTGGCAGAATCGTAGGAACCCTGAACTTTGTTTAAGTTCGCCTGACAGGTGTTAAATGTGGACTGGGCAGTATCTAACTGGCGCTTTGCCTTATTCATTGCTAATTCAGCCGCATCCATAGCATCCTTTTTTGACGCTTTTTTTGTAGCATCAGTTTCATCGTTATATGCTTTTTTTGCAGCATTATACTCTGCCACAGCCTCATCATACGCACTCTGTGCGCTCTGCAGACCTGAAAGCGCCGTATCATACGCACTCTTCACCGGTGTATAAGCACTCTCCGCACTCGTCAGGCTGTCCTGCGCCTCACTGTTCTTTTTTTCTGCATCTAACACTGCCTTTTCCTCTGCAGTCGTGTCTGCTGTTGAGTTGCTGACCGCATCGATCTGTGCTTTGATCTTATCGACACTTGCCTGTGCAGCATCCACTGCAGCCTGCGCATCCTTCACTCTCTGATTTGCTGCTGCGATCTCATTTTGTTTCTGGGTGAGGCTAGATCCCTTTCCAGCCTCAATACTCTGACGCTCTGCCACTGTGATCCCTGCGGTAAGCACTGCGGATTCATAGGCTGCCTGTGCCTCGTTTAGACTCTTCTTTGCAGCATCTAACTCATCACTGTCTGTATCCTCTAAGGTAAACAGTAAATCTCCGGTTGCTACTTCCGCATCCTTTTTCACGTTGACCGTTGCAATCTTCCTTGTCTCCTCGATCGAGACGGAATAGCTCTCACTCGCCTCCACAGAACCGCTTCCGCGCACCTTGGAAGTGATCTGACCGCTTGTCACCTGCTGTGTGCTGACTTCCACAAGCGAATAATTCATGATCGTATTGGAAAAAAAGGTAAGTATCAGCATCACCAGTAAAAATATAATTGTGATATTCTTTATTTTATCTTTTCTATCTGTCATCTTTTTAACTCTCCATTTTCTATCCTTTGACACCGCCCTGATAAGCGATACCTTCTACCAGCTGATCCTCACCGTATAAGAAAATCAAAAGGCTTGGGATCATGTAAAAAGTCGCCACTGCAAATGCCAGTCCCACTTCCTGCGCATTGATCTTTGACAAAAAGATCGACAACGGGTATTTATCTGTATCGTTAAAAAACAGCAGTGGCTGTTCCACCATATTCCAGTAATCCATAAATACCAGGATCGCACAGGTTGTGATCACGCCCTTACAGATTGGAATACATATCTTTGTAAAGACCTGAAACTCGTTGGCTCCGTCAATCTTCGCCGCCTCGATGAGCGGCACTGGTATTCGTCTCATATACTTCGTGATCAGGTACACACTAAACGGTGAAAAAATACCCGGAAGCCATATACTCCAGTTCGTATCCAGTAGCTTCATCCAGTTTAAGACCAGATAATTTGGCACCAGTGTAACCTGATATGGCATCATCATTAAGATCACATATGCAAAAAAGACGATTGCGGAAAGTTTTCCTCTGGTCCTTGTGAAGCCGTATGCGGCGAGCACTGCCACCACCAGCTGGAATACCACGATCGGCACCACTAAGATCACGGAATTCCAAAACTTCAACAGATAGTCCGGACTCTTAAATAACACGGTCGCATACTGTGAGAAAGTCACCATATCCGGTATAAATTTGAGGTTTACCGTCTGGGAGATGTACTGCTTGCCCCCGGTATCCGTTTTTTGGAAAATAGAACCATAGTTGGAGGTGATCTCCGCTGCCGACATAAACGAATTGCTGATGGTAAGAACGATCGGCATGATAAAAATCAGCGCCGTAACCACTGCGATCACCGTCAGGCAGATGCGGATACATAATTTTTTTCGTTCTGATCTCTTTTTCATTCTTCCTCCAAATCCTTTCCAAAATGATGTTCCACCCAAAATAAAATTCCCATAATGACGATCATCACAAAGGACATATAAATTGCTGCCGTGGAAAGTTTCTGGTAATCTGCCGAAGCAAACGTATTGTTCATATAATGCTGCAGCATATAAAGTGCACCGTACGGATACTCGCCTGTCAGAAGATAAATCTCACGGAAAACCTTAAACGAATTGATCATGGAAAGTATCGTCACAAACATGATCGTCGGTGACAGATACCGCAATTTAACATGCAGGAATATCTGCCAGCGGTTTGCCCCGTCCAACTCTGCCACCTCGATAATATCCTTTGGGATATTTCCCATCGCAGACAAAAAGAGGATCATATTGTAACCTAAGTTTTTCCATAAAAACAGCAGAATAATGACCAAAAGACCTGCTGAAGATTTCAGCCAGTCCACCTGTCCTCCGCCGAACTTCTGCACTGCCACATTCACAACACCATTGTAATCAAAAAGCACCTGCCAGATCAGCACGATAGACGCTGTCGGCACCATAAGCGGTGTCAGAAAACAACTCCGCAGTTCACTTTTTAACGGAATGCCTGCATCCAGCAGAAATGCGAGTGCCATGCCAAGGATCACGGCAAGCGGCACTGCCACTACCGAAAAAAATAGTGTATTTCCAACTGCTGTCCGGAATGCCCCATTTTGAATGACATTGATGTAATTTGTCAGTCCCACAAACTTTTTTGCCACCGGATTATTCACAAAGGAAAAATAGATCACTACAAGAAATGGGAGTACAAAAAACAACAGTACTCCCAGAACGCTCGGTGCCAGGAACGCTCCTGACACCAGCCTATGAAACCATGATTTATTCTGTTTTTTTATAACCTTACTAAAATCCTTTTTCTTACTTCGTCTCACTTAAATATACCTGCATTCTGCTCTGGATAATTTTTGCCACATCCTCTGCGGACTTCTGTCCTGAGAAATAGGCTGCTGCCTCCTCATTGATGATATTGGTGATATCATCGGAAACGGCACCGGAAACAGCGGTTGTATTGTATACAAGATCTTTTACCTGATCTACATCCTCCTGTGTCGCCGGCTGGATCTCAACTTCGAATTCCCCCCAGCCCCAAGTACTTCCGCCGTCAGAGTCTGCTTTCATTGCGTTCTGACAATATTTTTCAAAATCGTCTTTTCTAATGGAAAATCCATAAGTGTAATCACTGTCGCCGTCGCTGCTCTTCTTTGGCAGATAAAATGTCCTTAAAAACTGCCATGCACCATCGACATCCTTACAGCTATTGGAAATTCCAATAATATTGTTCAGACTCAGCATTGCTCCGTTTCCCTCGCTGGTCGGATAACCAATAAATGTTGTCGGACCTCCAAAAATCGCACGGTACATCTGTACCTGCTCAAAATCACTGAGATAATAAGTATCTAAAAGCTGTTTTCCCTGACTCAGCAGAACCGTGCTGTCTTCCTCTTCCATATCATCTCTATATTCAAACTCTTCCGGGAACATATTTGCAAAATCCAGTACATCTATAAATTCCTGACTGTCAAAATTACAGCTTGCATCCTCCCAGTTGATAAAATCATTATAGCCGAGACTCATCAGTGCTGTCAATGCAGACGTCCGGTCCATACCCCAGAAAAGCTGTGTTCCTTCCGGTTTGGATGCGAGCAGCGCCTTCATATCCGACACGGTCCATCCCGGTGTCGTTCCAACATCATCCGCTTTTCCGATCACCGTCTGTAACGTAAAGGTCTGCGGCAGGATCGCCAGTTTTCCATCATACTCGCATGCAGTGAGTACATTTGGAAGGAAATCATCTCTCGAAAGTTCCGTGTCTTTGTCCAGCAGTCCATACAGATCCACATTTAATCCTTTGGATGCAAAATTAATCGCCTGGGAATAATCGTTAAAAAGCACCAGATCAATGTTGGAATCCGATGTCACTGCCGTGTTGAAGCTGTTCACTGCATCCTCGTACTCCTCTGCGCCGTCTCCATAAGACTTCATTGTGATATGATACTTATCCTGACTCTTGTTAAATGCGATCACCTTCTCCTCCACGTCTGAACCTGTCCACATGCAGGCGAGTGTGAGATTTACGGTATCTGCCACTTCACTGGCATCCACTTCTTTGATCAGTGCGATCTCCGTCTGGTTTCCGTTGGAGTTCCAGTTCTGAAGATAAGCTGCGATTCTTCCATCGGACAGGACTCCGTAGCTGCTCACGCTGGAGCTGGAAATATTACAGTCCATCCAGCTGAAAAATTCCTCTTTTTCCTTCGTATCCAGATTGTACTTATAAACACTGCTGCCCTCTGTGACCAGCAGATTCTTCTCATCTAACACAGAGACTGTATCGGAAGGGACTTCAATTGCCTTGTCTGTCTGTTCTTTCATTGCGCCGACATCTAACGGCCGCAGCTCACATCCGGCATCCCCATATCCGATGGAGGCAACCGTTCCGTCCGCAAGCCCGACCAGTCTGGATGTATATCCATCCGATGGGATCCTGCCTTTCTGGCTGCCGTCCCCTCCTATTACAAGTGTAAAATATTCATCTGAGCTGACGCTGTTGCCACTGTCATTATTGGACCAGGTATTCAGGGCAAGATAAAGGTTTCCATCCTTATCCACTGCTATTCCGTTACAGCTTACATTCTCTGCATTTGCTCCGAGATCCATGTCCTGTTCAAACGCAATATTTCCGGATGTGTCCACTTTGAGGATGGAAGAAGTCTGAATGAATCTCGCATTCTGAGCCAGCAGAAATCTGCCATAGTTTACATTGCCGTTCTCATCCGTATAATCTTTTGCATAATAATCATTCCAGTCCTTTTCTGCATCCTCGGCACTGTATCCCCACTGGTCTGCCATATAACTTAACACATCATCCAGTGTTGCGTCAGAATAATCCTCGGTGACACTCGACTCATCCATCTGGTTCTTCGTCACAAACAGGTAAACCTCTCCGCTGTCTGCCACGGTATATCCTGACACCCAGCTGCTGTTTCCGCTGCCGTCACTCTGCGCCTGCTCATAAAGCTGTGCATTTTCTCCGGTGATCAGATTATAGGAATACAGTCCGGATTTTGTGTAGTCCTCATTGCTGGAAGTGTAATACATCACATCTCCCTTAAACTGTATATTACTTGTCGTATCATTAAAACTGTCCGGCAGATCACTCAGATAATCTGCTTTGAAATATCTCTTCTTTCCGTCTGCGGATGTGCTGTTGCCGCCACCGCCACAGGCAG
>ULLB01019412.1_pt1 | contig 7472 bp, 7 predicted proteins | sample 1951311 | NCBI WGS metagenome assembly ULLB01 (sample SAMEA4835516, study PRJEB28245) | human gut metagenome | biome: gut microbiome; material: fecal sample | place: Denmark | collected 2008 | reverse complement strand
CAGCCATAGACACACGCATTAAAGCGACCGTAGCCTCTACCATGTACGATATGAGCAGATGCACGGCCAACGGTTATTTCGATGAAAACGACAACGCCGATGCCCGTTATGAAATGCGTCGACAACTCAACGCCCAACGTACCATCGATGCAAAAAACGGTTCGTATGCCACGGCCGGCGGTGTAGTCGATCCACTACCACAGAATGCACCGCAATTCGTAAAAGATTATCATGCCTACTACAAAACTTCACGGGGTTACCATTCTCGTTCGTTGAACTCTAACAACGGCTGGAACAAAACTTCGGCTCTCTCGTTTCTCAATGCTCCTATCCTCGCTTATAGCGATGAAATTCGTAGTGCCGTGTTGCTGATTCACGGAGAGAAAGCTCATTCGCGTTATTTCAGCGAAGATGCTTTCAAAAAGTTGAAAGGCGACAACAAAGAGTTGATGATTGTCTCAGGAGCCAACCACACGGATTTATACGACCGAACAGACATTATTCCTTTTGATAAACTGGAATCTTTTTTCAAGGAGTATTTGAAATAAAATAGAGCCTGAGGAATAAAGCCCGATAACATAGGTTTATCGGGCTTTATTCTTTATTCCAACGAAGCATCTCCGGCAGGGCAATCGTACCGTCGTCCCACAACCGGAAAAACCAAATGCTACTTACCAAAATTTATTCTGCTGAGGATTGTATTCAAAACCGACGCTACCCAACTTAGCGACTAAATCAGCTTTACTGATGTGCATATCATCGCACAATTCATCTAACGACGCATAATTATCCCGTAACTTCGTATTAATAAACGAGAACAAAATCATCGGGTCTTCTGGCAAAACAGTCATATACTTTTCTCCTTTTATTTCGGGCAGCAAAGATAGTGTAAATTAAACAATTCTTTCAAAAAAAATTACAGATACCCAATTGCTAAGTATCTGTAATCTTTCTTGGTGATCCGCTTGGGGCTCGAACCCAAGACCCCAACATTAAAAGTGTTGTGCTCTACCAGCTGCGCTAGCGAATCTAACCTTGTTGCTTTTTGTAAAAGCGTTGCAAAGGTAGAACTATTTTTTCTTTTTGCAAAATTATATATCCATAAAAATATGTTAAATAACATCTTTCATTCTTGTGCCTCTTCCGAAACAGAGGTGTCAGTAGGAGAATCTGGTGGCTCGACAGAATCGGCTCCTATCACATAACGCTGATAATAAGACAGACACAACGTCGTTAACGGAAGAGCGATAATCATACCGACAAAACCGAGCAATGTGCCCCAAATAGAAAGTGAGAGCAAGATAATAGCGGGATTCAATCCTGTGACCTTACCCATAACCCGAGGAACGATAAACACATCTTCGATAATCTGGACTATGATAAAGACCAATATGCAAGCACCGAACAGCAACCAGAAATTAGTTCCGGTATCGGATGCCGAAACAAGACATAGCAGGATCGTCGGAATAATACCGATAAGTTGCAAATAGGGGACCATATTCAATACCCCGATGAACAGCCCCAATACGATAGCCAACGGCAACCCCACAATCAAGAAACCTATACTGAACAAGATACCTACCAAACCGGCGACCAATGCCTGTCCCCGGAAATAGCGGTTCATACTCTCCTCTATATCATTCCCTATCGAGACGAGCATAGGCCGGTATTTTTGCGGTATCATACGCTGGAACCCACACAATATCCTGTCATAATCGAGCAATATAAAAACTATATACAACAGCACGACCAGCCAACTCACGATATTGATGATTTCGCCCACCGAACCGGTGATGAAGCCCCAAGCCCCGGAAAAACTCTCCTCGATAATCGAGAGCCATTGTTCCCGACTCAATAATCCCGACAGCTCGGAAAAATTAATATTATCACGAATAAAATCATGTACGGCTTGCGGGACGAAAGGTATACTCGAAGAATTGTAAACATACTCGCTCAACAATTCCCTCATATGAGCAATCTCATCGATAATCGACGGCAGAAACAACACACACAACAAAGATATGGTTATCAACACTTCCAGAAAAGCCAAAGTGATGGCCACTACCCTGCCTTTCAATTTAAACACCCGCTTGTTATACACGACCAACGGATTGAGCATGTAGGCGACTATCCATGCTACAAGAAAAGGAAGCAAGGCTCCCCGAAGTATGTAAACCAAATAGAACAATCCCACGATGGAGACTACACCGAATAGAATACGGATAACACGGTCGAACGTGTATGGTTGTCGGTCTACCATGACTATAACGATTTTAATTATACCCTACATAACAAATATTCGCGGTTCGAGTTTAATCCGAGTGTTCTTTATCCTCTCGGGCTTGCATCTCCTGCAAATAACATCGGCGGCACAAAGGCTGATATTCGTTTTTCTCTCCCAAAAGCACCCGTTTGTCGTTATCGACTAAACGATAGGAATAATTTGCCAAATGCCCGCATTTCACACAAATGGCATGGACTTTATATACATCGTCGGCTATCGACAATAACGAAGGCATAGGCCCAAAAGGAACTCGACGGAAATCCATATCCAACCCGGCGACAATCACCCTCGTCCCGTTATTGGCCAATTCGGAACAAACCTCGACAATACCTTCATCGAAAAATTGCGCCTCATCGATTCCTACGACATCGACCCCCGATGCCATCAACAATATACTGTGAGAATTATCGACCGGAGTGGAAAGGATAGAAGTACTGTCATGCGAAACGATATTCTCCTCGGAATAACGCACGTCGATGGCCGGCTTGAATATCTCTACTCTCTGACGGGCTATCTTGGCTCTTTTCAAACGGCGTATCAGTTCCTCCGTTTTGCCTGAAAACATAGACCCACAGATCACTTCTATACTCCCCCTACGGTTTGTCTCATAATTACTTTCGGTCAAAACCATAATTACATTATATCTATTTAATATTTTCAACAAAAGTAAAAAGATAGTTCGATTTTGGCAACCTTTCCCAAACTATTTCTCCCAAGAGAAAAACAGAATCGCCATGTAAACAGAATCGCTTTTTCCTTCGGCTTATCTTTTCTCCGATAAATACAAGACAAAATACAGTTCGGTAAAAAAGAGAAAAACACCTGTTTTTCACATCTCTGCGCTCACCTTTCACTATCTTTGTAACTACGAAGGTAGAATACGGTTCGGCATAGTCAAATAGGGAATACGATTTCCGTTTGTCTCTGTACTCACCTCTCGCTATCTTTACAACGAATGCAACAAACAAAAACAATGGCAAAACGAATCTTATTATTTCTTCTCATATTCAGCGCATTACCGGTCATAGCTACCACGCAGCAGATTATCGACAAATTCGTATCCGACCCGGCTTTTATTCCGTCGTCGATAGGGATTTGCATTACCGATGTCAAAACGGGAGAAACTATCGCCTCTTATAACGAACGACAAGCCATCATTCCGGCATCGACGATCAAAGTTATTACGACCGCTACGGCTCTGCGATTGTATCGTCCCTCATTCTGTCTATACACGACAGTGGGACACACCGGAACAATCGACGAAACAGAAACTTTACACGGAGACCTTGTGATACACGGCGGCGGAGACCCGTCCTTAGGCTCGGCATACCGTTGTCGCCACACCGAAGATTTCATCGACCAAATCATACAAAGAACTCTGTCCAATCACATCAAATCGATCAAGGGTCGCATAGCTGTCGATAACTCCTTATTCGACGAGCCAGCCATCTCTCCCAAATGGATGGTAGAAGATATAGCTTGGGATTACGGCACAGGCTGCCATGCTTTTTCATACAAAGACAACCGAATAGAGATAAACCTGCGATACAATGGAAAATCGTATGACGTAACCGGAGTCAATCCGCCTAACCGTTTTGTCGTTGAGACCAGTTTGACAAAAGGCGAAAAAGAAAATATCACAGTCAAGTGTGAAAACAACCGATACACGATTTCGGGAACTATTCCCAAAAGAAAAGATCGATACCGCCTCTATTTGTCGATAGCCCGACCGGATAGCCTATTCATAACAGATTTACAAGAAAAATTTCAAACAGCGGGAATAGAGGTCAAAAACTCCAATCTCGGTCAACTCCCGGAAACGACATGGTTTCACTATCCGTCCGACTATCTCGGAGATATAGTACACAGCCTGAATGTACGCAGCGACAACCTGTATGCCGAAAGCGTACTCCGACTCTTGTCTCTGTCGGCTCATGAGAAAGGGAGCGCAGAAAAAGGCATCGACATAATCCGTAAATACTGGCAAAATTACGAAGCCGACTCTCTCGAACTATTCATGTACGACGGTTCGGGATTGGCTCGCAACAATAAAGTTTCAGCCAAATATCTGAATTGCGTCCTCAAAGAAACAGCCCGAGACTCACTAATTGGAGAATGTTTCGTGCAAACGCTTCCTTTGGCGGGAAAAGAAGGCTCTGTCACCACATTTATGAAACATGGAGAACTGCCCGGCGAACTACGGCTGAAAAGCGGAAGCATGAGCGATGTACACGCCTACGCCGGATATTACACGACTCCCCAAAACCGATATGCGATAGTCGTCATGATCAACAACTATACATGCACGAGGGCTCAACTGAAACAAAAAATATCCACTCTGCTGACTCAGGTTCTTTCTAAAAAAGAGTAATACCGACTAAAAAACTTTCACACGATACACACATCTATCATTTTATCATTATTTTTGTGAAATAACTAAATGTATATGTTATGCTTCGAGATAGTCGTATCGTACACATCATAGACCTGTTAGGAGAGTTGAGGGATCTCTTGCTTGTCATCGATCAAGCGGGAGATACGGCTCCTGCCATACTGTTGAAATTGGCAAAAGAAAAAGCCGAAGAAATTACACGATCGACCCGTGAACTTCGACAGCCTGAATTTTGGGACGGGATACTTCGCTACGATCCCTTCACATCGGTAAAGACAACGACACACGAAGATGCGATTCCAAGCATAGAAAATCCCCTCGAAAAAGTCGACGAACCCGTATCTTCTCACATCACCGACGAAAACATAATCCCCACAGAAAAGCAATCCGAAGAATCCGGTGAAGAGCTGGACACAGACAATAATATCGCCGATACGGAAGAATATTCGGAAAGTCCGATTATAGAGAATAACGAACCCGCCCACGAAAACGATACCGAAGAAAATGAAGAAGAAAACGACACGCTCTATCCGTGGGAAAAACTGAATGGGGAAGAACTATCGGCTGTACAAGACGAAAACGATGACGAGTACGAAGACTCCAACGAATTTGACGAAGACATGGAAGAAGACTATGAGGAGCCCGATTTATATGAGGAGGAAAATACGGAAGAAATCATCGAAGAAGAGGAACCTGCAACTCCCGTAACTCTCGAAGAAGCCCTTCAACGTCAACAAGCCAAAGAGCTCCGTAAGGCATTAAGTTTGAACGACCGGTTCAGATTCCGTCGTGAACTCTTCGGTAACAGCGATATCCGTATGAACGAAACGCTATCTCTGATAGATGCCATGCAGTCATACGAAGAAGCAGAAGATTACATTTTAAATGACTTGAATTGGGACGTAGAGAACCCCGACGTCGCCGAATTCATGAAAATCGTACAAAAACATTTTTTATAGCAGTATGGCAAAACTGTATGTAGTACCCACCCCGGTGGGAAATCTCGAAGACATGACATTCAGGGCTATCTCCGTTCTGCGAGAAGTAGATTGTATCTTGGCGGAAGACACCCGCACAAGCGGCATATTATTGAAACACTTCGATATACACACTCGCATGCAGTCCCACCATAAATTCAACGAGCATCAAACCATCGAAGGAATCGTCACTAGGATAGAAGGAGGAGAAAACATAGCTCTTATTTCGGATGCCGGTACTCCGGCCATCTCCGACCCCGGGTTCCTTTTGGTAAGAGAGTGTCGACGAAGAGGTGTCACCGTTGAATGCCTGCCCGGAGCGACAGCCTTTGTGCCGGCATTGGTAGCATCGGGGTTGCCGAATGAAAAATTTTGTTTCGAAGGATTCCTACCCCAAAAGAAAGGCCGAGCTACACGACTGACCGAATTGGCGGAAGAACCACGCACAATCGTTTTTTACGAGTCTCCGTTTCGTCTGCTCAAAACGCTCATTCAATTCAAAGAAACTTTCGGGGGAGAAAGAGCGGCATCGGTAAGTCGTGAAATTTCCAAAATACACGAAGAAACCGTACGAGGAACAATCGACGAACTGATAACTCATTTCTCGGAACACGAACCGAAAGGAGAAATCGTCGTTATTATAGCAGGAGCTCCCGACAAACCCAAAGAGAAAAAAAAGGAAAAGTACCCTAAAAGCGATACCTATCTATAAATTTAATTTTAACGATTATGAAAAAGGCTATTACAGCTGCTATCGCAGCATCAGTTTTAATGATTGGCTGTACGAACCAATCGACCGAAGTAAGGAAACTTCAAGCAGAAAATGACTCTCTGCTCAGAGTCAACGCCCAAACGACTGCGGATTTCAACGAAATGATCCAGCTGATGAATGAAGTCGAAGATGGATTTCGTCAAATAAAAGAGGCCGAAAACTATTTGGTAACACAAAAAGATGCCAACGGAGAAGTATCCTTGACTACCCGGGAACAAATCAAAAACGATATGACACTGGTCGCCGAGACTTTGCAAAAAAACAAAGAACGTTTGGAAAAACTCCAAAAGCAGCTCAATCAAAACAAAAACCAATCGGCTGCCCTGCAAAAAACAGTGACTCGTCTCCAAAACGAAATCGAGGAAAAAACACAACTCATAACCTCTTTACAAGAATCTTTGGCTAAACGCGACGTACGCATCGCCGAATTGGACGAGGCCGTAACGAATCTGACCGGTCAGGTAGAGCACCTCACTACTGAAAACGAGCAGCAAAAAGAAGTGCTCATGACCCAAGACGAGGCTCTTAATACGGTATATTACGCATTGGGCACGAACAAAGAGTTGAAAGAACAAAAGATTGTCGAAGGCGGAGGTCTGTTCTCTTCGAAAAAAGTAATGGAAGGAGAATTTAATAAAAACTACTTCACGGCAGTCGATATGCGCAAATTACACGACATACCTTTCGACAGTAAAAAAGCAAAACTATTGACCAATCACCCCGAAGGCACATACGAACTTCAAAAAGATAACGAAGGTTATTTGACCTTAGTAATCACCAACCCAGATAGTTTTTGGAGTCTGAGCCGCTATCTGGTTGTCGAGCTCAACTAATCGAATACGAATCCCATTCCCCCGACGAGGCCGGAGGTGATACCTCCGGCCTCGTCGGTTGTCCTTACTAAACACACCACCCTATATCCATGAACCGCTACCTGCCCGCCCTGCTGGCTCTGCTACTGTTCACCTCGTGCGACAGTTTTTTTGAAAAAGAATCGGTTTTACCGCACAACCCTGAGCGTCCCGAGTTGCCCCCGGCACGCGACCG
>ULLB01030519.1_pt1 | contig 8079 bp, 4 predicted proteins | sample 1951311 | NCBI WGS metagenome assembly ULLB01 (sample SAMEA4835516, study PRJEB28245) | human gut metagenome | biome: gut microbiome; material: fecal sample | place: Denmark | collected 2008 | reverse complement strand
TCTCAACCAGCGTTCCGCCGAGGGTCAGCGATTTGTCCTTTCCGGTGTTGAACTCCTTGAGAGCTTCTGTGAGGTCGCTTTTCAACGTGGTGGGGCTCGGGTTGCCGTCCGCATAGCGGATTTCAGCCGTCAGCAGTTGTTCCGTGCCGGTCACACCCAGCAACCGCACCGTGGCTTTCCACTTGCCGGCATCGTCACCTTCGGTTATCTTGGTGAAGGGCAGCACGACGTTTGAAGCGGCTCCGTAGGTATCGGTAGCGAAATCGAGTGTTCCGGCTGCACCCGTCAGATGGGCAACAATCTCCGTGATGCGTCCGGCGGCATCACCCGTCGGTTTGACAACAAGCGTCAGTTCGCGTACCTGCTGCTTCATTGCAGCGGTCAGCGGATGGTCCTTGTCTTTCTCGATGCTCACCTGTTTCGTATAGGTGAAGAACCATCCCGGGGCATTGTTCACAAAGGCATCCGTGCCTGCCCGGTTTCCCGTGGCTGCGGCAATGGTGGCGGTGGTGCCGTTCACCGTGATTCCTTCAGCCGGGTTCCACACCGCAAGGGTGTAGCTGCCCGGAGCAAACAGATGGTCGGGGGCATGGGTGGCGGAAGTCTCCGTACCCGTATAGTCGCCCATGGTGACCGTCCACGTGGCAGGTATGTTGATACCCTCACCGCGGGCCGACCAGTCGGCTGTCACTGCAATTTTCCCATAGTCGGGATGCGGCGTGTCATAAAGCGTGTCCTTCACGCAGGAAGAGAGCAGCACGGCGGCTGCCATTCCCATCATATATATATATTGTCTTGCTTTCATACTCTATTCCTCCGTATTAGAATAACTTCCATACCATTGTCACACCGGCGTTGATGGGGCCACACCAATTTTTTGTCTCGTTGCCACAGCGCACGCGCACACCATCGATGACTTCATATTTTTCGAAATCGGCATTCAGGTAGCCCAAGCCGAGGTTGAAATCAAGAGTCAGTGCCTTGTTCAGCCGTAGCTGATAGCCGGTGGTGATGCCGCCACCCATCAGGTCGCCTTGCTTGCCTGTTTCGGAGATCTTGTAGTTGAACTGTCCGGCCTTGAACATCGCCCCCAGATACCAGGCTTTCTTCTCACCCATGTAATAACGTATTTCCGGAGCCACTTCCCAGAGTGCATAGCGGCGGTCCTTGTCGCTCCATGTCCAAGAAGTCCATGAGCCGTTTACGGCAATGCCCCACGATGGACAGATGCGCCATTCAAGTCCTAAATCTGGTGTCAGGGTAGCCCAGCGCAGCAGGTTGGCACGCAGGGAGAGATGATAATCAGTTGTGATTTTGGTTTCCGACGGCGTGTCGGCAAGTGTATTTTGTTGAGCGGTTTTCTCGGCTTCTGCCTTTTCAGCGGCAAGTCGGGCTTCTTCCGCCTTGCGCTGCTCTTCGGCAAGCCGTTCCTGCTCGGCACGCTTCTCGGTTTCTAAGCGTTCGGCTTCCGCCTTGCGTCGTGCTTCCGCTTCCGCATCCGTCACGGCTGTTTCCTTGACCGGTACCGTCAGGCGCACAGTGACAAAGTCTCCCTCTGTCGCATGGTTGCGGGTGATAAAGTTTTCTTCCTTGATTTCCGCACGGATAATCAGTTCGGATTTCACACGGTTGGCACGGATCTTCGCCGTGGCAAGGTTCTCGGTTTCACTGCCCAGCGAGTTGCAGTAGCCGTCAACCAGCAGCGGCAGCCTGCCGTCAAGAATGTCCGTTCTGTTGCGCTCGATGCATTCCAGCAGACGGGCAAGTTCCGTGTCATTGCCATTCCAAGGCACGTAGAACATGTCCTTCTGCGGAACGAACCGGAAGGTGTAGGTCGTGTCTGCTTTCTGCTGCGCAATGACAGGAAAAGTTACCGTCATCAGCCACAGAAACAGGGTGAGAAAAGTGATTTTTCTGCTCATATAAACTTGAATTTATTATCTTTGTCTTCTCCAAAGGTAATAAATGCCATTCAGCGCCCAAAATATTACAAAAACTTTTTCTGTTGAAATACAGCGTTTTATAAAAATTGTCGTTTGAGCACTTTTCAAATTGTCGTTTGAGCACTTTTTTTTGTCGAATTAGCACTTTTTTGTCGCTTGAGCACTTTTTGAAAATGAGCTTCTGAGACCTTTTTCATCGGCTTTTTACCACACAAATTATTCCAGATTTGCTTTTTTCCACTTGCCAGGCGTACATCCTTCCTTCTCTGTAAATGATTTGATAAAGTTACTGCGAGAAAGAAAGCCGGAAGACTCAGCCAGCTTCTGTATATTGATTTCCGGATGCTCCTTCAGTATGTTTTTCGCATACTCCAACCGGAGACCGGTTATCCATTCGCGGAATGTCATTTTATACGTAGTCTTGATATAAGCGGAAAGATAGGTACGGTTCGTATGAAGTATTTCGGACAGTTCTTTTATGGTAAGTCCCTGCTGGACATAGCCGTCTGTCTTTATCCAGTTGGCCACTTTCTCTATAATTTCTGTATAGGACACTGGAACTTCTTTCTCAGAAACTATTTTAGGTTCTGTTTCTGTATCTGTCAGAAGTTCTTCTTCAGACTGTATATCTTGCTCAAAAGCATTTTCCACCTGTTCATAGAACAGCAGGTAGTTCTGATAGCTGTAGAAAAGATAGCTGTAGAACGGTATTGACGACAAAATCCAGATAAAAACATATTTGTCTGGCAGAAATGTCAGCAATCCGCATCCGACACCGAAGATAACAGCCCAATAAGTGAATATGGAAAGCCATTCGATATATGTACCTATATCATCCGCCTGAGTTTCATTGAAAATCCGAATGGCTCTACGGTATGCAATTATGACTCTGCGAGCTAAAACGACTCCAAAAACGACTAACCATACAGCTAAAGCAAATAAAGAGAATTTTTGCATGATTCCGCTTGGCAACAGGAACAACACAACTCCGGAAAGAGTTGAAAATATAATCCATAAAATGATATGTGTCCACACACGCCGTTTGGTAATGTAAAAACGATCAAGCAACATTATCAATGCCGAACTGAACAGAGAATAGCACAGGAAGTATGTGGACATGTTCATCAATATGGCAGAATCCGCATTTTTGAATCGGATACCAAAGAAGAAATGTACCGAATAATTTGCCGAAAGCAGCAGCATAGCTATACCCATAATCTGTCGGGAGCGGAGATAATTCTTGAAAATTTTCTTTTCAGGAGTCTTTGCAAACAAAAAATAAAAGCCGAAGAATAACATCAACGGCAGTGCGGTATAAAGTGAAAAACTGTATATAGATATAGATGGCTCCATTGTTATGCTTATTTGATTTTGATACAAAGTTACGTCTTTTTCTTCACAAATAGACACATAATCTATGATTTAACGTTATAGATTCGGTCATATTAGATTGAAAAATTATTAGAATTAAAGCCAGTGGTGAAAAATTCAACCACTGGCTTTTTCTGTCAAGACTTCGATATTAAAGTTTTACACCTTTGGATTCCGATAAACCGGGTCTCCCTATAATTAAATGACTGCGTACAAAGTCCACGTGCGGGCTTTCCGGCTGTTGTTCCGTCTGTTTTTTCTCGTTGCCTTGCCGGTTCTCTTCCGTGTTTTCCTGAGCCGGAGCCAGCTCAAGCTGTATCTTGCGGTCCAGTGCGGCGAGTTCGGACTTCAGCTGTTTCAGCTCGTCCTCCTTCTTCCACACCTTGCCCGCTATCTCCTGCAACTGCGGAATCTCCTTTTCCAGCACTTCGTTCTTAGACTTGTACTGGTCGATGATGGTCGGAATCCTCTCCAATGCGTTCAGAAAGTTTCGTGCGGCGGCAATCGGGTCTGCCATCGCCAGATGCCCGTTGTTGTAGGTGTACTTGTAGTTGCCCTCCACCACGAAGCGGTTGTCGGTGAACTCCAGACCTTCTTTGAGTGTCCTCTCGCTGACCACCTTTATCGGAAAGCCGTAAAGTTCCCCGACAGCCTTGTACAGTCCACCAGTCATGGCGTTCTTGGCGATTTCCTGCAAACGCTTACCGATGACCTTCTCATCCGTTGAATCCACGCCGTCCACCTTGACAAGATTAAGACGACTGCCTTCCCTATCAGTCTGCACAACGGAAAGAAAACGGTTCCAGTCTTCCGTCATGGCTTCGATGAAAGCCGTGTTGTTGCGCAGTTCTCCCGTCTTGGATTCCAGCTTGAACTCCGAATCGCGCTTGCCCTTGTTGAACGACTTGCGTTCCCCTTCGAGCGAGGCGATACGCTTCTCTAATTTCGCCTTATCCAAAAGGTCGGTATTGCCGGAGAGCAACGCCATATACTCCGAGAAGTTCATACCCGATTTTTCGTCCATTGCTCCCTCGTCGATGGTACGTGCGCCCATCGCTCCACTTTTGAGCTGCGATATGAACGTCTGCTTGCAGTGCAGCAGATTGAACTTGTAGCTGTCCAGCGACTTTTCCACCGCGTAGATGATGACATCCACGTTATTCTCGGCAAAATGCTTGGCAATCTCGTTCCCGGCTCTAACACCCCGTCCGTCACGCTGTTGCAGGTCGGACGGTCGCCACGGTGTATCAAGGTGATGGATGGCGACACATCTTTTCTGCGCATTCACGCCCGTTCCGAGCATACTTGTGGAGCCGAACAGTACGCGCACCGTCCCGGCGTTCATGGCATCTATCACCGCCTTACGAGCCTTATCCGTCTTACACTCCTGAATGAAGCGCACCTCACTTGCCGGTATGCCGTAATCCTCCACCAACTTGCGTTTTATCTCGCTGTACACGTTCCATCCTTCCCCCGGCTGATATGTCCCCAAGTCGGAGAACACGAACTGCGTACCCTTGTGCGCCTCGTACTTGTGGTAATACTCTGCAATCATCTTGGCACAATGGCTTGCCTTGTTGTCGGGATGGTCCTCGTAGTTCGGGTCTATCATGCGCATATCAAGAGCCATCTTTCTCGCGTAGTCGGTGGCGATGAGCATCTTCGCCTTTTCCTCCGTTTCCGACAGGGGTAACCTGCCAAGCAGAGTGGCATCGCCGGTTTTGGCAAACTGCATCAGCTTCTGTATGAAGTCCTCCTGCTCCGGTGTGGGCGGTATGTGGTGCAGTCTCTCATTCTTGTTTGGTCTGTCCACACCTACATCCTCCGCCGTGCGGTAGTCGGTAATCTCGTTGTAGAAGGCGGCAAGCTCCGGCACCTTGATGAAATAGCGAAAACGCTCCTTCTGAACGATATTGTTCGTTACGTTGAACTCAAAATCGGTCGTCTTTTTGGCGAAGATGGCAGCCCAAGCATCGAAACAGCGGATGTCCTGCCGTTCCAGTTCGTTGGGGCGCAGGTATTTGAAGAGCAGGTACAGTTCCGTCAGACTGTTGGAAATGGTCGTGCCCGAAAGGAACGTAGCCCCCAAGTCCTTGCCCGTGCGTTCCTGTATGGTACGGATGGCAAAGAGCATATTCAGGGCCTTCTGGCTTCCTTCCGAGTTTCCCAATCCCGCCACACGGTCATGACGGGTGTTGAAAGTCAAGTTCTTGAACTGGTGACTCTCGTCAATGAAGATGTGGTCGATGCCCATCTGCTTGAAGTCCACCACATCATCCGTGCGGGACTTGATAGCGTGTTCCACCTTCTCCAGCTTCGCCACAAGGTTGTGCTTGCGCTTCTCCAGCCCTTTCAGCATCGCCCGCGACACGTTCTTGCCCTGCTGCCGCAAGACTTCGAGGTTTTCCTCCACCGTGTCAAGCTCCGCCTGCAGGATGCGCTGCTGCAACTCCGGTGACTGCGGTATCTTGCCGAACTGGTCGTGCGACATGATGACGCAATCGTAATCGTTATTTTTGATGTTGTTGAAAAAACGCACGCGGTTGGCGGTCGAGAAATCCTTTTCAGAAGCGTAGAGAATCCTCGCATTGGGATATGCCGCCTGATAGGTGGCGGCAATCTCCGCCACATTCGCTTTCAGCCCGATAATCATCGGCTTGTGCGCCAAGTTCAGACGCTTCATCTCATGTGCCGCTATGCACATTATCAGCGTCTTGCCGGTTCCACAGGCTAAGCGCAAAGCGCCTTGCCGTCCTTTCGGACGGTAGGTTTCTAAACGCTCGCCACCGAACCGTACGTACACGTCTCCATGTATACGGCTCTCCATGGTTATTTTCAGTCTATTTCTTTTCATGAATCTTACGATAACAATTTTCACATACTGCTATTGTTTTTCTCTGTCTGGCAATCATGAAGCGTTCCCACTCCTGTTTGCCTTTCAGGTCTTTTAGCTTGCGGACATGCACCATTCTAAGGTTGTCCTCCGCTCCGCAATATTCACATTCACGGGCTTTCAACCGAGCCATAAGGCTGGTACTTTCAGTCCCGCGATAACTGGGCATGATATGCGCATTGTCAATACGCGCGTCTTTTCTCTGCTTGAACCCTCCATGATAAATAGTACGTTCCAACATTTCGCCCTTGTTGTTTTCATACCTTACTGTAAAGACTTTATTCCGGCAATATTTACGGATTATTTTCCTTACGGTTGATTCATACTTGGATGATAATGTTTTATACATACTCTCTTTCATGTAGTAATAGAAACTATTGAGAATGTTGACATTGTTTGCAATACAGTAGTAGTTATAGATTCCCCGAATTTCCGAATTGTATCGGTTGAGTATTTCAAGGTCATCATTACTACGGAGATACGGGCGTGAGGTCGATTCCCATGCTTCCTTGCCATTCTTGATTATTATGCGCATCGCATTATAGTCAAGCAGTTTCTTTCTCATAACCTCATAAGGCAGGAGAAGAACCACTTTATGGTCAAGTGAGCGTATGGGGATTCCTCTGAAATCCTTTCTCGTCTTGTCCGTACTGCGGACTGTAACATCAAAGCCGAGAAATTTGGCTGCGTCGTGTGAGTTGGTGATTAACGTCTTTTCATCCGAAAGTTCGAGTTTCAACGTATCTTGCAGAAAGGTCTTAATGTCCCCCTTTGCTTTTACACAGTCCTCTTTACTTCCGATTACGCAAATCAGAAAATCATCGGCATAGCGTACATACCTCATGCGTTTGAAGTTTTCGTCCATGTCAAGAGTTGCAGGAAGTTGTTGCATCTCACGGTGGAGAATGGCTATCTCCCTGCGCAATGCTTCTTTCTTCTGCTCGTCTGTTTCATTCTTCAGTTTCTTTACACGTTTGTCCTTACGATTTGCAACCCTTTTATATTCGGGGTTGCGTACACGTGCTTTACCTTTATTGAAGACGTTTATGTAGTTCCGCATAAATTTATCGAGTTTGTCAAGATAAATATTCGCCAAAATCGGACTTATTATGCCTCCCTGCGGTGTTCCGATATAGGAATTTTTGTACTCCCATTGTTCCATGTAGCCTGCTTTGAGGAATTTACGTATCAGTCGCAGGAAACGCTCGTCATTGATTCTTTCAGCAAGGATTCCGATTAAAACATCATGGTTGATGTTGTCAAAGAAACCCTTGATGTCTCCCTCGATGAACCAACGTGCTCCCGTACCTCCCTTTTGTAAGGAAGCCATAGCCGTATGACAGCCACGGTGTGGTCTGAATCCATGCGAGCAGTCTTCAAAATGACCTTCGTAGATGGATTCAAGAATCATCCTTACAACTTCCTGTACAAGTTTGTCCTTAAAGGCTGGTATGCCTAAAGGACGTTGCTTGCCATTCTTTTTGGGAATGTAAATTCTCCGTGCAGGGCACGGACGGTAACTTTCGTCTTTCAACTGTCCAATGATAGAGTGAATGTGCTTTATGCTCATTCCGTCTATGGTCTGCCCGTCTGTGCCTTTCGTATAGTTGCCCGCATTCTGCGACAACTTTTGATAGGCAAGTGCGTACAGATTTTCATTGAACAGCAGTCGGTAAAGCCGTTCAAACTTGTAATTAGGGTCTTGGCTGTGCCCAGCCAGACTGTTTAATACATTTGCTGAATCTCTCATAATGTCTCACACATCATTCGTTAAACATATTAAATAATAACTCACTGTCTCCCTTCGCCATGTACAAGGCTTTCCCTTGCTCGGACTACTACGGAGACTCTGTTGTCATATAGGATATTCAG
>ULLB01016771.1_pt1 | contig 8232 bp, 6 predicted proteins | sample 1951311 | NCBI WGS metagenome assembly ULLB01 (sample SAMEA4835516, study PRJEB28245) | human gut metagenome | biome: gut microbiome; material: fecal sample | place: Denmark | collected 2008 | reverse complement strand
ATCGTCGACAGCGGAAAATTCGACTGGATGGCACACGCAGACAAATATCCGGGACTTTGTACACCGGATGAGAGCTACCATGGCGTGACCTATGCAGAAAAATTTGGCAATGAGGGCGCATTCATCACAAAATGTACAACACAGCTGATGCGTGATCTCGGATGCATCCAGTCGCCACAGAACGCATTCCTGTTAAACCTTGGACTGGAGTCGCTGCACGTGCGTATGCCTAAGCATGTGGAAAACGGACAGGCAGTTGCAGAATTTCTGGAAAAACATCCAAAGGTAGCCTATGTGAACTATCCGGGACTGCCTTCCAGCAAATACTATGAACGTGCCAGAAAATACCTGCCACACGGCGGATGCGGTGTCGTTTCATTCGGATTAAAGGGCGGCAGGGAGGCTGCGTCTGCTTTTATGCAGAACTTAAAGCTTGGAGCGATCGAGACACATGTGGCAGATGCAAGAACCGGCTGTCTGAATCCGGCAACCTCCACGCACAGACAGATGACAGATGAACAGCTGAAAGAGGCAGGTGTTCCGGCAGAGCTGATCCGCATCAGTCTTGGTTTAGAGGATAAGGAAGATCTGATCGCAGATATTTCGAATGCGTTGGATGCGATCAGGGACTAATATGCAGAAAAAAGAAAGTGCAGAGAGAAAAATGAGTAAGATAAAAACAAAAAAAGCGCTGACACCGGAGCAGAAGAAAAAGCGCATCCGCAACATCATCATTGTCGCAGTGATCCTTGTGGCAGCTTCCGTTGCAACTTACTGGATGCAGCCGCAGAACAAAGCGCTGGCAGAGAGTGAAGTGTTCAGCGAAGAGGAAGTGAAGGCACAGGCGGAAAAAATCATAGGGCTTTTAAATGCAGAGGATTTTGACAGCCTGCAAAGCCTTGTTGTCCCGGACATGCAGGAGATCATGAACAAAGAGCGCATGGACGAGGGGAAGGCACGGATCTCGGAAGACTGGGGAGATTTTGTTTCCATTGAAACAATGCAGGATGCGGAGATCATACAGAGAGGTGCGCATATCGCAGCCGTTTACGTGACTGCAGAATATGAAAACATCGAGGTGCATTACACACTGGCGTTCAACGAGGACATGAAACTGGCGTCCTTTGGGATCCAATAGCCGGATCATTCCTGCGGAAACATATAGGAAAAATAAACATCCTTAAAATTAGCGTAATTATCTCTTGAAATCGGAATCTGTGCGCCGGATTTTGTGAAGAGAGAGGTTTTACCGAACTTTTCCACGCAGCTTAACGCTGCAATATAGCTGCGGTGGCATTTATAAAACCCTTTTTCCACTGTGAAAATTGTTTCACACTGGTGAAAGGGTTCTTTTATGGAGATCACCGAGCCGTCTTTCAATGTGACTAACACATTCTTATTTTGCGCTTCCAGATATTCGACATCCTGAAAATAAATCGACTGGTAGCCGGAATCTGTTCTTGCCGCGAAATGAGCCATGGAAGCCTTGTGGACTTCGTACCAGCTGTCAAGGACCGCGTGGAAACGCACTTCGTCAAGAGGTTTCAACAGATACCAGAAAGTGCGGACTTCATAAGATTCCAGCGCAAATTCCGGTGAGGAAGTCAGAAAAATGATCGGAACGTGCGGGTCATGCTGGCGCAGTTCGCGTGCGGTATCCATGCCGCTCAAAAGGGGCATGATCATATCAAGCAGGATCAGATCCATACCATAAGCCCTGTGTGCGGAGATCAGTTCGTCACCGTTTGTGAACCGGTAGAGCTGCAGTGTCAGCTGATGCGCCCGGCACCAGGAAGAAAGACTTTCCGAAAGTATATCTAAAAATTCAGTTTCATCATCACAAATCGCAATCTTTACCATAATAAATTTCCTCGCTTAAAGAATAATGCGGACTACAAAGTCCTCACCTTCCATGTAAAACTGGTACTGTCCGTGTTCCTTCTCTACATAATAAATGACGCTTTGGACACCGATACCGTGATTCTTTGCCGTTGTAACCGGGATGCCGTTTGAAAAAACAGGTGTCTCTGAAGCCGGATTCTTCTGCAGGATCAGAAGGTGGTTTCCCTTTTCAAAAATGCTCAGATGCACGATACGTTTTTCCTCAGGGAGCTTCGTGACCGCATGCATGGCATTTTCCAGAAGATTGGAAAGAATCGCACAGAAAGTCATCTCAGAGCAGCAGAGTGTCTGCGAAGTCTGGATCTGTACGTCAAAAACGATCTGATTTTCCGCAAACCGTGTCTGGTAAATGGAAAGAACCGAATTCAGCAGCTCATTTCTGCAGAAAGAGTGGATGACAGTGTCGTCATATTGCTTATTGATCTCCTGAATATAATCAAGCGCGCGCTCCGGTTCCTGCTGGGAGATAAAAGTCTGGATGGCGGCAAGATGATGGCGCATGTCGTGCCGCAGGATCTTCATGCGGTGTTCGCTGCTGCGGACCTGCTCGATCTCCGAGTGCAGGGAGTTCAACTGCATATTGGTAAGCTGACCATATTGTTCAGCGCTGTTTTTCAACTCATATTCCTGAAAATAGACGAACAGGAAAATGACATAGGAAATACACATGGCAAATGCGAGAAATTCCACGACCACCTTATTTCCGGAGTAGAGAAGCATGGAGAACTTTGTGGTAGAGTAATCAAACACATAATAGACAAATGGCATTGCCCCGAGGATATACAGTTCCCGGTCAGATTTTGCAAAAAGCAGTGCGGTAGTCTGGCACAGATACCGGCTTAAGAAAGCGAAAACGGCAACAGTCACGATAATCCTTACCAGATAATAAACCCATTCCAATCCGCTCAGGGATAAGGCAAAAATACCTGCCCAGTTGCTGAACTGGCAGCACAGATAGGCGGTCATAATAGAGATTATGGAAGGCAGCCAGCGGAAACGGTAATAAAACACCAGCAGCAGAAAAAGCGGCAGATGCACGAAAATCGGATAGACGGCTTCCGTGAACAACGAACCGAATACCGTATTACAGATCAGAAAGAAAAGTCCGGATACTGCTCCACCGCCAAGAAGAATGCAGACATTTTTCTTATTCTGTTTTACCCCGAGAAAAAAGGCGGACAGAAAAATGCCAAACAGCATTGTCGTTAAGTGGTGTGTATAAGTTAAAATCTGAAGCAGCATGTGGCAGTCCTCCTTGTTTCACAGTTATGATACATCCATTATAAAAAATTCGGAAATGCAAAGCAAGCCTGCATCTTACAATTCACGCCATATAATTACAACTCACGCCGAAATCCGGGTTTTGGATGAACGCTGTGATAAAATGAAAAAAATGGTAAAGTGACATATTGTGAAAAAACAAACAAATGCAGGAGGAGAATACACATGATAAGAAAAAAGAGAATGAGCAAAGGAATTGCAAAAATACTTTCCGGTTTACTGGTATTCGGAATGGTAGCAGGTGTTGTTCCGGCAGTACCGCACGGTACATTGCAGGTGCAGGCGGCAAATGAACATAGCCATCCGGTCTGTGGTAGTAGCTGTACTGACGACAGCTCCCACACTAACTTGGAATTTGCGAAACTGACAGGTTCAGAGGACACACTGAAAATAGGTGAAACAACTATACAAAGCACTGATAATAATTTAGAGTTACCGGCGGGCTGCTATTATTTATCAGATAGCTTTGAACCAAGCTATAGTATCATTGTAAAAGGTGATGTTAAAATTTGCCTAAATGGTCACAATATTAATATGAAGAGTGCAGGAAATGTTTTTGAAGTTGATAAAGGCGGTACACTGACTCTGACGGATTGTAAAGGCAGCAGTTCTATTTCTCATTCGGATGTGGAATGGGGAAGAGGCGTGTTGGTTTCTAACGGCACTTTTAATATGTATGGTAGTAAGATTTGTAATAATAAATGTGCAAGCAAGTATCAAGCAAACGGCGCAGGCGTGGAGGTTGATAAAGGCACTTTTAATATGCATGGTGGCGAGATTAGTGGAAACGAAGTTTCAAGCATGGGTGGAGCAGTTTCTAGTCTGGACACTTTTAATATGTATGGTGGCAGTATTACCGGCAATACTGCACAATATTTCGGTGGCGGTGTATCTGTGTATAAGGGGACATTTAATATGTTTGATGGTACGATTAGCGGCAATAAGGTGACAAGTGCAACGATGCAGTCGCACGGTGGCGGCGGAGTATGGGTGCACACAACCGGTACATTTTGCATGAAAGGAGGAAGCATCACAGGCAACACCGCCTATCCCTATAATTATGATTATAATAAAGCTAATGGTGGCGGTGTATATTGCAGGGGCAGTCTGGAACTTTCCGGCTCACCGGTAATCGAAGGAAATAAGTTGACAACTGGTGAAAGTAACAATCTTGTTAGTTATATGAATAAGACTAAAATCACTGATACATTAAACAGTGACGCAAAAATTTATGTTTATATGAAAGATACTTCTACGCAAGATCAGACTTTGGCAACTGTTGATCCAAGCGTATCTTCATTTGATGCAAAAAACATTTTCTACTGCGATAACGCAAATTTTGTAGCTGACTTTGACGCAGCAAATAATACAATAAAATGGACGACACACACCCACGATTGGGGAGCATGGACTTCCAACGGCGACGGAACGCATACCCGTATCTGCGCATCGAACAGCAGTCACAAGCAGACGGAAAAATGTTCCGGCGGTACAGCTACCGATAAAGACAGAGCCATTTGCAGCATTTGTAACGCACCATACGGCGAAATCAATGCGGGCTCAAATCCAGCGCCGACTCCAACCCCAACCCCAACGCCGGCTCCAAATCCGACACCGGAAGCAACAACCCCGACACCGGATCCGGCACCGGCTACATCAACACCGGCTACATCAACCACAACAGCACCGGCACAGGTAACGTATGATATTTTGGATGGAGCAGGCAGTTCATGGACACAGAATACAGATGGAAGCCTTGCAATCAGAGGAAGCGGTGAGATTTCAAAATTCCGTGAGGTCAAGGTGGATGGAGTAACGGTTGATCCAATCAATTATACGGTCACAGAAGGATCTACCATCATTACCTTCAAACCGGAATACCTTAAGAGTCTGTCAGCAGGAAATCATTCCTTTGAACTTATTTGGACAGATGGAACAGCGGCAACAAACTTTACGGTAGCCGAAAACACTGACCAGAGTGCAAAATCTCCAAAGACAGGTGAAGATTTCAGCATGGCACTTTGTACAGTACTTCTGATGGTTTCATGCGCAGGACTTGCAGGAATTTTTGCGAAAAGAAAAAGAAACCATGCCAGATAAGGCATTGCACAAATAATTTTTCAAATGAAAAATAAGCTGATTACAGAGATAAAAGTGGGCAGGAAATTTACAAAAAAAATTCTATTTTTATCAAAAATATGAATAGTAGAAAGAGGAGATTCAAATGAAGAAAAAGTTATTAACAGCATTACTTGTTGGAGCAATGGCTCTTAATATTACAGCATGTGGTGGTTCATCAGATGCAGCAGCACCAGCTGACAATGATCAGCAGACAACTACAACAGACACAGCAGCTGATGATGCAGCAGATACAGAAGAGGATGCAGTGGATGTGGAAGATGCAGCAGAAGCAGCAGACACAACAGAGGAAGAAGGATTTTCCCTTCTTGATGTAACAGCAGATCTTGTTGATGCAGCATTATATGCAGTGGATGATGATAATACAGAGTATGTGATCACACTCTTTAGAGATCCGGATGGATATAGCTATGTTTCATTAATGATCGTTCCACAGGATGGACAGGGAGATGTCCTTTGTGGAGCATATGATGATTCTAATGTAACAAATGTTACAGATGAAGATAACATTGACTGGACTGAGATCAGCACAACAGATGTTTATACAGGTGATGATTTCTCAGCAGTATTCGTAGAAGCAGATGACGGTTCCGTTGCAATTGCAAATTCAGATTTTTCCCTTGTTATGGAAGGTCAGTATCTGACAGCTGATGAAGCAATCGCTTATATGGGAGCAGCAGCTAACTACATCAACTAGTTTTTTTTGAGATATGCGGAGTAATGGAAGAACGGCTGCTTCGCATATCTTTACATAATGTAATTCAAAAATCCTGCACACTTTTATCTCTGTAATCAGCACTCATTTATATAGAAGCTGTAAAATTCACATTGAGTTTTACAGCTTTTTGCGTATAATGAAAATATCAGATTACGGATGATCGGAGGTACAATATGACTGGAAAAAAGAATGTTTCACTTCCCTGTGCCGTTGGAAGCACATCATACATTGATACGGTAAAAAACAGCTATTATGTAGATAAAACTCTTTTGATCAGGGATTTAATAGATGATCATGCAGCTGTCACATTGTTTACCAGACCAAGAAGATTTGGAAAAACATTGGCAGTTGATATGCTGAAGGTCTTTTTTGAAAAAACGGATGAGGACAATTCTGTATATTTTCGGGATAAAAAGATATGGGATTGCGGTGAGTTTTATCGAAAACAGCAGGGAGCATATCCGGTTATATATATCACGTTCAAAGATGTAAAATTCGATAACTGGAAAGATTCTCTGGAAGCTATAAGACTCGTGATACGGGATGAATATATGCGCCATGCTGAAATTCTCTCATGGGATGGATTAGATGTAGTTGAGAAGGATTATCTCGACAGGATGCAGAAAGGAACTTTGAGCAATGTTGAATATACAAGGGCGTTGCTTAATTTAAGCCGGATGCTGGAAAAATATCACAACAAAAAGATTGTGGTTTTGATTGATGAATATGATACACCTATCCAGCAGGGACACTCAAAAGGGTTTTATAATGAAGTGATCACTTTTATGAGAAATTTTATGTCGGGCGGATTGAAGGATAATCTGGCACTGGCATTTGGAGTCCTTACAGGCATACTGCGTGTTTCAAAAGAGAATCTGTTCAGTGGATTGAATAATCTGGTTGTAAATTCTGTTTTGGATGAAAAATACAGTGAGTATTTTGGGTTTACATCAGACGAAGTAACAACTATGGCTGCTTACTATGGACGCGAGGATAAATTGAATGAATTGCAGGAGTGGTATGACGGATATTTGTTTGGAAATCGTGAAATATATAATCCGTGGTCAGTAGCAAATTATTTTAATAATGAGTGTAAACCGAGGCCTTTTTGGACGAACACCAGTGATAATGAGATCATTCGTGAGATCATGAGAACATTGACACCGGAAATTGCGGATGACTTGATCTTACTGATGCAGGGAAAACATGTGCAGACTTCATTGAATATGGATGTCATTTACCCAAGAATAACGGATGGCGCAGACAGCATATTTAGCTTTTTGCTTATGGCGGGATATTTGAAGCCGGTAAAGGAAGCAATAGAAACTGAAATAGGCACATTTATGGAATTAGCGCTTCCAAACAAAGAAATCAGAAGAGTCTACAATTCAGAAATCTTGTTCTGGCTTAAAAATACTTTGGATGGAAATGTAATGGAATAGCTTTTTGCGGCAAAAAGGTTGAGATAGCGATGTAAAGCATTACAGCTGTAGTCCACGTGGGGGACTTAATGATTTCCACGTCGTTATGGGTATCTTAACTGAATACCGAGGCTGACAACCAGCAGAAAAACTCTTTTTTATAAAGAAATTTTTAGAGGAGTGTGATTAATTATCACACTCCTCTTTAAGTATGAGCTAAAATTGGCAGCAAAGTTTATAATGTGACACATTAAATAATTGCCTAATTCTGTTTCTTAAAAAACGCCTTTGTTTCCTTGACAACAACCCCACTCAATGCGAACAGTGCGATCATATTTGGCAGAGCCATCAGTCCGTTGAAAATATCGGCGATCGTCCACACAGCGCTGACGGTCATATACGGTCCGATAAATACTGCAAAAATATAAATCCAGCGGTAGACTTTCACATGTTTTAAATTGCCGCCGCTTAAATATTCAAGACAGCGTTCGCTGTAATAATCCCAGCCGAGAATTGTTGTAAATGCAAAAAATACAAGGCAGAACATTAATACAAAAGAGGACACGGCCGGAGGGAAAGGAAGTCCCTGCTGGAATGCGTAAGTGGTGACTTCCACACCTTCTAAGCCTTCGACCTGCCATGCGCCTGTTAAGACGATGGAGAGTCCGGTCAGTGTACAGATTACGATCGTGTCGATAAAAGTTCCGGTCATGCTGACAAGTCCCTGACGGACAGGTTCTTTTGTCTGTGCAGCAGCTGCTGCGATCGGGG
>ULLB01016239.1_pt1 | contig 8385 bp, 7 predicted proteins | sample 1951311 | NCBI WGS metagenome assembly ULLB01 (sample SAMEA4835516, study PRJEB28245) | human gut metagenome | biome: gut microbiome; material: fecal sample | place: Denmark | collected 2008 | reverse complement strand
TCCCTTGAAAAGAGAAGATGTCATGTTGCTGTTCAAACTGGTGAATGAGTTTCAGGAAAAGACATCGCTTATCGTTACAGCCAACTACTCCCTTACAGAATGACTGGTAACACCGGGAGAGGAAGCTGTCGCAGCGGCATTGCTTGACAGACTGCTCTACTGTTGTGAGATTATACAGCTGTCGGGAAACAGTTATCGGATGGAAAATAGGAAAACAATTTTTAGCAATCGGAATGAAGATACGGACACATTAAAAGAGTTAACAACTGTAAAGTAATATCTTGCTAAAAGTGGAATATATTAAATTACATAAAAATGAGGTATGTAAATCTGCAAGGTACAATTAGCAAAATTGCAGATAGAGAATGAAAAAATAGCATTAACTAAAAAACAAGAATTATGAATGCAAATGTAATAATATATTATAGAGTAAGTTCAAATGAACAAACATTAGGAGCCAGCTTAGACGTACAAGAAGAACGTCTACGGAAGTATTGTAACCAAATGGGATATAATATCATTGACAATATCCCATACAGAGAGGATGAGAGTGCTAAAACATTTGAAAAGCGTCCTGTCATACAAGGAATAATGAATTATATACGTAAAAACAAAGGTAGAGTAAACAAATTACTATTCTTGCAGTGGGATAGATATTCACGAGACATTATCAGTGCCAGTGAGAACCTAAAAGAATTACTTAAATCGGGAGTTGAACCAAATGCAATTGAAGCACCTTTAGACTTCAATTCAGACACCTGGCCCCTATTATTGGAGTACAGGCACAATGCGACAACATCAAAAGGTCAAAAGATACAATGGACGGTATTCATGGAACATTGGCAAAAGGAAAATGTGCTAATAAAGCACCAAGAAGGATATAAGAATGTACGTATTAGCAAACATGAAACCCATGTAGAAATAGATACCAATACAGCACCATTTATACAAGCCATGTTTAAAGAAGTGGCTAAAGATATTGAAACACCTTGCTATATCCGTAGAAAATTTGCAAGAAAAGGATATAATATACCTGAAAGTTCATTTCTTGAAATGTTGCGTAATAAATTCTACATTGGCAAAATACGTGTGCCAGCATACAAAGGAGAACCCGAATATTATGTAAACGGTGAACATGAAGCAATTATAGACGAAGAAACATTCTATAAAGTTCAAGAGATTTTGGACGGTAAAAGAAAGAAAACACCCAAACTATCCAAAGCCATAAATCCCGATTTGTATTTGCGGAAGTTTTTAATCTGCCCCGTATGTGGTTGTGCCTTAACTGGTGCGACAAGTTCGGGCAATGGCGGCAAATACACCTACTACTTTTGTTGTAACAATCAAAAACATATAAGAGTGAGATCAGAAAACGTAAATGAAGAGTTCGCTCGATACACAGCCCAATTAAAGCCCAATAAAACGGTATTGGACTTGTATAACGAAATTCTAAAGGATTTGCAAAGTGAACGCAAAGGAGAAAGTAAAAAAGAAGTAGCAGCACTGCAAAATGAACTTTCTACCGTCCAAAAACGCATCAACAGCATTGAGGATAAATACCTGGACGGAGATTTAACCAAAGAAGAATATAACAGAATGTTGGAGAGATACACCAAAGAAGCCTCAACCATACAACAACAAGTTGAAATGCGTGAGAACCCTAACCGCAGTAATATCGAACCAAAACTAAACTACTCTATCAATCTGATAAACAATATAGATAGCTATATAAGAAATGCGTCTGTAGGGGTGAAGATTAAGCTAATAAGTTCGATGTTTCCCGAAAAAATCGAATTTGACGGAAAAACATATCGAACCAATTCTTACAATAAAGTTCTTGATTTAATCTATCAGCAAACCAACGAGTTACGGGGAGTAGAAAAGAAAAGCGGAGAGAGTTTTTCAACTTTCTCCGCTTCAGTACCCAGACCCGCATTTGAAATAATTAAAGTGGGGAAAATGCGGGTAAAAAGAAAAGCGCAGAAAAACACAGCAATCCAACTATATTTCAAGCATTTACAATTAGATTAAATTTTAATCTCGGTTAATCAAATTGCAAAATATTCAGCAGATGTGGGGAAAATGCGGGGAAAATATCTATATTTGTATCAGAATAGAAACTTAACCCGTACGCCCATGAAAGTAACCTTTATCATTAAAAAAGCAGCCAAGCGATATGATACAGAATCAATGGCTACAATCTATGTACGCTTTAGAAACGGCAGGCAATTAGACTCCGTTGCTCCTACCCAGTTGGCTATCAATCCTAACCTATGGGATGATAAAGATGAATGTGTAAAAACAAAAGCAGTCTGCAATGAAGAGATGCGTACTCATATAAACGAAGAGATACGCCATTTGAAAACCTATATAGAAAAGGTGTATCAACAGGAAAAGGAAACCATAAACAAAGAGTGGCTAAAAATAACACTTGATAAATTCTACCATCCTGAAAAATACTTCATGCCAGAGCAAGTGGTTATCAAACCTACCACCGGAGAACTATTCGATGAATTTCTAAACAAGCACCCTTTATCAGAAGTGCGAAAGAAAAATTTCCGAGTTGTCAAAAGAGCCCTACTGCGTTATGAACTCTATGTAAGGGAAACAAAGAGAGGACAAAAAGACTTTGTCCTCGATGTGGATTTGGTAACACCAGACACACTTCGGGATATGTGGGATTTCTTTCAGAACGAATACCAATACTATGAACTTTATCCGAGTATTTATGAAACCATCCCCGAAAAGAGAACACCACAACCAAGAAGCAAGAATACACTGATTGACTGTTTTTCAAGGATACGCACGTTCTTCCTATGGTGCTTCGACAACAAGCATACCACAAACAGACCTTTCGACAAATTTCCGATAGAAGAATGTACATACGGTACACCTTATTATATAACACTTGAAGAAAGGGACAGAATTTTCAATGCCGACCTATCAGCCACTCCGCAACTGGCAATACAGAGGGATATATTTATATTCCAAACACTGATAGGCTGTCGAGTGAGCGACCTATACCGTATGACCAAACTAAATGTGGTTAATGAAGCCATAGAATACATTCCCAAGAAAACAAAAGAAGGGAATCCGGTCACGGTACGTGTCCCTCTTAATGACAAGGCAAAAGAAATCCTTGAACGCCATAAAGAATATAAAGGGAAACTGTTACCGTTCATATCCGAACAAAAGTACAACGATGCCATAAAAAAGATATTCAAATTGGCTGGAGTTGACCGAATCGTAACTATCTTAGACCCATTGACTCATAACGAAGTCAAACGACCTATTTATGAAGTGGCAAGCAGCCATTTGGCAAGGCGTACTTTTATCGGCAATATCTACAAAAAGGTGAAAGACCCGAACCTCGTTTCCGCACTATCGGGACACAAGGAGGGAAGCAAAGCTTTCAGGCGATACAGAGATATTGACGAAGAAATGAAAAAAGACCTTGTGAAACTATTAGATTAATATACTTTAAACTTTTTAGCGTATAAAATCAAGAAACAAATAAAAGAAATTCCTAACTTTGCAAGAAAATAAATTTAAAATTTGTATTATGGATAGATTGTTGCCAATAAGAATAGAAGCATGCCCACTTATAGACGCTTTAATTGAGTTCCGTTTTGAAGCAGCTATTACCAAAAGCGCAGTTTTTGGCATCATATACAATCTCATAAAAGAAGAGTATAGAGGAAATGTCATTAATTTGCCCATTTTACAAATCCCAGAACAAATTAGGGAGGTTGACCCTAACTTAAAATTTAAGCCCCTATACAGAATTGAAAACGAAAGATTTGTAATTCAAATAGGATATGATGTTTTGAGCATAAGCTCAAAAATGCCATATATAGGTTGGAGCGATTTTTCTAAACATTCATTTTCAATAATCAACAAGGTTATTAGTTCTGGAATAATAAAGCGTGTATCAAGAATAGGACATAGATATATTAATTTCTTCAAAGGAGATATTACCAATGGTCTTACGATGTCTTTTTCCATGACAGAAAAATACACATCTGAAAACTTATTGATACGGACAGATGTCAAAGATGGTAATTTTATGAACACCCTACAATTTGTAAATAATGCAAACTACAAACCACATCCTAATTCTATAGAAGTGGTAGGCTCATTAATTGATATTGATACGTCTCGTGAATATTCCGACAACTATTTCACTTCTAATATAGAACAAGAAATAAATATGGCTCATAAATGCGAAAAAAAGTTGTTTTTCTCTTTGTTAAAACCAGACTTCCTAAATAGTCTAAAACCTGTTTTTGAAAATGAATAGTTTAACGACTTACATAAATACCAATATCCTATTAATGTCTGCCTTATCATGTATGACATTAACAGACACGGAATTGCTTTCTTTATCAAGTAGGCAAACATATAATGATGCTATAATACCGTCTATTAACACTCCTGTCAATCCAATAAATATTTATACAAATTATTCCATTAAGGACATTCCTATCTCAACAGAGACCATTCATGTTAATATTCCCGAGCATGAAGATTTTGAGATAATCAATTCTTTTGCGAATAAGATGTTAACGGAAGCAACTCCTATAGATGAAGAAATTCAAAATGTCATTAATGACCACTTTTGGGATATGCTATGATTACAGAAGATGAATTAAAAAAATATCTACCCAAATATTTGTCAGAAGAAAATTACAAGACCCTTTTGGCAGAACTCAAATCTTTCCCTTATAACATAGATGGAAGGATGTACACTTCTATGCTTGACAAGAATGTCATTTTTCAAGGAGATGGCTTAAAAAAAATGCCTATAATTGATTTAGTTAACATCGAAAGAGGTGTAAAAAATGTAAGCTGTTTGATTTTATCAAACACTTGTGATATGGATTTATCTAATTCTCGTATGTTTCCTGCTTCAATCATGTATGCTCCTATTATAAATCTCACAACATATATTTCAGTTCTTCAAAAACAAGGTGTTAATAGTAGCAAAATTGAAAACCACATTTCAGATCTCAAACAACAAAAAATAACCCAAATAATCTTTCTTCCTGCAAATTCCCAAATGGAAGATTCAATAGTTTTTCTTGATAAAATCTATCATGTTGACAATCGCTTTATAAACCGAGACACATTAGAAGATCAACGCTTATTTTCTTTAAGCGATTATGGTTTCTATATGTTAATATTCAAATTGTCGATACATTTCTCACGCATACAAGAGAAAGTTAATAGAGGTTGCATTGCTAATTAACTTGTATGGGACAACAAGAATATGATAATTTCAAAAGACTGATAAAGGAATGGCTTGACAACCATCCGGATGAATACGCCGATTTCGTAGAGGAAATGAACGACAAGAAGTTTAAAGGATTCTTCAAAGTTTTCAAGATAGCCACGAAATTAGCACCGAAATACAAGGAAGCCGCACGTAAAAGGATAGGCGATGACAGAACACCCGACTTTGAAGAACTGGAAAATATCCTTTTGCATTCAGACCTTGCCGAGAAAATAGTGAACGAGTTTCATAACCCAAACAAGAAAAGTATTGTCCCCGCCATGCTCGCATGGCTGTATTACGGACGGAGCTATGAATGCATGGTGGAACAGGGAGAGGAACTGACCCAAAGAAAGGATATACCTAAATTGTACAAATGGCTTATTTCCGGCATGGTCAAGTTCATTATAAGAAAAAGCATCACCAATGGAATGAGAAGTAAAGAGGACTGGCAAGTTTTCAGGAAGCAACAGAAAGCCATAGAAGAGAACACTCTTGTGGAATGGGCAATAGAAGAAGATGAAGATACGGACGAGGAAGACACAGATACCTTATCAGAAGAACAACCGAAGACCGCAGGACGCAAAGCCGACACACGCACACTGTCTGAACTTCTGATAGAAAGACATGCCATACTGATTGAAAGAATTGGCACACGATTGAAAACCCATGCTACGGAAACAGATATAGCACGGTTGTTTATCGCATTGGTAGAATACCGTTTCATGAGGAAGTGTCCCATCAAGACTTTCAGAAATGCGCTGCACAATCAATTCAAAGAACAAGAAATAGTCCACGAAAGAGGTATTCAGAAAGCATACAGAAATCTCATTTCACCACTTGGAAACAGCAAAAAACTGATAAAAGACATTGGTGAAGACCATGAAGCTATCGAAGAATTGAAAGCATATCTATCCAATTGAAATTCGTTTAATTCGCTTTTTGATTTTACGAATTTAACGAATTGAATATCATTGTTTTACGATTAATTTTCGCTATATATTTGCGCCACTATCCTAATCGGGGTAGTGGCTTTTCGTTTATAATACTGCCAAAACGGGAAGTCTTACAACCGGCAGTTTCAAGAGCCTATGACAGACTTATTGGCAATTATCCAAAACGGCAACGGCAACATTAAGTTGGAAGTAACAGGAGAAGATTTGCTTTTATTCTCCAACCAGTTAATAAGCCGTGCGAAGCATGAACTTTCTACAGCTATTGCGGAAGCAAAAAAGGAAAAGTACCTCACCAAAGAGGAAGTGAAAAAAATGTGCGATGTTTGTGACACCACACTCTGGCACTGGTCTAAGAAAAACTACCTAAAGCCTGTAAAGGTCGGCAACAAGGTCAGATACCGCCAATCCGACATTCAGAAAATCTTAGGTGGACATAACCCTTTAATCTAAGTCTATGAAGGAGGAAGAATATATGCGCGTAGGAACAACTTTGTACAAGGTGGTCAATCAGCCATGTGCCAATGGCGGTTATGAAAAGAAACGTGTCGTATGGAACAACAGCACATTACGGCAGGACTACGGAAAGAACTATCTTGCCACCGTTCCCAAGTATGACGGCTTTTGCACAGTTCCCAATCATTTGAACTACCAAAAGGAGATTGAGGGGTTTCTGAACCTTTACGAGCCGATAGAACATAAACCGCAGCAAGGGGAGTTTTCTCATATCCAATCCTTGATGCGGCACATCTTTGGAGAGCAATACGAACTGGGTATGGATTATATGCAACTGTTGTATTTACAGCCGACACAGAAGCTGCCCATTGTTCTGCTTGTTTCGGAGGAACGCAACACAGGCAAAAGTACGTTCTTAAACTTCCTGAAAGCCGTGTTTGAGAACAACGTGACTTTCAACACCAATGAGGATTTCCGAAGCCAGTTCAATTCAGACTGGGCAGGAAAGTTGCTTATCGTGGTGGACGAGGTCTTACTCAACCGCAGGGAAGATAGCGAGCGATTGAAAAACCTAAGCACGACTTTCACCTACAAGGTGGAAGCCAAAGGCAAAGACCGAACGGAGATTGCTTTCTTTGCCAAGTTCGTGCTATGTTCCAACAACGAATATCTGCCCATACTCATAGACGCAGGAGAAACACGCTACTGGGTGCGGAAGATAATGCCGTTGCAGAGTGATGATACCAACTTTCTGCAAAAGCTAAAAGCGGAAATACCCGCATTTCTTTATTTCCTGACCCAAAGGGAACTATCCACAACACAGGAAAGCCGTATGTGGTTCAACCCAAGACTGACACATACCGCAGCCTTGCAGAAAATAATCCGAAGCAACCGCAACCGACTGGAAATAGAAATGACCGAGTTGTTGCTTGACATCATGTCGAACATGAACGTGGAAAGCGTATCATTCTGCCTGAACGACCTTGTAACCTTGCTACTCTATTCACAGGTCAAGGTTGAAAAGTATCAAGTGAGAAAAGTTGTGCAGGAAGTATGGAAACTTACTTCCGCACACAATTCGCTATCCTACACCGCTTATGAGTTCGCACCCCATCGTGAGTGCCACTATGAGCCGAAAAGGAAAACTGGTCGGTTTTATACGGTAACGAAAGAACAACTGACCACTATCTAATTATTTTGATGAAATGATGAATAAGGGAAGTAACATATTGCCTTACAGATAGATATGTATTCATCAAACACTCATCAACAACGATTGCTGATGAAAAAAGAAAACATCATTTTTCTTTTGGCAAGCAATCTGATGAGAAAAAGATGAATCGATATAATTCTGTTTAACAGCGTATTACATTTCAAATTCATCAAATCATCATTTTTTCATTCACCTACAAATCTGTAAGAAAATGACAATAGAAGAAGCTAAAAGCATACGAATAGCCGACTACCTGCACAGCTTGGGTTATTCACCAGTAAAACAACAAGGTATCAACCTTTGGTACAAATCTCCGTTTAGGGAAGAGAGTGAAGCATCGTTCAAAGTGAATACCGAACGTGAACAATGGTATGATTTCGGTTTGGGAAAGGGCGGAAACATCATTGCACTGGCTGCACATCTGTACGCTACCGACCATGTACCTTACATCTTGAAACGGATAGCGGAGCAGACACCGCACGTGCGCCCGA
>ULLB01021644.1_pt1 | contig 8507 bp, 8 predicted proteins | sample 1951311 | NCBI WGS metagenome assembly ULLB01 (sample SAMEA4835516, study PRJEB28245) | human gut metagenome | biome: gut microbiome; material: fecal sample | place: Denmark | collected 2008 | reverse complement strand
TGTTAATTTTGAACAATTTAAAGAAGATTATGAGGAGTTTCACAATTGTCTGACAGATTTGAAGGAAAAGGAGAAAAAAGTATGGCATATTTGGATTGTTCAGTGAAAAGCTGCACCTACAATAATGAAGACGGCTGTTGCTGCAAAGGCGACATTCAGGTGGAGGGACGCGAAGCAACCGAAGCACAGAGCACCTGTTGCGGAAGTTTCAAAGACCGCGGAACAAACGGTGCAGCCTGTAACGCATTAAAAGATGTTTCCAAGGAAATCGACGTTGCATGTGAGGCAACACACTGCCGTTTCAATGAAAATGAGAAATGTCACGCAGATCATATCGGTATTTCCGGTGCCGGAGCCTGCACCTGTGGAGAGACAGAGTGCGCAAGCTTCGAGTGCAACTGTAAATATGAATAATTAATACAGGTATGAAACTGGTCTGCACATGCTCCATTTGTGCAGACCATAAAAAAGCAGGATAAGAAAATTTACATCTGTAAAGCAGGATTCCAGTGCTTTAAAACACAAAAACTACACAAAAAGTTTACAAAGATACCCTTGTTTCTTTTGCCGCGGAGATGTAGTATGGGAGTTGGAAAAACAAAAAGATTCCTGTTTGGAGGCGGTACTTATGAGAAAAAAATCACATATTTCACTGGCACGTTACATTGTAAATAATATGGAAGACAATGATCTGAAAAAACATAAATTATCTTTTTACATCGGAAGTGTCCTGCCGGACATTAAGCCATCTTTCGTCTATAAGCGCCATGAGATGGACGGAACTTACCCGGATATCAGACGCCATATTGAGCGCCTTTCCGAGGGCAGGAAACTGGTGGAGAAGAAAAAAGGGCGCAAGTATTACATGGATCTTGGACAGATCAGCCACTATCTGGCAGACTATTTTACCTATCCTCACAATAAGATCTATCCGGGAAGTCTGAAGGATCACTGTTCTTACGAGGAAAAGTTAAAGCGGGATCTGCGGAGATATATTAGGACGGACGCTGCAAAACCGCATAAAGCAGATCATCTGGAATTTAAAAATGCCAAAAATCTTTGTGATTTTATCCAGAAATCCCATGATGATTATCTTGTGAGAAAGCATGATGTGGAGGATGATATCCATCACATTGTGGAGGTGAACTACAAGGCAATGGAGACAATGATACATTTACTCGCCGAGAAAAGGGCAGAATTCCGGTTAAAACATTCCTGAAAAATGAAAAACATACAAAAACGATAGGAAAACATACGAATCAAATATTAATTTTTTATGAACAGCGCATCCAAAGTCGAAAAATGGATGCGCTGTTTTTGTAGGAAATACGTGCAATTGTGAAAAAATCCGTTTGGAAATGTCGAATTTTGGAGAAAACTCATCACCTAATTCATTTGATTTTTGAATCTGCGGATAGTAATATGGAGAATATAAAAGAGAGGAAAAGAAAAAGGGGAAAAGAAAAAGGGACTATTCTCTGCTCCGGCAATTAGCAGAAATTTGAATTTGTAAAATTGCATTTTCCATTGAGGAAATCAGGAGGATTCATATGAGAAAGTTGAGTGAGTTACAGCAGGAAATCGAATCCGTTCGATTTGAACTGGATCAGGCACTTTTACGACAGGATAAGTTTGATAATTACTATCAAAAAAGTACAAAACTCGATCAGCTGATTGAAGAGTATATCGAGGAAACAGAAAGAAGTAAGTAGAGAAGAATGGAAAATAATGCCAAATCAGGAAATAACTGGTCTGGCATTATTTTTTTGCGCTAAAATATTGATTTTTTCTTAAGAATAGTCTAATATATGTTTAAAAGTGGTGGAAAGTGGTAGAGAATGGTTCGAAGTGGTGGCAAATGACCACAGAAATGGAAAATCAAGAGGAACCAGCTGCCGCACAAAGGCAGGTGATTGTGTCATGTTTATGGGAGAATACAACCACACAGTTGATCCAAAAGGCAGACTGATAGTTCCGGCAAAATTCAGAGAGCAGCTTGGCGATGAATTTGTAGTGACAAAGGGACTTGATGGATGCTTATTTGTGTATACGTCAGAAGAATGGCACAACATCGAAGAGAAATTCAGAAACATTTCCATGACTTCCAAGGATGCAAGAAAGTTTTCACGTTTCTTTTTTGCAGGAGCAGCTTCCTGTGAACTGGACAAGCAGGGAAGAATCCTTCTTCCACCAGTTTTAAGAGAATATGCAAATCTGACAAAAGATGTCGTTTTAGTCGGAGTCTTAAGCAGAGTGGAAATCTGGGACAAAGACAGATGGCAGGAGAATACATATGATGAAGATGAGATGGATGAGATTGCAGAACACATGGCAGATTTAGGGTTCAGCATCTGATCCACAGAGAATAAAAAAAGAGAGCCAGAGCAAAAGTCAGGCAGAGAGGATCACAATGGAATTTAATCATTATTCAGTATTGCTAAATGAGACAATTGAAAATTTGAATATCAAGCCTGACGGAATCTATGTGGATGGAACACTTGGCGGTGGCGGACATGCTTATCAGGTGGCTTCACGGTTATCAGAAAAAGGCAGGCTGATCGGAATCGATCAGGACGCGGATGCAATCGCAGCCGCCGGAGAAAGATTAAAGGAATTTGGTGACAAGATCACCATTATCCGAAGCAATTACGCCAACATGAAAGAGGAACTTCACCGCATTGGCGTGGAAAAGGTGGATGGAATCGTGTTGGATCTTGGCGTATCTTCGTTTCAGTTAGATACACCGGAGCGTGGTTTTACTTACCGTGATGAGAATGCTCCACTTGATATGAGAATGGATGACAGACAGAGCCTGACTGCAAAAGATATTGTAAACGGATACAGTGAGATGGATCTTTACCGTATCATCCGTGATTATGGTGAGGACAAGTTCGCAAAAAATATTGCAAAACACATCGTGCAGGAGAGGGCAAAGAAACCGATCGAGACAACCGGAGAACTGACGGAGATCATCAGGGCTTCCATTCCAATGAAAGTTCAGGTGACCGGTGGACATCCGGCAAAAAGAACGTTTCAGGCAATCCGTATTGAGCTGAACAAAGAGTTAGAAGTACTGCAGAATAATCTGGATGATATGATCGACCTTTTGAATCCGGGTGGAAGAATCTGTATTATCACGTTCCATTCCTTAGAGGATCGAATTGTAAAGACGAATTTTAAACGAAATGAGAACCCATGTACCTGTCCAAGCGATTTTCCGGTGTGTGTATGTGGTAAAAAATCCAAGGGAAAGGTAGTCACAAGAAAACCGATTCTTCCTTCCGAGGAAGAATTAGAAGTGAACTCCCGTTCCAAGAGTGCAAAATTAAGAGTTTTTGAAAGGGTGTAGCAGATGCCGAGCAGAACAGTAAATCACAACAATCGAAATAGAGCAGCATATCAGGTAGATGGCAACACCGTACGCCGTATGGAGGCGATGCCGGATTACCGCAAAGAGCGCAGAGACAGACAGGAGCGGGAACGCGAGGAAGAGCTGAGAAAACGCAGACGTGCCGCAGCCAGAAATCAGGCAAAAGCGCTTCGCATGAGCAAAAGTTATGTTGTATTCCTGACAATGGCAGTGACCGTATTTGGCATTTTCTGTGGAGCTTATATTAAGCTTCAGTCTGATGTGACTGCAAGAATGAAAAAAATAGCAAGCTTAGAGAGCCAGGTGACAGACCTTAAGGCTGACAATGACGAGGCTTACAAGAGAATTAATACCGCAGTAGATCTCGATGCAATCAAGGAGAAGGCAATCAATGAACTTGGTATGTTTTATGCAACACAGGATCAGATCGTCTACTACTCTGTAGATAAGACAGACTACATGAATCAGTATAATGAAATCCCGCAATAGAGGGAATTTTCAGGCAAAAAAATAATTCGGGTGGTAGAATGGCAAAAAGAAGACCGAAAAAGCCGATGTTAAAGTTTCCAAAGCGTATGCAGAAAAAAATGATCGTCATGTTTACGGTTGTTGCAGCGCTTATGATCGGACTCATCGGAAGACTGATGTATATTGAATACACCAGTGGAGAAAAATATGAGAAAATCGTTCTGGCACAGCAGGGCTATGACAGCCAGACAATTCCTTATCAGAGAGGAGACATTGTAGACGCAAAAGGAACTGTGCTGGCAACCAGTATCGCAGTTTATAATGTGATTCTGGACTGCTCCGTTTTAAATGATGATGAAAAATATGTGGAGCCGACGATCAATGCGCTTGTAAGCTGCTTCCCGGATCTGACAAGTGAACAGCTTTATTCTTACCTGAAGGACTCTCCGGACAGCAGATACATTGTGCTTGCCAAGCGTTTGTCCTATGATACGATCCAGCCTTTTGTAAATCTGCAGGAGGAGCGGGATGAAAAGGGAAAACTGGTCAATCCATATATCAAAGGTGTCTGGTTTGAAAAAGAATACCAGAGACAATATCCATATGGAAAACTGGCAAGTTCCGTGATCGGGTTCACAACATCCGGTAACCTTGGAATTAATGGACTGGAAAATTATTATGATGACACGTTAAATGGAATTAACGGCAGACAGTATGGATATCTGAATTCGGACAGTAATTTTGAAAAAACGATCAAACCGGCAGTCAACGGCAATACGTTAGTGACAACGATCGATGCGACGATCCAGTCGGTGGTAGAGAATAAAATACAGGAGTTTAATGAGGCCTATACAGATGGTTACAGAGAGGGTGAGGGCGGAGCAACAAGAATCGGCGTGCTCATCATGAAACCGGACAATGGCGATGTCCTTGCAATGGCACAGTATCCAAATTACGATCTGAGCAATCCATGGGATTTATCTGAGTATTATACACAGGAAGAGATCGATGCGATGGATGATGATGCGAGACTCGAAGCGTTAAATCAGTTGTGGCAGAACATATGTCTGACCTATACTTATGAGCCGGGATCAACGGCAAAACCATTTACGGTTGCAGCCGGGCTTGAGACAGGAACACTGTCGACCAATGATACCTTTTTCTGTGATGGAGCCGAACAGCTCAGCGGATTTACCGTAAAATGTGTTGCCTATAGAAAAGGTGGACACGGAGTGCAGACTTTGGAACAGACATTGATGAATTCCTGTAATGATGCCCTGATGCAGATGTCCTACCGGATCGGGGCAGAGAATTTCACGGAGTACCAGCAGATTTTTGGATTTGGACAGAAAACGAACATCGATCTTCCGGGAGAATCGAGAACTGATTCCCTGATTTACACATTGGATACAACATCACAGCTGAGTCTTGCAACCAATGCTTTCGGACAGAACTTTAACACCACGATGATCCAGCTTGGAACTGCTTTCTGTTCTCTGGTCAATGGCGGTAAGTTATATCAGCCGAGAGTGGTAAGCAAGATCACGGATCAGAATGGAAATACGATTCAGGATATTTCCCCGACGTTGCTGCGTGAAACAGTATCTAAGACAACAAGTGATACATTAAAACAATACATGTATTCAACCGTGACATCCGGTACCGGAAATACGGCAAAAGTAGACGGTTACTCCATGGGAGGTAAAACCGGAACGGCGCAGAAAGTGCCTCGTGATGGTGTGAACTATCTGGTTTCTTTTATCGGTTTTGCACCGGTGGACGATCCTCAGTTAATGATCTACTGTTTTGTGGATGAGCCGAACTCACAGGATCAGCCACACAGTACATTTGCACAGAATATTGTGAGGGAGATTTTAGAAGAAGTACTTCCTTATATGAATATTTATCCGGATGAGGAGACGACAGGCTTACATTCCGGATGGGATATTACCGGAACGGATACAGGCGCAGCCGCTGTGACAGACCGTGTGACAGGAAATATTCCGGAGGAAGAACCGGAAGGAACGGATGATGTGCCGGATACCATGGAAGATATTCCGGGAGCCGAGGAAAACAACGAAGAAAACGCCGAAAATGATGGTGTAAATGCAGAAGAAGCAGGAACAACATCCGATAACAGTGAATAGAAACATAACCTCATAAAAGTTGGAATAAAATGCAAGGAAGACTTTTATGAGGTTTTTGTTTTATGTATCGGAATAAGACCTTTAACCGCAAAAAGGTAATGATCGTATTCGTGGCAGTTTTTTTTATTATGATGTTTCTGATTGGAAGACTGGTCTATCTGATGATATTCTGCTCCGAATATTATGGAAATAAAGCGGAGAATCTTCATGAGAGGGAACGTGATATTAAGGCGGCACGGGGAAAACTTTTGGATGCAAACGGCACAGTGCTTGCCACAAACAAATCTGTGTGCACGATCTCCGTGATCCATAACCAGATAGAAGAACCCGAGAAAGTCATTGAGATGCTTGTGAGAGAACTTGGTATTCCGGAAGAGACTGCGAGAAAGCGCGTGGAGAAAGTCAGTTCCATCGAGCGTGTGAAAACAAATGTCGCAAAGGAGACCGGGGATGCAATCAGAGCCTATGGACTCTCCGGAGTGAAAGTGGATGAGGATTATAAACGATATTACCCTTATGGGACGCTCGCTTCCAAAGTGCTTGGATTTACCGGAGCTGACAATCAGGGCATTTTGGGACTTGAGGTAAAGTATGATGAATATCTTCAGGGAACCAACGGGAAAATCCTCACGTTAACCGATGCAAGGGGAATAGAGATCGAGAATGCCGGGGAGAGCAGATTAGAACCTGTGAACGGTTATGATCTTTGCTTATCCTTAGACCGCAATATTCAGATGTACTGTGAGCAGGCGGCAAAAAAGGTCTGCACAAAAAAGTCAGCGGACAGTGTTTCCGTGATCGTGATGAACCCGCAGAACGGCGAACTTATGGCGATGGTGAATTATCCTGAATTTGACCTGAACGATCCGTTTACGCTGGTTGGAGACACCGGAGAATCCGTGTCAGCGGAAGAAAAACAGAATCTGTTGAATAAAATGTGGCGAAACCAGTGTATCAGTGATACCTACGAGCCGGGTTCCACATTTAAGATTATTACGGCAGCGGCAGCGCTAGAAGAGGGAGTGGTAAAACTGGACGATGCATTTTTCTGTCCGGGTTATAAAATTGTGGAGGACAGAAGAATCCGGTGTGCGAGAACGACAGGACACGGGGCGGAAACATTCGAGACAGGGATCATGAACTCCTGCAACCCGGTTTTTATGGAACTTGGCGAGCGGTTAGGCGCGGAGAACTTTGTCGGTTACTTCAAACAGTTCGGGCTGTTATCCAAAACGAATATTGATCTTCCGGGGGAAGCGGGAACGATCATGCATAAGACGGAAAATATTGGACCGGTGGAACTTGCGACAATCTCGTTTGGGCAGTCGTTTCAGATTACCCCCATCCAGCTTGTCACGACGGTATCTTCTATTATTAATGGGGGAACGCGCGTGACACCACATTTTGGCGTAAGCGTGCAGGATGCGGACGGAAATACAGCAAAAACGTTCTCCTATGAAACGCATGAGAATATCTGCACTGCGGAGACTTCGGAAACGATGCGCTGTCTGCTGGAGAAGGTGGTGTCAGAGGGAACCGGTAAAAATGCAAAAATTGAGGGCTTTTCCATCGGCGGAAAGACAGCAACCTCACAGACACTTCCAAGAAGCGACCATAAATACATTTCATCGTTTCTCGGATTTGCGCCCGCTGACAATCCGCAGGTGCTTGTGCTTGTTGTTATTAACAATCCGCAGGGGATTTATTACGGCGGAACGATCGCTGCTCCTGTGGCGAAGGAAATATTCGAAAACATTTTGCCTTACCTTGATAAATGAGATGAAATAACGTATACTAGTTAGGCGAATTGAACGTTAGAAAAAATACAAGAGGTGTTTAGTCATGGATTATGAAATAGTGATACCAGTTTTGATTTCTTTTGCAATCAGTGCAATTTTAGGACCGATCGTGATCCCCTTTTTGAAACGGTTAAAGGTGGGGCAGACAGAGCGTAAAGAGTTGGAATCCCATTTGAAGAAAAATGGAACCCCGACTATGGGTGGACTTATGATACTGGCAAGTATTATCATTACCTCCCTGTTTTATGTCAAAGATTATCCGAGAATTATCCCAATCCTTTTTATGACCGTAGGATTCGGTGTGATCGGTTTTCTGGATGATTATCTGAAGGTAGTGCTTCGCAGATCAGACGGACTGCTCCCGTGGCAGAAGATGATCTTACAGTTTATTGTGACAACAGTATTTGCAGTTTACATGGTGCGTTATTCCGGAATTGAACTTACTATGTTGATCCCGTTTTCCGGCGGAAAGTACTTAAATATCGGATGGCTTGCGATTCCATTACTTTATTTTGCAGTGATCGGAACCGTAAACGGTGTGAATTTTACCGATGGTGTGGATGGCCTTGTGTCAAGTGTTACCATTATGGTTGCGACCTTTTTCTCCGTTGTGGCAATCGGAACGAATGCAGGGATTGCACCAATCACCTGTGCAGTAGCAGGAGCCTTGCTTGGATTCTTATTATTTAATGTGTATCCGGCAAGTGTTTTCATGGGAGATAC
>ULLB01000021.1_pt1 | contig 8587 bp, 11 predicted proteins | sample 1951311 | NCBI WGS metagenome assembly ULLB01 (sample SAMEA4835516, study PRJEB28245) | human gut metagenome | biome: gut microbiome; material: fecal sample | place: Denmark | collected 2008 | reverse complement strand
CAGCTACCGATAGACGGATATCATTTGGTAGTGCATGTGTGGATTCGGAATTCCAAGGGAGAGTACCTTATTTCGCAACGCTCTGCAAATAGACCAACATATCCTCTGATGTGGGAATGTGTGGGTGGTTCAGTTGTGAAAGGCGAAGACAGTCTGCTATGCGCGATTAGAGAAGCAAAAGAAGAAGTTGGTGTTGACTTGGAACCAGGCAAAGGACGAGTTCTTTTTACAAAGGTACGTAAAATCATTGAGGGTAAGATTTACAATGATATCATGGATGTTTGGTTATTTGATTATGACGGACCAGTTGATTTAAACAACGCCACGACAGATGAAGTAACGCAGGTTGCTTGGATGGACAGGGAGCAAATTAAGGAATTGTTTGAGCAGAAAATGTTTGTGGAGACACTAGAGTACTTTTTTACAGAAGTGGACAAAGAGAGGAGTTAAATGTTTAAATTTATTTTTGAGTTAGCAACAGAGTCATTGGGCTTACCTATTGAATGGTATTACGAATGGATTATTCTATTGGTTATTGGTGAAATAGCATACCATGTTGCATATGATAAGGTGGGTATTTTATATCATAGTGGTTTTATATGTGGAAGGTCAGCAGGTTCATTTGTTTACTGGATGATTAGAACTGTTGTGTTTGCGGCAATTTGGGCGGTAACATATGGAGTGATTTGGATTGGAAAATTTTTATGGCACACAAGATACAAGTTATTATTGGGATATGTAGTATCGTAGCGGTTGCAATAGTTGCAAAATTATTGACTTGGATTAAGCAGCGAAATAAATTAGTCAAAGTTCCAGTAAAAGTTGAAGAGAATGAGAACCGATAAAATATAGAAAGTTGGTAGATTTATGAAGGAAAAAGAACATCAATCTATAGAGTGGAAAGAGTCTTGGCAGGACGAATATTTGAAATGGATTTGTGGATATGCTAATGCTTACGGTGGAACAATATACATAGGTACTAACGACAACGGTAAAGTTGTAGGGATTGATAATGCAAGGGATTTGTTAGAGCGAATTCCTAATAAAATCACAGATACAATGGGGATCATTGCAGATGTGAACCTTTTGTATGAAGGCGAATTGGAATATTTGCAGATTGTTGTTGATAAATATCCGTCATTAATCAGTTTCCGCGGAAAATATTATTATCGCTCCGGAAGTACCATGCGCGAAATTACCGGAAAGGAATTAGAGAGAGCATTGTTAAAAACGCAGGGAAGAACATGGGATGGTGTTCCGTTGCCGAAACTGTCTGTGGCTGATTTGAAGCAGGATGCGATACAATTGTTTAAGGACAAGGCAGTAAAAAGAGGCAGACTAACCAATGAAGAAGTAAGTGTTGAAGATTCTATTTTGATGGATAACTTGCACCTTATTGATGAAGATGGATATTTGATAAGAGCAGCTATGTTGGCATTCTATAAGGATCCTGAGAAGTGGGTAACCGGTTCTTATATAAAAATTGGTTATTTTGGAAAATCAGATTCAGATTTGGTATATCAGGATGAAGTGCATGGGCCACTGATTGAACAGGTAGATAAGACTGTTGATTTGGTCTATACAAAATATATGAAAGCACTCATTGCTTATGAGGGGATTCAGAGAGTGGAGCAGTTTATGTTCCATAAGGATGCGTTCCGTGAAATCCTTCTGAATGCAATTGTTCATAAGGATTATAGTAGCTGTAATCCTATCCAGATTAGCGTTTATGAGGATAAGATATACATTTGGAATGATGGAGAAATGCCACCTAATTTGGATTCTACGGACAAGTTATTTATGAAGCATTCTTCTAAGCCATATAATCCGAAACTGGCCAATGTTTTCTTTAAAAGCGGTATGATTGAAGCTTGGGGAAGAGGATTTGAGAAGATTAAAGAAGTTTGCGGATTGTACGATGGACCATTGCCGGAGTATGAGATAAATGAGTCGGGAATTATGGTGCTGTGTAAGGCTTGTGATAGGTATTTGGCATTATTGAGAGATGATGGCCAGCATCCTGACCATTATCCTAACCAAAATGGTCAGGATATGGTCAAGATGATAATCGACTTTTGTAAAGAACCAAAGTCTGTTCAAGAAATAATGGATTATTTTGGATTTGAAAGTAGGACGAGTTTTAGAAGAAAATATTTAATACCAATGCTGGAACATGGCATGCTGAAGATGACGTTGCCAGAGAAGGCATCAAGTAAAAATCAAAAGTATTATTCGTAGATGAATATTTCCTAACCACATCCTAACCAATGTGGTTAGGATGAAACAGCAAAACTATTCCATGGTAGAAAGGAATTACGATGTTTAATATTTATTACATAAATTACGCAAAAGCATATGAAATTGCAATGTTGCTAGACAATAAAATTATAGAAGAGATTACAAAAGAACATAATACAGAAGGTGGACTCACGGGAACGGCTGAAACAGGAACCGGAGGTATGACGGAAATTTCGCTTGTGGGAAAATATTTACCTAAGTTATCTTTAAATGGTGAACTTACAGGTAGTAAGAGTAGCAAAGTAATTGATACAGTAAAGGTTATCACAACGAAGTCAACTATTCTGGATGTTATTTATAAAAAAGCCAAAGAAGTGTCAAAATTAGGCGATAGAACAGTTGGTAATCTTATTAAGATTAGAAATGTTTCCTTAGAAATAGAGAATGAAAATGACATATTGGGAGCAAAAACGTTTTTAAGTGGTGCCTTCGGAGACATAGCGGTAGATGGTATTGGAAATGTTAATTTGCCAACACTATTAGAGGTTTTATTCAAGGATTCAGCTTACATATTAGAAGGTACATTGCCAGAAAAACGTTTTGGTGGCACAGAAAAAATAGTTATTAAAATTCCGATGCAAGCTGAAAATGAGATGGAAAACCAGTATAGTCTTAGCGATTTAGAGATTGGTAAAGTAACAATTGTTGGTATATATAGGGGGTGCTTTAAGCGTAAAGAACTAAATAAGAAATTGAGTCGGTTTTTAAAGAACCAAGATGAGACAGTAGAGGATGTAGGAATTGAACGCGACGAAGAGAACATTGTTAAGAAGTCGTTGGATGATAATATTCACTATATCGATGTAATTTCTATAGTTCAGGACATTAGTTTTTGAGGTGAATAAATATTGAAAAAAATTATTTTATATGAATACGATAAGAGAAATCGAGAAGATTTTTTGAATCAGCTTGAAGATGCGGGATATGCTTTTTTATCTATTATGGTAGGAGAGGATATAAAAAATGTATTTGGTGAAATAACTACGGCTACGAAGGGGTTCATAATGGATGTAACCCCGTTTTTTAGAGATGATGAGAGAAGTTTATCATTCACACTTGTTGTTGAAAAAATCATTGAAAATATGGAAGAAGATTGGCCGGTGTTCTTTATTATAGACAGACGATATACATATGGATTTCAAGATTTGTTATTCCACCGTTTAGAGAAGGTAGAGAACCTAGAAAAGGCATTGGGCTTACAGATTCCAGAGAGCAAAGATATTGTAGGATTGGATGAGAAGGAGTTTAATCAATTACTTAGTGCAATACATGACGGACTTGTAGGAAATGAAAAGTTCAAAAGAAGGCTCGAAGAGGAAATGAGAAAGTATCGTGTATTTAATAAATTGGGATATCAACCGATATTTTCCGTTTTGATTTGTGGAGTTTCAGGAATAGGAAAAACTGAGGTCGCAAGAATATTAACAAGAAATTTATCCCCAGACCAACCCTTTATCAAGATTAATTTTGGTAATTACAGTGATCATAATGCGTTAAGCAGCTTAATAGGAAGCCCGAGAGGATATATCGGTAGTAGTAAAGGAGAATTATCGGAAAAGCTTACGAACAGTCGCTCAAAAGTTATCTTAATTGATGAGTTTGAGAAATGTGATAAGCAGGTACAGAACTTTTTCTTGCAACTATTAGAGGATGGAGTTTTTACTGATTCGTTAGGTCGAGATTACAATTTAGATAAATACATTATTGTGTTTACTGCCAATTTGCCCTCGGATAGGATAACTACTAAGATTTCTCCCGAATTATTATCAAGATTTAATTTAAAATATTCATTCTCGCTATTGTCGGATAAAGAAAAAGAAACATATATAGAGAATAGGACTGCATTAATGTTAAAGGATGTACAAGAAGAATTAAATATTAACGTTAGTCCAGAAAAAATATCAGAGATTAGGGATATAGATATTAAAAAGTATAGTAATATGCGTGACATCAATGCGGAACTTATGAAAAGAATTAGCAATGTTATCTATCCGGAATTGTTTAGTAATGGTGGTTGAGTGTATGCAAACTTTAAATCATAGCATGCGAGGAGGCGGGTTGTTTGAAGAAGAGGGATTGGTCAGATTGTAAGTTGACAATAGGTTGTCCTGGTGATGAGGATAGCATTATAATTCCTATTCATGGAGAAAAGGAAACAGATATAAATAAGATTATGAAAAATGCTTATTATAATGCCATTCATTTGTTAGAAGATTCCCAAAACGTATCGATAGAGTCGTCAGTTGTACTTAAAACGCTAGCGTGTGAATTGTTCATGAAAGCAATTATTATTCAGAAGAAGGGAGTTCAACAACGAGGTCATGACCTTTATGATTTATATTACGAATTACCTGAAGAACAGCAGCAGGAAGTGCTGGATAGTTATCTTTTGTGGACAATACCGATTGGAACAGAAATCACGGAAGATATTGTAGGTGTTAAGTGTGATAGTTTTTTTGACATGTTATCTGTTAATGCAAGACTTTTTGAAGTTGTTCGGTATAAACATGAATATAGTACAATAGTGTTCCATGATGGGTACATTCATTTTTTGGCAAAGGCGCTTAAAGGTGTGTGTGAGGAGTTAAACATAGATAGAGAATAGACAACTAAACCAATTGTTTGGGGAGGCACGGTTGCACCATGGTTGCAAAAATCCCCAAAACCCAAAATAATCCATGGAATATCTGGAATAACTATACAACATCTAGTCCCAAAAGAAAACCACATCACAAAATACAGTACTCATTATAGAGTTTGAATAAATGATACGAGCCAAGAAATGCCGGATTTACGGTGTTTCTTGGCTCGTTTTTTGCCCAGTGACAATAAAGTTTAGTGTGTGGTGAGTAAAGAAAAACGTATTTGATTTATTGTGATTACTGTTGATAACAATACATATATTAGAAATGTATTAAATATGTAGCATATAAGCTGTTACAGTGGCTATTATGATTAATAGCACGAGTATGTAGAGAACAATCATAACTTTATCTTTTAGAATAAGAGTTAAGAGTGTTTTTCTAGAGGTATTTTTGTACAAATCATAATCATCAAGAATTTCTTTACATTGTTTCTCTAGTTCGTTTAGTTTTGAAAAAGACATTTCTTTGGTTGAGGAAAGTGATGAAACATATTTGTTGAGTTTATCGAGTATTTTTTGTAAACCAGATTCGTTAATATGTAAGTCCATAAGTTCATCTTTTAATGATGTATTCATTTTTTTGCATTCTTTCAAAAGATCGATGACCAATCTATCTTTAGATATCCAATTTACATCTATATGTGCTTTATAATATTCTTCTTCAGTTGATATACCTTCTTTTTTCATTTCGTTATGCATTTTAATGTCAGAATCATATGAGAATTCTTGAACAGTACGTATTCCCAAAAGCATACCACTGGTATATCCCAATTTTCGTAACAATAGATCAAAAGAGTTTATTTGATTTTGAAAGTCTCCTTGAATCAAAAAAATTCGTGAAACAATAATACCAGATATTACACCTCCAGATATTCCTAATATTAAGTTCCAAAAAAGTTGAAATACAGACATAATTTTCGTTCCTTTCATTTGAAATATAATGTTTAATCCTTTTTCGGTTTCCGTTTCCTCTTTACATAAGAGAAATCCGGAAACAAGTCTTTTAACAACTCAGCATTTTCTGCTGCCTTTTTATCCTCATTCAGATTCTGAACCAGTAGGTGGTCGTCATCATCAAGATTCAACGAAACAGTATATTCTTTATCCGGAACTATCGGATTCATCGGAAACTTTATCTCTTTAAGATAATAATCTGTTTCGGTTATTTCGCTATTCTCCAGCTTGTCTCGCAGGCGTGCCCAATACTCAACCATTTTCTTAAAGTTATTAAGGTCTTCCTGTGGGCGGGGACCGGCACTTGGAAGCCGTTCTTCAAATTTGAAGCATACTTCGCCATCTTTTATAGTGGGACGTAGTCCGTATGCCCATTCGATATCAAACAGCACATGGAGCGCACTGAAGATATTGGCAACATCCGGGTCTGATAATGCATAGAAACTGACACCTAGATTGTTGGCGATATTGAGTAAAGTCGCTTCGTCCGGATATCGGTTTCCAAGCTCATAATTTCGGATTGTAGATTCGTTTAGTCCGCACTTATCTGCCAATTCCTTTTGTGTCATTTCCGCTGCAATTCTGAAATTTCTAATTAAAAAGCCTACCCGGCTGGTGAATTTTTCGCCCATTTTAACTGCTCCTTATAAGTGTAATGAGTGTTGTAGCTTGTATGAAAACGCGAGGCACAAATTATGCATATACGGAGATTATAACATCAACAGTACAAAAATGAAATGTTTTTTGCTGAAAAGTATTGACAGTACAAAAAAGAACTGTTAATATAAAACACATCAAAACCGTTCAGAAATGAACTGAATAATAAAACGAAAGAGAGGAGGCATTTGCTTATAGAGAACAAACGATTTTTAACAGCACAGGATGTTATGGAAATGCTGGACGTATCACTATCCTATGCTTATAAGCTGATACGGCAGCTGAATGTAGAACTTGAGGCTGAAGGATATGCAAGTGAGGGAAAAGGGAATACCGAATGGAAGCAGTGGGCAGAGGCAGAGAAGGATGATATTGCCCTTATTATGCGCCGGTATGGGATTGACTGGAAGAAGAAAAACACGCACAATCAGCATTTATCCGTATTGGATTATAAGAAGCAGGAGCGAGCAAAGAAAGTGACTGCTCTTGAGGAAGAACTGGAGGGTGTACAGATTGTTCTTGAATTGAAATAGGAAAGAATTGAATCTCTGGACAAGGAAATTGAGAATAAGCGTGCCTGTATTCGAAAGGAACAGTCCGAAGCTCAAAAGATGCTGGATGCCACCAGGACTGAACTCAGAAATTGCAATCAGAGAAAACGGATTTACGCTTGAAAAATTCAGAGTTACGGTTAGAGTATTCTGAAAATGTAGAAAAGCTCACCGATATACGGAAAGAAATTGAGGTGACTCAAAAAGAGGATGATAAGTGGGTGATGATAACGGACACCGCAAAAATAGCAGACGGAGCAGACACAGATTAAACTGAAGGAGGCAGAAAGACTTAAGAAGGAACTTCTGAAAACCGTAGATGGCGATGATTATCTGAAGGAGCAGGTGATAGAACTGAGATATCAGAATCAGATGCTCCGGGAGGAAAACCGAAGCCTGAAGGATAAGCTGGAAAAGGCGTATGAGTTTATGAAGCAGTTTGTGATTGGTGGGATAAATCTGCTGGAGAAGTTTTTGGAATGGATTGGGGAGAAAGTAAAGGATGTGAAAAAAGAAAAGAGGTAGCGTGTATTGTATATGTTACCTCAAAATTGTAATGAGCTGTTTGATTCTTTCACTATAAGTGAAAACACAGGTGCAAAAATTTGTGGTATGATCCAGCCAAGGAGGTGAGATACCATGAAACAATTTTATATATGCAAAGATGTAATGGATGTGATGGGAGTAGGAGAATCTAAATACAAAATAATTAAATGTTTGAACCAAGAATTAAATACTAAAGGATACAAAACAGTAGGTGGAAAAGTATCCAGTAAATACTTTGAGGAAAGAGTTTACGGAATTGAATCAAATAACACAAAATAGAGTGTTGAATTTGTAGTATTTATGGTAAAATACAGGAGGATGCGATGTATTTAGCAGATAAAATTTTTACATGTTTTAAAGGAGCAGAGAGGTTTACATTAAAAGAAGTATACGAAAAATATTCGGACAAACCGGCTGAAACAATTCGGGCAAGGATATATGATAATTTGGGCGTGAAATTTAAACGTATCGCAAAGGGTATATATTGCACGGTCGAATCAGAGAATGAAAAGTGTATCGTTTTAGAAGGTGATGGACGGGATTTATCTATTATAGAAGATAATAGTATAGATTGTATTTTTACAGACCATCCATGGCTGGATATAAAATCAAATAAAGGTGGAACCAGAGCATTTGCAGTGTATGCTTGTTTTAAATATACACTAGATGACTTTAAGGAAAAAGCAAGGGTTTTAAAAGATGGTTGTTTTTTGGTAGAAGTTCTACCGGCGGAAAATGAAAATAACTATGAATATTTATATCAGATTAAGCAATATGCAAAAGAAGCGGGCTTCATTTATTATTCGAAGGTTGCATGGAAGAAAGGAACCTTTGTAAGCAATACAGGAAGAAAAGCAAAAAATACGCAAGATATTATGATTTTCTCTAAAGGAAAAGCGAGAAATATGCGTATTGACACAAAGAGAACAGAGCAGAC
>ULLB01029792.1_pt1 | contig 8928 bp, 8 predicted proteins | sample 1951311 | NCBI WGS metagenome assembly ULLB01 (sample SAMEA4835516, study PRJEB28245) | human gut metagenome | biome: gut microbiome; material: fecal sample | place: Denmark | collected 2008 | reverse complement strand
CCGGCGGTGAGGGTTCTTTTTTTCATTTGTTTCTGTTTTTCTATTATGTCGGTAAAATTATAATAAATTTTCTCTTCGATGAAATTTTTATTCTTTTTTAGAGTGGAGTTGCCTATGTGACTGAGAATGGTTATTTTCGCAAAGATTCTCGAAAAACAAGGATATAGATGATTAGATTTCCCAATGCAAAAATCAATTTGGGGTTGCGTATCGTAGCCCGTCGCCCCGATGGTTATCACAATATAGAGACAGTATTTTATCCCATTCAGTTGCAAGATGCTTTGGAGATTGTTCCAACGTCGCAACAGGAGACGGAGTTGTCTTTGTCGGGAATTGTCATAGACGGTGATCCCCAGAATAATTTGGTGATGAAAGCGTGGCGGAGATTGAGCTGTCGTTTTTCGTTACCCCCGATATCTATTTATCTTCATAAAGCCATACCTTTTGGTGCAGGGTTAGGAGGCGGTTCTTCCGATGCCGCTTTTTTGTTGGCGATGGTGAGAGATTATTTTCGTTTGCCGTTGAGCGATGACGAGCTTGACAAAGAAGCTGCTTCTCTGGGAGCCGATTGCCCATTTTTCTTGCATAATAAACCTTTATTAGCCAAAGGAATAGGAGATGAGTTCGAGCCGATCGAATTGTCGTTGAAGTCCTATCGAATCGTATTGGTAAAGCCTTCTGTCTCCGTGCCTACATCGGTGGCTTATTCGTTGGTTACTCCGGTATTGCCGGAAGGGCCGGTGAGGGATACCGTTTCCCGTCCGGTCGAGGAGTGGAGAGGTCGATTGATCAATGACTTTGAAGAAAGTGTGTTTGCCCGATTTCCGGAAATAGGAGAGATAAAGGATCGTTTATATGAACAGGGAGCTGTATATGCATCTATGTCCGGTTCGGGTTCTTCGGTATTTGCCCTATTCGATAAAGAAGTCGATCTTGCCGATTGTTATCCGGGGTGTTTTGTTTGGACTGGAATTTGTGAAGTATAGCGTATAAAATCGTTTTTGAAAAAGAGAATGATCGAAGATTGTTACATGACCGGTATTATAGATAAGATAAATTCTTTATATCCGATTTCCGATGATACGATACGGACATTGAAAGAGAGCATGACTTTGTGCCGTTTTCCCAAGAAGTATCAGTTGATAAGGGCGGGCATGTATTGTAAATCGGCTTATTTTATAGGGAAAGGAATGACTCGCTCGTTTTGGTTGGTGAACGGAGAAGAGATAACGACTTCTTTTTCGTGTGAGGGCGGAATCGTGTTCAGTATGGACGAACTCTATTATAACAAGATGAGCGAGGAATTTGTGGAGACCCTTGAAGATGTAGTCGCTTATAGAATATCTCTGGATAAATTGCGTCGGCTGTTCGAAACGAATATCGAACTGGCTAATTGGGGGCGGATTATTCATCAAGACGAGTACCGGCGTTTGCATCGCTCCCATAAGGAACGTTTGACTTTATCGGCAAAAGAACGGTATGAGGAGTTCAGGCAGCAATTCCCTCAGGTGAACCAGCGAGCTCAACTTGGGTATATCGCATCGTATTTGGGTATAACACTCTCGACGCTCAGTCGTCTCAGGGGAGCCCGAAAATGACCTTTCGGAGGATTTTTTGACATAGGACAAATTTTAAATTATATAAGTCCTGTAATTTTGCCGTAATATTAATCATCACTAAAATCAAAAATCTAAATTACCAATTCATTATGCAACAAATTTCTTCTGCTGCGTTTTCAGATACCAAACCTCATTATGAGTTGCTTGACGGATTACGTGGTGTAGCTGCGCTTTTGGTCGTGTGGTATCATGTCTTCGAAGGGTATGCTTTTGCCGGTGGTACTCTTATAGAAAGCATCAATCATGGATATTTGGCCGTGGATTTCTTTTTTATTTTATCGGGCTTCGTTATCGGTTATGCTTATGATGATCGTTGGGGAAAGAGCCTGACGGTAAAAAATTTCTTTAAGCGGCGGTTGATTCGTCTTCACCCGATGGTTGTCATGGGTGCAGTTTTAGGTGTGATTACATTTTGTATCCAGGGTAGCGAACAGTGGGACGGGACTCATGTGGCTACGTCGATGGTGATGTGGGCTTTGCTTTTCGCGATGTTTTTCATTCCGGCCTATCCGGGTGCAGGTTATGAGGTTCGGGGTAATGGTGAAATGTTTCCTTTGAACGGTCCCAGTTGGTCATTATTTTTCGAGTATATCGGTAATATTTTGTATGCTTTGTTTATTCGTCGTTTGTCTACTAAGGCGTTAACTGTTTTTGTCGTATTACTGGGAATCTGTCTGGCTTGTTTCGCTATCTTCGATGTATCGGGGTATGGCATGATAGGGGTAGGCTGGACGCTCGATTCGGTGAATTTTGTGGGTGGACTGTTGCGAATGCTTTTCCCGTTTTCTTTGGGACTGTTGTTGTCTCGTAATTTCAAACCGGTGAAAGTGAGAGGGGCATTCTGGATATGCTCTTTCGTATTGTTGGTTTTGTTTTGTGTTCCTTATGTAGAAGGGGGCGAACCTATATGCATGAATGGTCTTTTTGAGGCATTTTGTATAGTCGTGGTATTTCCTGTTCTCATTATATTGGGTGCGTCGGGAAACACGACCGATAAAACATCTACGCGGATATGTAAATTTTTGGGAGATATTTCTTTCCCGCTTTATATCACGCATTACCCGTTTATGTATTTGTTCTATTCTTGGTTGATTGAGAACCAGTATTTTACATTCGAGGAAACGTGGCAAGTAGCCTTGTGTGTTTATGTATGGAATATATTGGTAGCTTATCTTTGTTTGAAACTTTATGACGAGCCGGTGAGACGGTGGTTGAGCAAGAAATTTTTGAAAAAACGCTAGGGATAACCCCGTTAATGGGGTTTATTTGATAGATAGTAAAATTTCCATGCTTAAATTAGTTTTATGAAAATGATAGATTGTAGAAAGTCGTTGATGGTATGCATCGGTTTGTTGATGTGCGGAACCTTTTCGGCGCAGGAATCGGAGTTCGATTTGGCATCGCAGAGATCGGAAGCGCAAGACGTTTTTGCTGTGCCGGGTAAAAAATTGGATCATAAAGGGATAATTATTAACCCTACTCCTCATAAACTGGTTCTCGACCCAACCGGGAGGCTCGATATTTCGGGTGGAGTGTGTCTAAAAGATAAGCATGGAAAATTTTCCGAGGATTTGGATTTTGTCACTTTTAACAAGAAGGGGGTAAAACTCTCCGTCGATTTTGGTTCGAAGGCTTCGGCTAAGTATGGGGTAAAACCCGTTTCGGGTGCATATCGCATGAATATCGGAAAGAATGGTATATTGATCGTCGGTTATGACGAGCGGGGAGCTTTTTACGGTTTGCAGACCCTTCGCCAGTTAGTCGAGAGTCCTGCGACTGTAACGGGCGAATTACCATATGTGGAAATCGACGATTACCCCGATTTGAAATACCGGGGAGTAGTAGAAGGATTTTATGGAACGCCGTGGTCTCATGAGGTGAGAATGTCTTTGATAGATTTCTATGGAAAGTTCAAGATGAATAGTTATTTGTACGGTCCGAAAGACGATCCGTACCACAGTTGTCCGAATTGGAGGCTTCCATATCCCGAAAAAGAGGCCGGAAATATCAAAGAATTGATAGAGGCTTGTAAACGTAATCGGGTCGATTTTGTCTGGGCGATACACCCGGGACAAGATATTAAATGGAACGAGGAGGATTATCAAAACCTCGTTAATAAGTTTAATTTGATGTATGACCTCGGTGTACGGGCTTTCGCCCTCTTTTTCGACGATATATCGGGTGAAGGGACAAATCCGGTGAAACAGACGGAGCTTTTGAATAGATTGACTAAGGATTTTGTGAAGTCCAAAGGCGATGTAGCATATTTAACGGTTTGTCCGACCGATTATTCCAAACTTTGGGCAAATCCCACACCGCAAGGAAGTCTTGCTATTTATGGAGAAACTCTCGATCCGTCGATAGAAGTGTTTTGGACAGGAGACGTCGTATGCAGCGATTTAACACCGGAGACTTTGGATTGGGTTAATTCCAGAATTAAGCGGCCGGCATATTTTTGGTGGAATTATCCGGTTACCGACTATGTGCGCAATATTATTTTGCAAGGACCTGTTTATGGCTTGAATACTTCGTTGGATTCTAATGATCTTTGCGGGATAGCAAGTAATCCGATGGAACATGGAGAGGCTTCGAAATTGGCTTTATACGGGGTTGCCGATTATACTTGGAATATAGCGGCTTATAATCCTATCGATAATTGGGAGAGAGGACTTGGCGAATTGATGCCGAAAGCAAGGGAGGCCTACCGGACATTCGCTATTCATTCTTGCGATACGGAGACCGGTTATCGCCGCGATGAATCGTGGGAAACCAAGACTTTCAGAATCGGTGATTGGAATGAAACGGAGGCTCGGGCTCTTTGGGCAGAATTCGATAAGGTAGAGAAAGCTCCTGCCGAAATAGAAAAAGGTTGCACCAATAAAGGTTTGATAAGTGAGTTGACTCCGTGGCTCCAAGAATTCGGAAAGTTGGGTACGAGAGGAAAACGGGCTTTGGAACTTGCCCGTGTTTATCGTGATGGTAAAGATGATGCCGATTTTTGGAATAAGTATATTCGGAACTTGATGAGTAAGAAGGATCGAGAAAATTATGAGGCTCATAAAAGCGGGACCATGAAACTGCAACCATTTTATGAAAATGCTATGGACGATATGGCATACGGCTTTTTAACTCGGTTGTCGGGCGAGACTCCTATCTGTTATAGGGGTATAGGTTCGTTCCATAATGCGAAAACCACGTTGAGCAAGTTAATGTTTGATCACGATACTACGACTTATTATACATCGGGAATCGCTCAAAAAGCCGGCGATTGGATCGGGGTTGATTTGGGAAGTGTCAAAGATGTGACCGAAGTTTCTATTTTGCAGGGGCGTAATTCTGTGGACGATGTCGATTATTTCGACCATGCCGTAGTGGAATATTCGATTGATGGTAAAGCATGGACTCCGTTGACGGAAGAGTTGAATAAACAGTATATCGTTCGTTGGAACGGGGAGCCTGTAAAGGCCAGATATGTCCGATTGAAAAGACTCGAATCTACTCGCACGAATTACGCATCGGTTCGTTCATTCGAAGTGAATCCTCCCAGAGTGGAACATTTGGGTTTCAGCTTAAAGTCCGACGATGTACAGCAAGCTCTTTATGCGTTTGATCAGCAAATAGGTACAAGTTATCGAAATAATGGAACTTTTTCTTTCGGGGTCGCTCCTCGGACCGAGGGATATACTTTGTTGGTGAATGAATTGCCGGAGGCGGGGAATGGAGCCCCTGTCGTGCATTTGAGACAGTTTAGGCCCGATGGTTCGTTGGCGGTTGAGTCGGTTATCGATTCGTCGTTTTTTAAGGTCGAGTTGGCCGAGGGAGTTTCCGAAGTACAAATAGAAGGGCCAGTGGAGATATTCGAGATAGTGCCGAAGTTTGATTAGTGTCGGATTTTTACGTTTAAAGAACAATTATTATTTTTGAACAGGATATAAAAAGAGCAGGTTTGCCCTGCTCTTTTTCTTTTGGAGAAAGGGAATTGCTTTTTTGCAGGTAATGGATAGAAATGAAAACATTGGGAAGGTGGCAGTGCACTCTGACAAAAGTGCAGTTTGGGCTTGTTTGGCAGTGTTTTTGATACTATAATGGTGCTCATTGGTAATGATGATATGAGCGTGATGAAAATGAAAATGTAACAAAAGAAAAATTATAAATATGGCCGAAAAGAAAGAATGCGAAAAATCGCAAAATATTGTAGATGAGGCTTCTGAAAAGGAGAAGAAAGAGTCGTTGAACCAAGAACCCGAAGTTTCGGAAGAAACAGGTTCCGAGGAGGGCGGTGAAGAAGGCGAGGCTGATGAGGCTGCCAGATTGTCAGCCGAATTGGAAACTTTGAAGGCGACTATCGAGAAAATGCAGAAGGATTATTTGCTATTGATGGCCGAGTTCGATAATTTCAGGAAACGGACGTTGCGTGAGAAATCGGAGTTGATCAAGAATGGCGGTGAGAATTGCATGAAAGCTATTCTGCCGGTTATCGACGATTTTGAACGCGGATTGGCAGCTGTGGAAGAAAGTAATGATTTAGCGGCTGTGAAAGAGGGAATGAGCTTGATATATAATAAATTCAAAAGCTATCTAGAACAAAACGGCGTAAAGGAGATTCCTACGGAGGGAGCGGATTTCGATACAGAATATCACGAGGCTGTGACGATGTTCCCGGCTTCGGATCCGGCTCAAAAAGGTAAAGTGATAGATACCGTGCAAAAGGGATATACGCTCAATGACAAAGTTATTCGCTTTGCCAAAGTCGTGGTAGGGGAATAAATTATAGGACAGGGAGCAATGGAAAAAAGAGATTATTATGAAGTGCTGGGTGTCGCTAAAAATGCGACGGCCGAGGAGATAAAAAAGGCATACCGTAAAAAAGCTATCCAATATCACCCGGATAAGAACCCCGGCAACAAAGAGGCTGAGGAAAAGTTTAAAGAGGCTGCCGAAGCGTATGAAGTATTGAGTGATGCGGATAAGCGGGCTCGTTACGACCAGTTCGGGCATCAAGGGTTAGGTGGTGCTGCCGGTGGCGGTTTCAGGGGCGGCGGTATGTCTATGGAGGATATTTTCTCGCATTTCGGCGATATTTTCGGTGGTGGATTCGGCGGATTCGAAGGCTTCGGGGGCGGCTCACGAGGGGGACGTCGTCATGTCAATAAAGGTTCGGATTTACGAGTAAAGGTGAAACTGACATTGAAAGAGATCGCTACCGGTGTCGAGAAAAAAATAAAGGTTCCTAAGTATGTGAGCTGTTCTCATTGTAACGGTACGGGTGCAGAGAACGGTACGGCTTATACAACGTGTTCGAAATGTAACGGGTCGGGAGTAGTGACACGGGTACAACAGACTTTTCTCGGAGCTATGCAATCGACGACTACGTGTCCCGACTGCGGTGGAGAGGGCCGTATTATTACGAAGAAGTGTCCGCATTGTGCCGGGGAAGGTATCGTACGTGAAGAAGAGGTAATCACGTTGAATATTCCGGCCGGGGTATCCGAAGGTATGCAACTCTCTATGGCGGGCAAAGGGAATGCTGCTCGTCATGGCGGTGTGAATGGTGATTTGTTGATTTTAATCGAAGAGGAACCGCATCCCGATTTACTGCGCGACGAGAACGATTTGATATATAATTTGCTGCTCGATTTGCCGACTGCCGTATTGGGTGGTTCTATCGAAGTTCCTACTCTCGATGGTAAGGCTCGTATAAAAGTGGATCCCGGTACTCAACCCGGAAAAATATTCCGGCTTAGGGGAAAAGGATTGCCTTCGGTCAATCGTTATGGAGTAGGTGACTTGATTGTAAATGTATCGGTTTACATTCCAGAAAACCTCAATGCCAGCGAAAAGAAGCATTTCGAGGATTTGAAAACTGCCCCCAATATACAGCCTACACTCACAGCTAAACAGCGAATATTCAGTAAATTGCGTCATATGTTTGAGTGAAAACGACGATGATATAAAATGAAAGCACCGTATATCAATAATATACGGTGCTTTCATTTTATATTGGGGAATAGTTCTTTACATTCCTTGTATAACGTAATAGGTGTAGATTAAAAAAATGATTCCTACCGATAACCCGATGAATGACCATCGGGTGAATAATTTGTCTTTGCTTATAATTCCATAACATAATCCGACTATGGAGCATAGGGTAATGCCTATCGGAAAAATGAAAAACCCTATTGTGATGAATCCTATGAGCATGATAATGCCCATTATGATTAGTATTTTACTCCTCGTTATTTCCATTTTTGTAAAATTTGAATGTTTCCTCTGTGATTTCGTAATCTAAGTTGAGGAGTATGGAGTCTTTTTCGCGGGGAGAGAGCGTAGAATCTTCTTCCCAGCCGTACTCCTTAGCCAATTCTCGAATAGCTTTTATTTTTTCTTGATCTGAATTGAATACCCGTTTCTTCTTGTGTAACTTAGCTTCTACATATTTCCGGAGGGTTTCTTGTGCTCTGAATTGTTCGCCTCGGGTATAGTCGAATGACTTTAAGCTATCGATGTCTTGCAGTTCGTCATATAGCGTTAATGTCCAAAATAGGTTTTTGTCGGGCAATCGGGTGATGATACAGGGAATGATTTTTTTCCCCATGTTTAGTAATTGCGGAAATTGTTCCAATTTTTTCGCATCATTCGTGTTGCTGCTGAGGCGGGTTATCGGGTTGGTGTTGTGATTGTTTACCCATGCGTTGAAAAGACTGTCGAATTTTTCTAAGTCATCTCCTGTTAAAATCGTATCGGTATCACAGTCAGCAACGATAATTTCGGTAGATCCGTTAGCCCCGCCGATAACAGAAGCGGATTTCCCGGAACAACCGATGGTTAAAAGATAAAGTAGAATGATGTATGTGAAAGGGCGTTTCATGTTTCTTATTTTTGAACCGCGGAATTGTAAATGATTCTTGCGATATCGGCGATAATTTGTGCATTGGTTTGGTCGCTCTCACGAGAGTCTTTGATGAAAATAGCGAGAAAGCATAATTTTCCGTTCGGGAGATAGATTACGCCGGTATCGTTGTCGCCGATTTTTGTTCCGTCATCCAAACGGTCGGAGCTGCCTGTTTTGTGTCCTAAGACAATATTATCGGGCAATCCGGCTTTTATTTTATCTTTTCCGGTAGAAGTTTCTATCAAAATATTTTTTAGAAATTCGGTATGTGTTTCATTCAGTATCGGTTCGTTGTAGAGTTTTTCCAATAGTTGAAGTGTAGACGAAGGTGTGCTCCAATTGTTATAGCAATTGGATATGCGAGAGTGCATGGTTTCTTCGGTTTCGGTGAGATTGTAGTTTGTGATACCTAATTTG
>ULLB01020392.1_pt1 | contig 9027 bp, 8 predicted proteins | sample 1951311 | NCBI WGS metagenome assembly ULLB01 (sample SAMEA4835516, study PRJEB28245) | human gut metagenome | biome: gut microbiome; material: fecal sample | place: Denmark | collected 2008 | reverse complement strand
CGGCGGGTGTGGTCGTTACTACGGTGGGCTTTGTATTGAGCGAATTATTTCCCCATGCTATTGTGGCGATGTTTACAACCAGCGAGGAGTTGGTCGATTTGTCTGTGACCGGTCTTCGTATCAGTTGTGCCATGTTCCCGTTTGTTGGTTGCCAGATTGTAATTTCCAATTTCTTTCAGTCGATAGGTAGGGCTCCGGTATCTATATTTTTATCCTTATCGAGACAACTGTTGTTTTTATTGCCGTTGTTGTTGATTTTACCGACTTATTGGTCTACGAACGGAGTTTGGTTGAGTATGCCTATCTCTGACTTTATCGCATTCGTGATAGCTGTTATGGCCTTGTGGATACATCAACGGAAAATCAGACAAAAATTTCAAACTGTTCAATCTTAAAAAAATAAAGCTATGAAAAAAAGATTAACTATCGCGCTAGTGGCGCATGATAATCGTAAGGCCGATATGGTAGAGTGGGTGAAACATAATGCCGAGTTGTTGTCTCATCACCATTTGGTTTGTACAGGTACTACCGGCCGATTGATTAAGGAGGCATTCGACGAATTGAATATTCCGGCCGATGTGACTTGTATGAATTCGGGTCCGTTGGGGGGAGATGCCGAAATTGCCGCATTGGTGGTTCGTCATCAAGTCGATTTGGCTATCTTTTTGATCGATGATTTGAATCCTCAACCACACGAGGCCGATATACAGATGTTGCTTCGTCAGTGTAGAGTACACAATGTGCCTATCGCTTGCAACCGATACAGTGCCGATTTGATGATTACCAGTACTTTGTGGGACGATGATTCTTATAAACCCACAGAACCGAAATACGCTTATTTTCAAAGGTGAGGTTTGAGCATGTGATATAACAAAAGGCGATAGAGATACGGTCTATCGCCTTTTGTATATAACTACCCTTCGATTTCACTTAGTTCGAGCCAGCGTAATGTCTTTTCATCGAGGTTTTCGTTGATTCCCGGCAATCTTTTGGATTGCAGCGTGAGTTCCTCTATGCTTAAGGTTCCGCTGCAAAGGTTCGTTTCGATTGTTTTTTTCTCTTCTTCCAGCGCAGCGATTTCCATTTCTAATTGTTCCAGCTCTTTTTTCTCTTTAAAAGAAAGGCGTCGTCGGGTATTGTCAGATGTATTTCTTTTTTCGGCAGTAGTCTTTTTATTGTCTTGCTTTGCTTTTTCTGCCTGTTCGCTTTTAGCCTTTTGTTCCTGTGTTTCTTTCCATTCACGATAATCGGTATAGTTACCGGGAAAGTCTTTTAGTTCTCCGTTTCCTTTGAACACAAGTAGGTGATCTACTACTTTATCCATGAAATATCGGTCGTGGGAGATGACAATGAGACACCCTTTGAAATTACGGAGATAATCTTCAAGGACGTTAAGAGTAACGATATCCAAGTCGTTGGTCGGTTCGTCCAGTACCAAAAAATTGGGATTACTGATGAGTATCGTACATAAATATAGGCGTCGGCGTTCTCCTCCACTTAATTTATATATATAGCTGTGTTGTGTCTCGGGGGTAAAGAGAAAATGCTGCAAGAATTGAGATGCGGACAGCTTACGTCCGTCGCCAAGTGAAATTTCTTCTGCTATATCTCTTACGGCATCGATGACCTTCATCTGTTCATTAAAATGTAACCCATCTTGGCTATAATAGCCGAACTTTACCGTTTCTCCTATATCGAATCGTCCTCGATCGGGTTGAATTTCACCGACGAGCATTTTGATGAAGGTCGATTTTCCGGTTCCGTTGTTACCTACGATACCCATTTTTTCATAGCGGGCAAAAGTATAATCGAAGTTTTCGATTATTTTCAGGTCTCCGAATTTTTTACAGATACCTTTTGCCTCGAATATCTTTGAACCGATGTATGACGATTTTACTTCGAGCCGTACTTGCCCGTCTGATTTTTCTTGACGGGCTTTCGCTTGTAATTCATAAAAAGCATCCACACGGTATTTTGCTTTTGTGCCCCGGGCTTGTGGCTGTCGCCTTATCCAGTCCAACTCGGTACGCATTAAATTGCGGGCCCGGTCGATTTCGGCATTATGTATTTCTATGCGCTCTTCCCGTTTTTCAAGATAGTAGCTGTAATTACCGTTATAATTGTATAGTGTATGATTGTCGATTTCGACAATTTGATTGCATACTCGATCGAGAAAATAGCGATCGTGCGTGACCATCAATAGGGTTATGTTGGTGCGGCGTAAAAATTCTTCCAACCATTCGGTCATATCGATGTCCAGATGATTCGTCGGTTCATCGAGAATGAGCAAGTCGGGTTCGGTAATTAAGACATTGGCTAACGCCAGTCGTTTCAGTTGTCCGCCGGACAATTCTTTTACAGGCTGATCGAAGTTATTGATTTTGAGCTGCGAAAGAATTTGTTTGGCTCTTTGCTCGTAATCCCATGCCTTGTAGTGGTCCATGCGGTCGAGTAGTTCTTGCAGGCCGATAGGATCGTCGGTTTGTAGAGCCTGTTCGTATTCGGCTATTAAACGAACAGTGTCGTTGTCGGACTGGAAACAGGCTTGTATAACTGTGAGTTCTGGCGGATAGGAGGGGGATTGTTCCAAGTATCCTACCCGTAAATTATTCCGGAATACAATGTTTCCACTGTCATAATTTTCTTTCCCCGCCAGAATATTCAGTAAAGTCGTTTTCCCCGCTCCATTTTTGGCAATTAATCCTATTCGGTCTCCTTCACCGATACCTAACGATATATTTTCGAAGAGAATCCGGTCTCCGAACGACTTTGTGAGATTTTCTATTTGTAAGTAGCTGATCATTACTTTGTATTAAATACCAGTCAAATTTACGATAAATGTTGTGATTGGACAAATGGGAAAGAGCAGTCTTCATGAAAGTTTTAACGATTTAGGGCGTAATAGAAAAATTGCGCGAGTGTTTTGCATTGTTAATTTATTCTTTTTTCGAATTCTATGGCTTGTATCGGGTTAAAAATCTTTTTTGTCAAAAAAATAACCCTAAAAAGTTTGAGTTTAAGAATAAAGTTTTACCTTTGCAAAGTTTGATTGTGCTCAATGATACAAAAGTCTTGAGTTTTACCAATCTTGTTATCCTATCTATCTACCTGAAACACAACACACAAACGCCGACATTATCCGTTATTGCAAGACTGTTAAGCATTTGGTCGGAAGTGCAGAGTCTTGCGGGAAAAATCCATTTTTTAGATAATAGGTTTGAATGAAGATTCCCACGCCATGTTGGAAGTGTTCAGAGGCTTCATAGCTTTTCTGTAAGATTTTTTGTAAAAAAAGTCGCTTATATTTGTCTATATGTAAAATATACTTTACATTTGTGCCATAGCTATTTCTTTTATCGATTACTTAAAATAATTGTTATTATGGAAAAAATCTTTTTGTTGCCTAATGGCTTTAAGAAAGTCGGCTGGATTATTCTGGTTCCAACATTTGTGCTGGGAGTACTGATGACGATAGACGGTTATAATGGTTTTCCATCTTTCTTGCTACCCGAATGGATTCCTTTGGCTATGAAAAGAGTCCTGACTTTGGATTGGGTTGGAAAAATATTGAATAATGTCGCCATTATAGGCATTTGCTTGGGTTGTTTATTTGTGGCATGTTCACGTGAGAGAGTCGAAGATGAATTAATCGGGCGGATAAGATTGAACTCGTTGTTGATAGCCTTGTATATCAATTCGTCTGTTTTGATTATTTTATCTCTTTTTTGTTACGAGCTTCTGTTTTTGAATGTCTTGGTCTTTAATATGTTTACGAATATTATTATTTTCTTGATTGTCTTTGAAATGAAATTGTGGAAACTTAAAAAGTCGTTGAGAGATGAAGAATAGAATACGAGTGGAGCGTGCCGAACTTCGTATAACCCAGCAGCATTTGGCCGATGTAGTAGGGGTGAGCCGACAAACCATCAATGCAATCGAGACTGGTAAATTTGTGCCTTCTACGGTGTTAGCGTTGAAAATAGCCCAAGTATTCAATAAATCGGTAGAGCAAGTTTTTCAACTGGAACCAAGTGACTGAAATGGAATGTTCTGTGAAGAACAGGGAATTTGGATAAACGAGAAAAGCCTGTCGCATGCGACAGGCTTTTTATTATAGAGGATCGTATCCCGCTTCTCGGGCTAATGATTTGTCTTCGTTTACTCCCGATCCCAGCGTTGTGAGCATGTCGCCCATCAATAGTCCGTTTACTCCGGCCGATAGTGCTTGCTTTTGTGTTTCTCTGGATAATCTCGCCCGCCCTCCGGCAAACCGAATGAACGTCCGTGGCAGTATGAATCTGAAAATTGCGATTGTAACTAAAATCTCCTCGTCGCTGATGGGGGGCATATGTTCCAGAGGTGTTCCCGGTATGGGATTCAATATATTCATGGGAACCGAACAGACCCCTAATTCTTTTAGTTCAAAAGCTAATTCGATACGTTGTTTCATAGTTTCTCCCATACCGATGATTCCACCGGAACAGATTTCCATTCCTAACTCTTGGGCTGTCCGAATCGTTTCTTTTTTTTGTTCAATGGTATGTGTGGTACATAGCTCGGAAAAATAGGACGAGGCTGTTTCTAAGTTGCAGTGGTAGCGTTTTACTCCGGCGGCTTTCAGCTTTTCTAATTCTTCTCGTTTCAATAGTCCCATAGAGGCGCAAAGGTGTAAGTGGGTTTCTTCTCCCATTTTTCGATAAATATCGCAGAAATAGTCTATTTTCGAGGCTTTTATCCTTCTCCCGCTGGTGACCAAAGACAATCTTTTTATTCCTTGTTGTTCGTTCAAACGGGCAATGGATATAGCTTCATGTATGGGTATGGCGTCGTATGTTTCTATTTGGGTGTGATGATGGGCCGATTGGGCGCACCATTTGCAGTTTTCGGGACAATGACCAGAACGGGCATTGATGATCGAGCAAGTATCGAGCGTTTTATTACAGAATTTTTTACGGATTTCGTCGGCAGCAGTATATAGGTCCGAACGAATGGCTTTTTGCGCTAATTCTAATGCTTCGTCGGGGGTAATTTCTCCGCCGGCAAGTATACGCTCTTTAATTTTTTGCAACATGATTCCTTTTTTGTGAATGGGCTGTTATTTATAGGATACAAATGTAAATTTTTTTAGGAACAATACAGGCCGAGACTTCTATAAAATTATGGAGAAAAAATTTATTGTGAAATATGTTTTTTTTAATTCTTTCGTTTTTAAGTAGATAGAAAATTTTGTGCATTTTTTTGTGGAATGCTATTGTTATCTAAGAAAAAATATCTACTTTTGTGCCCGGGTAAGTCCTATACGGCCAGCTCCCTGTGAATCCCCCAGGGTTTGACCGCAGCAAGGGTAGCCGGTTGTAGCGGCGCGATGTAGATAGCTTACCCACCTGCCGATATAGCTCAGTTGGCCAGAGCACGTGATTTGTAATTTCGGGGTCGTGGGTTCGAATCCCTCTATCGGCTCAAAGGACATTCTTTTTAGAGTGTCCTTTTATTTTTGTTTCAGTCATTCTTCTTTTGGAATATCCAAGAACTTTAATTATTTATATGTGTTTAAATTACAACTATTGTTGTTAAATGTCTTGGTTATGAAAAGATTCGCATTTTATCTCCTTCCTATACTATTATGTTTTGCAGTGGGATTGTCGGCCAGTTATTTTCAGTCTAATTCTATTTCTGAGTGGTATCCATTGCTGAATAAACCGGTTCTTACTCCGCCCAATGGAGCTTTTCCTATTGCATGGAGTATCATTTATATTTGTATGGGACTTTCATTGGGGCACTTGATAGAAAGGGGTGCGAATAAAACCTTGTCGGTGTTATGGGGGATACAGTTAGTCGTTAATTTCTTATGGAGCTTATTATTTTTCGCATTTAGAAATCCGTTTTTGGGATTGATAGATATTTTATTACTCGATATTTTAGTGTGGATTTATATATCAAGGGCATATCGAAAAGAGAAAGCGGCGGCACTGTTATTTGTGCCATATTTCTTGTGGCTTCTTTTGGCTACATATCTTAACGGATATGTATATTTGTACAATTAAAAAATTCTTCTTATGGAAATAACGCATGATTTGTCGAGAAAACAGTTTCAGATTGTCGCTGACGGGAAAACTGCATACGTGTCGTATGATCTTGTCGATGGTTGCTTGAATATAGAACATACGATTGTCCCCCGGGAAATCGAAGGGCGGGGTATCGCTGCCGCTTTGGTGAAGGCTGCTTATGACTATGCGCTTGACCATGACTTACTTCCGGCTGCGACATGCCGGTATGCGACAGTCTGGTTGGATCGGAATCCTCAATACAAAAATAAGGTTTCGTCTATGAAATAGTTTAGCGGTCTTTTCAGCAAAAACCGATTCTATTTCTAAGAGTCTGTCTTTCATCTATTTCAAAGCAAGCTACATCTGCATGTGTGATTCTGTTTCGTGAAAATTTTATGCCCGCCTCACCGAGTCGGAGATAGGCGTTTTGCATAATGGTTCGCGATATGATTTTCATGGTTCGGGCGTTTGCATAACAAGAATATTGGTCGGAACAAAGGTATTCTATGTAATGCTGCATGATACTTTCTGCTTTTTGTTCAAAAGAGAAATCTTTGTCCGATAGCATTTGTTTCAGGATTTCGAATAACTCTTCCGAGGTATAGTCTTCGAAAATTAAAGTGTGGTCGACTTCGTGAGCGCCGTTACCAATTAACTGTTCTACCAAATCTTGCCGGGGAGCCCGGTTCTCGGCAATGATGAGAGCATGAGCTCCGGGCAGGGCAGAGGTGTATCTTGCCAACTTGATTCGTAGTTGTTCGCTATCGAATGTGTTGTATGCATTTTTGAATTTCGGAGAGTCGCCATCGATGAATAAAAGTCCCTGTCCTGACTTTTTCATGGCATCTTGTAGAACTTCGTCCACTTTATAGTCGGGGACATTGTAGAGCTGTTCTCCTTTTATTTCTATAAATTGTCCGTTGCCGAGTATGTTCATGGCTTTCAGTAAGTCGGACATAATTTCAGCGACTGTGCTTTTCCCGGTTCCAGTATTTCCTGCGAAGCTCCATTTCAAAGGGATTTCCCCAAAGAAATTTTTTCCGTTCTCGTGTAATAACCGGGCGATCTTTACAAAGTTATGGATTGCGGCTTTTACATTGGATAATCCGATCATTCTGTCGAGTCGGGCTAAGCATTCATCTATGGTTCGTTCATCGAATTCCTCCGAAGATATTATTATTTTTTCATCGGTGTTATCGGGTATATCTTCTTGTTCGATGGTGACGAGCGACCGTTTGTCGGGATTCCCCGAATCGTATATTCCGCTTTGAGCCAAACGAGTGGCCATGGCCGGAAGTATTTTCGAAGAGATAAGTCTGTTGACATAGCGGGCGTTCCCGAAATGGCGGTCTCTGTTTCGATGGTCTTTTTTTATCAGTTCTAATAGCGTTTGACGAGCAGATTCGGTTATTTCGTACCCTTCGCGTTGTATGGTGAGGTCGGCTATCTCCAATAATTCTTCGGGTGAATAATCTTCGAAGTGAAATGTAAAAGGAAATCGGGATTGCAAGCCGGGGTTCGATTCCAAAAGCAGTTTCATTTCTGCCGGATATCCGGCGAGAATAACGATTGTCCCGAAGTTGTCGTCCGACAGTTTCGGTAATAATGTTTCTATGACTCTGTTTCCGAAGTCACGTTTGTCTCCATCTTTGTCATTGGTAAACAGACTGTAAGCCTCGTCTATGAAAAGGACCCCTCCTTTGGCGGCTTCGATGGCAGCTTCGGTTTTTTGTTCGGTCTCTCCCAACCATTTGCCCACCAATTTGCTCCGGTCGGTACGTATGACGTGACCTTTTTCGAGTAACCCCATTTTGTGGAAAATCTCACCGATGAAATCGGCAACGGTTGTTTTCCCTGTTCCCGGGTTTCCGGTAAAGACCATGTGAAGGGGTGGTATCGAGGCTTTTAACCCGGCTCTTTTGCGTGAGGCCAATAGTTTTACATAGTTGAGATGTTCGGCAATGCTCCGTTTCAGATTGTTTAGCCCGATCATCTCTTGTAAAGAGTCCATGGCGTCTTTTTCTTTTGTCGGGTCTATCTCTTTTTTTTCTCCGATCGGGGGACGTGTCTGTATGTTGAATAGATTATATTCTCCTTCTTCTTCGTTTCCAATGCGAAACGGGGCATTCAATACTTTTTCTCCTAAGAAATAGATCTCGACGGCATATTCTCCGTTTTCATAATCCGAGAAGTCGACGGGTTCTTGGAATGTCCATAGCCGGTTTCTTTCTTCGTCGTCTTGTGAAATGAAAGTTCCGACCGTTTCGTATTTGGTTAATCCGGTTTGAGTACGGATTTTTATTTCATATTCATACGATTTGTCCGTGTCTTTTAGTTTGCTTATTCCGCAGAATCCGATATAGTAGTTGCTATGTATACTCGGGTTTATGCTTGTGTAGGAGATGATAGGACGGTCTGGGTCGGGAGCGATGCTTTCGTTTTTGAACAATAGATAGTTGTTTACCTCGAAACATTCGTCGTATTTCTGGGGCAAAGATATAAAAGTCGCACTTTTGGTTGTATATTCTTCTTTGTCGGAGAGTCGGGATAGGCAGTAAATCCATGAGCCTTCTCTGTTTTCTCTTTCAGGAAGAGCGAAATATGCCGATGGACTGGCGTAGTTTTCGGTGTCGATCGGCATGGAAATTTGAGTTTCTATGTAGGAGCTTCCATCGGGGGCAATTAGTTCTGCTAAAAAAGTTTCGTCCCAAGCATCTATTGTAGCAGATTCGTTTTGTACTATGCATTCTGTCGAAATGAATAGATATTCTCCTTCATCAACACTGAATTGTGTGCGTAGTGAATCTCTGGGTATTTGTTCTTTTGTGTCGCATATGGAGAAAAAAGTATTTTTAAAGATGATATGATGGCTGGTATTAGACGGGGAATTATCGCTTTCCTCTTCATCTTCCGTCTCCTCTTCTGATAATTGACTTTGAATAAACTCGTCGAGTAAACGATCAAATTCGTCGTCCGGTAA
>ULLB01026166.1_pt1 | contig 9133 bp, 4 predicted proteins | sample 1951311 | NCBI WGS metagenome assembly ULLB01 (sample SAMEA4835516, study PRJEB28245) | human gut metagenome | biome: gut microbiome; material: fecal sample | place: Denmark | collected 2008 | reverse complement strand
TAATCCTCTCCCTCTGCTCATCGTAGATGAGATTATAAAGAAAAGAACAAGATTCTCCCCTCCTTTATCGGGCAATAAAGCTACAAAAAGCGGCTGCATTTCCGGGTTCTTTCTTTTCGGCGATGAAAGGAAAAAATAAATACCTTCTACTTCCTGTGTTCATGGCAAGATAACCCCGCCGTTCCGTAACACGCCAAACTTCGGGACAACCGTTCAGCCACCGCATCGCGTAAAGTCTGCGGAGACAAAACCTCAGCTTGCCAATACCCCAAAGCATACACCTCCTGTTCGAAATCGGGAGTGATTTTCAAACGGTAATGAAACGTAGAACTATGTTCGTTCCGGTCAAGTTCCTCTTGACTTTCGTGCAAAGGAAGTGTCCTCAAATAATTAGCTTGCAAAGCAGGGACACGCAGCACCACCTCCTGCGCCGGCATATCGTCGTGCGTAATCCCGAAACAATCCCGGAAATAATCGATGGGAGAAAAACTGTCGGGATAGACGAATGTACGGCTGCTCAATTCGAGAGAAGCAACCCGATCCAAAGCATAGGTCTTGATTTTCCGATCCGTAAAATCCTTAGCGATGACATACCAACGCTGACGAAATAACTTCACGAAATAGGGAGCCGCCAATGTATGCGAACTTGTTACACGTCGGAATGAACGATACGACAAAATAAGCACCCGGTTCTCCTTCATCGCCTCGAAGACGATTCTCAAAAATTTCTGCCCCGAAGGTATATTCTCCAAAACGATTCGATTCCGCAACTCCTGACTCTCGTTCAGCATGTTACTCACCGCAAGCGTGTTCAATGCCCACACACGTGCACCGTTTCCCTGCAAAGCATCCGGATCCTCGATGTAATATTCATACGTAGAAGCATCACACTCGATATTCACGTCAAACATCTCCTGTATGGACTGACGATAATTCATAAACGTCCGTCGAGCCATCGGCTTGCCGTCCGAATATTCGCTCCGTTGCCACAACCCGTCTATCTCCCTGCGGGTAAGTCTTCCGTAACGCTGCAACGTATCGATCAGCCATACATACCGATTGAAAAGTTCTTTCGCCATAACACAAAACTACTGTTTTATGATTCCAAAAGTAATACCTATCCCGCAATTTCACCAATCACCTAATCACTATTCCAAAATTTTCTCCCGATTCCGAGATCTATTTTCACTTACAACAGTACAACAAACAAGCCACGCACATCAAGGGCCCCTCTATTCACCCTTCAAAACGCCATAAAAGAATCATCGGAAAATATCGAATACATAGAGCTGTTTTAAATTTATTCCGAGACAGATTGAGACCTATGTTGAAGCAGATTGGAGTCCGAGATATGCAGTCAATAGCGGGCTATTGACAAAAATCAAGGGATTCAAGATGCCAAATAGGGGCTCAATATGGCCGGAACATACCTGCTTGCAATGGTAATATTATTTCTCAATAAATTTAAAACAGCTTCTAAAAAAAGTATGCCCAAAAGTATTTAACTTTCGAGCATACCCCGCAATATTCCATTGGATCTCTTTTATTTCGTCGTCTTTTTCCGGGCCGGTTTCTTTTTGGCAGGAGCCTTGTCGGCATCCTCGACAATCTTCATGCAATCGGCGAACGTGAGCGATGCCGGTTCGGAACCTTTGGGTAATTTATAATTCTTCTTTTTATAAGCGATATACGGACCGAAACGACCGTTAAGCAGTTCTAGTTCATCATCTTCATCGAACTTCTTGATAAGGCGTTGACTTTCCTGCTCGCGCTTTTGCTGAATCAATATTATCGCATCCTCTAACGAAACACCCTGTGGGGTGAACTCTTTGGGCAACGATACATATTTGCCGTCGTGACGAATATACGGACCGAAACGGCCGATACCCACGACAACGGTTTTGCCTTCGAAATCGCCTAAGGTTCGGGGCAAATCGAACAGTTTCAAAGCATCTTCCAGTGTAATCGTGCTCATCGATTGTCCTTTGAGCAATGATGCGAACAACGGCTTCTCCGTATCTTCGGGCGTACCGATTTGTACCAACGGACCGAAACGGCCTATCTTCACCGATACGGGACGACCGCTTTTCGGGTCCGTACCCAATACCCGTTCGCCCACTTTATGCTCCAACCGCAAAGCGAGAGCGCTCTCTACCACCGGGTGAAAGAGTTTGTAAAAATGATCTATCTCGTCGTTCCACACGGTTTTTCCCTCGGCAATATCGTCGAATTGCTGCTCGACATTCGCTGTAAAATTATAATTGAGAATATCGGGGAAATACTCCGTCAAGAAATCGTTGACGACAACTCCTATATCGGTGGGAAGCAGTTTGCCTTTATCGGCTCCTGTGAGCTCGGTTTTCTCTCCCGATTCGATTTTCCCATCGTGCAGCGTCAACATACGATATTTCCGCTCCGTTCCTTTCCGATCGCCCTTCTCGACATATTCGCGTTGCTGTATGGTCGAAATGGTTGGTGCATAGGTAGAAGGCCGACCGATACCCAGTTCTTCCAATTTACGAACCAGACTGGCCTCGGTATAGCGGGCGGGAGCTTGCGAGAAACGTTCCGTTGCCGTGACCGACGACAATGCCAGCACATCGCCTTTCGCCAATGCAGGCAACATCTTGTCGTTTCCTTCTGTATCGCCTTCGTCATCGGTAGACTCCATATACACTTTCAGGAAACCGTCGAATTTCAAGACCTCGCCCACGGCGACGAAGTGTTCTTTCCTTCCCGAAACGGCGATGGTCGCAGTCGTCTTTTCCAACTCGGCATCACTCATTTGCGAAGCGATCGTACGTTTCCAAATCAATTCATACAATCGTTTTTCCTGAGAGGAAGCATTGATTTCGTGATGGCTGATGTACGTGGGACGTATTGCCTCGTGCGCTTCCTGTGCTCCTTTGGTATGCGTATGGTAATTTCGAATATGCAGATATCTCTCGCCCAAAGTTTTTACAATCTCGTCTTTGGTCGTATTTATAGCCAACGATGACAAATTCACCGAGTCGGTACGCATATAGGTGATATGTCCCGCCTCATAAAGCCGTTGAGCCACCATCATGGTTTGAGCCACGGAGAAGCCCAATTTCCGGGCGGCTTCCTGTTGCAATGTGGAAGTGGTGAACGGAGCCGCAGGCGATTTCTTTGCAGGTTTCACCGTCACGTCCCCGATAGAGAACCGTGCGGTCTTGCAGGCTTCGAGCAAAGCCTTCGCCTCGTCTTCGGTTTTTAATCGTTGGCTCAATTCGGCCTTCAACAATTCCCCTCCGGGTAACAAAAATTCCCCGATCACCCGATAGGCTGCTTCGGGCTTGAACGCCGAGATTTCTCGCTCCCGTTCTACAATCAAGCGCACTGCGACCGATTGTACACGACCGGCCGACAAAGCGGGCTTCACCTTTTTCCACAGAACAGGCGAAAGTTCGAATCCCACGATACGGTCGAGTACCCTGCGGGCTTGTTGGGCATCTACCCGATTCAAATCTATATCCCGGGGATTCTCAATGGCATGGAGTATGGCATCTTTGGTAATCTCATGGAATACAATCCGTTTCGTTTTCTCCGGTTTCAATTTCAACACTTCGAACAAGTGCCATGCGATAGCCTCTCCCTCGCGATCCTCATCGGAAGCCAGCCAAACCATATCCGCTTTGTCTGCCTCCTGTTTCAGCGTTTCCACCAACTTTTTTTTGTCGGCAGGGATTTCATAAATAGGTTTATAGTTATGCTCGATATCCACACTGAAATCCTTTTTTTTGAGATCACGGATATGTCCGTAGCTCGAAAGGACTTCAAAATCCTTTCCCAAAAACTTCTCAATGGTTTTAGCCTTTGCCGGAGACTCTACGATTACCAAATTTTTTGCCATATGCGCAATGTTCGTTCAAATTTTGCGCAAAATTAGAAAAACAGATTGTAATACAGAGCTTTTTTCTACTTTTTTATTAAATAATGTATATCGCACACATTTCGAATCGATCCTACCATGTAGAGTTTTTGTCGCATATCCTCCCCAACGCCTTTCTCCTATACTATTCCCTCCGAAAAAGCTGACGGGATAAATCCTGTTTTTAAACTACCCACTCGTCCCGTGAGTACTCCCGACACGGTGGGAGAGGTTAAATCCTCCTTCTCCCCTGCCGCTTCCCGTAGTATTGCGGGGTGTGGCGTTAGTCATATAGGGGAAGTGGCACACATCGTGACGGAAGGGTTAAAAATGTCGAGAACAGACCTCTTACCCTCAAAATTTCAAATCGACCCCGAACATGAAATTGATGCCTTGTGCCGGCATACCGTAAAGAATATCGTATTTCCGGTTCAGCACATTGTCGGTAAGTCCGTAAAGCGAAAACCAAGAAGTGAAAGCATACGAGGCTTTCAAGTGAACGAGATGTATATCGGAGAGTTTTCCGAGATTTGAATACTCCCGACCCGCAGCAAACTCATATCCGGCTTCGAGCACGAACGGTCGAACAGGCATATAACAGATATTCGCTCCTCCTTCCCACTGCGGACGGTTATACGAAATCGCCTCACCCCCATCGGCGGTCTTCCATCGATGATACCCGACCTTCGCCGAAGCCTCCAATTTCGTACCGTAACGATAAGATACATCGAGCTCTGCTTTCAAAGCATTGGCATCGATACCCCAAAAACGCGACACACCTGTAAACTTTCCGTCCAAATCTTCGGGTAAAAGGAACAACGCCTTTTTACAAATTTCATAACCGCCCGAAAGCCCTATGGAAAATCCGGGCAATGCGTTAATGCGTATTCCCAATGAGGCATCCAACGGCACATACGTATTATCTACCTGTGCCGACGGATTGAAGTAGAGCGTATAGGCCGAAACACTTCGCCACGTATTCAGTTTCTTCCCACCCGTAAAAGCCGTATAAAACTGTACATCGGGAACTATCGTCCAATCGAATCGCACATCGGGAGAGAATCGCAAAATAGTCCCGTTATTGAACGAAACATCGGCCTTGACACCGACCGCAAAAGCCACGTGTTCATTCCGCCAGTCATACCGGGGATTCAATGAAATCATACCGTAATTCGCTGCCGACTGTAACCGGCTGTAACCCACATAATCGAAAGAACCGTCCAAAGAAATAGAGCTGCGTCTGTCGATCGGCGCAGACAGTGTAAAGTCTGCATTTACTAAATTCTCGGCAGCCCCTTTTTCATCTTGTAAATATCCCCGGTGATACCCGTACCGGTAATATGCCAATGAAACTTTATAAAGTAGATCCGACTCTCCGGCAGTCGAGGCTATATGGCTTTTCAAGAAGAACCGGTTTATCTCTTGGTTAGGCGAAGATATTCCCGTCAAACCGGGGTATCGCAATCCGTAATAGTTGAAGGAGTCGTAACGATAACCGCCGCTTATTCCCAAATCCAGCTTCCCGAAGGAGTGAAGATAATCGGCGACCACTCGCTCTTCGAGCCGGTGCATCTTCTTCGAGTCGGGATAGTAGTCCTCCGTTAACGATTGATTGTAGTCCACCGTTCCGCAAGTAGAGCGATGTTGCAACCACACACCCAACTTGTCTTTGTCATTCTGCAAAATACGATAACCGGCATTCCCGACCATATTCAGGTAATTGCCTATCCCGAAATCCACGTATCCCCTCGATTGGTTTTCTTCGGGTTTTTCTCCGAAACCGCCGGGAGCCAACAAGACAGCGCGAGGTTCGAGGGGAGCCGGAACCGTCCAGTCGCTATACCGTATAGATTGTTTGGTGACCGTCGGTGCTTCCACTTCGGGCAATGTATTGATTTTAGACGCATCGCGCACGATAGGTGTAAAATCTTTTTCTATGGTTACTTCCCGCCGCAACGAATCGGAACGTACCTGTGCCGACAGGAAGAATGGGAAAACCGATATGATTAAAAAAGAAAACCGTTTCATAAGCCATACATATTGTATCGTTCAACTACTCTGTTTGTCCAAGCTCGCTCAACTTCTTGTCTATCCGGGAAATAATATCGTCGTCGCTGGCCGGATAGTTATTCCGCAAACTTTGCAAATATTGACGGGCTTGGAAAGTCTCGCCCCGTTTTTCATAAATGTCGGCCATGAGCAAGAATGCCCGAGCCAACCAATAATTGTGGGGAGTACCTTTGTCGATAAAAGTATTCAGCGTCTTTTCGGCCGTATCGATCGCTTTGTTGTCGAATTGATATTGAGCCAATAAATAGGCACTTTGCGCCCCGTAAATCGAACGGGTATCTTTCGAAAGCTCCCGCCAGTCATCGGCTGCATTTTCTCCCTTTCCCGTATGGAAATAGGCATCGGCACGAGCAAACAAAATCTCTTGACGCAAATCGGGAGAAAGTTTGCTTTCGCTCAACAACTTGTCGGCAACTGTTACCACCTCGCCATATTGCCGCTTATTTCGGGCAATACGAAGCATACCCAACCGGGCGGCCTGTTTGTTCTCTCCGACAGTCGCTTTCTTTTCCAACTCCTTGAATCCGGCAAAAGCCTCATCATAACGAGCTTTCAAATAAAGTATCTCGCACTTGCGGGCCAATGCTTCTTCGGCAAACTCGCCGTCGGGACTGTTCGTCACCACATAGTCGAACGCCGGAAGAGCTTTGTCGTAGTCTTTCGCTGCAAACGATGCTTTCCCGATATAGTAATTAGCCGGAATCAAAAACGCGCCCGACGGATAATTTCGCACATATTTCTCCAACGAAGCGATACCTTTCCCCGTCATATAAGTGCGCTCGGCTGCCATATACGACAAAGAATCCAATTCGCTCACAGGAGCCTGCTCCGACCGTCCCACGCTGTTCAGATAGTTAGCGTAGGCATCGACGGCATCTTTCTCTACATATACCGATTTGAGGTCGGCGACCGCTATGCGAGCCTCCTCACTGGTCGGATAACGCTCTATCACTTGCTGGTAAGCAGCCACCGATTCGTCTGTCTGCCCGTTATTGAAATAGACCATACCCAACTGCAAACCTCCCTTGCGGGCAATCGCGCTCTGGGGATAATCGGCGATTAACTGTTTGTAACATACGATAGCATCGTTATTCCTATTCAATATCGTATAAGCCTGTCCCTTTTCGAACCATGCGTTCGCCAGATACCCCGAACGGGGATAATCTACAATCAATTTGTCCAACAACTCTATTTTGCGTTCATGATTCCTCTGCAATCCTGCCATGAAAGCTTTTTGAAAAAGGGCATAATCTCCGTTCGCGACATCGGTCTCTTGGGCCCGGGCATAATACTGCTCGGCATCGGCGAACCGACGGGCGTAATAATAGCAATCGCCTATCCGGGAATAGGCATCGGCAAGCATGCTTCGATTTCCTCCGGTCTGTACGGAGACATACCGGGAAAAACCGTCGAGGGCTTGCGAGAAGTTATGCTGTTTGAACTGACAGTAAGCCCAATCGTACCAAGCCAGCGAATACATTTCGCTCCGCTTGTCCTTGCTGGAAGAAAGATATGCCGAATAATTCCGGGCAGCGATATCGTATTGTTCCCGACGATATTGGCACTCGGCGAGCCAAAACGCAGCCTTACCCCGTATATCGGTATCATAGTTTCCCACAGCGATCGCCCGGCTAAACAAACTTTCGGCATCAGCGATACGGGCATTGGTGAAAGCCTCTGTCCCCAACTGGAAAAGAATGCGCTGCTTGGCGGCGAGTATTTTCCCGTCGGGTTTCCGTATTTTATCGATAGACGCCAGTGCCGACCGATAATTACGGGTCGTCATGTAAACCTCTACCAAATAGTCGTTAATCTTGTCGGCATAGCGAGAACCGGGAAACTCGTTCAAGAAACGTTCGAACACACCCACCGAGTTATCGAAAGGCGAAGCCGTGCGATCATACAGGCAGAGCGCATAGTTGTAAAGCGCCGTCTCCCGAACCTGACGGTCGTAATTCCCTTGTGAAGCCATCTCGAACGCCATGCGGGCATTATTTTTATCTCCCGCTCGCAAATAGGCTTGCCCGATATAAAGATAAGCATTTTGAGAAAGAGCATCGTCCACGCCGGTCACACGCCCCAAATAATCGATCGCCTCGCCATCTTCTCCCCGGCGATAAGCCATGACGCCCATGACATAAAGAGAAGAGCGTTCGGGTTTGCGACATCGTTGCAAATACCTTTCCAAATATTCCGTCGCCGCTTTATCATCACCTTCTTGATAAGCGCTTTCGCCGAGCAACCGAAGAAGCTCGGTGTATAAGTCGGCATCGGAAGACGGACGGGACAACAACGCTTTACCCTCGGACAATACCTGCGCGAAACGTTTTTGCCCGAAATAAATCTGCAACATGTGCAGCCGTGCGGCATATCCGAAACTCCTGTCGTCCGCCACTTTCGAGAATCCGCTCAAAGCGGCCCTATCATCTCCCTCGTTCATCTGTATATACGAAAGGTAGAACGTGGCTCCTGTCCGAAATCTCTCTTTCCCGATTAGAAGCTGAAACAGCGGTTTTGCCGCATCGGGATTACCGGTCTTCAACAAAGAACATGCCGTGCGATATCCCCACCGGTCCTCCTCGTCACTGGTCAACAGACTCACATTTACCGTCTGATAGGCTTTCAAGGCTTTTGCATAATCTTGACTGTCGTAATAATAATCGGCCAATGCCAACCGAGCCTGCAAAGTATGTTTAGAATCCGGATAATTTCGCAAAAAATCCGTTAACCGCCGTACAGCCTGCGGCGAATAATTGCGAGCTTCCGAAAGAGCGATATACCAGTCGGCCGTTTCCCGCTGCTCCGGCGACAAATCGCCTTCACAAGCCTCTTTCATCACATCGGCACAACCCGCATAGTTCCTCTCTTGAAAGAGAAAGATTCCCCTATCTATCAAAGCCCTGTCATCGTTATAAGCCGGGATTCCCGGCTTGGCGGCCAAAAGCTGTCCGGTGCATACGATTCCACAAAGTATAACTATCGCCCGTTTCATGAACATCTTTATTTTGTATTAAGTTCCGAACTATCCACCCATTTAAATAATTTATCCGACGGTCGTATCTTCTCATCGATACGCATCGAGAACCGCTCGCCTTTTACCGTCTTTTGCACCGGTTTCAAATCGACCCGTATCTCCTCCACCTTGCGGATAAGCGCACCGGTCGTCGGGCC
>ULLB01025554.1_pt1 | contig 9283 bp, 8 predicted proteins | sample 1951311 | NCBI WGS metagenome assembly ULLB01 (sample SAMEA4835516, study PRJEB28245) | human gut metagenome | biome: gut microbiome; material: fecal sample | place: Denmark | collected 2008 | reverse complement strand
CCTGCCGGACCGCCTTTATCAACATATTTTTCTCTGCGCCACGCAACCATTCCGTTTCCGCCACGCCCTGATACTACTCTGATTTTAGATTTATCTATAAACTTCATTTTTATTTCCTTTGTTGTATAATTATATTACTATGAAAAATATTAAAAACAAATTATTCTCTAAAGAACAAGTGGTAATAGGACCTGATAGCGGATATGATAATTATATAATGGCAATAGAATCAAGTTGTGATGAAACTGCCTGTGCTATCGTAAAAAACGGCAGAGAAGTAATAGCCAATGTTGTCGCATCACAGATTAAAACTCATGCACAGTTCGGCGGTGTAATTCCTGAAATTGCAGCCAGAGAACATTTGGATTCCATAAATATTGTGATAGACGAAGCTTTTAAACAGGCTAAAGAAAATGCGGGGATTAATCCTGAAGATATAACAGCTTTTGCCGGAACAGTAGGTCCCGGACTTGTAGGCTGTCTGCTTGTCGGGCTTAATGCAACCAAAACTCTTGCATTAACATACGATAAACCTTTTATCGGTGTTAATCATTTAAATGCGCACCTATGCGGAAACTATATTGATACTGATTTAAAACCGCCGTTTATGGCACTTCTTGTAAGCGGGGGACATACACAGATTATTGATGTTAAATCATACTCGGAACAAACAATCTTAGGTGAAACAATTGACGATGCCGTGGGTGAAGCTTATGATAAAGTTGCAAGACTTATAGGTCTTCCTTATCCGGGAGGTCCGAGACTTGATAAACTTGCCCAGGAGGGTAATCCTCACGCATTTAAACTTCCGGAAGGAAAAGTTGATGGATATAATTTCAGCTTCAGCGGACTTAAAACAGCGGTTTTAAGACTTGTAAAGTCATTTGACGGTAAAGAATTACCTGTCAATGATATTTGCGCAAGTTTTCAGGAACGTGTATCATCTACACTTTTAAACAAAGTTAAAAAAGCACTTGAAGCAGGCGGCTACAAACAGGTCGTAATTGCAGGCGGCGTTGCAGCAAATTCTGAAATCAGAAAGAAAATATTCGATCTTGAAAAAGAAGGATACAAAGTATTTGCACCACCTATGAAATATTGCACGGATAATGCTGCTATGGTAGCTTCTTGCGCCTATTTCAATACTAATACATTTGATGATGTAAATGTTGAAGTTTTTTCCAGAGTAAAATAATTCAGAAGCAAAAAAAATTATTTACATATTTTATTTTCTCTATGATAAACATTTACTCTAACAGCAATACGCCTTCTTTTACCGGCGGGATCACAAGAAAACTCGGCAGGACTTATTGTTCATGCGAACAGGATATTGTAGATATATTTAACAAACATCCTCAGAAAAACGGCATTGCAGGGCAGCTTCCCAAAAGCTGGATAGAAAAATTAAATGCATCTGAATTTGTAAACAACAAAAGAGAAGTTATACAAAATATTTATCAACAGTTTGCATCAATCGTAAAAACTGCATCGGACAATGTTGTTGAAGCCGCCGATAAACTTACGAATGTTTTACGTAATTATAAAATCCTTACAGAGAAACAAAGTTATAATATTAGAAAAATAAATACATCAGGATATTCACACATTGAAAACGGCTATATTCTGGAAGGTACAAACGGAGCTGAAAGTCTATTCGTTAAAGAATTCAAAGATTTGAGCAATATAGAACCAAGATTATATAAATATAAAACTAAACGTGACGGGAAGTATATCGAACTTGCACGAGCACTCCAGCTGAACAATCAACTAAAAGACAGACATATTATGCACACAAACTGGGGAGATACACAAAACAGATTTATGGTCAGCGAATATGTTAAGCCATTAAAAAGATATAAATCAAAGATTGAAATTAAAGAATCATATAATAATGAAAAAGAATTAATAGAAGATCTTAATAAAAAATACGGTTTTCGATACTATGAAATAAAAAATAATAACGTAAAATTAGGTTTTGAATATGAAGATAAATTTTATTCTTATCCTGAAGACAGAATAATATATAACTACTTTTTTAGTCTGCTTGAAAAATTAAATTTAAAACACATTGATTTGATGGACAACCCTGCGAACTATATAGTCAGCAAAGACAAAGACGGAAATCCTCTTTTAAAACTTATAGATTTCGGCGGGATTTCAAAATAAAAAAACAAATTGTATACAATTGTAAATTTTACACTTATAAAACAGCAAAAAATAATTTGGCTCTGTTTTAAAAAATATGTTATAAAACATCTTGGGAACAATACTATGAAACCTTTTTGCGGAATTGAATATAATTCACTTCCGCATTCTTATTTGAAAGTTTAATAGAAAAATAATTAAACAGGAACTTTATCATATATCTTTGAAAGAATAAACTCTGTTATTTTCTTTTCCAACTCGACATTATGATGATAATTGGTTTCCTTTATAAAGTAGCAAGGACTTGTAACATTTATTTCAATAATTTTTTCGTCAATAACGTCTAAACCGACTAAAGGCAGCCCCAGTCTGTTTAATTCTTTAGCAACAGGAGCCAATTTCTCTTTTTCGGCTTCTGTTAATTCAGCTTTTACTATATTGCTGTCACAGTGCTCATTAAACTTGAAATCATCATTTGACGGAAGTTTTTGAATACAAACATCCAAAACTTCATCCCCGAGAAACATTACACGCTTGTCGCCAAACCTTGCTTTAGGAATATATTTTTGAACCATAATAAGCTGTTTTTGATTTTTGGTCATTGTATTGATTATTACAGCAGTGTTCTTATCACCTTTTTTCAAAGTCATAACACCTGAACCGAAACAACCGTTAAGCGGCTTTAAAACAATTTCTTCATGTTCATTCAAGAATTTTATAATATCGGCTTTAGAAGAAGTTACAATATTTTCAGGCATTAAATCCAAAAATTTTACGGTATGCATTTTTTCGTTAAAATCACGAATTGCCTTAGGATCGTTTAATATAAGAGTTTTTTCTCTGTCTACGAAATCAAATACATAAGTTGCATTAATATAATCCAAATCTACAGGAGGATCCGGTCTGAACATAACAAGTTTGAAATCTTCAATCTTTTTAAATTGTTCTGCCTTATCATAAAATATGTTACCGTCTTTTTCGAAAGCTTCATAACAATGCGTAAAAGCCTCACCTGATATAAGACTTAAATTATCAATTGTAGCTATATAAACGTTTTTGTTTTCTCTTAACAGTTCTCTGATAATCCAAAAATTTGTCACAAGATTATTAAACTCAAAATACTTGAGTTCAAGTCTGTCTATAATAAATAAAATATCCATGTTGTTCTCCACCTCAACTTGAGTTTACATCTAACTAAATTTATTCGCAATAGAGAAACGGGCTAGTTAAATTTTTTCCGGATCTAACACAACACAATTAGCATTATTTAACTGAAGCAATGCGTTAAATCTTTGCAAATCAGCCTGAATTTGAGGGAAAGTATTGTAATGCATAGGTATTATAGTCTGTGCACCTACCCAGTGAGCTGCCATTGCAGCATGTTCAACATCCATTGTGTAATAACCTCCGACAGGAAGCATTGCTATATTTGGTCTGTACAATTCTTTAATAGTTTTCATTTCTCCTGTAAGAGCAGTGTCACCGGCATGATAAATTCTAACGCCTTCCACATCGAGAATTACTCCGGCTGCAACCCCGCCATATCTGCCGTCAGGCAAAGAACTTGTATGGAATGCGGGAACAAAAACTGCTCTGCCCCAATCATAATCAATCCAGCCTCCAAGACCTACGGCTTTGGCTTTACATCCCTGTTCTTCGCAATATTTTCCAACTTCAAAAACAGCTGTAATTACAGCATCTTTTTCCTTAGCAATTTCAACAGCCTGCCCCAAATGATCCCCGTGACCGTGAGTAACAAATATATCGGTAATATTTGAATTTCGCCAGTTATATTTAGGATTAACACTTAAAAAAGGATCAATCAAAACCGAATTATCTTTCAACTTGATTTCAAACGCACTGTGACCTATATATTTTATATCCATAATTCTCTCCTTATAATCTACAAATTTTATATAAATATATCAGATTTTAGTGTAAAATACAATTATGCAATATAACGTATTAATGAAAAAATGCATAGAATTGGCAAGACAAGTAGAAGGTAATACTTCTCCAAATCCTCTTGTCGGATGTGTAATACTGGATAAAGACGGCAATGAGATTTCAACGGGATTTCACGCTAAATACGGGGATAATCACGCCGAACGTGATGCACTGTTAAAACTTAAAAACGGAGAAGAAAAAGACGGGACACTGATTGTCAATCTCGAACCTTGTTCACATTTTGGCAAAACCCCTCCCTGCGCAGATTTAATTATCGAACGGGGAATAAAGAAAGTTGTAATAGGAATGCGTGACGTTAACCCCATAGTTGCAGGTAACGGAATTAAAAAATTAAAAGATGCAGGAATTGAAGTTATAGAAAACGTATTGGAAGATGAATGCAGAGCTTTAAATGAAATTTTTATAAAAAATATGAAAGAAAAGAAAGCTTTTATTGCAATAAAAACCGCCGCAACTCTTGACGGAAAAATTGCGACACATAACGGTTCTTCCAAATGGATTACATCAGAAAAAGCAAGAGAAGAAGTTAAAAATATAAGAAAACGCTACGATGCAATTATGACTTCTTCGTCAACAATTCTTGCAGATAATCCGACAATGGCGCACAGAAAAAAAATTATCCTTGACAGAGAATTGAAAACTAATCTTAAATCAACAATATACCGGAACGGAGAAATTTATTTATTCAATGCTTCAACAGACAAACTTCAAGACGGTATTAATTTCATAAAAACTCCTGTGAAGAATAATAAATTAGACCTTGATTTCATTTTAAAAAAAGTCTATGAACTCGGGATAATGAGTATATTAATAGAAAGCGGGGGCAGACTTAACGGTGAAGCTTTAAGATATGCCGACAAAATTTACCATTTTATAGCTCCTAAAATCACAGGCGACAATTCTTCTAAATCCTGCTTTAATTACAGGCAAATAAACGATATCAACGACAGTTTCAATTTCGAAATTGCCTCTGTAGAAAAATTTGCACCTGACATATTATTAACTTACTATCCTATTCAAAAAAAATAATATTAATGTATAATTATTTCTATGGCAAATATAAAAAAAGCATCCGCAGCGGGAACATTTTACCCGTCTGATAAATCAGAATTATTGAATATAATAAACAATTTTAAATGCAAAGAAACAGAATATTCTTCAAGAGCAGTTATAGTACCTCATGCAGGATACATTTATTCAGGTGAACTTGCAAATTGCGGTATAATCCACTTGAAACCTGATGCAAAAAATGTTTTTATATTTGCACCTGCACACTTTGAAAGAATTTTCGGATGCGCAGTATGCAGCTACGATGCATTTGAAACTCCGCTTGGAAATATTGACGTAAATAAAGAACTGTCAGGTGAAGTAAGCAAATTTTGCGACTGCCAGACAAATAATTTTGCATTTGAACAAGAACATTCTCTTGAAGTCCAGCTCCCGCTTATAAAAAAGCATATTCCCTCAGCCAAAATAATACCGGTATTATACGGATGTGAAAACTTCACAAACCTTGCAGATACAATAAAACATTTTTGGGATAACGAAGACAATGTGTTTGTAATATCAAGTGATTTAAGCCATTTCTATCCTGAAAAAGAAAGTTACAAAATAGATACTTACACTGCAAAGATGATAGAAGCTAATGAAACACGTGATTTCGAAATGGAGCAGGCTTGCGGTGCTGTCGGAATTTGCGGGCTGACTGATTTTGCAAAAAATAATAATTTCTCATTAATCCGCATTGGTATGACAAATTCCGCTAAAGTAACAGGTGATTCTTCAAGAGTAGTCGGCTACGGAAGCTGGTTTTTATATGAAGGCAACAAAAACGAATACATAAAGAAATACTATTCCGACACAGTTTTGAAAATATGCAAAGACAGTATTTTATCAGGATTTCAACTTGGTGAAATCACACCAAAAGATTACCCGTGTGTACTTGAAGAAACAGGTGCATCATTTGTTACACTTGAACTTGCAGGAATTCTTCGTGGATGTATAGGCTCTGTTATTGCTCACAAACCTCTGGTTAAAGATTTGATTAAAAATTCACACGCAGCTGCTTTTTCCGATCCGAGATTCAACCCGCTTACAATTGATGAATATAATAAAATATCAATTAGCGTTTCACTTTTATCTAAACCCAAAAGAATTGAATTCAGGGATGAAGAAGACCTGTTAAACAAGCTTGTTCCATATGAAGACGGATTAATAATACGTGACGGAAATTATCAGGCTGTATTTTTGCCAATAGTTTGGGAGCAGCTTCCGGACAAACACGAATTTTTAAAAGAACTTAAATTAAAAGCAGGAATGGACGAAAACTATTCATCCGAAACTCTGGAAGCTTTTAAATTTAATGCGGTGAAAATTAATCAATAACCTTTCCGTCAAACAAATCCATAACCATATTCACATTATCCGAATGCATTGATGAAAGAACTTTATCAACAGAAGCTGATTTTTCTGTTTTTTCAACTTCTTCTTTAATTTCCTCAATTTCTTCAGGTTCAGGTTCTTCTTCCTTTTTAACTTCAACTGTTTTAACAGGCTTTACAGGAGCAGAAGGTTTTGTTACAACGCTTGATTGCCTGACATTTTCATCACCTGCCTGCGGAAGTCTTACAATTACGTTCGAATTTGATTGAGCAAATAAATTATTTACCGCATCTATAACAGCCTGTTTCTTACTTCCGCTTTGAACCTGATTTAAGAAAATTTCATTTTTCATTGTAATAACAGTTTCTTCAGGAGTAATTTTAACAGGATTTGCCCACTGTTTTAAAAGAGCTCTTGTCGGAGCACTTGAAAGATTTTCAAGAAGTTTTCCCCACAATGCGGATATATCTTCACCACCAGAGGATTTAGATTTAGGCATTGGCGCAAAATCGTCCTTATCAGTATCATGTTCAGCTGCTTTAACAGGTTCTGATTTAATTTCAACAGTTTTATCTGTTTCCTCAATTACAGGTTTAACAGGTTTGACCTTTTGCGGCTGTTTTATTTCCGGTTTTAAAACCGGAGCAGGAGCAGTTTTATATGCTGCAACCTTAACAGGCGCAGATGCACCTCCCTCTAATCTTGCAATTCTGTTTTGCAGTTCTACGAGTGAAGTATTTTCAGTAAGATTTGCAAGGTCAATGATTGCCACTTCAAGCCACAGTCTCGGGTTGTTGGTTAATTTTAATTCCTTAATATATTCAGCGCATTTTTCAATAAGAAAAACTATCTGATGAGTTTCAAGAATTTCTGTTTGAGCTTTTAATGCACTGACTTGTGCATCATTAGCCTGGGTAAGTTCAAAAGCGATTTCAGCTCTGCAATTTTTAACAATCAACAGATTTTTCAGATAATCCATAAGGTTAGTTAAAATTTGAACAGGTTCATTACCGGAATTGTAAATTTTCTCTAATTCTTCAATGGCTTCCTGAGGTTTAGAATTAACAATTTTATCTGCAAGAGAATTCAATGTGTCAAAAGATAAACGTCCTAAAAGATTATTAATATCATCTGTTGAGATTGCCTCTTTTCCGTCAAGAACGCTTAATTGATCAAGAAGTGCTATACTGTCACGCATTCCGCCGGCAGAGTTTTTTGCAATGGTGAACAAAGCATCATCCGTAATATTAATCTTTTCACAATCAGAAATATAACGAAGATGTTTTACAATATCGTCTGTTGTAATACGTTTGAAATCAAAGCGCTGGCAGCGGCTTTTAATTGTATCCAAAACTTTATGGACTTCTGTTGTAGCAAGAATAAAAATAACATTTTTAGGAGGTTCTTCAAGAGTTTTTAACAAAGCATTGAATGCTGTTGTAGAAAGCATGTGAACTTCGTCTATAATATAGATTTTATATCTGCTGTTAACAGGTGCATACATAACCTTTTCAAGAATATTTTGAGCATCTTCAACTTTTCTGTTGCTTGCGGCATCAATTTCTATTACATCCATAGGTGTTGAATTTGTAATATCAATACAGTTTTCACAAACACCGCACGGCGAAATTGTCGGTCCCTCTTTACAGTTTAATGATTTTGCAAAAATTCTTGCCGTAGAAGTTTTACCGGTACCTCTTGGTCCCGTAAATAAATAAGCATGAGAAATTTTATCAAGTTCAATAGCATTTTTGAGAGCTTTTTTAATATGTTCCTGCCCAACAACTTCCTCAAGTTTCTGCGGGCGGTATTTTCTGTATAAAGGTATGTATTTTTCGTTCATGATATTATTATAGCAGGTAATAATAAAAGTGGGCAGAATATGAACATAATTAAACCACCGCTGTTAAAATATGGGGATACAATAGGAATTCTTGCGACATCGGGCGCTATGGAAGATGATACAAATCTTCGTCGTGCAATAAATTTCTTTTCAGATAAAGGTTACAAAGTGAAGTTGTCTGATAATATTTATTCGAAAAACAGATATCTTGCAGGCACAGACAAAGAAAGACTTGATGCACTGCATAAAATGTTCGCTGACAAAGAAGTTAATGCAATTATCTGTCTCAGAGGCGGTTACGGTGCTATTAGACTTATTAACATGATTGATTATGACCTAATCCGTAATAATCCAAAAATATTCTGCGGATATTCAGATATAACCGCACTTAACGCAATGTTTTTAAAACGAGCAGGGCTCATGACTTATTCAGGCCCCATGATATTAAGCGACTTTGGAGAAGAAACACCTGAACAATATACCGTGGACAAATTCTTTGAAACAGTAACGGAAGATAAATTTGATTATAAGGGAGCCTTCTGGGGCGGTAATTTATCAACTCTTGTATCTCTTTGCGGACTGGACTTTATACCTGATTTTAAATTTACACTCTTTTTAGAAGATTTGAATGAACCTCCATACAAAATTGATAAGATGGTAACACAACTGTTTAATATAGATAAAATCAGAAAAAATATCGGAGCTGTAGCCGTTGGTGATTTTTTAGGCTGTGAAAACATTGATTACATCTTCGAAGAATTAAATGTTCCTCTTATAAAAGATTTTCCAGCATCGCACAGTTCAAAAAAGGCAACTGTTCCCTACGGTAATATTGAATAATTAATTTTATATTAAGTATATATTCCCGCAAATGTTTTTGAGATAAAATATAATTATGTATAAGATAAAATAAGGAAAAAGACTATGTGGGATTATTCGGATAAA
>ULLB01027490.1_pt1 | contig 9478 bp, 7 predicted proteins | sample 1951311 | NCBI WGS metagenome assembly ULLB01 (sample SAMEA4835516, study PRJEB28245) | human gut metagenome | biome: gut microbiome; material: fecal sample | place: Denmark | collected 2008 | reverse complement strand
TTATTTCTCTATAAATTTAAAACAGCTTCTTAGATTTAACCCCTCTCCGCAGGATTCACTCCTGCGGCGTCTCCCCTATCTCCAATTGAAAATCGAAGCAGGGGAGAAGTTAGAAACTACCAACCGACTAACAAAATAGCCCTCAACAAAATAAGTATAAGCATCTCAAACTTTCCCTTGCCATATCCCATAGCACTACGGTCTGTTTTCCACATGGAAAATATAGGGAAGTAAAGGGTTCGTCGAAACAGCCCCGTCGATTTTCCAAAAAAAGTTTTATACACTATTATACCCACCTTATAACACCACGAGACACAGCAGAAGACAATACTTTCATCGTTATTGAAAATCCACCGGACCATCACAAAAAAAACAACAGGCCGCTTCGTCGAAGCGGCCTGTTGCGTATAGAGTCAAATCGTGTACGATTACAATTTCGGACCGGCAGCAACCAAAGCCTTACCGGCGGCATTGCCTTCGAATTTAGAGAAGTTCTTGATGAAACGAGCGGCCAAATCCTTAGCTTTAACTTCCCAATCGGCAGCATTAGCATAAGTATCGCGAGGATCGAGGATATTTTTGTCCACACCCGGCAACTCAGTAGGAACAACGAAGTCGAAATAAGGAATAACCTTTGTCGGAGCTTTGTCGATAGAGCCATCGAGAATAGCATCGATAATACCACGAGTATCGCGGATAGAGATACGTTTGCCCGTACCGTTCCAACCGGTGTTCACCAAATAAGCCTTAGCGCCTACCATTTCCATTTTCTTAACCAGCTCTTCGGCATATTTGGTCGGATGCAATGACAAGAATGCAGCTCCGAAGCAAGCCGAGAAAGTAGGAGTCGGTTCGGTAATACCGCGTTCTGTTCCGGCCAATTTAGCGGTGAAACCAGACAAGAAATAGTATTTGGTTTGTTCTGCGTTCAAGATAGAAACCGGAGGAAGAACACCGAATGCATCGGCCGACAAGAAGATTACTTGTTTAGCGTGAGGACCTTTCGATACCGGTTCTACGATATTCTTGATATGATAAATAGGATAAGATACACGAGTATTTTCCGTTACGCTCTTATCTGCGAAATCGATCTTTCCGTTGGCATCAACCGTAACGTTTTCGAGAAGAGCGTCACGTGTAATGGCATTGTAAATATCGGGTTCGCTTTCTTTATCCAAGTTGATAACTTTGGCATAGCAACCGCCTTCGTAGTTGAACACACCGTCGTTGTCCCAACCGTGTTCGTCGTCACCGATAAGCAAACGTTTCGGGTCGGTAGACAAAGTAGTTTTTCCCGTTCCGGACAAACCGAAGAAGATAGCTGTGCTCTTGCCTTCTTTATCTGTGTTAGCCGAGCAGTGCATCGAAGCCATACCTCTCAAAGGATTCAGATAGTTCATGATCGAGAAGATACCTTTCTTCATCTCACCGCCGTACCAAGTATTCAAGATAACTTGTTCGTTAGTCTTCAAGTTGAAAACGGTAGCAGTTTCAGAGTTCAGACCCAGCTCTTTGTAGTTGTCTACTTTTGCTTTGGCTGCGTTGAACGATACGAAATCGGGTTCGCCGTAGTTAGCCAATTCTTCATCGGTAGGACGGATAAACATGTTCTTCACGAAGTGAGCTTGCCATGCAACCTCCATGATGAAACGAACTTTCAGACGAGTAGCGGGGTTAGCGCCGCAGAAAGTATCCATTACGAACAATCTCTTTCCCGAAAGTTCTTTAACGGCTTTGGCTTTCAAATCGGCCCAAGCTGCTTCCGAGCAAGGTTTGTTGTCGTTTTTATATTCATCGGTAGTCCACCAGATAGTATCTTTGCTGGCTTCATTCATCACAAAGAATTTATCTTTAGGAGAACGACCGGTATAAATACCTGTCATTACATTCACAGCACCGAGTTCAGTCACCTGACCTCTTTCATAACCTTCCAATCCTGCTTTGGTTTCTTCCTCAAACAGAACTTCGTAAGAAGGATTGTGTAAAATCTCTTTTACATCCTTAATACCATACTTGCTTAAATCTAATGTTGCCATTGTTTTTGAAATTTAATGGTTTATAAAATATTTCTCTTTTTTCTCAATCCATGAAAACCGACTGCAAAATTAAAAACAAATTCTACAAGTAACGATTTAATTAAAGAAAATTTTCGCTAATTGTTTGTATTTATTACAAACACACCCTCAATCGCTATGCCAAGATAGCAAAAAGGTCTGTTTCTTCCCTTTTTAAAGAACAAAACAAAAGAAAAAACAATCTATAATTTTCCAAAACAAAATTTATACGTACTTTTGCTCTTCGGCAAAAAACACAAAATATGGAAGTAATCAATTTTGCGGAAAAAAACTCGGTAATAAACCGATTTATGGCCGAATTAAGAGATGTAAATATTCAAACCGACCGAATCAGATTCCGGCGAAACCTCGAAAGAATAGGCGAAATAATGGCTTACGAAATAAGTCATCGGCTCCATTACTCCGAGAAAAAAGTAAAAACACCGCTGGGAACGGCTCATGTCAATCTTCCCGACGATACGGTCGTACTGGCCACTATTCTTCGGGCAGGTCTGCCTTTTCATCAGGGATTCCTCAGCTGCCTAGACGATGCCGAAAATGCATTTGTCTCGGCTTACCGGAAATATAAAGACAAGCTGAATTTCGACATCTTTATCGAGTATATCGCTTCACCGCGAATCGATGGTAAAGTATTGGTACTCACAGATCCCATGCTGGCGACAGGCGGATCTATGGAGCTATCCTACAAAGCTCTGCTCACCAAAGGCACACCCAAAGACATACACATCGCATCGGTAATCGCAAGCCGGCAAGCGATCGATTACGTGAAAGACCACTTCCCCGAAAACACGACAATATGGGTAGGAGCGATCGACGATAAATTGGACGAACACTCCTACATCGTTCCGGGACTTGGCGATGCCGGAGATTTGGCATACGGAATAAAGGAATAACAACCGAGAACAAATTGCTGAAATTATAAACATCATGTCAATCACTATTCAGGAAATATCAGGAACTCGCGGTTTGAAAAAGTTCGCAAAGTTCCCGATAAATTTATACAAAGGAAACGAATACTATGTACCGTCTCTGGTTCTGGACGAAGTAGGAACCTTGAATTCGAAAAACAATCCGGCGTTCGACTTCTGCGAATCGGTTTACTACATGGCCTATAAAGACGGGAAACCTGTCGGCCGAATTGCCGGAATCATCAACCACAAAGCCAATGAAAAGGCCGGGGAAAAAGCCGGACGCTTCGGGTTTGTCGATTTCATCGACGATAAAGAAGTCAGCAAAGCGCTTTTCAATGCCGTCGAAAAGTGGGCAAAATCAAAAGGCATGACCGAAATACACGGGCCGCTCGGTTTTACCGACATGGATCCCGAAGGAACACTCGTCGAAGGGTTCGACCAACTAAGCACGATGTCTGCCATCTACAACTATCCATACTACCCGCAACACATCGAAAGCATGGGCTACGAAAAAGCGATAGATTGGGTGGAATACAAAATAAAAGTACCCGAATGCGTACCCGAAAAGCATCAACGCATTAGCGACATCGTACAACGAAAGTACAATCTGCGAATCCTGAAATTCAAAAACGCATCCGACGTATACAAAGGCAATTACGGTCAAAAAATTTTCGACCTTATCAACGATGCTTATGCCGATTTATATGGATATTCGACACTGTCTCAACGACAAATCGACTATTATGTAAAAATGTACATTCCGTTATTACGGCTCGAAAACGTAACAGCCATTGTCGACGAGCAAGACGATTTGATTGCCGTGGGTATTGCCATTCCTTCTTTGTCGAAAGCCTTACAGAAATCGAGAGGCCGGCTGTTTCCTTTCGGCTTTATCCATCTGCTCAAAGCCCTCAAAGGCAAAAACGACGGGGTTGACCTCTTGCTAGTAGCTGTCCGTCCCGACTACCAAAGCAAAGGAGTCAATGCGTTGCTATTCTCCGACCTTATCCCGGTATTCATTCAAAACGGTTACAAATATGCCGAGAGCAATCCCGAACTCGAAATGAACGAGAAAGTACAATCCCAATGGCAATATTTCGAACGGCAACAACACAAACGCCGCCGAGCCTATACAAAAAAGATATAACACACCAGTGAGCGAATCACCCATACCCACCCCCTTTGTGTTCAATAAATGAACCACAAAGGGGGTGTTCCATTTATAATTACCCGTGACTTTTCCGGTAAACAAGCGACGACCAAACCGCGACAACCATAAAAACAGAGAAAGAGACAAAGGAGGAATCGAAACCCGGAAAGAAAAATACACTTTCGCCATCATCGAGTCTCGACGGACAACAATAAAAAATTCCCGATTCGGTATAAGGGTACACGACGTTTTTGGTGTCATAATATGTGAATCCTTAAAAATATTATCGACATGAGAAACTATTTTAACTCCATGAAAAAAATCAAATTCTCACTATTCTTTTTATTATCGGTATTCGGGCTATGTGCTCAAAGTCCTATTTTGGTTTTAGAAGCCGAAAACGCCGACTCCATTCATTCACCGGCGAGAGTTAAATCGAAAAACGGTTTCTCCAACGGGAAATACGTAGGCGGAAACGACCGGGGTAGTTACCTCTTCTTCCACAATGTGACGATGGAAAAAGCCGGAACCTATGAATTCAAAACTTATTTCAACTGCAATGGTGTACGTCGATTCACTGTAAAAGTAAACAATTATCCAGAGGTAGAATGTACCGTTAACGGAACGGCGAAATGGGATACCCCCCCCCGCCGAAACGGCCAAGGCGCTGATTTACTTGGCTGCCGGGACGAATACCATAAAGATAACGCCCTATCCCACGACATCAGGAGGTCCGAACTTGGATAAATTCGAAATACTGGAAACCTCGGAATCCCCCCTGCCTGTACCCCAAGAAGGCTTTCCCATAACATTGGAAGCCGAATACGCCCATTTGTACGGAGACCTGAAAGTGAAAAATCTGAAAGGCATGTCCAATGGTCGCTACGTGGGAGACTTCAACAACAAGAATAATTCCTACTTGCAATTCACGTGTGTCGATATACCCGAGGAAGGGCCGTATGAATTGAAAATCTTTACAAACGACCCCACATTGGATATTCAAATCAACAACTATGCAAAAACCTATATCAATGTGAACAAGTCCGAAGGCAAATGGGATCAACTGCCCACGGCAGAGACATCGGTATTGGTTTGGTTGGACAAAGGGCTGAATACGATTTCGTTCACCGAATCCTGTCGCTACAACGGGCCTAACATCGATAAGGTAGAAATACATGAAACCGACCAGACTATGGAAAAACCCGACATCGAAAAACCCTATCCCGAATCGTGTAAGGAAATCGACGAATACAAAATATCATTCATGGGTTCCTCTGTCTGCTATGGAACGGGAGCGACAAAAGATTACGGATATGCCTACATGTACACCGACCTGCTGAAACAACGCAAACAAGAAAACATCAGCAAAGACTGGACCACCTCGAACATCTCCATCGGCGGGAATACGACCCAAATGGTACTCGACCGTTGGGAACGAGACCTATTGCGGGATTGCGGACGTTACGTGTTCTACGGGTTGTCGCTCGGCAATGAACGGAACAACGGCACTCAAACCGACCAAGCCGCAAAAAATTACGAGAAAGGCATGAAACAATTGATTCGCCAAGCCGACTCCGTAGGTATCGTGCCGGTCATGGCAAGCAACTATGCCAACGCTGGATTCAACAGTTCCGATTATGAGATTTTGAAAAACCTGAACCTGACCATACAGCAATGGGAAGTACCCTCGGTAAACATGCTGGGAGCAGTCGACAACGGAGCAGGACGCTGGGTCAAAGCGATTGAAAGCGATGGAGCACACCCCAATTCGGACGGACATCGGGAAATGTCCTACGCCATAGTACCGTCACTCTTCGATGCTCTGGATGCCGGGAAAACCATTCCGCAACGACAAGAAAGCACCGCCTATGCTTTGGGCAAAGCGTCCGCTACGCAACACATCGAATTCGCACCGGAAAACATCGTCCACCCCTTCACCCTTTCATTCGAAGTGAAAGCCTCTTCTGCCGGAACTCTCGCCTCGTTCGAGACCGAAAACGGCACGGGTAATATTAAAATCGACGAAAACGGAAATATCGTTTACGAATCACCATCGGACGGACAAATCACATCGACCACCTCGGCCAATGACGAATGGTTATGTATATCCTTGACACACTATTATGCGTGGGGAATGACCCAACTGTATGTGAACGGCGTCAAATGCGGAGAGCTTTCCGAAAAGCTCGTAGCAACGAAATTTGCCTTAGGCGGGAGTAATGCGCCCGATAAGGCAGACTATCGCCAACTTTTCTTCTGGCGTTCGGGTATGAACGATAAAGAAATCGCCGCCGTGGCCGAAAGCAAAATGTTACGGTCGAGCTTGGAAATCTATGCTCCTTTAAGCAACGAAAGTCCGCTGCTCAATCTGGCACAAAGCACAAACACACTCGCATTGGTAGAAAACACGACATCGGGAATTGCTTCCCTCAAAGGACGTTGTATGTTGTTCTCGCCCAATCCCGTAAGACAGGGAGAACGTGTAAACGCCGGTTGTTCGGGAATATTCGAAATCTATTCGGTGAACGGTATGTTGCTCGACAGGCAAACCCTCCGAAATGAAAGCGAAACGATTTCTACCGACGCCCTGACAGCCGGAACTTATGTAATCCATTCGAACGATACGGGAAAAATAGGATTGTTGGTTATCTATTAAGCGTACCACCGCACTATTCGATAAAGAGAAAATACCATTACCCAATATCCGGGTAGTATTTTCTCTTTATTATTTTTTTATTTTTTCGGCAAATACTGGCTTTAACCATAAAAAATAGTTAATTTTGCTGCGTTTTTTCAAATCGGTCATCCGGCCGATTGGAGAGGTAATTAATTTGTCGAACCCCGATGTCGAAATCGGGCTCTTCGAATAATAGGTATAAAATAGGTAAAAAGATGAAAAGTACATTAGATTTTCACCCGAAGTTTCTCGCTTCGCTGGCAAGCTATTCCAAAGAAAAATTTACGAAAGACCTCATGGCCGGTATCATCGTCGGTATCGTCGCTCTGCCTTTGGCTATCGCTTTCGGTATCGCCTCGGGCGTATCTCCCGAAAAAGGTCTCATCACCGCCATTATCGGCGGATTCATCGTCTCTTTCTTAGGTGGGAACAGCGTGCAAATAGGCGGGCCTACCGGAGCATTTATCGTTATCGTGTACGGCATTATACAAGCCTACGGATTGGAAGGACTGGCGATAGCCACTTTCATGGCCGGTTTGATATTGGTCTTGATGGGCTGCTTCCGCTTGGGAACCATCATTAAGTTCATTCCCTACCCCATTGTCGTGGGATTTACCAGCGGTATCGCGCTTACCATTTTCGCCACACAGATAAAAGACCTGCTCGGATTATCGATGGACAGCGTCCCCGCCGATTTCATATCCAAGTGGGTCGCTTACTTCCAGCACATCGAGACCACCAATTTCTGGTCGCTGGGCATAGGAATACTCAGTATTCTCATCATTGCCTACACTCCCCGTATCTCCAACAAAATACCGGGCTCCCTCATGGCGATTATTCTCATGACCGTGCTCGTCTATGTGCTCGAACGTCTTTGGGGAATCGAAGGAATAGAAACCATCGGAGACCGTTTTAACATCAGCAATGAAGTTCCCGAGCCGCAAGCTCTGAATATCAATATGGAGACGATAAACCAATTACTCTCTCCGGCATTTACCATCGCCGTATTGGGAGCCATAGAATCCCTGCTATCGGCTACCGTCGCCGACGGTGTAACTGGCGACAAGACCAACTCCAATACCGAGCTTATCGCACAAGGAGCCGCCAATATCGTGGTTCCTTTCTTCGGGGGAATCCCTGTCACCGGAGCCATTGCCCGTACCATGACCAATATCAACAACGGCGGGCGCACCCCCATTGCCGGTATGATACACGCTGTCGTCCTTTTGTTGATATTCCTGTTCCTTATGCCGCTTATCAAGCTCGTGCCCATGTCGTGCCTCGCCGGTGTATTGATCGTCGTTTCCTATAACATGAGCGGTTGGCGCACGGTACGTTCCCTGCTGAAAAATCCGAAATCAGACGTGTCGGTACTCATTATCACCTTCCTGCTTACCGTTATATTCAATCTTACGATCGCCATCGAAATCGGGCTGTTGTTGGCCGTTGTCCTCTTCTTGCGCCGCATGACAGAGACCACGCAAATATCGGTACTCCACGACGAGCTCGATATTGCGACCGGAACCGAATCGACTACCCACGAAGTCTTGAAAGTAGCCAAAGGCGTGGAAGTTTACGAGATAGAAGGCCCGTTCTTCTTCGGGGTAGCCACCAAGTTCGACGAACTGATGCGTAGTATGGCCGATCGTCCGCTGGTGCGCATTATCCGTATGCGGAAAGTACCTTTTATCGATTCTACGGCTATCCACAACCTCGAAATCCTGATTACCTCGTCGCAGAAAGAGAAGATACATGTCATTCTGTCGGGGGTCAATCCCACGGTACACGCCACCCTTAAAAAGGCGAATATAGACCGGCTTATCGGCGACGACCATATCTGCGACCACATCACCAAAGCCGTGGCAAAAGCCAACGAGTTCGTCGCAGAAATGAAGAAATAAAAGAGACTCCGAACGTTCATACATACGACAAACCCCGTGTCCTGCTCAGAACACGGGGTTTGTCGTATCATTTCATCGAAAGTCTGTTTATTTCAACTTCCACTCTACACCCTCTTTGGTGTCTTTGATTTCAAAACCTATCTCGGACAACCTGTCGCGAATGTAATCCGAGGTCGTCCAATCCTTACGAGCCTTAGCCTCCTTGCGCACATCGAGCAATAAATCCACGGCCTTATGATAGGCCTCGTTCCCTTCTTCCGAAACACCGGCCTCTTCGCGAATGCCCATGATATCGAAAAGGAATATACGGAAAGTTTCCTTCAAATGAGCCGAATCCTCGGCCGACAAAGTAGCTCCTCCCGCCAATACCGTATTGATAATCTTCACGGCTTCGAACAAATGGGAGATAACGATAGGCGTACTCAAATCATCGTTCATCGCCTCGTAACAACGTTCGCGAATGGTTTTCACATCGACCGTGGAAACTTCGGCAGGCTCGATCTTCGAGAGGTTGTCCCACCCTTCGAGCATACGTTGCAGGGCCTTTTCCGATGCCTGCAAGGCCTCGTTGCTGAAATCGACCGTGCTGCGATAATGCGCTTGCAAGATAAAGAAGCGTATCGTCATGGGCGAATAAGGCTGTTGCAACAATTTGTGATTACCGGAGAAGAACTCGTCGAGCGTAATGAAGTTACCCAACGATTTGCCCATCTTCTGCCCGTTGATGGTAGTCATATTGTTATGCATCCAATAGTGCACCGTCT
>ULLB01020182.1_pt1 | contig 9652 bp, 10 predicted proteins | sample 1951311 | NCBI WGS metagenome assembly ULLB01 (sample SAMEA4835516, study PRJEB28245) | human gut metagenome | biome: gut microbiome; material: fecal sample | place: Denmark | collected 2008 | reverse complement strand
GGCACAGCCGGTATATGATGCGTGGAAGTCTGTTGTGGATCGTATTGGATACAAGCCAAGGACGGTTTATCTGACACCGCAGGGACCGACATTCACACAACCGATGGCAAAAGACCTGGCTCAGGAAAAAGATCTGATTTTATTATGCGGTCATTACGAAGGAATCGATGAGCGTGTGTTAGAAGAGATTGTGACAGATTATGTTTCAATTGGTGATTATGTGCTGACAGGAGGGGAACTTCCTGCGATGGTCATGGTGGATGCAATCTCGCGTATGGTACCCGGGGTTCTTACGAATGATGAATCGGGTTCCACGGAATCATTTGAAGGTAATCTGCTGGAATATCCGCAGTACAGCCGCCCGGAAGAGTGGATGGGGAAAAAAGTTCCTTCCATCCTGTTGTCCGGTGATCATAAAAAAGTAGATGAATGGCGGAGAGAACAGGCAATATTACGGACAATTGAGCGCAGACCGGATCTGTTGAAAAAAGCGGAACTCACGAAAGAAGAGCAGATGAAATATCAGGAGTATCTGTAACTGTTTGCCAGGGCTTTATATTTGCGGTGAAGATCATATGAAAATGTTACGAGAGAAGGAGCGGGTTTTGATATGAATCACTATACAAAATCAATATGGGTATTAACGCTTGGCATGGCAGCACTGGTCATTGCTTTTCTTTCTCCGCTTTTTGGAATTCTCTTTGGAATTGCAGCGATTATTCTGGGGAAGAAGACCATGTCGGAGGCAAAATCTAAAATGGCATATGCCGGATTCTGGATAGGCATTGCTGCGGTTGCAGTTGGAATAGCACTCTGGATCATCAGTGTTATTTATTTGTTGTAAAATGTGAAAAACACTTGACTTTTCCGTGAAAGCATGGTAATGTTAACGAGTTGTGAATAAAGGAGATGGTCCTCTGTTACGAATAGGCGTATTAAGAACATCCAAATAATAGGAGGTCACAAAATGAACGCAAGTGAAATTATTAAAAGCATTGAAGCAGAACAGTTAAAAGCTGAAGTACCTGAATTCCGTGTTGGTGATACTGTAAAAGTTTACGGTAAAATCAAAGAAGGAAACCGTGAAAGAATCCAGGTTTTCGAAGGTGTTGTAATTAAGAGACAGGGTGGAAGCAACCGTGAAACATTCACAGTTAGAAAGATTTCTAACGGATGTGGCGTTGAGAAAACCTGGCCTTTACATTCTCCAAACGTTGAAAAAGTAGAAGTTGTTCGTGCTGGTAAAGTAAGAAGAGCTAAATTATTCTACTTAAGAGACCGTGTTGGTAAGAAAGCTAAAGTAAAAGAATTAGTAAAATAGTTCAATGCATGCGTGAGCCATAGAGAGAGCAGCCGCTTTTTCTATGGCTTTTCTTATTCGAAACAGGATTTGTTTTACGAGGAGCAGAAAAAATGAGTACATTGCGGGAAAAGAGGAAAAAAGAACGGAGAGCATTAAGGCGGAGAAAAACAGCCGATTGGACAGTTGTGCTGATACTCTGTGCCATTGCCGTGTGTTGTGGAGGCTATCTGATCTATCATCACTGGAGTGTGAAACAGCGGGAGTTGGAGTACGAAAAACTCCGGCAGGAAGAGACGTTAAGTGCTGCAACAGAGACGGTTATCGCAGAGCCGGAGACAGAGGAGAGTACAGAAGAAACAGTGATCTACTGTGATCCGGTCTATGATTTCGGACAGTTGCATGAACAGAATCAAGATATTTACGCATGGATCGTTGTGCCGGGAACGCAGGTAGACTATCCGCTGTTACAGTCTGAGACAGACAATTATTATCTGGATTATAACTTAGACCACAGCAAGGGATATCCGGGCTGCATTTACACCAATCAATGTAACCGGAAAGATTTCTCGGATTATAATACGGTACTATATGGACATAACATGAAAAATGGTTCCATGTTTGGAAGTATTCACAGCTTTGAGGATGAAACGTTTTTTGACGGGCATCCGTATATTTATGTGTATACGGAAAATGAACGTCTGACTTATGAAATCTACGAGGCGGCGAAGTTTACAGATGTGTACATTCCGTCAGAGTATGTGATCAGCAGTAAGGACGACAGAGATCAGTTTTTGGCGGATGTCAGAGAAAAAGTTTCTGACAATAAATTACACGTCCGGGAGGATATGGAAATCGGAGAGGATGACAGACTTATCACACTTTCCACCTGTGTAAGCGGTGAGCGAAATCATCGTTATCTGGTGATCGGTGTACTTGTTGAGACGGCGCTTTACCGGTAAAGGGGCGGAATAATATATTTATAAAATCTGGAAAATCCGATTCTCGAATTGCACACAAACGTGCTTTGTGGTAATCTATAACGTGTATTTGTATACAGACGATAGAGCAGAGGAAAGCAAAAGTGAGAAGAAGACGGAGTGGACTAAATTTCGGAAGAAGAAAGAAAAAAGTAAACATGACCATTGTAAAGGAAATCTTAAGCTGGACAGTTGAGATTTTGATTACTCTGGTCATTGCTTTTACATTTGTATATTTTATCGGATTGCGAACCAGCGTGGTGGGGCAGTCCATGTCAGAAACATTGGAAAGTGGAGACGAAATTCTGGTAAATCGGTTCATTTATAAGGTGTCCGATCCAAAGCCGAATGACATTATTGTGTTTCTTCCAAACGGGAATGAAAAATCACATTACTATGTAAAGCGCGTGATTGCAGTGCCGGGAGACACGGTATTGATTCAAAATGGTGCTGTTTATGTGAATGGGGAACTTTTTGATGAGAAAGTAGATGTGTCTGCCATCGAGGAGGCAGGGCTTGCATCGGAGGAACTAAAACTTGAGGATGATGAATATTTTGTCCTTGGAGATAACCGCAATAACAGTGAGGACAGCCGCTATGCCAATATTGGAAATGTGAAAAAAGATTACATTATTGGAAAAGCATGGTTCCGTGTATCTCCGTGGAAAAAATTTGGATTTATATAAGAAAAGTGAGGAAAAAGTATGCAGTTTCAGTGGTATCCGGGACATATGACGAAAGCAAAACGTCAGATGCAGGAAGACATAAAATTAATTGATCTGGTGATCGAGCTTGTGGATGCGAGAATCCCGTTAAGCAGTCGGAACCCGGATATTGATGAGTTGGGAAAAAATAAAGCGCGACTGATCATCATGAACAAATCAGATTTGTCTGATGAGAATCAGAACAAAGAATGGGCAGCCTATTTTAAAAAGATGGGCTACTATGTTGTCGGTCTGGATGCGAGAACCAAGACAGGCATGAAAACAGTTACAAATGTAGTAATGGAAGCCTGTAAGGAAAAGATTGAGCGTGACAGAAGAAGAGGAATCTTAAATCGTCCTGTCCGTGCGATGGTAGTCGGAATTCCAAATGTTGGAAAATCGACGTTTATCAATTCCTATGCGGGAAAGGCATGTGCCAAAACTGGAAATAAACCGGGTGTGACAAAAGGAAAACAGTGGATCAGACTGAACAAAAATCTGGAATTACTGGATACACCGGGAATTTTGTGGCCGAAATTTGAAGATCAGATGGTTGGACTGCGTCTTGCACTGATCGGGGCAATCAAAGATGAAATTTTGAATATTGATGAATTGTCACTGGAGCTGATCAAAGTTCTGACAAGAGATTATGCCGGAATTTTAACAGACCGCTATGGTGTAGATGAGACACAAACTCCGGTGAAGATTTTAGAGCAGATCGCAGAGAACCGCAAATGTATTTCCAGAGGAAACGAATTAGATTACAGCAAGGCAGCAGCACTTCTGATCGATGAATTCCGGGGTGGCAGGCTTGGAAAGATTACGCTGGAAAAACCTTCCGGTCAGGAAACACAGGAGCAGGGTTAGGCGCTGTGCCTGCTAAGGCGGATAGGATCGGGGATTTGTATATTGCAGAAAAAGGAAATGTGAACAGAATGGCAGAGAAAAAAATCGGTGAGATCAGAGAAGAACTTAAGGCAGTGGACGATGAGAAGCTGCCTTCTTTTATAGAAGCATATGAAAAAGATGAGCGTTCCGGTGTTGTGAAAATCGTAGAGCAGGCAAAGAAACGGTTTGAAAAATTAGAGGCAGAGAAGCTGCGCATTGAAAATCTGAAAAAATATGAGCGGGAATATGCAGATTATGGCTATATCTGCGGTATTGACGAAGTCGGAAGAGGACCGCTTGCCGGTCCGGTGGTAGCAGGGGCAGTCATTTTGCCGAAAGACTGTGATATTTTATATATCAATGATTCCAAGAAGCTTTCTGCGCCAAAGCGGGAAGAATTGTATGATGTGATCATGGAAAAGGCAGTTGCGGTAGGTATTGGAATGGCAAGCTCACAGAGGATTGACGAGATCAATATTTTGCAGGCAACTTATGAGGCAATGCGTGAGGCTATAAGCAAATTAAGCGTAAAACCCGATATATTATTAAATGATGCGGTCACGATTCCCGGAGTTTCCATCAGACAGGTGCCAATTATCAAAGGAGATGCAAAAAGTATTTCCATTGGGGCAGCGAGCATTGTTGCGAAGGTTACAAGGGACCGCCTGATGGTAGAGTATGACAAGATTCTGCCACAGTATGGATTCGCATCCAATAAAGGCTATGGTTCGGCGGAACATATCAAGGCATTGCAGGAAGTTGGACCATCTCCGATACATCGTGCCAGCTTTATCAAAAATTTTGTTTAAGGGATATGGACTACCGTATTAGAAATTGCTTCTGATCGCAGGAAAAATTTTACTATAGAGGAAGTTTGTATCAAGTGAGGCGAAACCATGCACATATCCGATATGTTAGGACAATACAACAGAAATATTTCAAGCGGAACAGAAGAGTTGAAGGCAGCTTCCGGTATGCAGAAAGTAGTATCTACACTGGAAGAATTGTCTTCTGGAAGTGTTTTTGAGGGAACCGTCAGTTCTGTGAAGAACGGAAAAGTGACTCTGGCACTTAGCGATGGACAGACGATCACAGCAAGATTGTCTGGAAAAGTGCCGCTTTCGCAGGGAACGCCGATGTTTTTTCAGGTAAAAAGCAATGACGGTGCGACCATTGAAATCAAACCGTACACAGGCGCTGGCAGTGGAGGAAATCCAATTCTTACCAATGCACTGACGGAAGGAACCGTACCTGTGACGGAGCGGAATCTTGCAATGGTCGATGCCATGATGAAAGAGCAGATGCCAATTGATAAGCAAAGCCTTTTAAATATGGCAAGGATCGCGAATATGAATCCCGGTGTAGATATTACTACAGTTGTAAACATGACAAAGCTTGGAATCCCGGTTTCGCCGGAGATGGCAGCGCAGTTTGAAAATTACATGACGGATGAGCATGCCATTTTACAGGAGATGGATCAGGCGATGAACGAACTGGCTGATCTTGCGGGCTCAAGTGATTTGACACCGGATCAGGCGGTACAGATGAATCATAAGATTCTCTCAATCCTTCTTCCAGAGCAGACTGCAATCGGAGCACTGGTCAATACAGAGGGGCAGATAGAAACCGGTGGACAGACAACGGCAGAAGGGCAGATTGTGACTGGCGGACAGATAACGGCAGAAGGACAGATCGTGACCGGTGGACAGACAACGGCAGAAGGACAGACGACGGCGGAAGGACAGATTTTGACCGGTGGACAGACAACGGCAGAAGGACAGATTTTGACTGACGGACGGCTAGGCGCAGAGGAACAGACTGTAAACGGAGAGCAGACCACAACAGCAGGACAAGCCATACAGGAAGGAACAGGTGGTCAGGCAATTGGTGAGGTTTTATCAGATCAGCAGTTTTCAAGTCTCGGAAGGTTATTGCAGAATATTCCTTCACTGGTAGAAAGTACAAAACTTTTCCCGGAAGCGATGGAGCAGGATATTTTTATCGACACGTTGGAGGATGAAAGCGTAGCACAGAATCTGATGACAGAGGACGCTGCATGGAAAGCTGCGGACGGCAAAACGGCATTGGACAAAAATCTGACCGTCTCTGATTTTCTGCGCACAGTATCACAGCTTTTATCTGAAAACAATGGAATGGCATCGCAGAGTATCCAAAAATTATTCGGAAGTGATGCATATAAAAGTCTGCTTCGGAATGTGATGGAACAGCAGTGGCTGATACAGCCGGAAGCGTTGAAACAGGAGAAAAAGATCAGCCAGCTTTACGAAAAATTAGAGCAGCAGATGAGACAGGTGGAAGATGCGCTGAAAGAGGCAGGCGTTACGAAAACCAGATTTCCGGAAACTGCGGCAGAGGTGCGCGGTAATATTGAATTTATGAATCAGCTCAATCAGGCATATACATATGTACAGGTGCCATTGAAGATGTCCGGTCAGAATGCAAACGGAGAACTTTATGTATACACGAATAAAAAGAATCTGAGAGATCCGGATGCGGAGCTGAGTGCTTTTTTACATCTGGATCTGGAACACCTTGGTTCTACCGATGTCTCAGTGAAAATGCAGCATCGGAATGTCAAAACAAATTTTTATATGGCTGACGATGCGTCCTATGATCTTGTGGAAAAGTATCTGCCCATTCTGGAACAAAAGCTGAAAGACAAAGGTTATCAGTGTACCATAACGATGACAAAGGAAGAAAAGAAGGTCAGCTTTGGGGATGATTTCCTGCGGAAAGATATGCCACAGACGGGAACACTGCATCGGTATTCGTTTGATGTGAGAGCCTAGTATATCAGATACAAAACAGAGGTGGTGAGCGGATATGGCATGGGATAATGAAAAGAAAAAGGTAAAAACAGCGGTAGCAGTAGCATATGAGCCGGGAGATAAAGCACCGAAGATCCTTGCCAGTGGCAGGGGCGAAGTGGCAGAAAAGATCATCGCAAAGGCAAAAGAAAATGATGTCCCTTTCTATAAAGATAATAAGCTGGCGGAGACGCTGTCGAAATTAGAGATCGGGGATGCGATTCCACCGGAACTTTATGAAGTAGTCGCTGAGATCCTTGTGTTTGTGGATGATATGGATAAGATGAAGGCAAAATTGCAGCAGGCAGATATGTTATCATAAATGAAGTGAAATTGCAGCAGATGAATGGCATAATCAAATAGTGTGCTGCAGGAAGTGAATAGAATGAGGGACAGCAGGCACAAAAGAAGGATGCTGCTGTAGAAAAGAGGGTTTTATCAATAAGAGAAGTGTGGGAACTGCCTATGAAAAACTGGCAGGTGTGTATTTGGAACAGCAGGGGTATGAGATTTTAGAATATAATTACAGATGTCGTATTGGAGAGATCGATATCGTGGCAAGACAGGGCGGATATCTTGTGTTTGTGGAAGTGAAATACCGTGCGGACAGCACAGTGGGAAATCCATTTGAGGCGGTGACTTCTGCAAAGCAGAGAACGATTTCAAAAGTGGCTTCGTACTACTGCCTGACACATGGTTATGGAACATTTACACCTTGCAGGTTTGATGTGGCGGCAGTTTTGGGAGAGCAGATAAAAGTCATTCAGAATGCATTTGACTATCAGGGGTTCTGAGAGGGTGAAAGAATGCATTTTTATATGGCTTCTTTTTCACAGGACAAAATCAGGAGAGTTGTAAGTGATATGGAACATAAAAGCTGGAAGCGGAAAAACAATACAGGAGTGCCGGCAGAGGTGATACATCATCCTGGGGCTGGCGTGGAAGTGCCGCTTTTACATTTTCCGTTATTGGAGAAAACAGGAATCGTAAAAGAAGGTTTTACCACAAGACTTGGCGGCGTGAGTGAGGGTATTTTTTCCACCATGAATCTGAGTTTTACAAGAGGAGATGAAGAGGAGGCAGTCCGGGAAAATTACAGAAGACTTGCATCAGCGCTTGATGTGGATTATGATAAATTTGTTTTTACGGATCAGACACATACGACAAATGTAAGAAAAGTGACGGCGGAGGATGCAGGAAATGGACTTACGAGAGAACGGGAGTTTCATGATATAGATGGACTGATCACAGATGTGCCGGGCTTAGTGTTATCAACGTTCTATGCGGACTGTGTTCCATTGTATTTTGTCGATCCGGTGCACCGAGCCATCGGGTTAAGTCATTCCGGATGGCGTGGAACAGTAAACCGCATGGGAAAAGCGACTATCGAGGCGATGCAGAGGGAATATGGAAGCAGACCGGAGGAACTGCGCTGTGCGATCGGACCGTCCATCTGTCAGGACTGCTACGAGGTGAGCGGGGATGTTGCGGTGGAGTTTGAGCAGGCATTTGCAGGGCATGAGCGTGAAATCCTTCTTGCAAAAGAAAATGGAAAATATCAGCTCGATCTCTGGAAGGCAAACGAAATTGTACTGCTTGATGCAGGTGTCCTGCCGGAACATTTAGAAATCACGGACATTTGCACGTGCTGCAATCCTGATTTACTTTTTTCCCACCGCGCAAGCCATGGTAAGCGCGGAAACCTCGGGGCATTTTTATGTTTAAAATAAGATAAAGGAGCAAAAGATATGAGTAAAAATTATGTAGATTATATGGTAGAAGAGACAAAGAATATCCTCGCAATCGACAGTCCATCCGGCTACACAAAAGAGGTGGCAGACTATGTCATGGGAGAATACAAAAAACTCGGATATGAGCCAAAGCTTACGGTAAAAGGCGGTGTGCTCGTACCAATCGGCGGCAGGGACAAAGAGAACGCCGTTCTTTTAGAGGCACATATTGATACGTTAGGTGCCATGGTGGCAGAGATCAAAGCCAACGGAAGACTTCGTGTTACAGCAGTAGGTGGCATGAATGCAAACAATGCAGAGGGAGAAAACTGTAAAGTTGTCACCAGATTTAACGGAAAATACGACGGAACATTACAGCTGATCAACGCTTCCATTCATGTAAACGGAGAATATAACGATACGAAGAGAAGCTATGATTCTGTGGAAGTTGTTTTGGATGAAAAAGTAAAATCAAAAGAGGATGTGGAGAAACTCGGCATTATGACAGGCGATTTTGTCTGCTTTGATCCGAGAACAACTGTGACAGAATCCGGTTACATTAAGAGCCGGTTCTTAGATGACAAATTAAGTGTTGGAATTTTATTAGGCTATGCAAAATATTTGAAAGAGGAAAATGTGACACCGGATCGTATGATCTATCAGCACATCACTGTATTTGAGGAAGTAGGACACGGTGGCGCTGCCTCTGTCCCGGAAGGCGTGACAGAAGTGATCTCTGTGGATATGGGATGTGTCGGTGACGGACTTGCCTGTGATGAGACACAGGTGTCGATCTGTGCGAAGGACAGCCATGGACCATATCATTATGATGTGGTAAACGGTCTTGTGAAGGCAGCGAAAGAGAATGGCATTGATTTTGCAGTGGATGTCTATCCATACTATGGTTCAGATGCAGATGTTGCGCTGACCGCCGGATATGATGTGCGCCACGGACTGATCGGTTCGGGTGTATATGCATCACACGGTTATGAGAGAAGCCATGTGGATGGAGTAAAGAATACGTTTGAACTTCTGAAGGCTTATCTCGGATAGCAGAAACGATGCTGCCTTTGAAAAGAATGGCATATTAAAGATTTCTTAATAATATCCTAGGATTATCTTCATTGTAATAAAAGACCTCCCGTGTTATATTAACTGTATGAAGAATGATAGTACACATCATACAGCTAATACAGCCTGCAAATAAAAAGTCAAGGCTAAA
>ULLB01012788.1_pt1 | contig 10044 bp, 10 predicted proteins | sample 1951311 | NCBI WGS metagenome assembly ULLB01 (sample SAMEA4835516, study PRJEB28245) | human gut metagenome | biome: gut microbiome; material: fecal sample | place: Denmark | collected 2008 | reverse complement strand
CACTATGGTCGTCTCCTGCCGCAGGGTATACCGTATCGTACCTCTTAAGACTTTCATCAAGATACACATCAATACCGTCATTAATTCCAAACGGGCATACGCCACCCGGCGCATGTCCGATAACATTCTCAACTTCCTCAAATGGTATCATCTTGGCTTTGTTGTGAAAATAATCCTTGTATTTCCTGTTATCGATTCTTGCCGTTCCCTCAGTCAGGATAAGAACAGCTTTATCTCCCTGCATAAATGACATGGTTTTGGCAATCATTCCCGGTTTGACTCCAAGAGCATCCGCCGCCTCCATAACGGTCGCCGTTGACTGTTCCAATATAATTATATGATCTGCATAACCTTTTTCCTTAAGGTAATTTGTTGCTTTTGTTAATGACATTGTGTTTATCCTTCCTTGTGTACCATGCGTGTATTAATATATTGTGTTAGAAAATCGAATAATTTCTTATTTGTGCCGGCATTTACCAATTCTGACTCACTGTATTCCGGCAAAGGTATCCCCGGATCGCATTCGCCGCATATATCTATACCGATTATCCTGTCATTCTGCATAAAATATGACAATATATTTTCCAATACCGGCAGGCTCATCATGCCCTGACTCCAGTTCGTCTCTGAATATTTTAAACTGAGCACATCTTTGTCTATCGATATATATACCGGAAGATTGCTTATAATACCGGCAATTTTATTTTTATCTTTCCCGGACTTTATCTCTTCCGCTGAAAAAGTCAAAAGTTTTCCCTGCCCGTCCCGGTAATAAATCTGTTCTATATCATCCTCCGGAGGACCAATTAATACCAACTGTTTCAGGTACGGGTTATTTTCGAGAGTTTGTCCGGCCCAGTCGCCGCAGCTTATCATATTATCAATCATAGGCTTCTGCATATCCGTATGATGATCAAACACTACCAGAACAAAATCCTCATCAATTCTATCTGTAATTATCCCGGTAACATAATGATAATTACCCGAATCAAGAAAATGTATTCCGTTAATTCCATAAGGCTTGATCCTCGCCCAGATTTCATCTGCGGCACATCCGGAACAATATAAATCGCATTCTGTAATATCCGAGCAGTCAATCCAGTGTATTTTATTTCTATCGGGTATTTTCTCATCACAATAGACATGCGAAAAATCCAAAATCAAATTATTCATCCGGATTTCTCCATTCATCAAATATATTTTTTATACTCATTTTAATGTAAAATTAATGAGATATCAATTGTTTTGTTAATAATTATCCTTTTCAGTTATATTGATATTGCAATTTATCAGATTTCGCTCTGTTGCATTTCCAACACAAAGTCTGTAAATTACTTTCTTCCGTCAATCCACCTTTCGATATCGGAATAATGTGATCTATTTCCAATAATAAATTAGGTTCTTTCTCAACTGAATTACCGCATATACAACATGTATAATTATCTCTTTTCTTTATGTACTCTCTCAATTTCTGCGTCATCAATGCCCTTTGTTCACTGATCTGTGAAACCATTGTAAGTTTATTTTCTAGTTGATTGATTAATTCTGCAATCATTTCTTCTGTCATGGATACTCCGAAAGAACGTCCTGCCTTTCCACCATCACTTGTATATTCAAATCGATATTCAATTTCCAGCACACTCTCATCAATCGTAGCAAGTCCCAATCTTGAATAAAATCCATCCTCATCAAGTTCCAGTACAAAAGATGGAACATCCTCAATATATTCGGCGTACTCCTTTTTGTAATTTTCTATAATTACCTTGGCTTCTTTTAATGTTTCCAGTTCTTCTATGAGAATTCTAAGATTATCTATCTGTTTCTCATATTGACTTCTATCCGGGTAGAAATACTTTATAATATACTCCATCGGATTATTTTCCGCACTTCCAAAAACCTGTGCCGACACAGTAACCGTAAATGGCGTTATTGATTTTTTATACGGACGTATATAATTAAACAAATCATCATTGTTTGTTTCGTTTCTTGTTATTCTTCTTCCGAACAATTGAGATATCGATTTTGCTTTTTGATCAATATATTCATTAAATTCTCTTTGGGACTGCATTAATTTATCGCAGGTATTTTTTATCTGCTTGAAATCTTCTGATGAATAATATTCAAGCAACATTTCATTTTCCCTGATAATCGACATTACATCATTTTCTATACGTGCAATGTAGTTGTCAAGCATTGTCCATTCTTCACTATCAATAGATTTGACTTTTTGAATGCTGTTAACTGTTTTTTCGAATAAAGCAGTCAGCATTACTTCAATCTCATTAATTTGTCTTTTTATTATTAAACTATCTTTTTTTTCATCGGCAATACAAATAATATCATTAATTCTGCTATAAAAAATATTCTTTTTCTCTTCTAACTTCTCTTTAGAGTCCTTTTTAATCATTTGATTGTATTCCGACTTTGTCATAAATAAATCTGGTCTGTTTTTTAGTTCTTGTAATCTGGTCATTGAAATCGTAATCGTCTTTGTTTTACTTAAACATTCCCTCTCGTCAATGGTTCCGTAACTCACAGCAACCACATAACCATTCAAATTATTCAATACATTCTGAAGTTGCTCTTCAACAGTTTTATAATGAGCAGTTTTTTTATAATTATTGTTTTGCAAAAAATCTTGTATTTTATTTTTTAAAATTATCTTTTGTTCTACTGTATCTATTGCATTTTCCAATCTATCTCTATGGCTTTTGAAGAAACATATATCATCATATTTTTCTAATGCAATCTTGCTATTAACACTTATGTAATAGTCTGCATCTTCTATTTCATCCCAGCTATCAAGGCCTACTTGAGACAAAATCTCATTCTCAAATTTTATGTGTGCGTTTATAAGCAAATATGTTATCATCACTATAAGAACAATTATCAAAAAAACTATCATTTATTTTTCCTATCAATTTATATTTAACTGAATTTCTCTACATATTAGCATAATTTTAAATAAATGTCCAAAATATTTTCACTACCAAACTCTTCATTTTGAGTATTTATATATTAGCACTAGACATAAAAATACTGTATTTGTAATTCTCATTGTTATTAATTTCAAAAATAAAAACAACAAACAAATCAGCTCCAATTTTCAAGAGAAAAAAGGAGCTGTTTCTAATTAACAATATTCAGTTTTAATTAGACTCTTCCAGGAATCTTCTCTTACCTTCTTCAAATTCAGCAGGATAGAGTTTTCGGACTTCATCTTCATCGACTTTAAAGCGAAGCATATTGATTACTGCTTTCGTATTTGCCTCGTTAGCAACTTCGCTTACAGCTTCGTTTACAGCTTCAGCAATCATATTTTCCATTATTTCACACATGACTCTTTTTCCTCCTTCACTTGTTTTTAAGAATTTTACGCGATTGACTAATTTAGGGAAATGGGAATCATTCACTTCTTTCTGCATCATGCATCTCATGAGAGCAGAAATATTTGTTCCATCATTTACCGATGTATTAACAAATATTTCGTGAAATCCGTCATCAACAAAAGTCCCTGTTTCTTTAATGACTTTTTCGATATGGTATATTGTTCTGCCGCCCTTAAGGAAATCAAATTCAGAAATGTAAATAACATAAACTTCCGGAATATTTCCAAAATGGGTTCCTATGTCAGTCTCTTTGGCCGTGATCACAGATGCATTATATCTTGCTCTGCGTAAATGGTCATCATTGTTAGAACGCTGTACTTCTATATTGCATAATGTGCCATTTCCTAATGTACACAATGCGTCCAGCCTTACTGAACGTCCATACAAATTCCGTTCACTGCTCTGGACAGTAACATCCGAGACTGCCAATAAATCATCTTCCATGATTGTCCGCAGCATTTCTTCACAAACCTCTTTGTCTTGTGCCAATACTTCAAAAAATACATCATCAATAGGGCGTAAATCTTTAATTTTTTCAATTCTTTCTTCCAGTGTCATACCTCTCTGCCTCTCCTAATACAGTACGATTGAGGAAAGTCATAAGCCCCTTTATGCACACAATGGTATAATTTACAGCACTAAATGTAACATCGCCCAAAACGAAAGAATCTCTGTACACTCAAATACATTATATCCCAGTTACTGCACGGTTTTCAATACTTCTTTTATTTTATTCACCCGATAAGCCATACATATGATCTTCTTCAGTTATTTTGCGAATAACCCGGCATGGATTTCCGGCTGCCAGACTATATGGTGGAATATCTCTTGTCACAACACTTCCTGCACCAATTACGCACCCTTCTCCTATGGTAACGCCGCCACAAACAACCACATTAGATGCCAGCCAGCAATTATCTTTTATAGTTATTGGTTTCGCATACTCAAGATTATAAGAACTGCCATCTTCTCTTTTTCGTATATTACGTTCTTCAGGTAATAACGGATGCATAGGAGTTGCCAATGTAACATTTGGACCAATCAACACGTTATCTCCTATATGTATTTCACCCACGTCTAAACAGGTAAAATTGAAATTAGCAAAGCAGCTCTTTCCAAAGGACGTATTACATCCATAATCAAAATAAACAGGTGCCTGCAAATACGGAAGCTCCTCTGTTTCCGACAATAATTCTCTCAATATCCGTGTTTGCTCTTCTGCGCAATCTTCATCCGTCAAATTATATTTTCTTGCTAATTTACGCGCATTCAGGCGTAATTGTTCCAATTCTTTATCTGATGAATCATATAACTCTCCACTTATCATTTTTTCTCTTTCAGTCATCTCTGGTAACCTCCAATTCAAGTGAATCTGAAATATAAAATCGGAAATCATGTTTTTTACAATACTCCTCTATTTTCTGAATCAGCTTACTGTCTGTTGTATATTCCAACAGATACACTTCTGCACCGTCTGCCTTACACGATTCCACATATTCGCAGAAATAATCTCTAACGTCCTTATTCTGCTCATAAAAGGTTCCCTTATCAAAATCAATACCGCTCCATACCGACTCCTGGTTCACGCCGGTCATAATATCTTTAGCAGTCCCATAACGTTCCCTATATTCCGTTACATAAACATCGCCGCCATTGATTATAACTTCTTTTCCGAGTGACATAACATCTTGCAGAATAACCGTAAGCCCATCAAATATACTTGCCGTGGTAGCATAATAATACACGTCACAATTATCAATGAAAAAACCATCAACACCTTTTTCATATAATTCACGGGCAAGGCTTCCTATAAACTTCTGCCAGTCCGGACTGGATACATCCATCCATTTCTCTTCTTCCCAATTCTCATAATCACCGAGTGCCAGTTTCTCATAATCCGCATAATATTCCCTGAAATTCTCAATTGAGCCAATATTAAGGTAGGTATATACGGTTACTTCATTTTCATGCAGAATCCCGATATCTTTCCGGGTAAAATACTGTGCATCAATCACTATTGTATCATATTCTTTGAACATTTCCAGCGATGAGTCATCCGCATTCAGGAAAACTCCATAATCTTTTTTCTCTGACTTTTTTGATTTATTATCTTTTATAAAAAATAAAAATCCACCGATAATAAGCAAAAGGACAAACAATAAAACCAAAACCGTTATTTTTCCGCGTGATGTTTTCAACATCTGTTCATTTCCTCCGGTCAGCGTATTTTTCTGTATTTCAATGGTGACACCCCATATGTTTCCTTAAAACTTCTGATAAAATAGCTTACATTCTGATATCCGCTCTGCATCGCTATCTCCGTAACCGGGATATCCGTGTCCTGTAGCAGCTGTTTTGCATGCTCCAGCCGTAAATAAGCAACATACTGTGACAGCGTAATATGGAAATGCTCTTTAAAATATCGCGATATATATTTTTCCGAAAGATGAAACCTTTCCCCAAATTCCTTTAAAGATATCTTTCCGGAAAAATTCTGTTGAATATATGAAAGCATTTCTTTTTCTACAGTATTTCTGCCGCTTATGTCATTTTCAATTATATATTCTTTGTTCCACATTTCAAGGATGAATTGAAGAAGAATTATTTTCGTCTTTATCTGGGCTGTGATTTTCGATTCACTTTCATTTATTTCAATCAACTGCCCGCACAGCTCTTTTGCCACATCCCCTATTCTGGGTTTTATCATCAGATGCCCGCTGCTTAATGGTTCGAGCAATTTATCATCCAGCGTATCATCTGTGCGAAAAGATATGTATTTTAACGGAAAAAGAAAAGTAAAATACTCCACATTACCGTTCTGCGTTCCCATAAAATGCAGGCTGCCCGGTGACACAACAAACGCCTCACCTGATTTCCCGGTATAGCTCTCTCCTGATATGCTTACAGTCAAAAGACCGCTTTTCACATATATAATTTCGAGTTCATCATGCCAATGTACCGGTATCTGAAAAGGTCTGCCGTTATTCCATATATGATACGTACTGAACGGATCATCCTTGGTACCATGTGGTTTATTTTCCTTTAAATCAAGATACATAATCCCTCCTGCAACTATACAAGGCTCTTACTTTTCCATTTTCCGCTTTTCCATCTGAGCACCATTCCTACAGCTCTCGCACACTCATCGGCTGCCATTGCAATATATGCTCCTATTGCCTGGAGCCCCATATTTATTCCCAGCAGATACGTTCCGCCGACTGCAAACAGATACATAAATATTGCACCCATTACAACCGGGAAAAGTGCATCTCCGCTGGTCTTCAATGCCTGGCCGTACACAAGATTAGTCACCCTTCCGAATTCAAGGAATATATCTACTACCAGAAGTTTTACCACAAGAGCTACCATCTGTGTATTATCTGTAAATATATGGACTATAAAACGTCCGGATAATGCAAATGTCACAGAAAAGCAGGTTGCTGTTATCAGACCATAAATCACCGCTTTTCTTGTTCCCTTGTCACATTCTTCATATTCTCCGGCTCCGATTCTCCAGCCGGTCATAATAGCATTGGCCTGAGCAAGTGCGGCTCCTACACAGTATGAAAAATTGGCTATCTGTATGGTATAAGAACGTGCCGTAACATTCATTCCATCCGAATCCATCTGATTCATAAAACGCACAACAAGTGTCATTGCCACATTATAAAGTGCTGTTTCCAGTGCGGAAGGGAATCCTATCTTAACAATCTGCGCAAGAATTTTTCGCGTTGAAATACGTTCAGGATTCTTCTTCGCTTTTATAAGTACAGCTCCCATTACTGCTACAATGATAAGGTTCACAACCCTTGAAATAACCGTAGCAACGGCAACACCCATTACGCCCCATTTAAAAACAAACAGGAATATCGAATTGAGTATTATATTGATGACATTTCCTGCAATCGTACCTATCAATGAATGTTTTGTATATCCAAACACCCTGAGATAGCTGGAGAAAATAGGAATAAGCGCATTTAAAAAGCATGCTCCTCCAACGATTTTAAGGTATGTTTCAGCCGGCGCAAGTAAAGCCGGAGCAATGCTTACTATTCTGAGTATTCCGCCGGAAAAAAAAGCAAGAATAACAGACATCACTATGCCTATCGAAGCATTAAATATAAGTCCCAGCTGTCTGGCCTGATATGCAATTCCCAGCCTTCCCGCTCCGATATTCTGTGACATAACCGCAACCATACCTGATGATATTACGCCAAACATTATGATAAAAACACCTATGTATGTATTTGCCGTTCCCACTGCTCCTACAGCCTGGTCGCTTACAGACGATAACATAAGTGTATCGACCATGCCCGAAAGCATATATAATAATGTTTCTAAACATATTGGCACAGATAACTGTGTCAGTGTCTTTTTCTCAACTGCCATATTCTGCTCCTTAAATACTAATATAACATATATTGTCAATAATACGCTATATTTTCACATATTTCTTGTAGAATATTATGCAGAAATTGCACTATTTCCACCTGTTTCCGTTATGTAATTGCCGATTCCATTAGGGAAATTGTTCTGTTCGTTGTTTGTCCTCCGTAAAACCGGAAGTCGTTAAATGTGTGTGACTCTCAACGGAAATATCTTATAATGTTTTACACATATAAATCACATCGTCCATAGGGTTATAATAATAGGCTTCACATTCGAGTAAATCAGCTTACTGGGAAAAATATTAGTCTTAGCACAGAAGACTATGAAGAATTTCTGAGATGTTAACCTACTACACAGAGAAAAACTTTCTTCTCGTAAATCCTCTATAGCGTTTATTTCAAGAGATTCTATACTTGATAATGTAAAGACTCTTCCTGACGGAACAAAAGAAGTTATTTTTTCTCCTTTAGAGCTTTATGAAACTCCAGAGGCAGTAGCTTCCTTGTGTGAAGCCTTCAAAAATGAATTAAGTAAAGGAATTGTTGACCCCCTAATTCTGATACCGTGTTTTATCCTAGACTTCTTATGCATCCATCCTTTTAATGATGGTAATGGTCGTATGAGCAGACTTTTAACTCTGCTTTTACTCTACAAGTGCGGATATACTGTTGGACAATATATCAGTATTGAAAAAGCTATTGCCGAGACCAAAGAAAGCTATTATGACACACTCGCTCTATCCGATTATAGATGGCATGAAGCCAAAAATGACCCAAAGGAATTTATCAAATACATGCTCGGAGTTATACTCTCTTGCTATCGTGAATTTGAAAATCGTGTAGGTTTTGCTTGGCAGACTGGAGCTAAAAGCACCTCTTATGACATCGTAAAACAATACGCTCATTCCAAAATTGGTACTTTCACGAAACAGGATGCTCTCATCGCTTGTCCAAGCCTTGGAAGTTCCTCTGTTGAAGCTGCTCTTAAAAAGCTTGTTTCCGATGACACTATAGAACGCCTTGGGTCCGGCAGAAAGACTCACTACGTAAGAAAAAACGAATAAACTAAAATTTACTGCCAGTGGCCATTTACTATGATCACTGGCAGTAACATTTCATTAGTCATTTCCACAAATAATGGCTCAATCTCAATACCTGTATTATTTTCAACAACTGCTGTCACTTCTTCTGCTACTACTTCATTATTATCCATTTGATTGTAACTCCTACTAATTTTTTATATAGAAATGCTAACCGCACCACTATATCTTTTCCTTCCTACTTTCTTATAATGCTTATTATATCGGAAGAACAACAGAAAAAGTGGACTAATTGTTGTGAAAGAGAGATTTTATGTTGTGAAACGCAGTAAAATAGCATCTCCCTGAATCAACTTCCTAAAAAATGGCAGCACTCTCAAAAAAGAAGCACAATCTGCAAAGGAAGGATTGCTATTTGACATAAGGAACAAACTATAAGTGAAAATAAATTGAATTTTACTGAGAGAAATAGTATACTTATCCGTCTAATAAGTGAAAGGAGAAAGAACATCCTTTCAGGAAGGAGGCAGTCAATGGATAACGGTGCAAGTAGCTACCGCCGTTTCCTTGATGGTGATGAAAATGGCATTGTCGAGATAATAAGGGATTATAAAGACGGTTTAATTTTCTATCTGAACGGATTTACACAAAACATTTATGTTGCTGAAGAACTTGCAGAAGAAACCTTTGTAAAACTTGTAGTGAAAAAGCCGAGATTTTCCAACAAAAGTATATTCAAAACTTGGCTCTATACTATTGGGCGAAATGTAGCGATTGATTATTTAAGACATACCTCCAAAACATCCAATGCTCCGATAGAGGACTATCAGAATATGATAAGTGATGAGGAAAACCTTGAAAAATCCTACATACAAGAAGAACACAAAATTATTGTGCACAAGGCACTCGCAAAATTAAAGCCTGAATATCAGCAGGTGCTTTATCTTATCTTCTTTGAAGATTTCAGCAATACCGAAGCGGCAACCGTAATGAAGAAAAATAATCGTCAAATAGAAAACCTTGTTTATCGTGCGAAAATGTCACTCAAATCAGAACTTGATAAGGAGGGCTTTAAGTATGAAGAACTATAAAGAAATGGCTGATAGCGTATTTCAACGCAGCAATGAAATCATTGCAGAAAACAAAAGGAAAAGAAAAAATTTAATAGGAATTATCTCAGCAATATCGTGTGTCTGCCTTGTTGCTTTGATTGGCTTTGGCGGAGTG
>ULLB01015572.1_pt1 | contig 10969 bp, 10 predicted proteins | sample 1951311 | NCBI WGS metagenome assembly ULLB01 (sample SAMEA4835516, study PRJEB28245) | human gut metagenome | biome: gut microbiome; material: fecal sample | place: Denmark | collected 2008 | reverse complement strand
TGGTACGACCGAAATTGCCGTTATTTCGTTGGGTGGTATCGTGTCGAACAATTCGATACGGGTAGCCGGTGACGATTTGACGAACGACATACAAGAGTATATGGGGCGTCAGCATAATGTGAAAGTGGGAGAACGTACGGCCGAATTGATCAAAATCAATGTGGGTTCGGCTTTGACCGAATTGGATAATCCTCCCGAAGATTATGTCGTACATGGTCCGAATCGTATGACGGCGTTGCCTATGGAAGTCCCCATTTCTTACCAAGAGATAGCTCATTGTATCGAGAAGTCTATCTCGAAAATCGAGGCTGCCGTGTTGAATGCATTGGAACATACACCGCCTGAATTGTATGCCGATATTGTGCGTAACGGTATTTGGTTGGCCGGTGGAGGCGCTTTATTGAGAGGATTGGATAAACGGTTGACCGATAAGATAGGAATACCGTTCCACATCGCCGAAGATCCGTTACATGCCGTTGCGAAAGGTACAGGCGTCGCATTGAAAAATATCGACCAGTTCTCTTTCCTCATTCGGTAACAGAAAAGATACATCGACAGACTTTGTCGTTTTTTAGAATAGACGAGTTACAAAAGTGAAAAAAAAACTTTTGTAACTCGTTGTGGTAGAATTAATAAGAAAATGCGCAACTTAATCAATTTTTTATTGAGGCATAGCTCATGGATAGTTCTTGCTATTTATGTAGCGATAAGTTGCGTGTTGTTGTTTGGACGAAACCCTTACCAGCGCAGTATTTATCTCTCGTCGGCCAATCAAGTGGCATCGGCTGTTTATGATTTGCAATCGGAAGTAACTTCATATTTTGGATTGAGAGAAGTAAACAGGAATTTGCAATTACGAAACGGGGAGTTGGAGATGGAGGTAATAAATCTGAAAGAACAGTTGAATCGTTATAGGTCTTCTGTGGGAAAAGATACGATTCCTTTCGATTCCGTACTTCATGATTATGATTTTGCAGTGGCTCGTGTCGTGAATAACAGTGTAGCGCAAATAAACAATTATATAACGATTGACAAAGGGCGAGCCGAAGGCATAGAGCCGGAGATGGGAGTGGTCGATCAGAACGGTGTCGTGGGTATTATCAATGTTGTGGGCGAACATCATTCCGTGGCCATATCGGTTCTTAACCCTAAGTTGCGTCTCAGTTGCAAGGTAAAAGGCAGCGACTATTTCGGGTCTTTGGTTTGGGATGCGGTGAGTCCTCGTTACGCCGTATTAGAGGAGATGCCTCGGCATGTGGAGTTCGCTCCGGGAGATACGATTGTCACGAGCGGCTATTCGTCTGTGTTTCCAGAAGGAATTATGGTGGGGATAATCAGCGATTATAAAAAGCAGCGTGACGATAATTTCTATACATTGCGTGTGGAGCTAAGTTCCGATTTTAGTGGCTTAGGGTATGTGCGCATTATATCGAACCGACAAAAAGAAGAACAGGATAAACTTGAAAAGGAGGCTCGATATGAATAGTTGGTTACGATATTTTTTCTTGTTTATTGTAGTCGTATTCTTGCAGGTTACGATAGGGAATAGTATACATTTATTGGGAGTTGCCATTCCTTTTCTTTATATTTATTTTATAATCAGGTTACCTCTATCGCTCTCGGTTAATTGGACTTTAACGCTTGCTTTTATTCTTGGGTTGGTAATCGACATATTCAGCAATACGCCGGGTATGAATGCTTTGGCTTGTACCGTCGTTGCCTTTTTGAGAAAACCGATATTGAATCTTTATACGCCGAGGGGTGAGGATTATAGCGAATCGGAGCCCTCTATACGCAATTTCGGAATGTCTTTGTTCGTGCGCTACGTGCTTACATTTTCACTTTGTTTCTGTACCCTCCTTTTCGTAATAGAGTCTTTTAGCTTTTTCGATATAGGAAGATTGGTTTTGCGTGTTTTAGCCAGTACTATATTGACATTTCTTGTGATATTGGGAATGGATAGTTTAACGAAATCGGGACGTGAGAAAAGACTATAAATTAGAGAGGCGTAAATATGTGATAGGCGGCATAGTGTTGGTGATTGCTTGCATATATGTCGTGCGATTGTTTTCTTTACAAGTGTTGAACGACGACTATAAGCAACACGCCGATGGAAACGCTTTTTTGAAAAAAACACAATATCCTTCTCGTGGCCTTATTTATGACCGCAATGGAAAGTTATTGGTTTTTAATCAACCGGCATACGATGTAATGATGATTGTACGAGAGGTTCGCCCTTTCGATACACTTGATTTTTGCCGGACTGTGGGGATTACGAAGGAACAATTCGATAAGCGCATGGCGGATATGAAAAATCGGAGGTTGAATCCCGGTTATTCGTCATATACGCCTCAGACATTTATGACCCAGTTGTCTGCGCAAGATTATGGGCGGTTACAAGAAAAACTATATCGTTTCCCCGGTTTTTTCATTCAAAACCGTATGCTCAGGGAGTATGCTTACCCTGTGGCTGCGAATGTATTGGGGAATATTCGGGAAGTTTCTCCCAGAGATATAGAGAAAGACAGTTATTATACTCGAGGTGATTACACCGGAGATTTGGGGATAGAGCGCTCTTACGAAAATATTTTACGTGGAGAAAAGGGGGTGGAGATTTTACTGCGCGATGCCCATGGCCGTGTTAAAGGAAGATACGAAGACGGGCGTTATGATGTAGCACCTGTTTCGGGGAAAAATCTGAATTTGTCGTTGGATATCGAGTTGCAGGCCTATGGTGAGAAATTAATGCAGAACAAGATTGGGGCTATCGTTGCTATCGAGCCATCTACGGGAGAGATATTGGCGATGGTTTCGAGTCCCACTTACGATCCCTCCATGCTGGTTGGCAGGGAGAGAGGTAGAAATTATTTGAAACTGAATAGAGACCGGTACAAGCCTTTGTTCGATAGAGCTTTGATGGCCGCATACCCGCCGGGATCGACATTTAAGCCTACACAGGGACTTATTTTCCTGAACGAAGGGATCATCACCGAGCATACACTTTATCCCTGTTATCATGGGTTTGTGTCGGGACGGTTGAAAGTCGGCTGTCATGGGCATGCATCACCCTTATCGTTGCTTCCGGCTTTGCAAACTTCGTGTAATGCGTTTTTCTGTTACGGATTGCGTTCGATGGTCGATAATCGGAAAAAATATCAATCGCCGGCGAAGGCGTTCAATATTTGGAAAGATTATTTGGTATCGATGGGGTATGGATATCGTTTAGGGGTGGATTTACCGGGTGAGAGTCGAGGCTTTATTCCCAACAGTAATTATTACAACAAGGTATATGGCGAGAATCGATGGAGCGCATTGACGATTATATCTGTCGCGATTGGACAAGGAGAGTTCTTGGCGACCCCGTTGCAGATAGCCAATTTGTCGGCAACGATTGCCAATAGGGGGTATTTTTACACTCCGCATTTGGTTCGGGAGATACAAGATACGGTTATCTCCCCGGAGTTTACCGTTCCTAAACATACTATGGTCGATTCTCACTATTACGATTATGTCGTAGAGGGTATGCGCATGGCTGTAACCGGTGGAACTTGCCGTATAGGTGCTATACCGGGTATAGAGGTGTGCGGAAAGACGGGAACGGCACAGAATCCTCATGGAAAAGACCACTCGGCTTTTATGGGATTTGCTCCGATGGACAACCCCAAAATAGCTATTGCCGTTTATGTGGAGAATGCAGGATTCGGAGCTACGTATGGTGTACCTATTGGAAGTCTGATGATGGAGATGTATCTGAACCGGAAGATTGCACCGGAGCGGAAATACTTGGAAGAACGTATGTTGCAATCTAACACAATCATATACAGTGGGGTCAAAAAGCATTAATATATGGCGGTCTATCGACTGGATGACGGTAATCCTTTATCTGATTCTCGTTCTTTGCGGTTGGATAAGCATTTATGCCGCCAGTTACGATTTCGATAATGCCAGTATATTCGACTTTGCCGAGCGGTCGGGAAAACAGTTGATATGGATAGGTTTGTCGCTCGTATTGGCTTTTATGATTTTAATGGTGGATTTCCGGGTTTATGAAACTTATGCTTATCTATTCTACGGGATTATCATACTTTTGCTTATCGCCACCATATTTTTAGCCCCCGATATAAAAGGGTCCCGTTCGTGGTTGGTGTTGGGGCCTGTCAGTTTACAACCGGCCGAGTTCGCTAAGTTTGCCACGGCTCTTGCTTTGGCTCGGTCTTTCGGGACGTATGGGTTTTCTTTGAAAAACAGACGGGATTTATTCCGTGCGGTTTTTATCATATTGTTGCCTATTGTTTTGATTATCGCTCAAAAGGAGACCGGTTCGGCGTTGGTTTTCGCATCGTTGATATTTGTTCTGTATCGGGAAGGATTATCGGGATTGTTCCTTTTCTATGGCCTTTGCGCCGTGGTCTATTTTGTGGTTGCCGTCAAATATTCGAGTGTATTATGGGGGGAGATTCCTGCCGGAGAAGTGTTGGTTTTCGTACTTATTCTTTTGGTGGTGGTCGGAATGTTGTTATTCTATCAGAGAAACAGTCGTGCGGCTCGTTATTTGATGCTTGGTTATTTGGCGGTAGGAGCGGTATGTGGCATTTTGATGTATTTCGATGTACCGGTTAATCTCTTGTATGTTTGTATGGGGACTACGGTTGCGGTCGTTGTTTATCTGGTGCTTCTTTACTTTTCGACTCGTTCGTTGAGGATTCTTACTATCTTGGCAACGGCCATCGTATCGGTCGTTTTCCTGTTTTCTGTGGATTATGCCTTTAATGAAGTGTTGGAGTCTCATCAGCAGAAACGGATTAAAGTGACACTGGGCATGGAGGAGGACTTGCGCGGTGCAGGATATAATGTGAACCAGTCGAAAATCGCCATCGGTTCGGGGGGCTTTTGGGGGAAAGGTTTTCTGAATGGGACTCAAACGAAGTTGAAATATGTGCCGGAGCAAGATACCGACTTTATCTTTTGTACCATTGGAGAGGAGGAGGGCTTTTGGGGAGCCGTGGGTGTGATTGTTCTTTTTGTCACGCTTATATTCAGACTTATAGCTATCGGAGAACGGCAGCATTCTGCTTTTGGAAGGGTATATGCTTATTGTGTGGTCTCGATATTGTTTTTTCATTTGGCGGTGAATATCGGTATGGTCATAGGATTGTGCCCTGTTATCGGTATACCTTTGCCTTTTTTCAGTTATGGGGGGTCGTCGCTGTGGGGATTTACCATTTTGTTGTTCGTTTTGTTGCGGATAGATGCTTCGCGAGCCGAAAGGCATTAAACCTGCTCCCTCTATATCGCAGTGTGATACCCCGCCATGCTACGGGACAGGTAGGGGAAGAGGGTGATACTTGATTTTGTTACTGTCACTGTCGATATTTTTTTTACCCCTCCGTCCTTCGGACACCTCCCCTATATTTTGCTGTGCAAAACACAGAGGAGGAGTTTTAGAATATCTTCGATAGTGAGAACAAAGATAACCCGCCATGCTACGGGGCATGGTAAGGGAGGAGTTTAAGAGTTGCTCTCTATTCATTGCAGATTTAATAATTTCATTCTACTGTTCCTCGTTTTGTTCTTGTGCCGTGCATTTGAATTTCTATATCGAATGAAAAGAACAGGCTGTTTTCCGCAACCTTACAGGTCAGATGATTGGATTACGAATGTATAGGACGCAAGTGACTATTTCACCGTTTCTTTTCTTTATCGTGTATTCTGTCTTGCCGTTGAGACCTAACCCTTTTCGTTGTTCTTCCCAAGTTATTTCTTTAACGGGCCGGTCGTTTATCGCTATAATTATGTCTCCGATTTCAATACCGGCCTGTTCTGCGATTCCACCTTTATAAAGTCCGTTGATAATCCAACCGTCGCAAATGTCCGTACGGTCGATAACGGCCATATGCGTGACGGAAGATCGGGAATAGGAGCCTTCATTATCGTTTCGTTTTACCCATACGGAGGAATGAACGGGATCCAAGATAATGTCGTAGAGCGACCAGATTTCATTGCCGATGATGCCCACATAGGGCCTGCCCGATGATAATGCTCCTTTCTTATTGAGAGAGCAGTCTATTACAAGATTTTCGAGCGTATCGACCATACAGAATTTTTCGGCTCTTAATTCAAATTCCTCAGAACCTCCTCCTATTCCCCCGGCCTGTGTCTCGAAGTAGGCTTTGCGTATGCCGGCAAGGTTTAACGCAGATGTCGTTTCATTTGAAAGAGTGATGGTGGAGCCACTCCCTAAATCCATTCTAAACCAGCCTTCTACCGTATTTGCGGAATCGATTTGCAGATTGGCTTTCACATCGATGCGGTTGTCTTTGAATCGGGCTTCGAGTTTATGGTAACGGTCAAGCGAGTCGGTCGGGAGCGGTTCTTTTAATTGCTTGATGTAGCTTTCACTGAAATTAATCTCCAAAGGCGTATTTAACAGGTGGGTATTGCCCAGCAAGCCATCGGTGTGCTTTCCAAGAATATCACGCAATTTAATGACCGGGGTTATCTTGTTTTGATAATTTAATTCTCCACAGTGTATTTTAATAGGTTCGATGAAGATGTCGACGGATTGGGGCTCGTTGTTACCTGCACCTCCCATTCTTGCTATTCCTTTTTTCCCGAAAGCATTTTGCAGATTATTCAGTTTCAAATAATCTTCATCGAGGTATAGAAAGTCGGCGCCCGTATCGTAGATAACAGTGACGGGAATGGTGTCGTTCAGCCTTACTTGAAGATATAAATGACTGTCAAAGATAAATGGTATGGTTCCGCCGGGAATACCGGCATGACTTTTCAAGGCGAATAGAGCCAGAAAAAGACCGATAAAGCAAAGTAATTTTTTCATAAGCGGAAAGGGGGGTATATTGTGCAAAAGTTATGTATGTATGGTTCGAGGGGAAAACTCGAACGAACGGGGTTTTCCCCTCGAACCGTATCGTATTTTCAGAGATAAATCTATTGTATCGGCATTCTCGTTATTTCAACTTAAAGACTACGGGCAGTGTGTATTTCACATTTACTTTTTGTCCGTCTTGTTCGCCCGGTTTCCAGTCGGGGAGTGCCGAGACGATGTCCAACGCAGCTTGGTCAAGTTCCGAGGTTACGCCTCTAATGACTTCGGGGCTCGATACTTTCCCGGTTTTATCGATAACGAATTGTACGATTACCCGCCCTTCGGTTTGTTCGTCGATAGCTTTTTGCGGGTATTTGAGATTTTCGGCGATAAAAGAGAGTAACGCTTTGGTTCCACCGGGAAATTCGGGCATGACTTCGGCTGCATCGTATGTTTTGCCAAGTGTGTCGGGGACTTCGATTGCGACCGGGGTTGCCGTTTCGTTTTCCGATGCAGATTGTTCCGGCAGACTCGCTTTGTCCGAGGTATTGGAGCTACAAGCTCCGAGCAAACCCATTAAGATGATAATCATCGAGGATAATAATGTCTTTTTCATGTGTCTAAATTTTTTAAGTGAATATATCAGGTTAATTTGAAAACGATGGGAAGGGTGAACCGTACACTTACGGGTTGTCCGTCTTGCTGTCCCGGTTTCCAACGGGGTAGTTTGTTAATAACATCTATGGCGGCTTGGTCGAGATTTTTGTTTATGCCTTTGAGAATTGTGGGATCGGATATTTCTCCATTGCTGTTTACGACAAATCGTATGATTACCCGTCCTTCGGTTTGTCCGTCGATAGCTTTTTGCGGGTATTCGAGATTGTCTTTGATAAAAGAGAGCAACGCTTCGGTTCCGCCGGGAAATTCGGGCATGATTTCCGCGACTTCGAGGGGAGTTTCCGATGTTTCGGAAGCGGTTGTCGAGCTATCTTTCGTTTGAACTTCCGAGGGTTTGGGGAATACTTTTTCAATTTCGGATTGAAGCGGTTGTTGGTCTGTACAGCATTGGTTGGCAGTTACGATAGCCAAGAAAAGGGGTAGTATCAGCAGATATTTGAATACAGATGTCGTTTGTGATCGCTTCCGGTTAATCATGCGAATGCGGGTTTTCAAAAAAGAGTAATTGAACGGTATTGCGGAAGGGAGTTCGTTATTCGATCGTGAAATGTCGAGTAACAGGTATTGGTATGTCTTTTTTTCTTGTTCGTCGGGAATCGCAGCCTTGTCGGCCATATATTCGAGATTCAGTCTGATTTCTTTCAGCAATAACCAGCTTAACGGATTTATCCAACATAATGCTGCCATACTTTCGCCTAATAGGACATCTATGGTATGTAATTGTCGTATGTGTGTATTTTCGTGTCGGAGTATTCTTGTGAGCGTGTTTTTATTTTGCAAAATGGAATGAGGAAGAAGTATCCATCGGAAGAAGGAACAGGGTTGTATGTTTTCGTCGCAGACGATTATATGGCTCTTCCCGATGATACGGAGCTTTCCATTTGCCCGCAGTTTTATTATCGAAGCTATTCTCAAAAACATGCGTAACAAGAATAGCGAGCATATTCCTCCGTATAGATAAGCTATCAACGGGTATATGTCAAAGGCTTTCTGAGGGACTGTTTCTCCCATGCTGTAAAGTACTTCGGGAAGTGTAATTTGCAGATGGGCCGGAATAATAGGGTCGATGTCGGGAATGTTGTACCACGGGTAGGTCGTGGAGAATAACACGATACTGATGAGTATGAGCCTTCTTAACCCGAAAAATGTATTTTGCGAGAATAGAACTTTATAGCATAAATATAATAGACTTAGTGCTATGTTTATTTGTAGTAGATATAGTAAGAAAGCCATGTTTTCAGTTTTTTATGGGTTAGCTTTTACCTCGTTCAATCATTTCGATGATTTGCCGCAAATCTTCTTCCGAGAGTTTTTGTTCGTGGGCGAAGAATGTGACCATCTCTTTATAGGAATTTGAAAAATAGCTTTTTACGATTCCCGATAAGAATTTTTTCTTATACTCGGTTTGGGTTATTCGTGGAATATATAAATAGGTATTGCCTATTTTCTCGCTTGACAGAAATCCTTTTTTCTCCAAATTTTTGACAATCGAAGCGACTGTCGTGTAAGGCGGTTGCGGTTCGGGCAGCTGTTCTAGGAAATCTTTGATAATGCCTCTTTTCTTTTTCCAGATGACGAGCATTATTTCTTCTTCTTGATGTGTCAGTTTTTCCATGCGTTATTACGATTGTTTCGCAAATCTACGAAGTTTTCGTAGATTTGAAATAGAGTGTGTCGAATATTTGAAAGTATGTTTTATTTTTTTAACTTATTAGGCTGGTGAGAGAGCCGATCGGATTTTATTGAAGGGGTTTATAAAACTTTTCTCTCCTATTTACATCGGATCGGTGGCGAAAGGTAGTTCCCATTGTTTTACTCATCGGAACGGATTGAGTGGGTTCACCCTCCACCCGTCGGATTTATTCCCGTCTGTTGCAATCGAAGGAGGATCGATGGAATCCGGGGGCAGGTTCGCCAATGGGATTACCGGCGGGAGCGCCGCACCAGATGCTCCCGGATAGGGGCGATAAGGGCTGCGGGGTGTGTGCCGGGATTCCGGACCCGGCTGTCGTGTAGTCTTCTTGCAGGTCCTTATCGGCTTCGTGAGCGGAGGCCGGTTGCACGGATTCTTTTTCTTCGGCCTCGTGCGTTTCGGTTTTCCTCCTGAGGGCTTCCCGACGGCAGGCTTCGAAACGTTCGCGCTCTTCCCGTTCCTCGTGTGTGTCGAAGATTTCTTCGTGGTCGACGAGGAACTGTGTGGACTCGACGTCGTATAGTCCGGCTTTTCGGAAGAGTTGGTTGCGTTTTTGATAGTGCCAAGCGAGAGTTCCTTCGGCCAGCATTTTCTTCTTGTCGTTTCGTGGCCGTTTTCGTTCTTGGGAATGTCTTTCGAGCTTGTCGATACAACGAATGACGGCGAGCATGGTCAGCCTGTCCCGGCGGGGGTCGAGTTCGAGGAGAATCTTGTAGTATTTGATGAGCGCCACTTGTCGGTAGTTCTCGATTTCACCTCTCAGGTCTATGGTTGTTTCGAATCTTGTATCTATCATCGCTCGTTTGATTTTTTTGCGAAGGTAGGATAGGGGGATAGTGGAATTATGGCATGATTATACTTTCTCGTTTATTCTTCTTAGCAGCGAGAGGAACGAACCGTTCGGTCTGCCGTTTTTTTATTAACCCCTCCGTCACTTCGTGCCACCTCCCCTATATTTTGCGTTGCAAAACGCAGGGGAGGAGGGTGAGAGTAACCTTCCGCTCATTGCGGTGCAATACTCCGCATACGGGGCACGGCAGGGGAGAGGGTGGGAGTAGCTTATTTTTCTTCTTTCTTGGATACTCGCGGAATGAGAATCGATGTATATAATTGTAGGACAGCAGCGACAGTAAGCAACATAATCCAATCGGGGTCTTCTTTGAACATGAAATATGAAGAGGCTACCAAAAAGAGAGAGGAGAATGTTTCGATGTGGTAGAGTCTTTTTAACCGGAAATTTTTCCCTTTGTAACGGAATGTGAGTCTGCAAACGGCCATACCTGCGGCTCCGAAAGCATAAATGTATGGAACCCACGGCATTTTGAGCATGAACAAGGGCATAGCCGCCCCTATAATGACGGCAATGGAGGATACCATGAATAGTATATTGCGTGTTTGCTGGTTCATATTTATTGTATGTGTTATAGAGTTATTTTTTATTTTCGATGAGATAGATGTCTTCGTTGGGTTTACTCATAAGATATTGTTCGCGCGCGACTTGTTCAATGATATTTTTGTCGGTTTTCAATTCTTCTATTCTACGGTTGTAGTATTCGGTCGTATCGTTTTGTGCCGCTATTTGTTTACGCAGGTCGTTGATTTCGGCATCGTATTTTATGCGTTGTATACAGCTGTTTTCATCGATGAAGATGATGAAAATAATGAATATGGCAAGAAATAATTTCCCGACGGAGATCCGGTTACGAATGAATGAGAATACTTTGTTTTTGTCCAGTTTCATCGGAACAAGATTGAAGTCACAGATTTTCGGG
>ULLB01026842.1_pt1 | contig 11237 bp, 5 predicted proteins | sample 1951311 | NCBI WGS metagenome assembly ULLB01 (sample SAMEA4835516, study PRJEB28245) | human gut metagenome | biome: gut microbiome; material: fecal sample | place: Denmark | collected 2008 | reverse complement strand
TTTTGTGTCTATATTATTATTAAGTTCTACAAATAAATTATCAGATGTCTTCAAATACAGAAAACAAAAGAGTAAATTTTGCTTCCATCAAGAATCCGATGAAGTATCCGGATTTCCTGGAAGTGCAATTGAAGTCATTCCAAGACTTTTTACAACTGGATACCCCACCCGAAAAACGAAAGAACGACGGGCTGTATAAAGTATTTGCTGAAAACTTCCCTATCGCTGATACACGTAACAACTTTGTCCTTGAGTTTTTGGACTACTACATTGATCCCCCTCACTATACAATAGATGATTGTCTAGAGCGTGGGCTCACTTATAGTGTACCTTTGAAAGCTAAATTGAAGCTTTATTGTACAGATCCCGATCATGAGGATTTTGATACTGTTATTCAAGATGTTTATTTGGGTCCTATTCCTTATATGACGCCGAAGGGAACCTTCGTGATTAACGGTGCTGAACGTGTTGTTGTTTCTCAGCTGCATCGTTCTCCGGGTGTATTCTTTGGACAGAGTGTACATGCTAACGGTACAAAACTATATTCCGCACGTATTATCCCATTCAAGGGCTCATGGATTGAATTCGCTACAGACATTAACAATGTGATGTATGCTTATATCGACCGTAAGAAAAAATTGCCTGTTACTACTCTGTTGAGAGCTGTCGGCTTTGAAAATGATAAAGATATTTTCGAAATATTTAATTTGGCTGAAGAAGTTAAAGTCAATAAGGCCAACTTAAAGAAGGTTGTAGGAAGAAAACTTGCTGCGCGTGTCTTAAAGACATGGACAGAGGATTTTGTAGATGAAGACACCGGTGAAGTTGTTTCTATTGAACGTAATGAGGTTATCATTGACCGTGAAACTGTGCTTGAAGCAGAGCATGTAGATGAAATTATCGACTCAGGCGTTCAGAATATCCTTGTTCATAAGGAAGAAGCTAATTCATCAGATTATTCTATTATATTTAATACGCTTCAGAAAGACCCGAGTAACTCAGAAAAAGAGGCTGTGCTTTATATCTATCGTCAGTTGCGTAATGCAGATCCTGCTGATGATGCCAGTGCTCGTGAGGTTATCAATAACCTGTTCTTCTCTGAAAAAAGATATGACCTTGGTGAAGTAGGCCGCTATAGAATCAACAAAAAGTTGGGTCTGACTACGGATATGGATGTGAAGGTATTGACAAAACAAGATATTATCGAGATCATCAAGTATCTGATTGAGCTGATTAACTCTAAGGCTGATGTTGATGATATTGACCACTTGAGTAATCGTCGTGTGCGTACAGTGGGAGAACAGTTGTCCAATCAGTTTGCTATCGGATTGGCTCGTATGTCTCGTACTATTCGTGAACGTATGAATGTACGTGACAATGAAGTATTTACTCCGATTGATTTGATTAATGCGAAGACTATTTCTTCTGTTATCAATTCATTCTTCGGTACAAATGCATTGTCACAATTCATGGACCAAACCAATCCGTTGGCTGAAATTACTCACAAACGTCGTTTGTCTGCGTTAGGTCCCGGTGGTTTGTCGCGTGAACGTGCCGGTTTCGAGGTGCGTGACGTACACTATACTCACTATGGTCGTTTGTGTCCGATTGAAACCCCTGAAGGTCCTAATATCGGTTTGATTTCTTCTTTGTGCGTTTATGCTAAAATTAATGAACTTGGTTTCATTTCTACTCCTTATCGTAAGGTAGCTGATAGTAAGGTGGATATTTCTGATGAAGGAATTGAATACTTGACTGCAGAAGAAGAAGAAGATAAGATTATTGCTCAGGGTAATGCACCTTTGGATGATGAAGGTAAGTTTGTTCGTGACAAGGTTAAGGCTCGTCGCGATGCCGATTATCCGGTTGTTACTCCTGATCAGGTAGAGTTGATGGATGTATCTCCTCAACAGATTGCTTCTATTGCGGCATCTTTGATTCCGTTCTTGGAACATGACGATGCTAACCGTGCATTGATGGGATCGAACATGATGCGCCAGGCAGTTCCTTTGTTGCGTACAGAGGCTCCTATTGTAGGTACAGGTATCGAAAAGCAATTGGTTGAAGATTCTCGTACTCAGATTGCTGCTGAAGGTGACGGTGTGATTGAATATGTAGATGCAACCACTATCCGGATTTTGTATGACAGAACGGAAGATGAGGAATTTGTCAGCTTCGAACCTGCTTTGAAAGAATATAGAATTCCTAAATTCCGTAAGACTAACCAAAGCATGACTATTGACCTTCGTCCTATTTGTGATAAGGGTCAGCGTGTAAAGAAAGGTGATATTCTGACGGAAGGTTATTCAACACAAGGTGGTGAATTGGCATTGGGTAAGAACCTGTTGGTTGCTTATATGCCTTGGAAAGGATATAACTATGAGGATGCTATTGTATTGAATGAACGCGTTGTACGTGAAGACTTATTGACTTCTGTACACGTGGATGAATATATATTGGAAGTGCGCGAAACGAAGCGCGGTATGGAAGAATTGACTTCTGATATTCCTAACGTGAGTGAAGAAGCAACTAAGGATTTGGATGAGAACGGTATTGTACGTGTCGGTGCTCGTATTGAACCGGGTGATATTTTGATTGGTAAGATTACTCCGAAAGGTGAATCAGATCCTTCTCCTGAAGAAAAATTGCTTCGCGCTATCTTTGGTGACAAAGCCGGTGATGTAAAGGATGCTTCATTGAAAGCTTCTCCTTCATTGCGTGGTGTCGTTATTGACAAGAAGTTGTTCTCTCGCGTTGTGAAAACCAGAAGTGAAAAGAATGCCGACAAAGCTATTTTGCCGAAACTGAATGATGAATTTGAAGAAAAGGCAGCTAAGCTGAAGGATATCTTAATTGATAAATTGTTGGTATTAACTAATGGTAAAGTCTCTCAGGGTGTAAAAGATTACTTGGGAACCGAAGTTATCGCTAAGGGCGCTAAGTTTACAAAACGCGATCTTGAGTCATTGGATTATACAGTGATTCAGTTGAGCAAGTGGACAGCGGATGCTCACAAGAACGATATGATTCGTGACTTGGTAATGAACTACCTGAAGAAGTATAAAGAACTGGACGCCGAACTGAAACGTAAGAAGTTTGCAATCACAATAGGTGATGAATTGCCTTCAGGTATTATTCAGATGGCTAAAGTTTATATTGCTAAGAAACGTAAGATTGGTGTGGGTGATAAGATGGCAGGTCGTCACGGTAATAAGGGTATTGTATCTCGTGTTGTCCGTCAGGAGGATATGCCGTTCTTGGCTGATGGTACTCCGGTAGATATCGTATTGAATCCGTTGGGTGTGCCCTCTCGTATGAACATCGGTCAGATTTTTGAAGCTGTATTAGGTCGTGCCGGAAAAGAATTGGGCGTGAAATTTGCTACTCCTATTTTCGATGGTGCATCTATGGATGACTTAAATGAATGGACGGATAAAGCCGGATTGCCTCGTTACTGTAAGACGTATCTTTGTGATGGTGGTACCGGTGAACGCTTTGACCAACCGGCAACGGTAGGTGTGACCTATATGTTGAAGTTAGGCCACATGGTTGAAGACAAGATGCACGCACGTTCTATCGGTCCGTACTCTCTTATTACTCAGCAACCGCTTGGTGGTAAGGCTCAGTTCGGTGGTCAGCGTTTCGGAGAAATGGAAGTTTGGGCGCTCGAAGCATTCGGCGCAGCGCATATCTTGCAGGAAATCCTGACTATTAAGTCTGATGACGTTGTTGGACGTTCTAAGGCTTACGAGGCTATTGTAAAAGGTGAACCGATGCCTACTCCGGGCATTCCTGAATCTCTGAATGTATTGTTACATGAATTGAGAGGATTGGGATTGAGTATCAACCTTGAATAATAAAAATATAACTCTTTACAATATAAACAAGAAAGTATGGCTTTTAGAAAAGAAACGAAGATAAAGAGTAATTTCTCGAAAATCTCAATTGGTTTGGCTTCACCTGAAGAAATCCTTGAGAATTCGAGTGGTGAGGTGTTGAAGCCCGAAACTATCAACTACCGTACCTACAAACCCGAACGTGACGGTTTGTTCTGCGAACGCATCTTCGGTCCGGTAAAAGACTATGAATGTCATTGCGGTAAGTACAAACGTATTCGTTATAAAGGAATCGTTTGTGACCGTTGCGGTGTTGAAGTGACAGAAAAGAAAGTTCGTCGTGAACGTATGGGGCATATCCAGCTGGTAGTGCCTGTGGCACACATTTGGTATTTCCGTTCATTGCCGAACAAAATCGGTTACTTGTTGGGATTGCCTACCAAGAAACTTGATTCTATTATTTACTATGAACGTTATGTCGTAATTCAGCCGGGTGCTGCCGCTGAAGAAGGCGTAAATGAATATGATTTGCTTTCGGAAGAGGAATATCTGGATTTGCTGGAAAAACTTCCGAGAGAAAATCAGTATCTGGAAGATACAGACCCTAACAAGTTTATTGCTAAGATGGGAGCTGAAGCCATCTATGATTTGTTGGCTAAACTTGACTTGGATGCACTTTCTTATGAATTGCGTCATAAGGCAAGCAACGACTCTTCACAACAGCGCAAGAATGAAGCATTGAAACGCTTGCAGGTCGTTGAATCGTTCCGTGCATCTCGCGGACGCAATAAACCTGAATGGATGATTGTACGTATTGTTCCGGTGATTCCGCCCGAACTTCGTCCGTTGGTTCCGTTGGATGGTGGTCGTTTTGCAACTTCAGATTTGAATGATTTGTATCGTCGTGTGATTATTCGTAACAACCGTCTGAAGAGACTGATTGAAATCAAGGCTCCTGAAGTAATCTTACGCAACGAAAAACGTATGTTGCAGGAAGCTGTCGATTCATTGTTCGATAACTCACGTAAGTCAAGTGCTGTAAAAACAGATGCAAACCGTCCGTTGAAATCTCTGTCTGATAGTTTGAAAGGTAAGCAAGGACGTTTCCGTCAGAACCTGTTGGGTAAGCGTGTTGACTACTCAGCCCGTTCGGTAATTGTCGTTGGTCCTGAATTGAAAATGGGAGAATGCGGTATTCCTAAATTGATGGCTGCCGAACTTTACAAGCCGTTTATTATCCGTAAATTGATAGAACGCGGTATCGTGAAGACTGTTAAGTCTGCCAAGAAGATAGTAGACCGCAAAGAACCTGTTATTTGGGATATCTTGGAGCATGTCATGAAAGGACATCCGGTATTACTCAACCGTGCGCCGACATTGCACCGTTTGGGTATTCAGGCATTCCAACCCCATATGATTGAAGGTAAGGCTATCCAATTACACCCATTGGCATGTACTGCGTTCAATGCCGACTTTGACGGTGACCAAATGGCTGTTCACTTGCCTTTGAGTAATGAGGCTATATTGGAAGCTCAGATGTTGATGCTTCAGGCACATAATATTTTGAATCCGGCTAACGGCGCACCTATTACTGTACCCGCACAGGATATGGTACTTGGTTTGTATTATATTACAAAACTGAGAAAAGGTGCGAAGGGTGAGGGACTGACATTCTATGGACCGGAAGAAGCTTTGATTGCTTATAATGAAGGAAAGGTAGATATTCATGCTATCATCAATGTTGTTGTAAAAGACCTGGATAAGGATGGCAACATTGTAGATGTGATGATGAAAGAAACTTCTGTAGGTCGTGTGATTGTAAATGAAATCGTTCCGGCTGAAGTAGGTTATCTGAATACCATTATTTCTAAAAAGTCTTTGCGCGACATCATTAGTGATGTTATTAAGGCTGTGGGTGTTGCTCGTGCTTGTGAATTCTTGGACGGTATTAAGAACTTAGGTTACCACATGGCGTTCAAGGGTGGTTTGTCATTCAACTTGGGTGATATTATTATTCCGAAGGAAAAAGAAGAACTGGTAAAACGCGGTAACGAAGAAGTTGAGCAAATCATGATGAACTATAATATGGGTTTCATCACTGATAATGAACGTTACAACCAGGTTATTGATACATGGACTCATGTCAACAGCGATTTGTCTGACATCCTTTATAAGACTATTAAAAATGATGACCAAGGTTTCAACTCAGTATTTATGATGCTTGATTCCGGTGCTCGTGGTTCTAAGGAACAGATTCGTCAGTTGTCAGGTATGCGTGGTTTGATGGCTAAGCCGCAAAAGGCCGGTGCTGAAGGTGCTCAGATTATTGAAAACCCGATTCTTTCAAACTTTAAGGAAGGTTTGTCGGTATTGGAGTACTTTATCTCTACCCACGGTGCTCGTAAAGGTTTGGCGGATACAGCTTTGAAGACTGCCGATGCCGGATACTTGACTCGTCGTCTTGTAGACGTATCGCATGATGTGATTATTAATGAAGAAGACTGTGGAACACTGCGCGGTTTGGTTTGTACTGCTTTGAAAAATAACGATGAAGTTATTGCCACTCTGTATGAACGTATCCTCGGACGTGTTTCAGTACATGATATTATTCATCCTACCACCGGTAAGTTGATTGTTGCCGGAGGTGAAGAAATTACTGAGGATATCGCACAGGAAATTGAAGATTCTCCGATTGAAAGTGTAGAAATCCGTTCTGTATTGACTTGCGAATCGAAGAAAGGCGTATGTGCCAAGTGTTACGGACGTAACCTTGCTTCCAGCCGTATGGTTCAAAAGGGAGAAGCTGTCGGTGTCATTGCTGCACAGTCTATCGGTGAGCCGGGTACTCAGTTGACGTTGCGTACTTTCCATGCCGGTGGTATTGCCGGTAACATGGCTGCCAATGCAAGTATTGTTGCCAAAAACAATGCTCGTCTGGAATTTGAGGAACTTCGTACTGTTGATACAGTAGATGAAACTACCGGTGAAGCTGTGAAAGTGGTAGTAGGTCGTTTGGCCGAGGTTCGCTTTATTGATGTAAATACCGGTATTATTTTATCAACTCATAATGTTCCTTACGGTTCTAAATTGTATGCTGCTGACGGTGATGTGGTTGAGAAGGGTAAACTGATTGCTAAATGGGACCCGTTCAACGCTGTTATTATTACTGAAGCAACCGGTAAGATTGAGTTCGAGAGTATGGTTGAGAACGTAACTTATAAGGTAGAATCGGATGAAGCTACCGGTTTGCGTGAAATCATCATTATCGAATCTAAGGATAAGACAAAAGTTCCTTCTGCTCATATTACGACAGAAGATGGTAACTTGATACGTACTTATAACTTCCCTGTGGGTGGACACGTTGTTATTGAAAACAATCAATCGGTAAAGGCCGGTGACATCCTTGTGAAGATTCCGCGCGCTGTTGGTAAAGCTGGTGATATCACCGGTGGTTTGCCTCGTGTTACAGAATTGTTTGAGGCACGTAACCCGTCCAACCCTGCTGTGGTTTCTGAAATCGATGGTGAAGTTACCATGGGTAAGATTAAACGTGGTAACCGTGAGATCATTGTAACATCTAAGACCGGTGAAGTGAAGAAGTACTTGGTTAATCTTTCTAAGCAGATTCTTGTTCAGGAGAACGACTATGTACGCGCCGGAACTCCGCTGTCTGATGGTGCGATTACTCCTGCCGACATCTTGGCCATTAAAGGTCCTACGGCTGTACAGGAATATATCGTAAACGAGGTACAGGATGTTTACCGTCTGCAAGGTGTGAAGATTAATGATAAGCACTTTGAGATTATCGTTCGTCAAATGATGCGTAAAGTTGAAATTGATGAACCGGGTGATACCCGCTTCTTGGAACAGCAAGTGGTAGATAAGCAAGACTTCATGGAAGAAAATGACCGTATTTGGGGTAAGAAGGTGGTTGTTGATGCCGGAGATTCTCAGAACTTGCAACCGGGTCAGATTGTAACAGCCCGTAAGTTGCGTGATGAGAACAGTATGTTGAAGCGTCGTGACTTGAAACCCGTTGAAGTGCGTGATGCTATTCCTGCAACATCTACTCAGATTCTGCAAGGTATTACTCGCGCTGCTTTGGGAACTTCAAGCTTCATGTCTGCTGCATCATTCCAGGAAACAACCAAGGTTCTGAATGAAGCTGCTATTAATGGTAAAGTAGATAGATTGGAAGGTATGAAGGAAAATGTGATTTGCGGTCACTTGATCCCTGCTGGTACCGGACAGCGTGAATTTGAAAAGATTGTTGTTGGTTCGAAAGAAGAATACGATCGCATCTTGGCAAATCGCAAAAATGTACTTGACTATAGTGAAGTAGAATAATACGATTCATTAAGACTTTAAATAGAAGGTCGGTTTTCCTAATGGGAGACCGACCTTTTTATTGTTCACCCGGCATGGGTATATCCTCCTGACTTCATCACTTTTTCCTACCATTACATAGCGGAAAAATGGAGTGACGCAAGTATGCTCTTGTCTCAATCAGGATGAAAGGAACCAGTATTCACACTCGCTACCTCGGTCAGCACATTGAGCCGGAAGCGGCAGCGGGAGGTGAGAAAAGCGGTTACTTCCTGTATCAGGGAGCATGGCGTCGTCTTCTTGACAGCATCTTTCGAGGATTCTGATTCTACTGTCTCTTCAATGTTTTTCGAAGATATCTTCCCGGCTTTCTTTCAATATGCTTCCGGGGAAGATTGTTTTGAGAGTGATGAATACATTCATGAGGCACTTTTTGAGATTGGGCGAATTACAAATATACAACATAAAAAAGCGTTTGTCTAGAAGAGGAGGCAAACAAATCAAATTCCGGTACAGGATATGACGGAATCTGACACAATGACATATATATGTGTAGGCTTATGCGTACGTCCGTGTAGCCCGATGCATATATACGTGTGGGTTTACACATATATAGGTACAGGCTTGTGCCACTGTATGTGTCAAAAAGACCTTGATGTCTTTTAAAAAGATCGGGAAGTTTCTTACAAACTTCACCACCTTTTAAAAAAAGCCCGGTATGTTTTTTATGTAAGGGCAGATGAGATTACCTTTCATCAAATTGGTCATTCCTTTTTTTCCGTTCATCCTTACATTTTAATCAAAACGTGCGGACAACCGCCGGCTAATAATGAAAGGGTATCCCTTCACTCCCATTTCAGTCACACTTCCCAAGCCGTTTTCAAATCTGCCTTCAGCATTTTTTTCACCGAAAGATGTTTTAAAATGAAAGGAGGCTGAAAATACAACACGGCATGTTCATTCACCACCGGAACTCCCATTAACAGGACGTTTTGGCAGTTAATGAAAGGAGGAAACATATTTCCGCTTGTGGATGAAAAATACAGTTAGTTTTGTGGATTTGTCATTGTATGACAAACCACGTATAGGAAAAGTCGAGTGCCGGCATTGCTCCGATACTAGCCACGGACTTTTGTAGCTGATTTCTTTTCCACATTTATATGTTTGCGTAATTTTCCTTAATGGTAAGTTAACACCAACAAGCCTTCTATGCGATAGTAGCAATAAGTCAACTGCACAAAGGAAGTCAAGCGAAATCATACGGCATTGGCAAGCCGGTCTTCACTAAATAGAAATGACATTCCGAATCATTCGTAAATCATATTTTGTGATAAAAAGATTTCAGCCATTTCTCAACAGGCTATCATTGTTTTTCTAAAAGTTTGATAATAATAGTCCCTTTTTCAGAATAATATATCTATATTTGTAGTCATTCAAAGCGACAAAGAGAGTTCGTGTTTGATATATTAATGTAAATAGAGCGTTTTTGATATTACTTTGTGTTAGAAAATCCCCAATTTTCGAAGCGGAACAAAGTGGATACAACAGAACGCTCACGTCGTGTGTTTATACTTCCTTCTAAAAGGAAATATGCATAACGGCGTGGGACTGTTGTTTTTATTTGTTCCGTGGGTATGGGGATACCTCTAACACAGATAAGACATTAAAACAGTTCCCACGCTTTTTTATATATTTATGCCATCCTCAGGGAGCAGGGAAGGGGTACATTGGGCTGCTATGAAAACAATAGAAGAATTGGAAGAACTCAACCATCAATTGCAAGTCGAGTTGAGGAAAGCTAGAGCCGCTCAGGCTCAAGCCGAAGCTGCTAATCAAAATAAATCAGTGTTTCTAGCCAATATGAGCCACGAGATACGAACGCCGCTTAATGTTATTATGGGGTTTTCGAATTTGATTGTTACTGCTGCTACCGAAGAAGAAAAGCGAATGTATGCAGAAGTTCTGGAAAATAATTGTTCTTTGCTGCTTCAGCTTATTAATGATATTTTAGATCTGTCAAAAATAGAGTCGGGAACATTGACTTTTGCAGAGGAAGAAATGGAGCTGAATATATTATTGGAAGAATTGGCAAGCGCAATGCGTACACGAATTGTTGCCGAGGAGGTTGTTTTGAATTGTGTAACACTTTCTGCTCCTTGTTTTGTCGTGGCGGAAAAAAAACGGCTTTCTCAAGTACTTATTAATCTATTGACAAATGCTATTAAGTTTACTACCAAAGGCAGTATTCGTTTAGGTTATGAAATTCATGGAAAAATGCTTTATTTTTATGTGGCTGATACCGGATGTGGTTTTCCTGAATCCCAAAAGCAGAAAGTGTTTGAACGATTTGTGAGACTTGATTCAGCTAAACCGGGAACAGGGCTGGGGCTTGCAATTTGTCGTACTATTGTGGAAAAAATGGGGGGATGTATCGGGGTAGAATCAGAAGAAGGAAAAGGATCTTGCTTTTGGTTTACCATTCCTTATATTCCTCTCTGTATAGAAAAAAATGATATTTAGTGCGTCTATTGTTGCTTGATTGGTTCCTTTTCCTTATTTTTGTTCGCCTGCTAATAATAAGCAGATAATATTTACCTTTAATTATAGAAGAAAATAATCATGGAAAACGAAAAAAACAACAATCAGCTTCAAATAGAGTTGAAAGAAGAAGTAGCACAAGGCACATATGCCAATCTTGCCATAATTACCCATTCTAGTTCAGAATTCATAGTAGATTTTGTACGTGTAATGCCTGGGTTGCCGAAAGCAGGAGTTCAATCTCGTATTGTATTGACTCCTGAACACGCTAAGCGTCTGATGTATGCTTTACAAGAAAATGTGGCAAAGTATGAGCGCAACTTTGGACCGATCCGTATGCCTGAAGAAATGAATGGTGCCAATGGCGGTCCTGATGGCAAGACTTTTATTCCTCCTATGAGTGGCTTTAAAGGAGAGGCATAAGTTATAGCTTTGTCGTGGAAATGGCATATTAGCCTGTTTTTCAAAAGATTTTTTTTGGAGACAGGCTATTTTTATTGCTTAAAAGTATTGTTTATTAAAATGTTATTCGTAACT
>ULLB01012056.1_pt1 | contig 11319 bp, 3 predicted proteins | sample 1951311 | NCBI WGS metagenome assembly ULLB01 (sample SAMEA4835516, study PRJEB28245) | human gut metagenome | biome: gut microbiome; material: fecal sample | place: Denmark | collected 2008 | reverse complement strand
GCTCTCCGGTCGCCACATAACGGTCGATCTCAGGTTCCGACAACGGCTTCATGGTAACTTCTGTTTTCTCGTAAAAGGTATGTGCGCCCGCTCGTCCGTTTTTATCCAGAAACACAAACGTAACGCCTGTATACACGGCATGTTTTCTTCCCGACAGAAGTGTGAGCATCCGCTTTGCATCGGCTTCATCTTTCGGCTTTCCAAGGATGGTATCATCACATGCAACGACGGTGTCTGCCCCGATCACTAAGATATCCTGCGGTGTCATCAGTTCCCCATGTCCGCTCTCATATGTTTTTACCATTGCTGCGACCTCTGTCGTTTTCTGCTCGGAAAGCTCCATCACAACCTCCTCCGGCGCGCTTTTCGAGATAACTTCCTCCCCTTTCGCCGGACAGATTTCAACTTCCAGTCCGATCTGTTCTAACAATTCTTTTCTTCTCGGCGATGCCGAGGCAAGTATGATCTGTCCCATAAATTTCCTCACTTAACCGTTTACTTTATCTTGACAAGACACCGTTTTTTGAAAAATGAAATGCCATAGCATAGAATCTGATCATAATCATCTTCATACTCCTTTGCATACAGACGTTCATCTATCTGTTGCAACGCAGTATTACATGTACTTTCCAGTTTTTCCTGATTTTTCGTGTATTTTGCTTCAAAAATCGCAACACGTCCATTAACCGGATCATATACGACCACATCACTACGCCCTTCGCCATGCTCCTTATTCGAATCCACCATATATCCGGCACCTGTAAAGATTCCTGCAAGAAACGCATGATAAAAATCCTCTTTATAATCGTGATAACTGATTGTGCGTCGTAAAAGAATATTCATTTCTTTTGTCAGATTCACACTGTCACCATTCCACACTGCATCAAACAATAAAGTCCGATTCCATTTTCTGGTACTGTCATCAAACCACTGTATAACCGTCGTTTCAAATATATCCCTGATTTCTTCATTCGGTATCATAAGTGCAATCGCACCGTCAGGCAGCACCTCATCCGTTTGTTCATTCCGCGCTTTTGTGAGGTATCCTGTCAGATACAGCATACTCCACAGGTTATCCTCCGAAGAATGTAAATAATCGTAAGTCAGATTTTCATCCACACGCTGAACAATTGTTTCTCCAGCCATTAAATTTTCCAGCTTCTTCGTGATGCTGCTTCCTGAATGATCGATAAAAGAACGGATAATCGCATTATCGCTGGTATTTTTCCAATAACTGACCGGCTTAGCCTGTGGATTGTGCTGCAGCTCCAGCAGATAATTCATCACATCCCACGGACAATAAACATCAAAGTCACCAAAGTGATATCCGTCATACCATTTTCGGATATTTTCCGCCTGATCTTCTGTCTCTGCATCTGCTAAAATCTGATCCACCTCGCTCTGGACAAAGCCAAAGTATTCATTCAGGCGTGAATCTGTGATAGTGTCAGACACAAAATTATTGGTTCCTGTAAAAATACTTTCTTTAGCAATTTTCAGACATCCTGTGACAACCGCAAAACAAAGTGCCTGATTATCTTTCAAAGCCTGCAATAGTCCTTTCATGACATCTAACATCTCGTTGTAGTAACCATGCGCATTTGCCTTTGCAACCGGAACATCATACTCATCTATCAAAAGTACTACTGCCTTACCATAATGCTGCTGCATCATAGTCGTCAAAAGAACAAGACTGCTTTTCACTTCTTTTTCCGAACCACATCCATGCGCAATATTTGTAAACGTTTTCTTTTGAAACTCCGTTACATGACTGTCTTCAAGCAGATAAAGATGTTTGTTATACAGATCGGCAAACACCATTGTCAGCATATCATATGCACTTGTAAAGTTCAGACCATCCACCTGCCGGAATGATACGGAAACCGTCGGATATTGATTCATCCACTTGCTGCATAATTCACTCTGGCGTGCAATCTCAAGACCTTCAAATAGTTTCCGACTGTTTTTTCGAATATCAAAAAAGCTTTCTAGCATACTCATTCCGAGTGTTTTTCCAAATCGACGTGGTCGGGTGATCAACGTCACTTCTGCTTCTGTTTTCAGAAGTTCCTCGATCAGACCAGTTTTATCAACATAATAAAATCCATTATTGCGGATTTTTTCAAAATTAGAAATACCAACCGGGATGTTTAAGGCTTTCATTTTTGCGACTCCTTCCTCCGTTCTCATGATTTCTATGATACCATGAATCACTTATGCACACAAGAAAATATCGTCTGATTGCTCTATACGATCGCTCTATACGAAAATCACCGGAATCATTAAGACTCCAGTGATCTTCGTGCATACATTTATTCAATTGAAATCAGCTTTTCTAACCGGAACGAGTAGATCAGAATCTCCTTCACCTTCAGTTTCCGGGTGGCAAAAACCCGCTCCAACGCATCCGCATAAAGCTTTAACTGTGTCGCATAACGGTCAATCAGCTCCTGCACAGTATCCACACGATCTGTCTTATAATCCAGGACTGTGATTCCGTCATCCTCAATCCAGAAAACATCAATGATTCCCTGAATTAAAGTTAAATCTTCCTCATGCATATGATTTTCCTGCGACACATTTTCTGACATGATTTCCTGCTGTGCATTTTCAGTCTGCGCTTCATTTTCTATCATCTGCGCACCTGCCCCAAAGCCATATCTTTCCATTTCCTCTTCCGTAAATCCCATGACAAATGGTTTCTCACGGTAAAGTGCTCCCCCGCACTGTGCGAGAGCCATCCGCCTTCCTGTTTCCGAGGAAACAAAATCTGCCACAATCTGCTCTTTCACGAGTGCACGCATATCCGCAGTGATCTTCTCCTCTTTTTCCATAGCGTCCATCTGTTCCTGTACGCTTTTTTCTGAAGTAAAATCGTAGCACTCCATGACACGGTGTACTGCGGTTCCTCTGAGTGCGCCACGGTTTGCTGTATTTGATTCTATTTTCTGTTCTGCTTTACTTTCTGCTTCCTGCCCTGCATCCTGTGCCTTATTTTGTGCCTCCTGTTCCACACTTCCCTGTCTCTGGATAAAAAGAGGGATCGTTGGTGTCACAGGTTCTTCCAAAAATGCCGGGACCGTCTCCTCCTGTTCTGCCTCAAACCGTTCACGCATCGCACGGTGCTTTAATTCGGATACGGAATATTTGTTTTTCCGCAAAATGTCTGTCTGATATGGATAACGCTGCGAAAACCGCTGTTTCAACTGCCCGACTAGCTGTGTGTCCGCCGCTTCGATTTCCCCGATCCGCTCTGTCAGGTTTTCATTTTTCTCTAACTGGTTTTCCACTTCGTCTAAGACAAGCTCTGCCGCTTCCACGATCCGGACCGGGTATTTGTCCCCATAGGAAAGCACTGCCGGAAGTATCCAGTCGAGATACCCTGCGGCACTTTCCCTTGTCAGATACGGAATCGCTGTGGTGTCGCTGGAATGTGCATACAATGCTGCCTGCTGCCTGAAAAATTCTAGTTTTTCCGGGGCATCCTTTAATGTCCCGGTGAGAATGAGCTTTTCTTTTGCACGGGTTAAGGCAACGTAAAGTACACGAAGTTCCTCGCCGAGATTTTCCAGCTCGATCTGCTTTGCAATCGCCTTCTTTGCGATAGTCGGTGATTTGATACGCTTTTTTCCGTCCATGTAGTCAAGACCGATGCCGAGTTCCGGGTGAAGTACCATTTTGCTCCGTGTGTCCTGTTTATTGAAATTTTTGCCCATACCGCTCACGATCACAATTGGGAACTCAAGACCTTTGCTCTTATGGATACTCATAATTCGGACAACGTCCTCGTTTTCCCCGACCATGTCTGCCTCACCGAAATCCACATCATATTTCTGCAGTTCATCAATGTAACGCACAAAATGAAACAGTCCTTTGTAACTCGTCTTTTCGTAGGCTGCGGCTTTTTCCAAAAGCATGTTTAAATTCGCTGTTCTTCTGCTTCCTGCCGGCATTGCCGCCACATAATGACCGTATCCGGTCTCGCGCAGGATGATCTCGATCAGCTCATGGATCGGAGTGTCCGGGACGAGCTGCCGTAATTGCCTGTATTTTTTGTAAAATTTGAGCAATTTCCGGTGAGCGGTTGTCTCTATATCATCTTCTTTTTTCCCGTCCGCGTTTCTTCCCTGCTTCTGATCTTCCTCTGAATTTGAAATTTCTTTTTGCCCGTCCTCTTCATAAAGTCCTTCTGCCAGTTCGAGCACCGCTTCATGAAAAGGCACACTGCCATCTTCAAGCCTTAACACCGCAAGCTCCTCATCAGTAAGCCCAGCCATCGGAGAGCGGAGCACTGCCGCCATCGGAATATCCTGCCTTGGGTTATCCAAAAGCCTCAGCATGGACAGCACCGTCTGTACTTCCACCGTGGAAAAATATCCGGTCGAAGAAACCGTGTGCGCCGGGATTCCATTCTCGTTCAACACTTCCACAAGGGAATCCGCCCAGCCGGACAGACTGCGGAGCAAAATTACAATATCGGAGTAACGTGCCGCCCGAAGTGTTCCGGCTGCCTTGTCCGTGACCGGCTGCGTTTTCATCAGATGCTTGATTTCTTCTGCCACAATTTTCGCTTCCAGTGTCTTTTTATCCGTAAGTTCGGTGTCCTCCAATAATTCGTCGTTGCTGTCTGCAAGCAGGATCTCCGGGATGAAGTCCGCGCTGACAGGATAGCTTGCCCCCGGATACAGTGCAGCCTCCGCGTCATACTCCACATTTCCAAGACTCCGCGCCATAATTTTATAAAAAATATCGTTTGTGCAGGTCAAGACTTCCTCTCTGCTTCGGAAGTTTTTATGCAGGTCGATACGCTGCGTGGTGCTCTCTTCCAGCGAATAGGAATCGTATTTTTTCATGAAAAGTTCCGGTCTTGCGAGACGGAACCGGTAAATACTCTGCTTTACATCCCCGACCATGAAAATATTATTTTCCCTACGCTCCTCTCTGGAAATGGAGCGAAGCAGTGTCTCCTGCACTTCATTGCTGTCCTGATACTCGTCGATCATGATCTCCTCAAAGGTATCCCGGAACTCTTCCGCAGTCTTTTTCGCCTTCTCCGTCTCCTCATCCACAAGAATCTGCAATGCAAAATGTTCCACATCATGAAAATCCACCAGATTTTTCCGGCGTTTTGCGGCTGCAAACTCATCTGCAAACTGCTTTGTGAGACGGACAACCTCCTCTAACATCGGCTCCGTGCGCTCTAACTGCTCTATCATCATCTCCGGCGAACAGAAAAAATATTGTTTACACAACTTCTTTACTACATCCTTTGCCTGCTCCCTGAGACTTTTCACCAGCTCTAATTTATCAGGATCTCCCTCAAAACCTCTGCTGCTCGCAAGTCTGTCGTATTTGATATCCGAAAGTGCCTCGGACAGTTCACAGAAAGAGGTTAGTTTTGACAAACTTTCGTATTTTTCCAGATCGCTGCGCACCGCTTTCTCGTACATATCCGGTCCGTCATCCTGCTGTGTAATTGCAAGCGCCTGCTTTAAGAGCTGTTCACAGTCTTTTAAGACAAAACAGATATTTTCCGTGAGCGGAGCAAGCCATTCTGCGCGGTCTAACTCCTCCCTGTTTTCGATGCGGTAGATTCCCACAAAGGAATCCAGCCATTTTTCCGGCCACGGATAACTTCTGGAAAACTCATATAACTGAAGGATCATCTCATTTAATGCAGCATCGGTTCTTCCCGAAGCATAGCCCTCCACAAAATCGGAAAATGCTTCCGAAGGCTCCTCATAATTTTGTTCCAAAACTCTGCCAAGAACATCCTCGCGCAGTAATTTTAACTCACCCTCATCCCCGATACGGAAATTCGGTTCCAGATCGATCTCATGAAAATGATTGCGCACCACATACAGACAGAAGCTGTCGATGGTCGTGATCTGTGCATTGTGAATCAAGGTCAACTGCCTTAACAGATGCTCATTCCCCGGCTGTTCGTCTAACGCTTTCTCAATCGCATTTCCGATTCGCTCCCGCATCTCTGCCGCTGCCGCATTGGTAAACGTCACGATCAGCAGATGGTCAATGTCGACCGGATGATTTTTGTCTGTTATGATTTTCACGATCCGCTCTACTAAAACAGCGGTCTTTCCAGAACCTGCTGCCGCAGATACCAATATATTTCGATTTCTTAAGTCAATGACCTGCTGCTGCTCTGTGGTCCATGAAACTCCCATATTTCTCACTCCTGTTATTTACTGTTCCTGCTTTTCGTTTTCCATACGCTTTAATATCTCGTCCGCACTGTCAAATTTTTCCAGTTTATGATAGGAATAACCCGGCATCCGGGTGTCAAAACCGCAGACGGTATGGTATGGACAGTAATCACAGCCACTTTTTCCGTCCAGCGAGTATGGATGAATCGAAATATCTCCGGCAAAGATTTTTTTCCCGGTCTCTTTGATTTTCTCCTGTACATAATCAGACATCACAGAAAAATCGTAAGTACTGGCAACCTTGGAAGATGCTTTTAAGCTTCCGTCCGTTTTTTTTCCGATTGGGATGACCGAAGAATTTCCGGCAAAATCTGAATCCATCGCCTCATAGATTTCCGGATCATCGTTCACCAGACCATTTAATTTTAACTGCTCCAAAACGCTGTTTCGTATTTCTGCCTCTGTCTCATTTCCAAGTCCGTCTACTATCGGATTTTGAATGTGATAGTAGAAAATACCCGCCGGTTCCGCTTTTTTGCCCGGATGGCGTTTTTCCTCTAATTCCAATGCCGCATTCATATAGACCACAAGCTGTAATTGCAGTCCGTGATACAGATTGACGAGTGAAAAACTCGTGTTTCCCGATTTATAATCAATAATCTTCACATAAACTTTATCCGACGTCTCGTAAGTGTCCACACGGTCAATCCTGCCGAGCAGGTTCATTTTTTCCTCATCACTCAGCTGAAAACGGATGGCGTCCAATTTATCTGCCCGCGAAAAGGACACCTCAAAATCACTCGGCACAAATTTTCCCTTCTGGATCTGGGTGGTAAGTGCCCACACCGTGCGCTTGATGGTCTGGCGCATCCGACCGGTCAGGTAACGGTTTCTCACGTTCTCAAACGCTCCGGCATTTTTGCACCCGGCAATCGCGTCATTCATGCTCTCCTCTATAAATGTCTCCTGCACATCCTCCGGGATGTTAAACCAGGTGTACTCTGATTTTTCCACACGTCTGGAAAAATGTTCAAGCGCATCATGGTAAATATTTCCCATGTCCACGCTTGCAAACTCTAAAAGCTGACGCTCCTTTAGGCGTAAACCGTAATTCAGATAATGCGCGTAGGCACACGCCGCAAAACGCTCCAGTCTTGTGACGCTGTTCTCCAACACGGTTCCATAAAGTGCCTGCGTCACTGCGTGGCTGATTGGCTCATCGCTGTGCACTTCGTAGGCAGTTTTTAAAAGTTTTTTCGTTTCCGGCTTCCACTCGGAATCTGTGAGGTAGAATTTTGAGAGAGCATTCCATAATTTTCTTTTTTCTACCTGAGAAAAATCAGATGCCCTGTCATTATCCTGCAGTCCCTCCAGGAAAAACGCCATGCTGCTCTTCGGCGTCATGATGCAGTCCGCAGAAGTTGTCTCCTCGATTTCCTCCACCGTTTTCTCCGGGAACATTTTCAAGAGCGTTCCAACAAAATACGACCTTCTAAGTGCTTTTCCGTCCGCATTCACTTTTGAAAAAGTCACATATAAAAAATCAGATGGCTTCGTCACATTCAGATATAGATAAAAGCGCTGGATGAACACTTTTTCACGCGCACCCGGTGCAAGTTCCAGATGACATGCCACCATTTTCTCACGTTCAAACTGCGAGATGATACCTCCGGCATTGCCCGCTTTCGGCACAACACCGTCATTGACACCGATGAAAAATAAGATTTTGATATGGTTCAATCTGGTTCGCTCGATGTCACCGATCGTCACTTTATCATTTCCCGGCGGGATCACGCCGACTCTTGCAGCCTCAAATCCGGCGTCTAAAATATCCGCATACTCTTTGACCGGAAGCACTTCGTCTCCCAGGAAGTCCACAACCTTATCAAACAGATCCATGACAATTTTGTAAATCTGGGCGTACTCTTTCGCCTTGACCTGATTGCCCTGCCGTTCAAATTCCAGTTCTTTTTGTTTTAATTTTTGTTCTATTTCTAATTTTTCAATTAATTCATACAACACAGTGGTCTCGTCACGCACAGTCTTTCCCTGTGTGAACGCTTCCGATAACGGTGCAAAGAAGCCATAAATCTTTTCCCGCACCTCATTCATTTCTGTGAGGTTCTCTTTTTCGGTATCATCGAACACAAACGTCCACTGTTTTTCCCATTTTTTTCTGCCGCGTATCCCTTTGGCAAGCACATAGTTTTCCAGCAGATCGATCTGCTGCTCTGTGATATCGGTCAGACCGCAGCGCAGAAAGCGGAACACGCTCTCATAAGAGAAATCAAGTTCCACCACCTCAAGCACCGCACGGATAAACTCGATAAAAGGATGAAACAGAATGGTTCTCGTCTGGTCGAGAAAGTACGGAATATCATACGCTGCAAAAATCTCATCCACATAGTTGTCGTAAAGACTGACGTCCCCGGTCACCACTGCGATATCCTTATAACAGTACTGTTTCTCACGCACAAATTTCGTGATCTCACGCGCCACAAAGTGAAGCTCTTCCCTCGGATTTTTAAGGCTCACGATCCGCAGTTCATCCTCCTTCTGACGCCATTTATGATAATACGGTCGAAACAGATTCTGCTCCATGAAGTACAGGGATGGAGCATTTTTATATCTGTGATTTTTTCCATCGGATAACACAACAGGCTCCTCCACCGTGACATGAAGTTCCTCTGCCATTTTCATCAGAACCGAAACCGTCTTTTTACTCATGGAAAAAAGTTCCTGCTCGCCCCTGCAATGGTAAAAATCCTCGCCTGCATCCATCGTCACGGAGACAATGATACGCTCTGATAACACTAAAAGTTTTCTAAGAAGCTGATTCTGTATCGGTGTAAAACCGGTAAATTCGTCAAACACAATCACGCTGTCTTTTATAATATTCGAATCCTCTGCGGCATCGCACAATAGCGATAACACTTCCTCAGAGGTGATATACTGCCCTTGCAGATATTCAGAAAAACTGTGATACATGACCGAGATATCCTGCATTTTCAGGCGCAATGTCTCCCCGACATCCTCCGTCTCCAAAAATGTATCCAATTTTTCTGGTGACACGTTATACTGCGTCAGCTCGGAAATGAGGGATTTCACCTCACTGATGTACCCCATCCGGTTTAAGTTACCGCCCAGCACACTTAAGTTTTTCTTCTGCTCCCCTGCAAGCTTGCGGAGCACCAGATTCTTTCCGGTCTCCTCCAACACGCGCAGGTTCTGTTTCCCAAGCTCGTCAAACACACGGTATGCAAGGCGCGCAAAACTTAACACATCCACGTTCATGATAGCATGTGACTTTTCAAGCCGCACAAGCTCGCGCTGTGTCTGCATGGTGAACTGCTCCGGCACAAGCACCAGATAATTTTTCTCCGGATGCTCTGCCGCCTCTTTTAGTATGTTCCTATATAAATAGGATGATTTTCCACTTCCTGAATTTCCGAAAATAAATTGCAGCGACATGTTTTTCCCTAACTTTTTTCAAATTCTAATTTTCGTTTTCTGTTCCTTTTCATAGTACATCATTCTATCTTTTTTGACTAGAATAAAGTTCCCGGCTTATGATGTTTTCCATCAGAAAATTTCTCCAAAAGAATGGAACAAAAAAGCTGCCATACAATCCGGGAATTTCTCCTTTCAGTACGACAGCCGTAATCACAGATCTCTATTTCTGTGCTTTTGTCTTTTTCTTCCGGTAACCATTGATGTCATATTTTCTTTCATACTCATCAAAGTATGCCATGTAAGTGTCATTCTTTAACTCGCGGACACTCTTTAAATACTCATGGGTATCAAAATCTGCCGCCTCAAGCTCGATCATGGCAACTGCGATGTTCGAGCAGTGTGCTGCGATTCGCTCCAGGTTCGTCAGCAGATCATTAAACGCAAATCCCTGCTTCATCTCACATTTTCCGGTGCGGAGTCTTGCGATATGACGCAGTTTCAGTTCATCACAGAGGATACCGATCAGTTCGCGGAGTGGTTCTACTTTTGCCGCCATCTCAAGGTCGTCCGCACAGAATGCATCCACCGCAAGACTGACACACTCTTTTACTGCATTCTCCAGCACATCCAGCTCATACTGTGCCTCATCCGAAAATGCAATTTTCTTCTCGTTCAGCTCCGCCGCAACCTCTGAGATATTCACCGCATGGTCGCCCAGACGTTCGAAATCACTCACTGTATGCAAAAACTTGGATACCTGCTTCGCCTGGCTTCCATTCATCTCATGCGTGGACATCTGCATCAGATAGGTTCCCAGCTTATCCTCATATTTATCGATCAGCGTTTCCTTTTCCTGTACCTTATTAAACTTTTCTGTCGAATACACAAGGAACAGGCTTAACGCGCGTAAAATATTCTTTCTTGCCTTCTTTGCCATGCCGTTCATCGCAAGATGGCTCTGTGTGATCGCAAGATCCGGGTAAGCAAGGAAACGCTCCTCGAGCAGATCGAAGTCTGCCTGATCCTCCTCGTCCTCCGGCGAATCTTTTACAACAAGATAAACAATTTTTTCAATCCATTTGATAAATGGAAGAAGTACTAAAATCGTTGCCGCACGGAAAACCGTGTTTAACAGTGCGATCAGTACCGGGCTCATGGTGGCATTCATAAATGGAAAATGCACCACTGCATTGACAGAATAGAATACAATTGACCAGAACAGCATGCCGAACAGATCGTTAAACAGATAGATCAGGGCTGTTCTCTTACCATTTTTGTTCGTTCCGATCGAGGAGAGCAGAACCGGACAGGCTGCGCCGACACCGATACCCATGGTGATAGGAAGTGCCGCTGCAAAAGTGATCGTTCCACTCATGGACAACGCCTGAAGGATACCGACTGAGGCGGATGCACTCTGCAATACCGCCGTAAATAAAATACCTGCCAGTATACCTGCCGCCGGATTTTTAAACATTGTCAATACATTCACAAAATGCTCATTATCTTTTAATGGTGCAACTGCCCCACTCATGGTCTGCATCCCCACCATCAGGATGGAGAACCCAAGCATAATGTCACCGACATTTTTAAAGCCGGATTTTTTTACAAACATTTTAAAGATAATACCAATGATCGCCACGATCGCTGAGATAGTCGCCGTGGACAGCAGCTGTGCAATCCCGTTCGAACCGTCAATGTACGA
>ULLB01027047.1_pt1 | contig 11438 bp, 10 predicted proteins | sample 1951311 | NCBI WGS metagenome assembly ULLB01 (sample SAMEA4835516, study PRJEB28245) | human gut metagenome | biome: gut microbiome; material: fecal sample | place: Denmark | collected 2008 | reverse complement strand
CCGGACAACATTCATAAACTTTTCTGCGTTCACTATAAATTGCACTCACTATGGATTAACAGAACGCCTAAAAATAATCCATGTACTTATGAAGTAACAAATCAATAAAATTGCCAAAATTCCCACGGTTGCCACAATCTGTAACATCAATGCAGTGAATCCAATATATGCTGAAATTTCTGCTGATATGGTTTGGATAAAGTAAGCTATTACAACAGCAGCTACAATGATTGCTGTGATAATTGGAAGCCCAAACCAAACACTTAATTGTTGCAAGATAAGTTTTCCGATATGCTTTTCTTCCACCCCCAATTTTCGGAGTACAGAGAAACGATACTTATATTGTCCTGCGTCTAAGAGTTGTTGCAAAGAAAGTACGGTAAGACATATAACCATCAGTACGACAGCACCATAAATCATTGCAGTCTGTAAAATAAAGTTATTTGCTATGGAACTATTGATTTGCAGTGTGCTAAAACGCACGCCATAAATAGCCCCGGTTTCTGCCTGCTCGGGATATTTCTCTGTAAAAAGTTTTTCCAGTTTCCTTGCATTTTCATAGGAGATATTTTCCGTTGTTGTAATATATCGGTTTTTTATTACTGGCAACAGCTTTTCACAAATATTGTCTGGAAGTACATACAATACATTTGTATAGGAATTGTACGCTGTTTCTCCAATCGGATCCTCATAATAGGACTGCCCGGAAAGAGTCAATTCTCCCGCGTCTGTCATAATGCTGGTGTGTTCTTTCAAAAAGCTATCCCGTTCTTCCTCGGTGGCGATTGCTTTCCATTGTGTTGTAAATTCATCTTTCTCCAGAGAAATCTGTTCGTAACCCAGCATTTCCCGTATAGTGTTATAATCACTCAAAGAAATTGCCACAATCGGAAAATCATATTTCTGTCTGTTGTGAAAATCATCTTTCTCTGGCAGATATAGATTGAACGTGCAATCATAAACTGTATCTATTTTGTGTTCTGTCAGAAACTCAGTAATAATTTCATAACTGTCTTGCGGCAGATTTTCTTCTTCATATACGTCATTATATCTTGAATATACCTGCACATCATACATAGAGCGCATATCCAAATAACCTGAAGCCCAGCCCGTCAAAATAGGGGCGGCAATAAACATGAAGATTGCAAGGACAAGGGTTATACAAATCAGCGTCATTGTTTTGCTGGTTGTATTTAGTTTTGATATAATTTGCCCGAAAAAGAATAGGTTTTCTCCCTTGTATCTATGTTCCGGCGATTTTACTTTCCATGCTACAATCAAACCACTGGTAAGATAAATGAAGGCACAAATGAAGAAAAGTAAGTCAATCACAACAAAAAGCAGATATTGATTGAGCGTTCCATCACCTAAAGACAGATAATATTTATTTGTTAATGCTGCAACGCTGGCTGCTGTAAAAGCATTCAATACAGAACATATCAGTAAACCAGCAATGAAACATTCTCTTTTTTTCTTTCTAATTATGCAAAATATCGACCACAGCAAAGTAAGCAGCGGAAAAAGAATATTTCCCCAAAACATAAGCTGCACCGGAAACGCAAAGCGGGTGTCATAATAAAACCAGACCTTTTGTATTCCTGTAATCAATCCCCATACGGTAAATACTTCAAAGAGGACTACTACAACAGAAATGAAGCGGCTCTTTTTTAGCTCTGGTTCGTTCTCTTTCTCTGCGGAAAGCATATCAATAATTTTTGTTTTCTGAATGGTACGGGTATTGAAAATTCCTACCACAAAAAAACTTGCCACAAAAAATACCACTGTCAGCAAAACGGTGTCCGGGAACAATGTCCATGAGATTTCATAAGGCTTTCCATAAGCAGTAAGGAGCATTGCGGTAATGAATTGAGAGCAAAATACACCGCAAAAAATACCAATCAAAATGGAAAATATACCCATAATCAGTGTTTCTGCAAAGAAAATCCTGCCAATGGTTTTTTGTTCCATTCCCATAATGGACTGGACAGCAAACTCTTTTTGCTTCCGTCTTAGCATATAATGATTGACGAACCGTATCAAAAATAACAACAGCAATGTTATCATACAGATTGCAATTTTCATTCCGTCACTTAACAGAGTAAAATCATACTCGTTGCCTATATCCGGGCTATAATAACTACTGGAAATAGACAAGAACGCATAAAACAAGGTAACACAGATTGTCATTGTGACAATGTAGACCAGATAGTCTTTTACAGACCGTTTTGCATTTCTGAAAACAAGTTTAGCATACATGGCTCTGTCCCCCTCCGATCATGGTAAGGACATTCAGAATTTTATCAAAAAAATCACTTCTGCTGTCGTTGCCCTTGCGCAGTTCCATAAAGATTTCTCCGTCTTTCAAAAAAAGAATACGGCTGGCATAGCTGGCGGTAAAAGCGTCATGGGTTACCATAAGAATTGTCGCCCTAAGCTGTTCATTGATACTTTGAATGGTAGACAGCAGCATTTGTGAGGAATGGCTGTCTAATGCTCCTGTTGGCTCATCTGCCAATAAGAGTTTCGGATTGTTGATAATTGCTCTTGCACAGGCACAACGCTGTTTTTGACCGCCCGATACCTGATAAGGATATTTGTTTAGAATATCGCTGATATTCAGCTTTCCGGCTATATCCAAAATGCGGGGTTCTACACTCCCGGCAGGGACTTTATTGATTGCTAATGCCAGTGCAATGTTTTCTGAAATTGTCAATGTATCCAGCAAATTGAAGTCTTGAAATACAAAACCTAAATTCTCTCTGCGAAAGCGGGCAAGGGATTTTGGGTTGATTTCCGTTATATCTGTTCCCTCTAAAAAAATATGCCCTGCACTTACGGTATCAATCGTAGAAATACAGTTTAGCAGCGTTGTCTTTCCAGAACCGGACGCACCCATAATTCCGAGAAATTCTCCGGCTTCCACAGAAAAACTAATATCTTTAATGGCTTTGGTAATATTCCCCTCATTGCCATAATATTTCTGGATATGCTCCAGCTTCAAAATTGTATTCATCGGATAAACCTCCTTAACTGTTCCATACCCATATTGTAAATGGAGTATATCATTTTTTGTATCAAGTTTTCTTACGCAGTTCTTACAAAAATGTAAGAAGTGCAGAACCTGTCAGCCCTGCACTCCGATAATAAAATCATTCATTTGAAAGATAAGTGAAATCGTTGTTCCTCTGTTTTCGGAATAAGCAGTAAGTCCTATTCCCAGTTGATCACATAGACGCTTGCAAAGATATAAGCCAATTCCAGTAGAATTTTTCCCGGTTCGCCCATTCTGACCTGTAAATCCTTTTTCAAAAATACGGGGTAAATCACTTTTAGGAATACCTATCCCATTATCGCTGATAGATAGCACAATCTTGTCATTCGTTTTTGTCGCCCCAAAGTGCAAAATAGGCTGCTCTGCATGGTATTTGATTGCATTACCGATAATCTGATTTAAGATGAACCGCACCCATTTTTCATCGGTGTAAACTTTTGTTTCTATATCGTCTATCTGAATTGACATATTGCTTTGACGCAAAAGATACTTATTATCTGCGATTGCACTATGCACAACATCGCATAAATTGACTTCACGGACAGAATAGTCTTTTTCAGCGTGTTCACTCCGGGCATAGTAAAGCGCCTGTTCTGTATATTGATTGATATTCTCTAACTCTGCCAATACCTCTCTGGAAAAGGGAGAACGGTTATTCTCACACAGCAGCTTCATGGCTGTAATTGGTGTTTTTACTTCGTGTATCCATTGTTCAATGTATTCTTTATATTCCCTGCGTTCCCTCTGTACTTCGCCAATCCGTTCCAACATAGATTTTTCAGCCATTTTCATAATCTGGTAAAAAACCTGTTCATCAGCCCTTTCCGGCACTTGCATGATTTCCGGCAATAAATATCGTTCTTCTAATTGCTCCGTCATATTGAGCAATTTATTCAGATATTTTTTTCGTGAGAAATAAAATGCCAGCAAAGATAAAACAAGGACAATCGACCAGACTGCAAGAATAAACAGGACTGTCTGGATAGGATTATCGCTTGCAATCAGGAACAAAGCAAGGGCAAGCATACCCAGCAGATTGATTAAAATAACGGGGAGTTGATTTTTCAAATATTGTTTTCCACTCATAATGTATATCCTTGCCTGTGTTTTGTTTTAATGAAATCTACAAGTCCGATTGTTGCCAGTTTGTCACGAATACGGGTAATATTGACACTTAGGGTATTATCATCAACATAAAGCTGATTGTCCCAAAGAAAATCCACAATATCATTTCTGGAACAGATTTTTCCGGCGTTCTTAAAAAGGTAGTAGAGGATTTTCAATTCATTCTTTGTCAATTCTGCTTTCTGTCCTTTGTACTCTATCATGCTACTCTCCAAATGCAGGGTAGCTTCTTTCCACACATAAATTTCTGTTTGAGGGGAACGGTAGGCTTTCTTTAACAATGCAGCAATTTTAGCAAGAAGAATAGCGGGATTATAAGGCTTTGTGATAAACGCATCTCCACCCAGCATAATGCTGTTCAGTTCGTCCATATCTGTATTGCTGCTTGTTACAAATACAATCGGAATATCTGAAAAGGTGCGAATCCCCGAGCATATTTCAAAACCGTTATTCCCCGGAAGTTTTATATCCAGAATAACCAGATGTGGCGCAGCTTCTTTTAACTGCTCTATTGTTTTGGAAAAATCCGTCACTGCAAATACTTCATATCCATTCCCAGACAAAAGATTTTTAAGCTGTGTTTGTATCGTAAAATCATCTTCAATGATTAGTATTTTTTCCTTCATAGAGATACCTCCCTGACACTTTATTATACTGTATCAGAGAGGCTTTCTCAATCCATATTGAAGAATAGTAACGGAATAATGGGCGGTTGTCTATCAAATTCTTGTGTGTTACTTTACCGCACATGAGCATTATCACTTGTGCTGATAGTATCCAGATAATTCTTTTCTTTTCCATTTGCAGTCAGATACTCAGAGAAGGAATAAGGATATATATTCATGATGACAAAACGGCCGCCCAGTGTAGAAGCAATTTCGCTGCTGAGCATTTTGCTGATACATCATGTAGGATTTGCCGGTTCTTCTGATGCCGACAAAACAATAGTTTATATTTTCTTCCAGAGGATAGTGTCTAACGATTATTGGGTTGTTTAGGTAAATATCCTTCGGCTGTCTTGTAAAGCATAAAATACAGACGTAGTGAAAAAATATGGTCGATTCAATACATTTTACGGTCGATTCATGACAATCCGCCCATTTGGAAAGAAATTCGTTGTACATTAGAAACAGGTAATCATGTACAACGAATTTTTTACATTAAAAGCAAAGGAGAAAAAGGAATGAAAAAGTTGAACAAATGGATAGCAGGATTGCTGTGTATGATGCTTGTCATAACCATGGTTGCAGGACTGGGTGTGATGGAAGTGAAGGCAGATGATGCGGTAACAACAGTAAGTTCGTGGACTGAGTTAAAAAATGCAATAAGTAAGGGTGGTAATATTCAATTAGGTAATGATATTGTGGCTGAAACTGGTAATAGTGCAATCTATGTAAGCAATACCGTAACGGTTGACCTTGCAGGACATACCATTGATCGTGGATGCATAAAAGCAACATGGAATGGCAATACATTTACTGTATCAGGAGGAGACCTGACAATTAAAGACACAAGTGCAGCACAAGCAGGAAAAATTACTGGCGGATATAATGACAATAATTGTGGAGGTGGATGTATCTATGTAGACAGTGGTATTTTGAGACTGGAATCTGGAATTCTCACAGGAAATAAATGTGAAGATGTGGATGCAAATGGTGTAGATCGAGGAGGAGCTGTTGGAGTTCGCAGCGGTACATTTATAATGACCGGAGGAGAAATTACAGATAATACTGGTGATGCAGGAGAGAATGGAGCAGGTATATATGTGTACGAGGGACCTTCGTTGACAATTGGAGGAAATGCAAAGATTTACGGCAATAGAACGGCTGATGGAATGAATAGTAATTTAAGTGTTGGTAATGGCGAATCATCTAGTACAATAATAAATCTGAGTACAGATAGCCCATTAACATCAGAAGCAAAGATATGTATAAGAGTTTCCACGGATTCAAATGGAAAACAAATTACAACTTCTTGTAAAGATTTAAAGGATGTATTTGTCTCTGATAATGACAGTTATGAGATTACAACAAAAGATGGCGAAGAGGGTATCTTTTATACGAAAAAAAAATCTTCGGGAGGCAGCTCCACACCATCCACGCCAACCTCTTACAAGCTAAGGGTAGGCGGAGTTGAAGTTACCAGTGCCAATACTTCCGGCACAGGATGGAGTTATGATAATCAGACAAATACACTGACCTTAGATGGATTTAATTATGAAGGTAATGGAAGCGGAATCGAAACCTCAAAAGACTTGAATATAATAATTAAAAATGAAAATAGGATAAAAAATATAAGCAGTTCTTACAGTGATAGTACAAATGGATGGAGTTGCGGAATATATGCTTTTGGAAATTTAACCATAACAGGAGATGGGACACTTGATGTAACAGGTGGAACAGCAGATACCAGTCATGGTATTAGTGTGCTAGGAAAACTGGAAATTGATAGTCAGGGTACAATTATTGCCAAAGCACAGGCAACAGCAGGTACAAGTGGCATATATGCATATGATGGTATTGTTATTAAAAATGGTAATATTACAGCATATGCTGCAGAAGCAGCTTACAGTAGCCGTGGTATTGAATGTGATGGCGATATAACGATTAGTGGAGGAACTGTGGTAGCTAAGGCAGAAAAAGGAGAGATTTCCAGCTATGGATTAGAAAGTGGTAAAAAAATAACGATATCTCCAAATGCAGTTGTCACAGCATCTGGAGTTACCGCAGCATTAAATAAAAAACCAGAAGGATATACTGGTGAGATTGGTACAACTTTCGTAAGTAATAATACCAATCCAAATCCAACACCGACACCAGAACCAGAACCAACACCAGAACCGACACCGACACCAAGTGAACCGTCAACAATGCAAGGTGAATCTACAACAACATCAACACCGGCTTCGGCAACAACGGCAAGTACACAGGGCAGTCAGCAGGTTATACCAACCATCATTGAAGGTGCAGGCAGCAGCTATACGCAGGGAAGTGGAAATACAATTTATTTCCGTTCCAGTGATTCATTTGCAAACTTCCAGAAAGTTATGGTAGATAATGCAGAACTCAGTGCAGACTGCTATACGGCAACAGAAGGAAGTATCATTATCACTTTGAAACCGGAGTATTTAAGCACATTGGCAGCCGGAACACACAGTATTAGTATTGTTTCTGCAAATGGAGTTGCAACAGCAGACTTTGAAGTTCAGACAGCAGATACAACAGCAGTTTCACCGAAAACCGGAGATAACGATCAGGCAGCTTTGTGGATCACACTTCTCCTTCTTTCCTGTGGAGCATTGACCGCAGTTGGAATCAGAAAAAAAGTAAGATAAGCAAAAAATTAAAGTGAAATGAACGACAACATGAGCTATAAGAAAAACCTAGTACTCATCTGTCAATCAGCATGGTGAACTCAAAGATATTATCACTCTCTTTTTCTGTCAGGTACAGAGCATCGAGATTAGTTAAACCGATTAATTTTTTGATTTTTTCATTAACGCTTTGATTCTGAGAAATATTGATATTGGTTCCATCACCTTTGTCAACAGCCCTGAAGTCACGCATAAAATTTACAAGATCATAGGAACTGAGCTTGTTTTTGAAACATTTGATTTCCAGGATTCTTAAAAGAAACAAGCTAAGGCAGCAGATTAAAAAATGCCCTGCAAGGATATTAAATTTTCCAGTAAAATCAAGGTTTTTTAGGTATCTGCGCGATTTGAGATGTATGAGGAAATTTGAAAACATCGGAACTGTATGAAACCGATTGACATGAAAAAAAGTGTATTGTATAATCAGAATCGCTCATCGGAGGGCAACTTGTTCGTTTAGAAACAATAGCTGGATAAGATGGCAGATTGAAATATCTGCTTTTCTTATCCGGCTTTTTTTGTGTGACAGGAAATTACTGCCACAACCTATCATTTTCAGGAGGAATATATGGAAACAAACACATCATTTACAGAAGGAAAAATCTTAAAACCTTTGATCTTATTTGCATTTCCTGTCTTGCTGGCGTTATTTCTGCAGGCGATGTATGGCGCGGTAGACCTGCTCATAGTGGGAAAATTTGCTTCATCCGCAGATGTATCCGCGGTTTCGACAGGTTCTCAGATCATGACTACATTAACAAATCTGATCAGCAGTTTCGCAATGGGAACCACAATTTTGCTGGGACAGCAGATCGGAAGCGGAAAAAAAGAGGAAGGCGGACGAACCGTAGGAACAGCAATTGTCATGTTTGCGGCGATCGCAGTGGTCATGTCGATCATTATGGTTGTTTTTGCGCCTTCAATCAGTCAGATCATGAACGCGCCTGAGGAAGCATTTCAAAAGACCGTTGATTACATCAGAATTTGCGGCGGAGGTATGTTAGTCATTGTTGCCTACAATCTGATCGGCTGCATTTTCCGTGGACTGGGCGATTCTAAGACACCGCTTATCACAGTCGCGATTGCATGTGTTTTTAACATTGCGGGAGATCTGATCCTATGTGCAGGCTTTCACATGGGAACACAGGGCGCTGCGATTGCAACAGTGTTTGCGCAGATTGTGAGCGTGGTAGTTTCGTTTTTCCTGATCTGTAAAAAAGAGCTGCCTTTTACCGTAAAAAATAAAAATATTCGGATTCATAAAGTATATTTGAAGAAAATGGTTGGTTTTGGGGCGCCGATTGCATTGCAGGATCTGCTTGTGAGCATTTCATTTTTGATCATTCTGGCAATCGTAAATTCTATGGGAGTCATTGCCTCGGCAGGTGTCGGTGTCGCAGAAAAAGTGTGTGCATTTATCATGCTCATATCGTCTGCTTTCATGCAGTCCATGTCGGCATTTGTGGCACAAAACTATGGCGCAGGTCAGATTACAAGAGCCAGAAAAGCCTTGCATTACGGCATTGCCGTTTCTTTTTCCATTGGCGTGGTAATGTTTTTGATCACGTTTTTCCATGGAGATGCGCTGGCAGGAATTTTCTCCTCGGATGGGGAAGTGGTTTTTGCAGCGGCAGATTATCTCAAGGCATATGCGATCGACTGCCTGTTTACAGCTATTTTCTTCTGCTATACCGGATTTTACAATGGTATCGGTAAGACACGATTTGTCATGATCCAGGGAATCCTTGGCGCATTTTGCGTCAGAGTTCCGGTGTCTTATATTATGAGCATCCAGCCGGAAACATCGCTGTTTCATATCGGGCTGGCAACGCCGATGTCGTCAGCCTTGCAGTTGATTCTCTGCGTTGGATTCATGCTCTTTTTGAGAAAAAAGGGGATGTTAGACGATAAAAAAATTTAATCGTCTCTATTTTCTTTCCCATTGAAAATTCTGGATTGTTTTATGGTACAATGCGTTTAAACATTTGAACAAAGAAAGGAATTATATATGGATATCTTAGAGTTAATGAAGGAAAGACACAGGACATGAGGTTAAATAATGCAGTCGAAAGAGATAGAGCAGCTTGATTCTGAGTTTGAAAAATGCCAGAGAATACTCATTGCGCTTGGCGATGAAAACAGGCTTCACATGATTCCGGAAAAGATGAATAAAACCGCATAAAGATGTGAAAAGACAGGGATTGATGACCATGATTTTGTATTGGTGATTGATTCCTGTTTTGTAATATTATGATAGGGCGAGTTTAAATTATTTCTTGACAATAGCGTTATAGAACCATATAATTACCAATGGTAATTAACAAAGGCAATTATATAGCACAATGTAAAAAAGGAACCGATAGTATGAACGAAGAAAAAATAAAGAGAATGTTGGATGCCTGCTATCTTGCAAAAAGGACGAGGGAACTGCTCCCGGAACTGCCGGAAGGAGTCACACCAGCGTATATACAGTACATGGATGTGATCCACAAGTTACAGGAGAAGAAAGAGAGAGTAAAAGTATCGGATATCAGTGACACATTAAAGCTGCCAAGACCGGGGGTGACAAGAACGGTCAAGGAAATGGAAAAAAAGGGCTATCTCACGAAATATGCGTCTGAGGAGGACGGTCGGATCACATATGTTTTCATTACAGAAAAAGGTGAGGAGTTATCGGATAAGTACGATAAAAATTATTACAGCCGGCTTTTGAAATATATGGATCATATTTCCGAAGAAGAAGCGGATTGTATGATTTCGACCATAGAAAAATTTTATAAAGTCATGAGCGAAAGGAGAGTTGACATTGAATAGTTCAAAATCAGATTTTACACAGGGAAGTATTTTAGGAAAGCTGCTGCCATTTATGCTGCCAATCTTAGGCGCATTAGTATTGCAGGCGGCTTACGGTGCAGTTGACCTTCTGGTCGTTGGAAGGTTTGGAACAACATCGGGGCTTTCAGCCGTATCAACAGGAAGCCAGGTGTTAAACTTAGTCACTTTTGTTATTACGCAGTTTGCAATGGGTATCACTGTTTTGATCGCACGGTATATCGGGGAGAAAAAACCGCAGTATATTGGAGCTTTGATCGGTGGAGCAACAATTATTTTTGCAATTGTTTCTGCGGTACTTTTTGTAGTTATGATCGGGTTTGCACAGCCGATTGCAGTGCTGATGCAGGCACCACAGGAGGCTGTGGAACTGACATCGTCTTATGTGCGTATCTGCGGTGGCGGAATTTTTTTCATTGTGGCGTACAATCTGCTCGCAGCTATTTTCAGAGGCTTAGGTGACAGCAAATCTCCATTATTATTCGTTGCAGTTGCATGTGTGGTAAATATCGCAGGAGACCTGATTTTAGTGGCAGGACTGCATTTAGACGCAGCCGGAGCTGCAATCGCAACTGTAACAGCACAGGCGGTCAGCGTCGTTTTTGCATTATTTTTACTGGTAAAAAGAGAACTTCCATTTAAAATCACCAGACAGGATTTTAAGATCAACACACATTGTATAAGAGCATTAAAAGTCGGTCTGCCGCTTGCTATGCAGGAGTTCTTGACACAGATCTCATTCCTTGCACTCTGCGCATTTGTCAACCGGCTTGGACTCGCAGCTTCCTCCGGATATGGTGTTGCCTGCAAGGTCGTTAACTTCGCAATGCTGATTCCAAGTTCTCTGATGCAGTCCATGGCATCCTTTGTATCGCAGAACGTGGGTGCCGGAAACGAAAAAAGAGCGAAAAAAGCAATGTTTACCGGCATGGGCGTTGGAATTGTGATCGGCTGCATTGTATTTGCATTTGTTATGTTTAAGGGAGATCTTCTGACCGGAATCTTCACAACAGACGCAGCCGTTGTGCAGAATGGTTATGATTATCTGAAAGGGTT
>ULLB01002693.1_pt1 | contig 12126 bp, 9 predicted proteins | sample 1951311 | NCBI WGS metagenome assembly ULLB01 (sample SAMEA4835516, study PRJEB28245) | human gut metagenome | biome: gut microbiome; material: fecal sample | place: Denmark | collected 2008 | reverse complement strand
CCGCCTGCAAGGCGAGCTGTTCTGCCAGGCCTTGTTAAAAGCTTATAACGATTATGTGGAATATTGACGAATTTTTATCCGGATTGAATATAGACTTGGACCGTTTGCGCGATGTCTTCACTTATGACCCGCAAGCCCCGATGATATTCAGCAGTGGTATTTTCCTCTGGCTGTTTGTCGCTTTTATATTGGTTTATCTGTTGTTGCAACGCCGGACGACGGCGCGTTTGCTGTTTGTCACCTTGTTTTCCTATTACTTCTATTATAAAAGTAGTGGCACTTATTTCTTCCTGCTTGGACTGGTGACGGTCTGTGACTTTTTCATTGCATGCTTGATGGCACGCGAGGCTATTCCCTGGCTACGTAAGGCATGGGTTGTGTTGAGTCTGTTCATCAATTTGGGGTTGTTGTGTTACTTCAAGTACACCAATTTCCTGGGCGAAACTTTTGCCTCGCTGACGGGAGGCACGTTCACGACAATGGATATTTTTCTTCCGGTGGGCATCTCTTTTTTCACTTTTCAGTCGTTGAGCTATACGATAGATGTGTACCGTCGCCAGATAACGCCTTTGGGCAGTTTATTGGATTATGCTTTTTATGTTTCTTTCTTTCCCCAGTTGGTGGCGGGGCCTATTGTACGTGCCCGTGATTTCATTCCGCAAATCCGCCATCCGCTGTTTGTCTCCAGGGAGATGTTCGGACGTGGAATCTTCCTCATCGTGAGTGGGCTCTTCAAGAAAGCGGTTATATCGGACTATATCAGCGTTAACTTTGTAGAGCGTATTTTTGATAATCCTACTCTTTATTCGGGGGTGGAGAATCTGATGGGTGTTTATGGCTATGCCTTGCAGATTTATTGCGACTTCTCCGGTTACAGTGATATGGCTATCGGCATTGCCTTGTTGCTGGGCTTCCATTTCAATATCAATTTCGATTCCCCTTATAAGTCCGCTTCCATTACGGAATTTTGGAGGCGGTGGCATATTTCGCTTTCCAGCTGGTTGCGCGATTACCTTTATATTTCTTTGGGAGGCAACCGGAAGGGGAAAATCCGCCAATATGCCAATCTCATCATTACCATGTTCCTGGGCGGCTTGTGGCATGGCGCTTCGTGGAATTTTGTACTTTGGGGAATGATGCATGGCGTTGCGCTTGCAGCCCATAAGTGCTGGATGACGCTTACCGGGCGTAAAAAGGGGACGGAGAGCCATGGCATCCACCGCTTCTTCGGAGTGCTTGTCACTTTCCATTTTGTTTGTTTCTGCTGGATATTCTTCCGTAATGCGGAGTTCTCCACATCAATGGATATGCTGAAGCAGATATTCACTACTTTCCGTCCGCAACTCTTCCCGCAGCTGGTAGAGGGTTATTGGGAAGTGTTTGCACTGATGGCATTGGGCTATCTGCTGCATTTTGTGCCCGACAGTTGGGAACGTGCTTGCACAAAAACAGTAATCCGCCTCCCCTTGTTGGGAAAGGCGGTACTGATGCTTGCTGTAATCTATCTGGTCATTCAGATGAAAAGTTCGGAGATACAGCCGTTTATCTATTTCCAGTTCTGATTACTTCTTCTCGGTCGCTGTGGAGTCTGCCTGCTGTCGGAAGGGTTCCCGGTAGTTGAGCCCGTCTCTCCGGTAGAGGCCGATGAGTCCGGCCAGTCGGGTAGTGAAGTTTGTATAATCTTTCTTTTCCAGTTGTGTCCATTGTACTTCGGCAAGGGCGGCCATACGGGGGAGAACCATATACTCTACCTGTTCGCTGGTCGGGATGTATTCTGTCCAAAGGTTGGCTTGTGTGCCGAGTATGTGCTTGGCTTGTTCTTCGGTCAGTGAGGCGGTAGGATTCAGACTGTATACTTTCTCCAATGGGACAAAGCCTCCGATGGCAAATGGTTCGTGCCGGGTATCCTCACTTTGGTAATAATCAAAGTAGCAATAGTCATTGGGTGTCATTATCACGTCGTGTCCCAGTTGGGCCGCCTTGATTCCTCCTGCCGAGCCACGCCATGACATAACAGTTGCGTTGGGGGCGACGTCGCCTTCCAGAATCTCATCCCAGCCGATAATCTGGCGTCCTTTACTATTGAGGAGCTTTTCGATACGTGTCATACAATAGCTCTGCAGACGGTCTTCGGCAGTATGGTTCTTGTCGGCTTTCAATTTTTCGGTTCTGATACGTGCCTGGCATTTGGGACACTTTTTCCAACGGGTGCGGGGAGCTTCGTCACCGCCGATGTGGATGTATTTGGAAGGGAATATGTCAATGATTTCGGCCATGACATCTTCGAGGAACTGCATGGACTTTTCGTTGCCGATGCACAGCACATCTTCGAATACGCCCCAACGTGGGCACACTTCATACGGTCCACCGGTACATCCCATTTCGGGATAGGCGGCCAGTGCGGCAAGCATGTGTCCGGGCAGGTCTACTTCGGGGATGACCGTGATATAGCGCTCCCCGGCATATTTTACGATTTCTTTGGCTTGCTCCTGCGTATAGAAACCGCCATACCGGGTGTTGTCATACTCTTCGGTGTTCCGGCCGATAACGGTACGGTCGCGCCAGGCGCCAATTTCCGTCAGCTTGGGATACTTCTTTATTTCTATTCTCCAGCCTTGGTCTTCGGTGAGGTGCCAGTGGAAGGTATTCATATTGTGAAGTGCCAGCAAGTCTATGTATTTTTTTACGAACTCAATGGGAAAGAAGTGGCGGCCCACATCGAGGTGCATGCCCCGGTAGCTGAAGCGGGGTTCATCCTGGATGCTGCCGGCAGGCAATAGGATAGAGGTGGCTTTGGTTTCGGCGGGGATTGATTTACGCAGGGTTTGTATACCGTAGAACACCCCGTTCTCGGTCTGTCCGTTTAGGGTCACCCGGTCGGCTTTGACGGTCAGCACATAGCCTTCCCGGTTGCCGATGGCCGGATCCAGTCCCAATGTGATGGCGCCTTTGGGCGCTTCGCTCCCCGGGGCAAGGGCTTCTGTCTGGAGGGTGTGGCCGGTGGACTGGCTGATGTATTCGGCCAAAAACTCGGCATTGCGTTTCAAAAGTTCATTGTGTTCGGGGTAGGCGATGATGGTACCGTCATTCAGGTTGAAGGGGGATTCCTGACTCAAGGCAACCTCCTGGGGCAGGGGAATGACTTGATAGTTGGCTGTTGTTTCTACTCCGCATGAAGAGCAGGCCAGGATGAGAGTGCCTGCAAGGAGCATGTGTGTAAGTTTTCTCATGGTATTGAACTGATTAAATTAGTGTCTGACAAATATACTAAAAAAATACTAAAGAGGCAGAGGAGAAGGGGATAAATGCATGCTCATACCTCAGTTCTTCTTTGCTCTGTACTCCTTGGGTGACATTCCCGTGTGTTTCTTGAAATATCGTCCGAAGAAAGACTGGTCGGGAAAATGATATTTGTCGGCAATCTCTTTCAGTGACATGCCGGTGGATTGCAGTGCCATTTTCAGTTCCAATATCAGGTTTTCGTCAATGATTTCTTTGGCAGAATCTTCTGCCACTTGTTTGGTGATGGCAGATAGGTAGCGGGTCGAAATGCAGAGTTGGTCAGCATAAAAAGCGACATCCCGCTGGGTAGTACAGTACGTATGTACCAGATTTATGAACTTTTTGAACAATTCTTCTTTCCGGTTACTGCCATTGATTTGCTCTTCCGTAAAGTAACGTTGAACCTTGTCGTAGGTGTCGAGAAAGAAAATTTGCAGCAGGTTTTGTGCAATGGCTTCGCGATACAGATTTTCAGAATCGCGGTAGATGGCATTGCTTGCCGTGATGAGTCCTGTGATAGCACGAACCGGTTCGTCTTCGGTATGCGTATAGCATGCATTCTCCTTTATAAAATGTATGAAGGGCGGCTCTAAACGGAAGCATGCCGTCTTGAACATTGTCTCGGAATAGGCAAAGAAGTCCACCAGGAAATCTTTACTCGCACTTGTCAGTGAAATAATGGAACTTGGAAGCAGCGTAATGTGCGTATTGGGTACAATATGATATTTTCTTAAATCTATTGTGATATTTGCTTCTCCACGGGTGCAGAACATCAGTGCTCCATTGTTCATTTTCAGAAGACGTTCCCGGAAGAATTCCAGCTTGTCTGTTCCGGCTCTGAACGTTTCTTGTTTGGTAGTCAGTAATGGGTTCATATGTTAGATTGCTTATGATTTGCGGTTACAAAGGTACGAGTTCTTTTTGGATTGTTAAATGGCATGTTCCGAAAATGAACAGTCGTGTACCTTCAATGAAACAAATGGTTGTTCAAAAACGGCATACCTTTGCTGCCGGCTTAAAAAATGAAAGAGAAAGCCGACGTATTATTTTTTTAAGATAAAAAGTATGATAACAAAAAAGAGTATGATGAAACAGATGATGACCGTCATCTGTAGTGCAACACTGGCAGCCTGCGGCAGCGCGCCTGTCGTGCAACCCCAGTCGGAATATCAGGTGATGACTATTTCGACTACCGACAAAGAACTGCAGACAATTTATTCCGCAGCCATCCGCGGACGGCAGGACATTGACATCTATCCGCAGGTGTCCGGTACACTCACCAAACTTTGTGTGGAGGAAGGACAGACCGTGCGTCGGGGGCAAGTCTTGTTTATTATCGACCAGGTGCCCTATCTGGCAGCCTTGCGCACAGCAGAAGCCAATGTGGAAGCTGCCCGTGCCGGCGTGGCCACTTCGCAACTGACATATGACAGCAAGAAGGAGCTTTATGCCCAGAAGGTGATTTCCGAGTTTGACTTAAAGACTTCCTACAACAGCCTGCTGACAGCGAAAGCCCAGTTGGCCCAAGCCGAGGCGCAGCAGGTGAATGCCGCCAATAACCTCTCTTATACAGAAGTGAAGAGTCCGGCAGATGGAATGGTAGGTACGCTCCCTTATAGGGTGGGGACGTTGGTCAGCGCCAGTTTGCCCAAACCACTGACGACCGTATCCGATAATTCTAATATGTATGTCTATTTCTCCATGACAGAGAATCAGTTGCTTGACCTCACCCGCCGCTACGGCTCCAAGGATAAGGCGCTGGCAGAGATGGACTCTATCGAATTACAGCTCAATGACCGTTCTGTCTATCCGCAAGAAGGTAAGATAGAAACTATCAGTGGTGTAATTGATACCTCTACGGGTACAGTCAGTCTGCGTGCCGTGTTCCCCAACAAAGAGGGATTGCTGACCAGTGGCGGTTCGGGCAACGTCATCATCCCGGTACGGAAAGAGAACTGCATCGTTGTTCCCCAGAGTGCCACTTACGAAGTGCAGGACAAGGTCTATGTATATAAGGTAGTTGACGGCAAGGCGCAATCAGTTCCCGTGCAAGTGACCCGTGTGAATGGAGGTCAGGAATATATCGTAGAGAGTGGCTTGAAAGTGGGGGACACAATTGTGGCCGAAGGTGTGGGTTTGCTGCGTGAAGGTACCTCCGTCCAACCCAAAACGAATGAATGATAATTTTTAACCGATAGAATATGAACCTCAGAACTTTTATAGAACGCCCCGTTTTTTCGGCAGTCATCTCCATTACGATTGTCATTCTGGGCATCATCGGATTGTTCACCTTGCCCGTTGAGCAATATCCCGACATTGCGCCGCCCACCATCATGGTGAGCACCACTTACTATGGAGCCAGTGCGGAAACCCTTCAGAAAAGTGTTATCGCTCCGTTGGAAGAGGCCATCAACGGTGTAGAGGACATGACTTACATGACTTCTACCGCCAGCAATGCAGGGTCGGTTTCCATTACTGTGTACTTCAAGCAGGGTACAGACCCGGACATGGCGGCGGTCAATGTGCAGAACCGTGTGTCCAAAGCTACGGGGCAGCTTCCTGCCGAAGTAACCCAGGTGGGCGTCACCACCAGCAAGCGGCAGACCAGTATCTTACAGATGTTCTCTTTATATAGCCCTGATGACAGCTATGACGAAAACTTTCTTGCCAACTATATCAGTATCAACCTGAAGCCGCAGATTCTACGTATCTCCGGTGTGGGCGATATGATGATTATGGGTGGTGACTACAGTATGCGTATCTGGATGAAACCGGATGTTATGGCGCAGTACAAGCTGATACCTTCGGATGTGACGGCTGTGCTGGCAGAGCAGAATATCGAATCGGCCACCGGGTCGTTTGGTGAGAACTCGGATGAGACGTATCAATATACCATGAAATATACGGGACGCCTCATTACTCCTGAGGAGTTCGGCGACATCGTCATCCGTTCTACCGAAGACGGCGAGGTGCTGAAACTGAAGGACATCGCCGACATAGAACTGGGTAAGGATAGTTATGCCTACAAAGGTACCATGGATGGACATCCCGGTATCTCCTGCATGGTGTTCCAGACCGCGGGGTCCAATGCCACGGAAGTGAACCGGCAGATTGACCGGCTCCTTGAAGAAGCACGCAAGGACTTGCCGAAAGGCGTGGAGCTTACCCAGATGATGTCCAGCAACGATTTCCTCTTCGCCTCTATCCACGAAGTGGTGAAAACGCTGATTGAGGCTATTATCCTGGTTATCCTGGTGGTTTATGTCTTTTTGCAAGACATCCGCTCTACGCTGATTCCGCTGGTAGGTATCGTTGTTTCACTGATTGGTACGTTTGCTTTCATGTCCGTTGCCGGATTCAGTATCAACCTGATAACGTTGTTTGCGTTGGTATTGGTGATTGGTACGGTGGTGGATGACGCCATTGTCGTGGTGGAGGCGGTGCAGGCACGGTTTGATGTGGGCTATAAGTCCTCCTACATGGCAAGTATCGATGCGATGAAGGGCATCAGCAATGCGGTTATCACTTCTTCACTGGTGTTTATGGCGGTGTTTATTCCGGTATCGTTCATGGGAGGGACTTCCGGTACGTTCTATACCCAGTTTGGGTTGACGATGGCGGTGGCCGTTGGTATTTCGGCGATTAATGCGTTGACACTCAGTCCCGCACTTTGTGCCTTGCTGCTGAAGCCTTATATCAATGAGGACGGAACGGAGAAGAATAATTTTGCTTCGCGCTTCCGCAAGGCATTCAACACGGCTTTCGAGGCGGTGGTCGAGAAGTATAAGAAGATAGTGCTGCTGTTCATCAAGCGCCGCTGGCTGGGATGGTCGTTGCTGGCACTTTCGGTGGTGCTGCTGGTATTCCTGATGAATACCACCAAGACCGGACTGGTGCCCGACGAGGACCAAGGAACGTTGTTTGTCAACGTTAGCACCGCTCCGGGTAGCTCGCTCAAGACGACAAATGACATTATAGACCGCGTGGAGAAGCGTCTGGAAGACCTTCCTCAGAAATTGCACTTGCAGAAAGTTGCCGGTTATGGTCTGCTGTCCGGGCAGGGAAATTCTTTCGGTATGATTATCGTGAAGCTGAAACCTTGGGACGAGCGTACGGCAAAGGAAGACCAGGTGCAGGCAGTCGTCAACCAGATATACGCTCGCACGGCGGATATTAAGGATGCTACAGTCTTTGCCATTGCTCCGGGTATGATTCCGGGCTATGGTATGGGTAATGCGCTGGACTTGAATGTGCAGGACAAGCTGGGAGGGGATATGAGCACCTTCTTCCAGACCACCCAGCAGTATCTGGCGGCACTGAACCAGCGTCCGGAAATTTCGATGGCATACTCCACGTTCGATGTACGCTATCCGCAGTGGACCGTCGAGGTGGATGCTTCCAAGTGCAAACGTGCCGGGATTACTCCCGACCAGGTGTTGTCCACACTGTCGGGCTATTATGGCGGGCAATATGTCTCCAACTTCAACCGTTTCTCCAAAGTTTACAAGGTAATGATTCAGGCCGACCCGAAGTTCCGTTTGGATGAGGCTTCACTGAACAATGCCTTTGTGCGCATGTCCAACGGTGAGATGGCTCCGTTGAGCCAGTTCGTTACGCTGACCCGTTCCTACGGTGCCGAGTCCTTGAGCCGCTTCAACATGTTCAACTCCATTGCCGTGAATGCCATGCCTGCTGAGGGATACAGTACCGGTGACGCCATCCGTGCCGTACAAGAAACGGCGGAGATAGCCTTGCCGAAGGGATATGGCTATGACTTTGGTGGCATCACCCGCGAGGAAAGCCAGCAGAGTGGTACTACAGTCATCATCTTCGGTATCTGTATCTTGATGATTTACTTGATTCTGAGTGCGCTTTACGAGAGCTTTCTGATTCCGTTTGCCGTTATCCTGGCCGTTCCTGCGGGCCTGATGGGGTCGTTCCTTTTTGCCAGGATAGCCGGGTTGGAGAATAATATCTATTTGCAGACGGGACTTATCATGCTGATAGGTCTGTTGGCAAAGACCGCTATTCTGTTGACGGAGTATGCCGCCGAGCGCCGTAAAGCGGGAATGGGGCTGATTGCTTCTGCCGTCAGTGCGGCAAAGGCGCGTTTCCGTCCCATCCTGATGACGGTACTGACGATGATTTTCGGCCTTTTCCCCTTGGTGGTTGCCACGGGTGTCGGAGCCAACGGTAACCGTTCATTGGGTACGGGTGTTGTCGGTGGTATGTTCATCGGCACATTGGCGCTGCTGTTCATTGTTCCTGTCTTGTTCATCAGTTTCCAGTGGTTGCAGGAGCGGCTTCGTCCTGCCCAATCCGTCCCGACGAGCGACTGGCAGATTGAGGAAGAGATGAAAGTAAGCCGGAAGGAGATAGAAGAATCACATTAGTACATTATCGCGTAACTAACATAAAAAAATAATGAAGAAACAATTCATATTATTAGCTGTCGTCGGCTTGGTACTGACCAGTTGCGGCATCTATACCAAATACCAGCGCCCGGAGGACATCACGACCGATGGACTTTATGGACACGATTTGGATGGGCAAAGTCTGGATAGCCTGAGTCTGTTTGCGGCATCGGACACTGCCTCCATCGCTTCCCTTTCCTGGCGCGAGCTTTTTACGGACCCGCAATTACAGTCGCTCATCGAACAAGCCTTGCAAGGCAACACTGACCTGCTTTCCGCCCAACAACGTATCAAGGAGGCAGAAGCCACGCTGATGTCGGCCAAACTTTCGTACCTGCCTTCGTTTATGCTCACTCCGCAGGGTGGCGTCAGCAGTTTCGACAATTCCAAAGGCTCGTGGACCTATTCCGGCATTGCCTCGGCAAGTTGGGAAGTCGATATTTTTGGTAAGTTGACCAATGCCAAACGCCGTTCCAAAGCGCTCTACCTTCAAAGCTTGGAGTACGAACAAGCCGTCAGCACTTCGCTGATAGCTAATGTGGCCAATCTGTACTACACCTTGCTGATGCTCGACGAGCAATACCGCATTTCCGAAGAAACAGCCGCCAGTTGGCGCGAAAGTGTACGCACCATGCGAGCCATGATGGCTGCAGGCATGACGAACGAGGCGAGTGTCTCGCAATCCAAAGCCAACTGTCATCAGGTGGAAGCTTCGCTGCTCGACCTCCGGCAGCAGGTAAAGGAAGTGGAGAACAGTCTCTCCATTCTGTTGGGCGATGTTCCGGGCACCATTGAGCGTGGCCGGTTGGCGGGGCAGGAGTTCCCGCAGGAACTTGCGGTGGGCGTACCTCTGCAATTGCTTTCCCGCCGTCCCGATGTGAAAAGTGCCGAACTCTCGCTGGCATCCGCTTTCTACAGCACCAATGCCGCCCGTTCTGCTTTCTACCCCTCCATCACCTTGAGCGGTACAGCTGGCTGGACCAACTCGGCAGGAAGCATGATTGTCAATCCAGGAAAACTACTCTTCTCCGCCATCGGTTCGCTGACACAACCCTTGTTCAACAAAGGGCTGAACGTGGCACAGCTCAAGATAGCCAAAGCACAGCAGGAAGAAGCCAGGCTCGCTTTTCAGCAAGCTTTGCTCAATGCCGGTAGCGAAGTGAACAATGCTCTGACCCAAGTGCAGGTAGCCCGTGGAAAGACGGAGCTCCGCGCAAGGCAGATAACTTCACTGGAAACTACCGTCCGCAGCACCCGGTTACTGATGCAACACGGCACTTCCACCTATTTGGAAGTGCTCACTGCCCAGCAGGGGCTACTCTCTGCCCAACTGACACAGGTAGCCGACCGCTTTGATGAAATACAAGGTATCATCAACCTCTATCAAGCCCTCGGTGGAGGGCGGGAGTAAAATATACTCTTTCTCATCTTCATTCTCTCGCCCCTCTATCAATCCGGCATTTCCTTTTTTTGTGGGAATCCGATGGTAGAGGGGCTTTCATATAAGCGGGCTATGGCAAAAAAACTACGGTTTCTTGCCGTCAAACCGGGACAAACTTTATAACTTTGCGGCATACGACATAAAAATCTATCTATTATGAACTGCAAATCCTTGTTTTTTCTGGTTGTTTTTTCCCTGACCCTTATATCAGGGGTGTTTGCTCAAAAGAAAGTTTCTATTCTTGGCGATTCCTATTCCACTTTTTACGGTCATGTCTCTCCTGCCGCCAATCTCTGCTGGTATGGAGTTCCCGGCGAAAAGAAAGAGAATGATGTGACAAAGGTGGAGGAAACCTGGTGGTACCGTTTCATCCATGAGCACGGCTTTCAGTTGGAACGCAACAATTCCTATTCCGGCTCCACCGTCTGTCATACCGGTTACGAGAAAGCCGATTACTCCGACCGTTCTTTTATCACCCGTATTCACAACCTCGGCACCCCCGACATAATCCTTGTTTTTGGCGGTACCAATGACAGTTGGGCAGGTGCTCCCATTGGCGTATACCAATATGATGGCTGGACGAAAGCCGATTTGTATAGCTTCCGTCCTGCCTTTTGCTATCTGCTTGCATCTCTCAAGCAGCTCTATCCTGCGGCCAGGATTTATAATATTACCAATTCTGAATTATCCGAAGAGGTAACTGATTCCATGGATGAAATTTGCCGGCACTATGGCATCGAGAATATTCGTTTGCACGACATTGATAAACAATGGGGGCATCCTTCTGTGCAAGGAATGCAGAGTATCGATGCTCAGGTTTGGGAGTCTGTCTCCCCGATATTGGAGGCTTCTGTTTCTTTGCCTGCCAAGAACTAAGGACAGACTCATTGGGAGTTATCCTTTTCTATCCTAAATGCTAATCTTTCCACTGCCGTATTCTTTTCTTTCCACAGCTGTGGAAAGAAAAGAATACGGCAGTGGAAAGAAAGTAAAATCCTTGTGGCAAGAAAAATAATTAGTACCTTTACTGCCAGCTTCTGCCGATTTCGAGAACATTTCTTCCCCAAGTTTGCTGCAAGTTTCCCTCAATTCTCTATAAACCATTAATTTAAATTATTTTATGAGTGCTTATTATGACCTTTATGAAACGCCTGTCCCCGAAGGCGAGGAACCGAAGTCGCTGCATGCCCGTGTCTGTTCCAAGGGAACCATTTCTGGTAAAGAGTTCATGGAACGGGTTTTTCGTGAAGAACATATGCCCCACGCCATGGTTGTGGGTATTGTGCAAGCCATCACCACTACGCTTGGAGACTGGCTGGCAAAGGGCTATACGGTGGAGATAGAGGGACTTGGCTTCTTCAGCACCACGCTGAAGTGTACCCATCCGGTGATGAATAAGAAAGAAGTACGTGCGGAGTCGGTCAAGATGTCCACGGTGAAATTCCGTCCCGGCATCGAATTCAAACGTTATGTGGCAGGTAAGATGGAGTTGGAACGTGCGGATAAACGCTTTTTCCCGGATAAACCGAAAGCAATGGGCGACATGGTTGCCCGTGAAAAAAGCATGATGGACTTTCTGGAAGCTAATGTCTGTATTACTCGTGCAGAATATTCCCGCCTTGTCCATGTCACCGCCCGCCGGGCTTCGAGGGATTTGCAGACATTTATCGATTCCGGCGTGATTCGCAAGCGTGGTGCCGGCCGTTCAGTGGTCTATGTCAAGGGGTGAACTTATTATATTCCGATGCGCGCGCGTATATATATAATGTGTCCCCTTCCTTCCTGCCTTTCTTTCCCTTTAAAAAATATGCTTTAAAACATATCTATCAATCAGCTAGTTATGAAAAAGTTCACGTAAACCCTCAAAAAAAGCTTGTATATATTTTGCAGATGTCCGTAAAAGCCCTACTTTTGCATCCGCTTTCGGGAACGAAGGCGGCGATGTTTTGACATTCTGACAGTAAAACGGAGCGGTAAGCTTCCATTTTT
>ULLB01027844.1_pt1 | contig 12631 bp, 14 predicted proteins | sample 1951311 | NCBI WGS metagenome assembly ULLB01 (sample SAMEA4835516, study PRJEB28245) | human gut metagenome | biome: gut microbiome; material: fecal sample | place: Denmark | collected 2008 | reverse complement strand
CGTCAATTGTTACAATATATTGTTTTGTCGCTTCGAATCCATTTTTTATGTTTGCTAAATCTGCATTAGCTGATTTTGTATTAACTGTAATATCACCTAAATCTGGCATTCTTTGGTTGTTATTTCTTACTGCATCTATTAATGCTTTTGCTTGTGTACCATTTATTGTTCCTTCATAATTTTGGAATGTAGAGTTATGTGCTTCTACTGCTTGGCTATCTAAATCATCCATATTTGTAGCACTTTTAGCTTTATTAAAAATAAAAACTCCTAAACCTATAATTAAAATTGCAAGTAATATTGCTCCTGCTATGATTAATGCTTTTGATGCATTCTCCATAATAAATTCCTCCTTTGTTATTTATAATATATTTTAAAAAAACCTTATTAACTAAATTAAGCTATTTGTTCTATATATAAGTAACTTATCCTTTTGTTACTTTTATGATATTCAACTTTTGTACATTTAAATTTTACATTACTATAGTTTTTACTAAATTAGAAATATCTCCTGCATTTAGCTTTTCCATACTATAAGTTTTTTCTGTGTCTGTCATGTATATATCTACTCTTACAGAATATAAATCATCTTGAATATATTTTCCACTAGAATCTTTTGGTATCTTATTTTTTTCATTATTATCTATTGCTAGGTTTATAATTGTTGCAAGTTTTGTTCCATAAAATTCTTGGCCTATATATTCTGCAAATTCGTTATTAAACTTTTTGACCTGATTAACATCTTTTTTGTGCATTGAAAATGCATACGTAATTGATATTACTATACAAATCGTGATAACACTTATAATTATTACTGTATTTTTCATATGCAACCTTTCTTTTTACATTATAACATTATTCGGCAAGTTTTGTAAATATTTTTTACCTTAAATAAATTGTTAATTTATAGGAATAAATGTTACTTTATTAATTAAACCTTCTGCATCTTCAAATACATTACATCCAAATTTTGTACCACTTTCTGCGTATGTTTGCAATAAATTTGTAATAGTAGTAGTATCTGCATTTTGCAAATTAGAATTTATTCCATTAATTCCTACAGATATATATCCTCTATCTCCACTCTGAAGATCTAATGATTTATTGTTATCTTTTGCCTTATTTACAACTGTAATTACATCATATATTGTATTATCTTTAGCTCCTTCATATTTTGTATATTCATTATTTGCTTCTGTTTGTTGCCTTCTATTTATTTTGTCATACATATCATCTGCATATTTTCCATAACTTGTAAATAAATATACAAATAGTGAGGCAACCATTATTGCTATTAACATTCCACCAGCCATTATAAGTGCTTTTGATGCATTCTCCATATATTAGTTGCCCTCCTTTTTATAAACTCTATTTTGTTTCAATAAAAGACATATTTCTTACTCTACCTGTATTAAAAAATGTAGTTTCTTTATGTTTAAACTTCATTCTTTTAAATTGTACATATTGGTAATATTTTTTTGCTGCCTCTTGCAATTCTCTTCTATTTACAGACGAACTAATCTTTAGTTCTGTACATAAATCATTAAAGCTTTGTTCACTATTATTGCTAGATTTAGCTAAATATTCCCACTTGGAATCTGAAACATTTCCTTTATATTTTTCTACAGTATCATTCATTACTTTGTCAATAGTTCTTTTTATAGTAGACAAATTATAAGTTCCTGTCCTATTAAATAAATTATCGGTTGTTCCAGATAATAATTTTATTTCTATTGTTAAATCCATTTTGCTATAAGAATTATACTTTACGTCTTCACTAATATTATAATCACTCATTTTATTTACAAGACCTAATAGTTCACTGCCATATAATACTTTTTCATATGATAAATAGCTTTTATTAAATTCTTCTACTTTTACAGTTTCTACATCTTCTTGTTTCATTTTTTGGCTTTCGCCCCAATGATTAAAAACATAGTACACTAGTACTGCAAGCATAACTGCAATTAAAACTCCTCCAGCAATTGTTAATGCTTTTGATGCATTCTCCATATTATTTCTCCTTTACTCTACATTGATGACATTGTAGAAAATGAACTTGACATACTTGTTAGTCCTATAAATACTAATGGTGCTATTAAATACCCAACAAACATACATACCATAGGAGCAAAACCTATACCTTTTCCAATTAATCCTTTGCTAGATATTAATCTGTCATTAGATTCTTTTCTCTTAGCTTGGTAATAATCTCTTTCTGTATCTAGTTCATCAAAAGCTTCAACAATAGGTATTTTTTCTACAGCTGCTTGAAGACTTTCTACTATTCTTATCATATCTTGGTAAGATATATCTTCTTTTAATTGTTCTAATGCTTCCCATGCTCCTGCTTCGTAATTGTTAACACATTTGCTAATTGGTTCTTTAAAGATATTTGCATATCTTTCTAACCATTCTAATATCATTTCAACATTTACTCTTTCAATTCTCATAAGCATTAATATAATTGTCTGGAACTGCATTACTTCGTTTTCCATTTCCATTTGACGCATTTTCTTTTGGAATAACAATAGTAAAATTGGGAAAGCATATCCTATTAAACCAAATGCTAAACCTAATAATATTTCAAACCAGTTTAAGAATTCTCCATTAATCTTTTGTAATTTTTCGTATATTCTTTCTGAATCTGTTGCTAATGTTTCATCTGTAGCCCCTTCATAATATTTAGATCTTTTCATTGACCTTAATATATCGTTTTGAGTAGTTTTTAATTTTCCTCTAAATTTGTCTAAGAATACATTATCTATTTTAGTTCTTTCCATAGCTCTTTGTTCGTCTGCTTCTCCCATATCGCCCATTAAGTCATAGTTCGATGTAGGTTCTGTATATATGTAGTTTACCTGTAGTTTATGTAAATATGTCATTATTATTATAGAAGCTATAAATACAACTATAAACAGCACTATTCTATTTACATATACCCACGATAACTTTAAAGGTGATGCAGCATCTTTAAGTAATTCTTTTTGTTTTCTATAATCTTTTGTTCCTTCTTTAGGCATAAATAAATCAACAAATTTTTTAATTGGTTTTTTTCTATATAATTTTTCTTGCCATGGATTTTCTGTATTTTGTGTTTTTGTATTAACAGAACCATTATCTTTTAATTTTCTAGTTAATGTATAACATATAAATGTTAAAACAATTACTAATATTTGAACAATCATCCCTTGTTTTCCCATATAAAAACTTTTAGTAAACGCGAATTGTCCTACTGACCAGTTTTTTATAGTTTCCAAAAATAGCATTGGTACAATAGAAATTACAGATAAACTTTGGAAAACATAATCTAATTTATCTCTTTTTAAAATTTCCAATTGCATTTCTTGTGTAATATTATTTAAATTTTTTAAATATAAAGACGCTCCATTTTGTTTTCTATCTCCATACCCTTTTGTAGATAAGAAATTCCAGCAAATTCCTTTAAATAACTATTAGGCGCTATATCATAATATTTTTCTAATTCCATCTCTGGATCATCTGAAATTAAAATTTCATAAATTTTTTCAGCTTGTCTAGAAACCTCTAATTCATTATCTTGTGCTGTTTGGTAAATTGCTTCTTCTACCATATTAAATTCATGGTAAGCATGTCTTATTTCACCAAAGAAGTTAATTTGTTGTTTTAATAAATTATTGTCTATTTTGTCAACCATTCCATCTATCATACTATCCATTATAAAAATTTCGAATATTATCAAGATTCCTAACAGCATAAAATTTGTATATGTAAGTACTATAATAAGAATAGTAAGAGGTATAAAAACTAGTAAGCCTTTTGTTAATATTTGTGAAGCTTGTTTTCTTGTTAAATATTCATCATCTATGTTTAATATTTCCAATCTTCTACGCAATTTTAATAAATAACGCTTAATAAGTGGAATTTTTCTATATGTTAAATATAGCTTTTGAAATATAATATCTGCAGAAAATGCTGATTTCCCTGTTCCGCTTCTTAATTGTTGTAATTGTTTATATTGCGAATTTTGCATTTTTTTCCTAATTTGTAAATAGGCAATTACAATTACTAAAAAAATAGCACCTACACCTATAAGCAAATATAATAAAAAATTATCTGACATTTAAGGCTTGTACACCCCTTTCTTATTATTCTTTTGTCTTTCTTGGTCTTCCTGCTCTTTTAACAGTTTTAGAATCATCTTCACTTTTTACAGTAACTTTTGAAGAACCCCAATGTTCTTCTATGAATCTATCAAAATCTGCTAAATCTTTGTCATCCATGTTTAGTCTCATTTCTTGTAAGTTGTGATCTGTAATTTTGTTTGTTATAACATATTCTCCATCATGATATTCCATAATGTTTCTATATGTATATAATTGTTTGTTTGTAATTTTTGTAAAATAATGTGTTGCATTATCAAAGAATTTTTCAAATTTTCCTTCTAAAGTTTTTTCATTTCTAAAGTCGAATGTATATTCATTTTTTTCTTCTACTGGTATACATTCTGTAACTCTTTCTATATATCTTCTACCTCTAAAGTCTTTTACTAAGTGAATATCAAAATTTAATACTTGTACAACTTGTTCTTCTGCTGTTTTTTCATTTGTAAACACACCAGTTCTAAGCATAGAGTTTCTTAATGCTGTAACTAAATCTGGAAATGTTTTAGCATGGTGTGTAAATAATGTAAACTTAGAAGCAACCTGAGCTGCCTGAATCATCCAAGAAGCAACTGGGTCTGTTGCAACCTCACCGATGATGTTAACAGAACCATCTGTTTTTTTCTGTACGTCTAGACCTTCTTGTCCAGAAATTGTTTCTGTTTCTCTAAATGTTAATATGTTTCTTGTTGGATAAATTTTTCTTAAGTGAAGCTCGAAAGCTGTTTCCTGAACCCTTATGTTCATTGTTTCATAAATATTTTCTATCATACCCATAAGCATTGTTGTTTTACCACAACCTTGCTCTCCAGTAAGTGATATGATACGAGCTCCTTTTACTAAATATTTTAATAATGATATTGCATCTTCTTTTCCAGGTATTGTTATTAATTGTTCTAATGTTGCACGCTTTACGTCGAATTTTCTTACAAAGAATGCCCATGTTTCAGAAAAACTTGGTCTTACAACAACAACACGAGAACCATCTTTCATTTCGTTAATTTTATAACCATTTGTATCTGACAATTGTCCTGGATTATTATATTTATAAATGTTTTGACACACTCTTTTTAGTTCTGCTTCTGAACCAAAAGATAAAAATGCTAAACGTATAGATTTACCTTGGAAGAATATCCAAATACTATCACAAGCACGTGGTACTTTATGTTCCATAACTTCATTTAAATAGTCACCATCTGTTTGTGCAACTTGACTTAAAAAGCTTTCTGGAAGTCCAGATACACCACCAGATACACCATCTATATTCATATCTCTTACTTCATCTATAGAGCTGTATCCTTTATAATGTTGATATATTCTTTGTACAACTACATTCAATTTATCTGAAAAAGTAAGTACTAGCTTTTCTTTTTCATATATATCATTAATTTCTTCCTCTGTTATTACATAACAAGGCTTTGCATCTCCTGCAACATATTTTAAAGTAGCTAAATTGTATTTCTTTATTAATTCAGTTAATGCTTCATATCCAAATTCTTTTTTGTACATATATATAATAATGTCAAATTTATCTTGAGGTGTAAGCAATGAAGGAATATCAAAAGGAATTGATTTTGATATGTTTGTTTCGTCTACTCCATATTCTTTCGAAAGTATGTCGTAAATTAATTCTTTTACATATTTTTTGTCATTAACATCTCCATATGTACAACCTTTTAAGGCTTTTTTTAGTTCATATTTTTTATTTTTTCTTCTTTTTAATTCTTCTTCTGTTAGACCTAAATCATATAAATTTATTTTTGTAATTTCGTCAAGTCTTTTCTTTATATAGTCTGTCATCTTTTTTAATGTATATGTTTGGTCATCAACATCTACTATTTTTTCTAGCTCTGCATTCTTTTTCTTATTAATACTTCTATAAACTATATATACAAATATTAATAAAATAGATACTATCCCTACAATATTAAGAATCATCTTCGAAACTCCTTCCTTAGCTTATCTCATCATTTGCATTTCATCTATCTTATATAAAATTCCTTTTATTAGCTCTTTTATATTATTTAAGAAATTTGCATTTCTATCTTTTTCTGACATTGTTTGCATTTTCAAAAAGTAATCTACAACTAATCCTTCATCACATGCGTCAGAAAATAATGTATTATATATTATTGGAAATAATGAGTCTTTTGTCTTTATTGTTCTTATAATATTTTTTTGCGTATATTTAGAAAATTTATCATATCTTCCAATATATCCAACAATATTATAATTCTTTGCAGTATATCCTTCTTTTCTAGATTTTGCATATACTTCTATAGAATGTCTTTTTTGTGTCATCCCATAAACAATTACATCTGAAATTGTTAAAATATCTTGTGCTAATTCATTAATTCCTTTTTTTAAGTCTACTAATACAATATCATAAACCATATTAGCTTTTTTTATTAGTGATACATAAAAAGCATCAATTGTAGGTGTCTCCACACCATCATATCCAGATAATACTTCTAGCCTATCTTTAAATATTATGCCTGTATAATCTTTTATCAATTCTGGTGATAATTTATTACTTCCTTCAATTTTCATTAATCCAGTAACACCAGATTCTATTCCTACAGTTTTTTTATTTAAATTTAGAAAAGATAATAAATTACTTTTTTGTGCTTGTGGCTTTATATATGCTGCATCTATTTCTTTATTATTTTCGTATGTAGAAATTAACAATACTTTTTTATTATGTTGTATTGCCATTTGTGTTGCAACAGCAATAGCTGTTGATGTTTGTCCTGTTTCTTTATCATCTTCTGTCCAAAAAGATACTATAGCCATTTTTCTCTCCTTTAAGATTAAATTTCTTTTATAATTTTTCTAATATTTGGTCCTTGAAGTGTATGATCTATTTTAGCAATTATAAATTCCATTCCATCTTTGTACATGCTTGTTAAATTTTCGAATCTAACTTTTGCTACTTTTTGGTTATTAATAATTGCTGTTTTATCTCCCATTTCTAAAGGGAAATATATTCTATCGTCTTCCCACATAACTTTTGCTCCTAGTGATAAATAATTTAAATATTCATCATCTTCTTTAGTAACCTCTTTAGAAAATAATACTTTTGTCATTTTTATTGGGTTTTGAAATTGATTTAATATTTCTATTCCTCTTCTTATATCATAAGTATCAAAAGAAGTTACAAAAAAGTTTTGCACTGACCTATCTATTCTAAAATTCATTGCACTTTCAGCACTATCTATGTCTAATAATAAATAGTCATATTCTAGTGTTTCTATGCTTCTATTAGTATAATTTGCTATTGCTTCTACATTTTTAAATCCAACTGCTATGTCTATTTCTTCAAATTCTGTTATATAAGACAAAGTAGGATTTAATGCAGGTACAACATATTTTGCTTTTTGTGTAATTGTTGTATCTGCAATTAATACTCTTTTGCCTAATACAGTTAGGATTTTAGCAATATAAATTATCAAATCCGTTTTATCAAAAGCTCCTACAAATCCTACTTGTTTCATATTTCCTCCTACATATAGCTACTAATTAGCTTTACTTGTTGTATTTGTTCCAGAAGCTGCTGCTGCCTCTGCTTCTGCTGCTGCAGCATCTTCAAGTGATTGTAAATATTTTTGTCTTAATTCTTTTTGTTGTGTAATATGTTCTTCTACAGAAGTTTCTAAATTAGATTGTCTATCTTCTGCATCAACACTATTTATTTGTGAATTAATAAATTGTTCTCTTAAGTTTCTGTTGTATCTGCTTGCTATAGCTTTTTTAGCTTCTTCTAATAAATTTGGATTTGAATCCATTAAGTTAAGTGCTTCTGCATTTACTGGGTATGTTGGTATTGCTGCCACTTGCATTCCAGGATCTGTATATCTACTTACATACATTTCTGCAGTTTTTAATTGATATGTTTCTATTATTGCACTAGACATTGCAATTGTTTCATCTTCTGATAAATTTATATTTATTACACCTTCTGCTGGTGCTCCAGCTATTGTTGGAATTGTTACTTGTTTTTTAGCTGCAATTATGTAATCTTGTCCATTTCCAAAACGTATACGAACATCTACGAAATCTCCACTAACTAAATCTGTTGGTAATGATAACATATTATATTCTTGTTTTCTTAAATCATTTGTAACTTGCTCTGAGCTTGTTGTTAACATATCTTTTGTTAAAATTGTACCTTCTTTTAAGTCTATTTTTGCTACTAAATCACTTCTTGCTTGGCTTAATGATTCATCTGTATAGAAATCTGAAGCTGTTGCAAAATTTTCTGGTACTACTTTGTTATCTGCAACTTCTTGTGAAACATTTGCTGTTCTTTCTGTGTCACCATCTATTGCTGAAATTTGAATTCCTGAGCCAGAGGCAACATCTGTTGAAACAACATATACTGTCCTTTCAGCTGCTTTTGCTGCATCTTGTGCTTTCTTTAAATTAATTAATTGCATAAATAGTAATGCTATTATTATTGCTGCTATAATTAACATTACTAACATTCCTAATAAAAATGATACTCTTTTTTGTCTTTGCATTGGATTTGAAGCCATTTATTATTCCTCCTTAAATATTTAAAATTCAATATAATCTGATTTTATTTTACACCACTCTACCTTTTAAAACAATATATACAACTGTTTCGTAATCTAAATATAATATTGTTGTAATATTATAGTAATATTATATTTTCTAGTGCTTTTGCCACTCCGTCTTCATCGTTTGTTTGAGTAACAAACTTAGCTACTTTCTTTACTTGTTCATTGCTATGTCCCATTGCAATTCCAAGTCCTGCATTTTTTATCATAAGTATGTCATTATTATTATCGCCAAAAGAAATAACTTCTTCTTTTGCAATGTTTTCTTTTTTCATTATCTCTTCTATTGCATACCATTTATCTACATTTTTGCTACTAACTTCTGTATAATAATATCCAACTGATACTTCTTTTGTACCCATTTTTATCTTTTTCTTTGACATATGAGAAACTTCCAAAACGTCTATATCTGGTATATCTTTTACTTTTCGTAGTATACTAGAAAATACTATCTTATTTTCGTCACATATAGTCATTTTTAAAAATTTATTTGTGTTTAATGTTTTTATATAGTTGTATACATCGTCTACTATATTTATTTCTGTTTTTTTATCGCTACTTTTTTTTGTATTTTCATAATTATAAAAAGCTACATTGTAATTTAGCGATTTAGCTATAACTGAACTTTCTGTATATATATTATAGTAGATACTATTTTTTTCACATAATTCTATTAATTCTAAAACTTTTTCTTTGCTTAAATATTTTTCATATATTATTTCTTTTTTCTGCATATCATATAAAACAGAACCATTTCCAGAAATATAATATTTATTTGCCCCTATTTCCTTCGCTATTGTAAGAACTGACTCTGAAATTCTTCCAGAAGCTAAAACTACTAAAATTCCTTGGTCAGTTACCTTTTTTATTATATTTTTTGTATATTCGCTAACTTCCCCATACTTATTTAATAGTGTTCCATCTAAATCAACAGTTATTAATTTATACATTTTTCTATTCCTTTCTCTTTTTCATTACATTACTATATATTATTATCCGTTTTTTTACAATATATATTTTTTCTTTTTTCAATTTTTTTCCAGAATATTTTTTCATTAATTACACATCATATATATTGAAAAGGCAAAGTACTTTTCAAAGTAATTCTTTACAATCCTAGGAGGTGAAATTTATAATGGCAAATTCAAATTCAAATAGAAAGTTAGTTCCTGAAGCAATGAATGCTTTAGATAAATTCAAATACGAAGTAGCTAGTGAAGTTGGTGTTAACTTAAAAGAAGGTTACAATGGTGATATTTCTTCAAGAGATGCTGGTAGAATAGGTGGAAACATGGTTAAGAAAATGGTTCAAAAATATGAAAACGAAATGTTAAATAAATAGTTACCACTTTTAAATTTTTATAACGGGTTCAAGAATTTTTATATATTTTGTAGAAAGTCTAGAATCCGTTATTTTTTGGTAAATATAAATTGTATCTATAATTTTCTAAATAATTTAATTTCTTAAAAAAGTGTAATTACATATTATTTTTTATAACAAAAAATCGAGTTTTAACTTCTACTCCCAGTTTTTGGGTGGATAGTTAAATCTCGATTTTAATTATTTTTTAATTATGCTTCTGGTTGTACTAAACCATAATTTTTATTATCTTTTAATTTGTAAATTACATTTACTTTTCCATTTTCTAAGTTTACAAATGCTAAAAAAGTATTTCCTTTTTTCTCTTCTAATTTTAATTTAGCATCTTCAGGTGTCATTGGTTTTATATCGTAATATAATTCTTTTATTATTTCATTTTCTGGTTCTGTTTGTTCTGATTCTTGAGCCATTCTTATTGTTTCTTCTTTGTTCATTTTTTCTCTTCTTGTTTTTTCTTTTCTTATTTGTCCTTCTAATATATCTATATTTTTATCTATAGAAGCATACAAATCTTTATGTGCTGTTACTGCTTTATATGTAATTCCTTGGTAAGAAACTCTTGTTTCTGCTACTTGTTCATTTCCTTCTACTTTTATTGTAACTGTTCCATCAAAATCTTCTAAATATTTTGTTAGTTTATCCATTTTCTTTTCTGCATAATCTCTTATAGCATCTGTTACTTCTAAATCCTTTCCTACAACTTTTATATTCATAAAAATCTCTCCTCTCAAATTATTTTGCTTTCTTTTGTTGTAAATTTATTATATATGCTTAAATGTTTTTTTTCAAGTTAATTTTATTTTTTTATACATTATTAAAACATTTTATCCATTTTATAATCTTTTTCTAACTTATCATTTAAATATAATTTTGCTATTAATTCTAATTCTTTTATTGCTTCTTCTCCAATATTAAAAGAAAATACTTTTTTAGGTGGTGACATTATAATGTATTTAATTGCCTTTTCTGTTGAACTTTGAATATGTATTGCACTTGTATCTTGTTTTCCACAAATATTACACTTAAATCCATTTTCTTTCAAGCTAAAAAATTCCAGTTTTTCCTTAGAATTGCAATTTGTACACCATCTAACATTTGGAGTAAATCCTAATATACTTATTAATTTTATTTTAAAGATTGATAATATAAAGTCTAAGTCTTTATCTGTTTCAGATATCATATACAACGTATTTAAGTATAATTGTAAAATTCTATATGAATTTTCATTTTCATTTGTAACATCTATTATTATTTTAGATATAAATGAGGCATATTCTAATTTTCTTAAATCTTTCCTTATATTATAAAAAACTTCTATAGGTTCACACGAATTTATATAATACGTTGAATTTGTTTTATATAAAATATATTCTCCAAAACATAAAAATTGGCTCCCAACAAGGAGCGAACTTCTAAATTTTTTCGCTCCTCTGGCAGCACAAGAAATCTTACCTAAACCTGGTGTTAACATGGTTAGCATTTTGTCAAAATCACCCATATTACGTTCAACTAGTATAACTCCTTTTGTCTTTATTGTTCCCATTTTTTTCTTCCTCTATTTTCTTTTCTAAATCTCTTAATTGTTTAAATTCCATAAATGTATTTATATTTCCAGTTTTTTTAAAGGTGTTCCAAGCTATTTGTTTAAACATGAAATCATCTCCTTTTTATTATCTTTTGTATTTTATGTTTTTTTATTCAATTAGTTGAATTTAAATTTTTTAACTATGCTATCTTTATCTTGCCAATCTTCTTTTACTTTAACCCAAACCTCTAAGTTTAATTTTGTTCCTAACATTTTTTCTAATTCTATTCTTGCACTTGTTACTATTTTTTTAAGCATTGCTCCTTTTTTTCCAATTATTATACCTTTGTGCGAATTTCTTAAACAATAAATAATTGCAGATGTGTCGTATATTTCTTCTCCCTTTGTTGTTTCTCTTAATTTCATTTTTTCCACTTCAACATATATACCATGTGGTACTTCTTCGCTTAAATATTGCAAAGCCTTTTCTCTAATAACTTCTTCTACTAATTGTCTTGATGTTTGATCTGTATATTCTTCTATATCATAATAAGCAGGACCTACTTTTAAATTTTTCTCTATTGTATTTAATATTGTATCTATACCTTTATTATTAAGTGCACATATTGGTATAATTTCTTCGAAATTATATTCTTTTCTGTACATATCTATTACTTCTAAAATTTCTTCTTTTTTTATTAAGTCTATTTTATTTAATACCAATATTGTTTTTCTATTTATTTGTTTTATTTTTTCTAATATTATTTTATCTCCTTTTGTTATTTCTTTTTTAGAACAATCTGCAATAAATAAAATAATGTCTACATCTTCTGCAATTTCGTATGCTGTTTCTAGCATTGTTTCTCCTAATTTTGTTTTTGGTTTATGAACTCCTGGTGTGTCTATAAAAATTATTTGTGAATTTTCTCTATTTACTATTGCTCTTATTGCTGTTCTAGTTGTTTGTGATTTATTTACTGTTATTGCAACTTTTTCTCCTACT
>ULLB01010484.1_pt1 | contig 13049 bp, 16 predicted proteins | sample 1951311 | NCBI WGS metagenome assembly ULLB01 (sample SAMEA4835516, study PRJEB28245) | human gut metagenome | biome: gut microbiome; material: fecal sample | place: Denmark | collected 2008 | reverse complement strand
TTCCTTGAGATGCCCCTATAATATATTCAGCCCAGGCAGCAGCATTAGCATCATTTTCCACAAAAACAGGTTTATTACTCAAAGACTTGAAATCCATAGAAGGATATTCTTTTGCAATATTCCCCGTAGAACCCAAAATACCAGAGTTGTCATTTTTCACGGCACCGCATGTTGAAAACGCAATAACATCAACATCATCTTCATGCTCATTTATGATAGTTTTAAAAAGTTCTCTAATTTCTTCAAAAGTTTTTGGTGTATGATTTTTTTTAATTTCAGAAACTATTTCACCTTTTTCATTAATTATTGCGGAATAAATCTTAGTACCGCCTACATCAATTGCTAATGCCTTTTTCATAATTTCCCTTTATTTACTTCTCTGAACAAATCTTTTAGTAATCAATTGCGGTCTTGTAATAGCAGAACCGATAACAACACAATGCGCCCCCAGTTCAAACGCTTTGTCAACTTCTTCCGGCTCCCAAATTCTGCCTTCAAGCACAACAGGAAGATTTGTTTCTTTAACAAGCTGCTCCAGAAGTTCAAAATCAGGACCTTCTCCTCTGTTTTGAGAGAATTGTGTATAGCCTGAAAGTGTTGTAGATAGCATATTAGCACCGAGTTTAGCAGCATTAATCCCCTCTTCGACAGTTGAAATATCAGCCATTGAAACCCGTTTATTAATTTTAATGTATTTAATTAAATCTTCAAGTTTAGCGCCATTAGGTCTTTCACGCATAGTTCCGTCAAAAGCAATAATGTCAGCTCCTGCTTTAACAAGTTCAATAACATCATCAAGCGTGGGTGTAATATAAACGATTTCCTGCCAGTTAGGAGGAATAACGTCAGGTTTGGTTAAACCGATAACAGGAATATAAAAAAGATGTTTTGCATTTTTAACATCTCTTGCCCCTGCAACTCTTAAGCCGCCGGCACCGCCTTTTACAACAGACTTCATCATAGCAACCATACATTTTTCAAGATACAACGGCTCGGAAGGCATTGCCTGAACAGAAACCACAACCTTATTTTTTAAACGATTAATAATATCCATAGAATAATTATAACTGAAAAAATTTATTTAGGTTATAATAATTAAAAAGAATTAATAAATTGAGGGTTATCTATGAATAATAAAACACTTGTTAAATATCCGTTCCTGACAGAAGAAGTAGAGATTTACGAAAGAGAAAACGGTCATAAGATTGTTTTAGCGCACAAAGAGGGTGAACTGGTAAACGTAAGTTCATGGGTTAAAACAGGTTCTATCAATGAAGATGACAGCAATAACGGAATTTCTCACTTCCTGGAACACTTGATGTTCAAAGGAACACACAAACATAAAGCAGGATATTTTGACAAAACTCTTGAGGCAAAAGGCGCAATAGTTAACGCTGCAACATGGAAGGATTATACTTTTTATTACGTAACCCTCCCCAAAGGAGCTGAGAACAAGGATTTAAATCTTGCAATAGAACTTCATGCGGATATGATGCTTGATCCGGTTTTGCCTGATGAAGAAATAGGTGCACCTTTTGATTTAAACGATGGAAAGGTAACTGACAAAAGAGAACGCCACGTTGTAATCGAAGAAATCAGAATGCGTAAAGACCAGAACTGGACAAAAGTTTATAACGCCTGCAACTTCAATATGTATAAAAAACACCCTTACAAACGTGATGTAATCGGAACTCCCGAAATAATTTCACGTGTAACACGAGATGAGATAATGAATTATTATCAAACATTCTACTCGCCTGAAAACATCACAACTATTATTGTAGGTGATTTTGATAAAAAAGCTGTTCTAGAAAAAGTCGAAAAAGAATTTGACTTTAAAGGCAGACCCAATGCGCCTAAAAAAGTCAACGAAATAGATGCGCCTGCGGATAAAACAATACTTGTAGAGAATACTGCTAAAGTTAACACATCATATCTTATGATAGGCTTTCTGGGACCAAAAGCCAACCAAATTAAAGAAAACATTGAGCTTGATATAATCAGCATTATCCTGGGTGAAAGCACAAGTTCAAGATTGTACCAAAACCTCATAGAAAAACAGCCCGAACCGATATTCAACCTTGCAAATGCAGAGCATTACCAGTTTAAAGACGGGAATAACTTCTTTATTCAGGCTAATTTCAAGCCAGAAAAACGTGATATTGCATTAGAACTGGTAAAAAAAGAAATTAAAGGACTTCTCGAAGATAAAATCAGTGAAGAAGAACTTGCAAAAGCTAAAAAGAAAATCAAATCACGTTTTGCCTTTGCCGCAGAAACAGTATCGGAAATAGGTGAGACAATCGGTTATTACATGACGGTTTGCGAGGACTTAAAGCTTATTGAAGAGTATCTGAACGACTTAGCATCAATTACGATTGAAGATTTGGAGCAAACAATCAAAAAATACTTAAATCTTGATAACGCAGTAATTTCATTGCTTGAACCTGCTGACTAGATATACGTAATCATCTTCAATTAGTTTCAGTTTGTATGCTAACAAATCAATCAAAGCCAATACAGGTTTGCATTCAATTTGTTTATCAATACGGTAAATTAAGCTGTCATTTAAAATTAAAGACAGATTAGCTGCTTCATTTATTTGTTTTTTAAGATTTTCTATATCGTTTTTTGTACTTTCTTCTAACATAACTATTCCTTTTTTATTAATTACTATCACTATACTAATAATTATTAGTAGTATATATGATTGATTTAAATTTGTCAATACTTCATAATAATACAATGAGAGATGAAAGATTAAAGATATTAGCAAAAAATATCAAAGCTGAAAGAATTAGAAAAGATTTATCACAGCTAGACCTCGCATTACTTGTCGGAGTAAGCTCTAATACTATCAGCCAAATAGAACAGATACGACAAACGCCGTCTGCCTTTATTGTATTTGATATTGCTAATGCTCTTAATATTCCTGTTGAAGAATTATTCAAAAATGTTCCTGCTAAAAAGGACTGATTATGCAAGAAGCTACTACAATTGAAATTGAAGCATTAGAAAAAGTTAAAGAAAAATGCCTTAAATGCGACAAATGCCCGTTAGGCAAAACCCGCACAAATACAGTGTTCTCAGGCGGAGTACCAAACCATAAACTTATGCTTATAGGAGAAGCCCCCGGATACTATGAAGATCAGAAAGGTGAACCTTTTGTCGGCAAAGCAGGTCAGCTTCTTGATAAAATTTTTGCATCCGTAGGACTGTCAAGACAAAAAGATGTCTATATCTGCAATACCCTTAAATGCAGACCGCCGGACAACAGAGATCCGCTTCCGGAAGAAAAAGAAGCTTGCAGAGAATATCTTGATGCGCAAATTGAAATCCTTAAACCCAGAATTATTCTGCTCTGCGGACGTGTTGCCGTAAATTCAATGCTTGAAACAACACAGGGGATTACCAAAATACGTGGCAAATGGTTTGAAGGTCCGAACCATTCTAAAATGATGCCGATTTTTCACCCATCTTATCTTTTAAGAAACGATTCCCGTGAAAAAGGAAGCCCGAAATGGCAGATGTGGCAGGATATTCAGGAAATTAAACGTGTGTACTCACAAATGGATGTCTGATTTATTTGTATACATCCTGCAATCTATGAATACCGCCTTTCTCCTGCGGCAAACAATAAGTTACATCAGGATGAAAATAATAATATCCGTTTGAATTTCTCATAATTACAAGACTAAACAAATCGTAACCGCTTTTATTAGGCACAAGCTTTCCGTTACTGTCAACAGCAAAAAGCGGTTTTTGGACATTTGCAGGCTGATTAAATACAATCAAATTTGTGTTGTCATTCATTACAAAAACCTGATTAAACCTGTTCATCATACTTTCCGAATACCCCGCACAAGCAGAAGTTTTTGCATAACTTTTATATACAGGTAAACAACCCGCTGACAACGCATTATTTTTGCAATATTTTGTCACCTTAAGATTTGTCGCAAACCGTTTATAAAACTTATCACATCCGGAAAAATCACTATTAATGTGCTTATCGGAACTGAAATAACATCCCGTATCACCATCCATATCATTTACGGTAATAAGAAGCGCCTGAGAATAAACCGAATAAAGCTTTTTAAAAGATGCAACAGCAGATTTGTCTATCAGCCGTAACGCAAAATAAGTAGAAACAGTTAACAATACTATAACATAGATACCTGTAAAAATTAAAAGCCTTTTCTTTCTTGCCATATTTTTACAGTATATCACGGTTTTATTTTTGTCAAGTTATAAAATTTCTTCCGGCTCAATGACAAAATCAACAATAACGGGACCGTCAAATGCATAAGCTTTTTCAAGCGCATTTAGAATTTCATCGTCAGACTTAACCCTTATTCCCAAAATTCCGTAGCTTTCGGCAATTTTCAAAAAGTCAGGATTTGAAATTTTTGTAGCACAATATCTTGCTCCGCATGTCTTTTCCTGAAACTGTCTGACCATTCCAAGATAACCGTTATTCATAACCAGAACTTTTACCGGAATATTGAAATCAACACAGGTAGCAAGTTCCTGCATATTCATCTGGAAAGAGCCGTCGCCTGCAATACACAAAACAGGTGAATTATTTAAAGCAATACTTGCCCCGATTGCAGCAGGAAAACCAAAGCCCATTGTGCCTGAACCGCCTGATGTTATAAATTTTCTGATTTCATTAAACTGCAAATATCTTGCTGCCCAAACCTGATGCTGCCCGACTTCTGTAGTTACAACAGGATTTTTGTATTTAATAAATTCGTTAATTTTTTGCATAACTTCAAAAGAATGCATAGCATCAGACCTCTTTTTAGGCTGAATATTCTTTTCTTTCAGATTTTTTGCCTTTGACAGCCAATCAGAAAAATTATTGCTTTGCAAATTATGTTTTTTATATTCTGATATCATCTTTTGCAGAATATACTTTGCATCTCCGGTAATTCCAATTGATGCAGGTATAATACGTGAGATTTCATTTTCATTTATATCAACCTGAACAAAATTTCTTTCAAGCTCTCCGTTAGGAAAGCAGCATCGAATTCTGTCATTAAATCTTGCACCGACAGAAAAAATCAAGTCGCTTTCACGCAAAATCAGGTTTGCAGCAGGATGTCCGAAAATTCCAATCATACCGAAATAATTCGCATCTTCAACAGGATAAGCACCAATCCCCATCATTGTGTTAACGACAGGCAAGTCCAAAAGTTTTGCAAATTCTGTAAACTCTGCTGCTGCATCTGCAAGAACAACTCCGCCTCCTGCAACAATAACAGGACATTTCGCAGAACAAATTGCATTGAGCGCTCTTGTTATTTCAAAATCAGAAGGATGATGTTTATCGGATGAATATTTTATATTTTCATCAAATTCAACCTCTTGAGAGAAAACATTTTTGGCAATATCAACCACAACAGGTCCCTGTTTCCCTGACATAGCAGTATTAAAAGCCTCAATAAGCGTTCCCTCCAGATATTTTGCATCTCTTACCTGAAAATTCTTTTTTACACAGGACTTTGTAATATCAATAATATCAACTTCCTGAAAGGCATCCTTACCTATTAAATCAGCCATAACCTGACCTGTAATAACCACAACTGGATAACCGTCAAGATATGCATTAGCAAGTCCTGTTACAATGTTTGTTGCTCCGGGTCCCGATGTAACAAGAGCAACACCGCATTTGCCTGACACTCTTGCATACCCTTCCGCTGCATGAACAGCTGCCTGCTCATGACGAACAAGATAATGTTTGATATCGTTTTGCTTAAATAATTCATCATAAACATTCAAAACAATGCCGCCGGGATAGCCGAATATACTGTCAACCCCCAGCTTTTTTAACGTTTCCGTAACAAGCTTTGCACCTGTGAGAGTTTGAATATTTACATCTGTTGCGGGCATAAAAAACTCCATTTGTTATCGAGATTTTAACACAAGAAAAATAAAAGAGCAAAGCTTTCACCTTGCCCTTTTATATAATAAAGTTTTTTAAATTAAAATACTATTCTGAAATAAGTTCATTCCACAATTGTTTTTTCTTTTCAATTTTTTGTTTTCTTGCATTTGAAGCTTCTTCACGAGCTTTTTTATCTGCATCGATTTTCTTTTGTAATTCTTCACGTTGTTTTACACGAGCTTCTTCTCTTGCTTTTTGTTGATTTTGAAGTTCTTTTTCTTTGTCAACAATTTTTTGTGTATGTTTTTGGATTAATTTTTCTGTGTAAGTTGTTTCAGCAGCGTAAACAGAAGATGCTCCCGCCATAACCAAAATTAAAGACGCAATAAATAATTTTTTCATTTTTTCCCCTTTCTTTTTTTCAAATTTATTATACTAAATTTTTGAATACATTTCAATAATCTCATCAATTCCTTTTTTTGCAATATTAAAAATTTCCATCATTTGTGACTGCTCGTAAGGTTCGCCCTCTGCAGTTGTCTGGAACTCAATAATCTTACCGCTTCTGGTTAAAACAACATTACTGTCTACCTGAGCATGAGAATCTTCCAAATAATCTAAATCAAGCCGGACTTCACCGTCAACAATTCCTGCTGAAATTGCGCCGACAGGTTCAATAATAGGATTTTCTTTTAACGTTCCGTTTGCAATAAGCTTTTCAACAGCAATTTTTAAGGCTAAAAATCCTCCGCAAATACTTGCAGTTCTTGTTCCGCCGTCTGCCTGAATTACATCCGCATCAATCGTGACGGTTAAATCAGGCATTTTTTCCAAATCAACACAAGCTCTAAGGCTTCTTCCGATAAGTCTTTGAATTTCCTGAGTTCTGCCTGAAATCTTTGTTCTTTCTCTCTGGCATCTGGTATTAGGAGCAGACGGAAGCAATGAATATTCCGCTGTAACCCAGCCACGCATTTCTTCTTTATCCATCCATTTAGGCTTGCCAGCTTCAACAGAGGCTGTTGTAATTACCTTTGTATCACCGAATTCTACCAGTACCGAACCTAATGCGTGTTTTGTATAATCTTTTGTAAATTTAATCTGTCTTGTTTCATTATTTTTGCGCTCTTCTCTCTTCATTTTTTTATCCTTTATTCATAGTCCCACATATATATCTGTCCGCAGTACCTGCAAACAGCATGTTCGTTCATAAACTGCAAATCCGGTATAAACGTATATCCGTCTACAGTTATTTCAATATCATTATTTTTGTTATATTTCTGCATAAACCTTCTTTCCCCTCTGTAGTCCGGAGAAAACATCAATTCAAATTTATCGATTGATTTACAGTTTTTGCATATAAACATACTTAGTACTCGTCATCTTCCCATCTTGCACGTCTGATGATTTCAGGATCTATCTCTCTTTTTTCAATTTTAAAAGATTTCCCTTCCATTTTTGAAGGCGTTTTTTTATCAGTCTTTTTAGATTTTTTCTTTGCAGGAACAACTTCTGCCGTATTTAAATTTTTGTACCACAATGTCCAGCAGATGCTTCTTAACGGCAATGTGAAACCAACTACCAGAAGAAATATCAGTTGTTTTACAAGCTCTTTTGAAATCAGCATTGGTGTTATATTAAATTTCTCAAGTTGTTCAAGCGGAAAACTGGATACCCAGCCTTCAAATACCTTTGCCAATATCCCTGTAAGGTTCAGATAATCAAAAATCACTGACACCCCTGAAGTCAAAAGCACATAAGTTATTAGACCCAATATTGACATTAAAAGGAAAGTTCTTGCAAATTTACCCTTTATAAGCTGCAAACTTTTCTTAAAATATCCGATAGGAGATAAATCATTTTCGAATGTAAATACCTGAAAAATCAGGATAAAATATATAAAAAATATAAATCCCAAAACCCAGAAAACAGGAATTACAGCAAGTAAAGTGAACATCCCGAAAAGAAACCACAATGCTATAAAAGAAAATGTTTTCTTTGTCACAACAGCATTATGAGCTCTAAAGTCATATACTCTTCCTGTATTAACCGCTCCTTCTGCCATAGAATTCAAAGCACCGTACGCTACCAGATAATCCCAAAATGCTTTAGCCCAGATTAAAAGTCCAGGTACGGTAATCAAAAGCATTACAATAAGTATTGTTGAAAAATTATTAAATGCAGGGAATTTCTGTATCAAATCAGGCAGACTTTCAGTGTACCAGTATGTCAGTCCAAAAATCAAAACCAGACCTAAAATTTGTCCCAGTACAGGGAATGCCATATATAAAAAGAATTTATGAAAGTTAAAACAGAAAATTTTTAACCCTTCAAAAAATATTTTCCAAACACTTTTATCTTCTTTAGCCATACCTCTCCTATTAATATTAAATTTATTGTATAATAATTTTATTACAAATATAAAAAAGTGAACAGTGAGGAATACAAGTGCAGCTTCCGATTAAAGAATACATAAAATCATTAAAAAGAGAAGATTTTGAAACAAACAAGGTTAATCTGCATATTCACACATCTTTTTCGGACGGAGAAGGCGATGTTTTTGATCTTTTAAGACAGGCAAAAGAAAAGGGCTTTCATAAAATAGCAATATCAGATCATAACACTGTTGAAGCACATAAACTTGTTAAAGATGAAATTCTTATTCCAGCTGTTGAATTTGACGTTTGGTGCGGATATGTATTTATGCATCTTCTGGCGTATGGAATTGATATAAATAACGAAGAACTTTCAAGTTTTTATGCAAAAAATAAAAGAGAAACTGAACTTGATATTGTAAGAATTTTTGCAAAACGAGATATAAAAAAATTAATTCAGGCTATACATAATGCGGGAGGAATTGCCGTTCTTGCTCATCCTGCGTGCTGCTGGGCTTTAAATCTTGACAGATTTGTAAAAAAACTGAATTCTTACGGTCTTGACGGAATTGAAGTCTATTACCCGTATAAAAGACACAGAGGAATTATAAAATTCCATAAGACAAAATCCGTTGAAAAAATTGCAGAAAAATATAACCTGTTAAAAACGGGAGGAACTGATTTACATGGAAAAACATTGTAATTTACAAAAGCCTAGTTTGAGCGCAAATATGCTTCTATAAAACCGTCAAGTTCTCCGTCCATTACAGCATCAACATTTCCTGCCTCAAAATTTGTTCTATGGTCTTTTACCATTTTATAAGGATGAAAAACGTATGAACGAATTTGAGAGCCGAAATTAATATCTACATTTTCTCCCTTTAATTCGGCAAGTTTCTTTTCGTGTTCAGCCTGTCTTATTGCAAGAAGTTTTGAAGCAAGGATTTGCATTGCATTTTCTTTATTTTGAAGCTGGGAACGTTCCTGCTGACATTTAACCACAATACCCGTAGGTTTGTGCAAAATTCTTACTGCGGTTTCAACCTTATTTACATTTTGACCGCCTGCTCCTCCCGAACGCATTGTATCAATTTCAAGTTCTTCTGGAGGAATTGTAATTGTCTTTTCAAAATCTTCTATAATCGGCGAAACCTCTACGGAAGCAAAACTTGTTTGTCGTTTGCCGTTTGCGTTAAAAGGAGAAATTCTTACAAGACGATGAACTCCCTTTTCTGCTTTAGCATATCCGAAAGCATATTTACCCGTAACCTTTACGGTTGCTGATTTAATTCCCGCTTCATCACCATCAAGTTTATCAAGCAGCTCAACCTTCCAAGAGTGACTTTCTGCCCAGCGCATATACATTCTCAAAAGCAGACTTGCCCAATCCTGTGCATCAGTGCCGCCTGCACCAGCATTTATGGTTAAAATCGCATCTGCCTCATCATATTCTCCGCTAAGCATCTGTTTAACTTCAAATTTATCAACAGCACGCTCCATTTCAGAAAGCTGTTCAAAGCTTTCATTAATTAAATCCGTGTCTTCAATCTCTAATGCCACCATGGCATCATCAAGAACTGACTGCCAGTGTCTGACAAACTCAAGATTTTCTTTTATATCTCTGATTTTTGCGCCTGTTTCGGATGCTTTTCTTTGGTCTGACCATATATCGGGAGCCTGCATATCTCTTTCAAGTTCATTCAGTCTGTTTTCCAAACCCGCTGTGTCAAAGACACTCCTTTATTTTTTCAAAACGAGGCTTTAAAATATTAATCTTCTGCTTAATTTCTATATCCATAAAATGATTTTACTATAAAAATATATATTCTTGCAATTAAATGAAAAACTGCTATAATAAACACATCACAAGGAGATTTTATGACCGGTTTAATTAATAGTTACAAAAAAGTCTATGAAAATAAAAAAATTCATATCTGGTTATTCATTATAGCTTTTGTTTGGTCTTTTAGTTCAACAATGTTTGATATAAAAATCGGTAAACCCAATACATATAAACAAAACCCGTTTGATATTTTATTTAATATTTTTATCGGAGGATACAGCCTGCAATTTTTGCACAATGCCATAAATAATATTAATTCAGGCGTTCTGCCCTCTTTCAAAGAAATTCAAAGCAAAGTTTTCTGGGGAATGATTAAATTGAACATTATATGGGGAGTGTATGCTTGTGCTGCATTATTTTTTGCAGTTATAATTTATATGATTGCACTGCACACAATAATTATTCCTGTCGGAGTAATTGCAGTCGTTGCCTTCTTGTCAGTTTTTGTATATTACATATTTCTTGCCTATGCTGAAAACCTCGATTCAAAGGGGCTTGGAAATATAAGTCTTATATTCAAATTTGTAAAACCTGCATTTAAACAAACTTATATAAAATTAATTACTTTTATACTGTTTAGTTTGGCGGTTGCTGCAGTATACATTTTGATTTATACCGCAGCAGGATTAACAGGTCTGGACAAATTCGGATATATTGCCGATGAATATTATTTAATGGACACTTTTATGTATGCTTTTGCCACCTACTTTTTAATTGTAACCTGGTTTTTGGCATTCCCGTATTCTTTAATTAATATATACAATAAATCTGTAAGACCTGTTTTAAGAAAGGATAGTTCTGATGAGCAAAATGCTTGAAGGGATAAAAACAATATATTCAGGCAATAATGTATTAAATAAACATATACAGTTATTTTCTTTATGCGGAATTATAGGCATAATGGCAGGTTACCTGTCACTTGTAACCCAGGGTATTAACGAAATTAAACCGTTGGACAAGGGGGTAATAATTATAGTCCAAATAATATGGCTGCTGTTTTTTACAGGTTTTGAAACAATATTTCTGCACCAAAAATCACTACCTGAAATAGATATGAGCTCATTCAGAGCTGCATTAAGAAAAATACCTCTTATTGTCTTTGCAATAGGACTTATCTTTTTACTTGTAACAGATTTCAATGCTTCTTATCAATATTTCCTTCTTAGTTTGGAAATTATAATCGGAGTACCGCTGACTATGTTTCAGGCAGGTTATGCCCAAAATTATAAAGATAATGATTACAAAAAATATTTCCAAAAGTTCAGAGTAAAAGAATATTTCTTTTTATTGATTAAACGTATATGGGTTATATTCAGCTGCTATGTAACAGCACTTATGACAACATTCTTTATATTCGTTATCGTTGGTTTTATTATGGCAGCCGTAAACATTGCAAAAGGCGGAGATTTAGCATCCGTAATCCTTCTTATTACAAGCAATCAGACAGCGCTGGCTAAACTTTCAACTTATATTTCAACTGTCTTGCTTATTTATTTGTTGTCAGTAGGTGTTCTTGTCTGGGATTACGAATTAATTAGTACTTATGAAAGAGAGGATTAAATGAACGTATTTGATGTCGTTATAGATGGTTTTAAAAAAGTTTTTACAGGAAAAAATGCAGTTATTAAACATATTTGGATATTTCTGATAACTGCAATTATTTCATTTGTATCCGTATATTTTCAACTGCTTGCAGAAACAGCAGAAAAGGCAGAAAAGCTGCCTGATTTTCCTTTAAAAACATTTCTGATTGCATTAACAGTAATGATTGTTATAGGAATATATTTAGGAGGTTATAATTTCCAGTTTATGCATAATGCTTTTAACAGTGAATCTGAGGGGGTATTACCGGAATTCACAGGTAAGCCGTTTAACATTTTCTGGAAAGCTATTCCTTTAATGCTTGTTTGGACTTTATATATAATCGCAGCAACTGCATTATGTTTTTCACTATTCTTTGCAGGACCGGTATTCATTACAATTGGTTTTATTTTATTTATTGCATTACTGCTTGTTTCTGCATTTATCCAGTTCGTTTATGTCGGTTATGCAAAATGTTATTCAAGAGAAGGATTATACAATATAGCTCTGCCTTTTAAATATATAAAACTGACATTCGGACCTTTTGCTCTAATGGCATTGCTATTCATCCCTATTTACTCTGTTGCAATGTCACCAAGCTTCTTCTTAGGCATGCTAATGGGACTTTCAGGAATAAAAGATATAAATACAATTATGTATGCAGGCGGTATTCTCGGTGGATATCTGGGTTTTATTGTACAGCTTGTTTGGTATTATGGACTGGTACAGATTTACAGAGAAAAAATTGACATTGCAATTAATCAATAAAAAAGAGCCTGTATGGCTCTTTTTTTAATATTTCATTTCCCAGTTATCGTTTAAGATTTTGCCGAAACATCCGCCTGCTGAATTGATATCAGATATACAATTCTGTTCATATAATTCCTCTCTTTCATCTGTAGTCAGCGGATAATGTTTAGTATTATCATACACACATTCATCTAAAAGCCCGTTAATATCAGAACACATAACAAATAAATCCCTGCCGACTATATTAGGACCTTTTTGTGCATTAATATCAATAAGCCAGACAATCTGAACATCGCAATCTTCTACCTTATAGTAATAATAAGGTCTTAAAGTAGCGCCTCCTGCTATGACAAATGAACCGTTAGCCGTACCGAAAGCATCATATTTAGCACCACTCATTTTCTTGTAATTATCAGAAAAGCATGGTTTAATATCAGCTTCAAGACAACTGTTTATAATCTTAAAATACGATGTAAAAAATTCATTAACCGCATCTTGAGAATTTAACCCTGCTTCAAGAAGATTAACAGCATTCCTGTCAGTTTGGTATTGAACAAAAGCCTGTGAAATAATATTGTATACCTTATGCAGCTGGGTTACATAACTCTGGCGC
>ULLB01018398.1_pt1 | contig 14035 bp, 9 predicted proteins | sample 1951311 | NCBI WGS metagenome assembly ULLB01 (sample SAMEA4835516, study PRJEB28245) | human gut metagenome | biome: gut microbiome; material: fecal sample | place: Denmark | collected 2008 | reverse complement strand
TCCGCAATATCAACCCGCGAAAATCCAACGTGCTACAATGGAACCCTACCGCGGCTGGAATCTTGGTTTATCTGATGCTGCGTCTATGTATATGGCAATGCGTCAAAATAAAGCTCAAGTTGAAAACATGGAAGCTCAAAATAAGCTCATTAAAGAACAAGCTCGAACCGAAGGTATTCGTCAAGGCAATATTGCTATGTCTACCGCTCGTTCCGGGTTTGATCTTAACCTTGCTCGTGAGCTTCGTAACGTATCTATTGATCGTGCTATAGCAGAGAAAAATCTCTCCGAAGCAAGCGCTGCTGGCGCTTGGACTGGTGCGAATCAAAAGGTACTCCAATATGAATTAGATCGTACCCTGTTTGACAATAAGATTAAGCTTTCGAATGCTCAATATGCAACCGCAATGGAAGGTATCCGTAAACTTCAACAGGATAACGATATTAATGCGTTCCGTAATAGAATGGAACGTCTTTTCGGTGATAGTTCAGATGCAAAGAATGTTGCTTCCGAATTATTTAAGCGTATGATGATGTACATGTTTCGCGATTCTCGCGAGCTTGACCAAATGTTTAACCCCAAATAATTTTTTGTTATGAGACGTAGACGTAGAGGCCGTAGACGTGGATTTCTCGGTCGTAGTAGAAGACGTAGAATTCGTGGTTATCGTGTAAGTAGAGGAGGTGTTCGCTTATGAAACCAGTTTGGAAAATTATCATTGCCGTTTTAGAAACGGTCATTGATGCTGTAAAGTCGATCTTTGACAAACCCGATACCCCTGCGTTGAATGGCTAAATGCCTTCACCCTATGTATCTTGCCAGTGTAGAAGCGAAAGTTCCTTGCGGTTGGTGTGTAAACTGTCGTCAGAATAAGCGTCAATCTTGGGTGTATCGCTTACAAGCGGAAGCCAAAGAATATCCGCTATCGTTGTTCGTCACTCTTACTTATGATGATGAACATTTACCGATAGAAAGAATTGGTAGTGACTTATTTCAAACGAACGTTGCCGTAGTATCCAAACGTGATGTACAATTGTTTATGAAACGGCTTCGAAAGAAATATGAGGACTATAAAATGCGTTATTTTGTCACTTCTGAATATGGTGCAAAAAATGGCCGCCCTCACTATCATATGATCTTATTTGGCTTCCCTTTTACTGGTAAAATGGCTGGTGACTTACTGGCCGAATGTTGGCAGAATGGTTTTGTACAAGCTCACCCTTTGACAATCAAAGAGATTGCTTATGTCTGTAAATACATGTACGAAAAAAGTATGTGTCCCGAGATTCTTCGGGATGAAAAGAAGTACAAACCTTTTATGCTTTGTTCCCGAAATCCCGGTATTGGCTTTGGATTTATGAAAGCTGATATCATCGAATTTTATCGTAGACATCCTCGTGATTATGTTCGTGCGTGGGCCGGTCATAAAATGGCTATGCCTCGTTATTATGCTGATAAGCTCTATGATGATGATATGAAAGCCTTTTTAAAGGAAATGCGTGAAGAGTTTTTCCGACATAAAATGTTCAATGAGTGGATTGATTATTGTGCTCGTGAAAATCCTATTCTTACCGATCTCATGCAGCTTGAACAACGCGAAGAGTATGAAAAAAGAATGAATGAACGTTTAAGATGTAAAATGTAATGGCAAATATATTTAACTCGATAAGAATGAAACGTCCTCGTCGGAATGCTTTCAACTTATCATATGAATCAAAGTTAACGTTGAACATGGGCGAACTCGTACCTATTATGTGTATGCCTGTTGTTTCCGGTGATAAATTCCGTGTGAAAACTGAATCCCTCGTGCGTTTGGCTCCCCTTGTGGCTCCTATGATGCACCGCGTGAATGTTTTTACTCACTATTTCTTTGTGCCGAATCGTCTTGTGTGGAATGAATGGGAAGACTTCATAACTAAAGGCGTAGACGGTGAAGATATGCCAATGTTCCCGAAAATTCAAATTAATCAAGACTCGCACTTAGTTTCTTCGGCTTCATTAATAAAAGAATATTTTGGCGATTCTTCTCTCTGGGATTATCTTGGATTGCCTACGCTTTCTGCTTGTGGTAATAAATCTTATGATGTTGTTAACGGCGTTAAGGTTCCTTCCGGTTTCCAAGTATCCGCGTTGCCTTTCCGTGCCTATCAGTTGATCTATAATGAGTATTATCGTGATCAGAATTTGACCGAACCTATCGATTTCACCTTAGGTAGTGGAACAACCGTTGGTGGTGATCAGCTTATGGCGCTCATGTCGCTTCGTCGTCGTGCTTGGGAAAAAGACTATTTTACTTCTGCCCTTCCGTGGTTGCAACGTGGGCCCGAAGTCACTGTTCCTGTGCAAGGCGCTGGCGGTTCTATGGATGTTGTTTATGAACGTCAGTCTGATAGTCAAAAATGGGTAGATTCTTCTGGTCGTGAATTTGAGAATGGCCATGCTTATGATATTACTATGGCCAGGGCTAACGATCCTAATTCTGCTTTAATGGTTGCCGTCAATGGTGGTACAAATAACCGTGCGCCCGAACTCGATCCGAACGGTACATTAAAAGTCAATGTTGACGAGATGGGAATTAACATTAACGACCTTCGTACTTCGAATGCTTTGCAGCGTTGGTTCGAACGTAACGCTCGTGGTGGTTCTCGTTATATTGAACAGATTCTGTCACACTTTGGTGTTCGTTCATCTGATGCGCGTTTACAGCGTCCGCAGTTCCTCGGTGGCGGTCGTATGCCTATTTCTGTGTCGGAAGTATTGCAAACATCCTCGACTGATGAAACGTCACCGCAGGCAAATATGGCCGGACATGGTATTTCTGCTGGAATCAATAACGGTTTCAAGCATTATTTTGAAGAGCATGGATATATTATCGGTATCATGTCTATTACTCCGCGTTCCGGCTATCAACAGGGTGTTCCGCGTGATTTTACGAAGTTTGATAACATGGATTTCTATTTCCCGGAATTTGCCCATTTGTCAGAACAGGAAATTAAGAATCAAGAATTGTTTGTATCTGAAGATGCAGCTTACAATAATGGTACGTTTGGTTATACTCCGCGTTATGCTGAATATAAGTATCATCCTTCGGAAGCTCATGGCGATTTCCGTGGTAATCTTTCATTTTGGCATTTGAATCGTATTTTTGAGGACAAACCGAACTTAAATACTACATTTGTTGAGTGTAAACCGAGTAACCGTGTTTTTGCTACATCAGAGACCGAAGACGATAAGTTTTGGGTACAAATGTACCAAGATGTCAAAGCTCTTCGTTTGATGCCTAAATACGGTACTCCAATGCTTTAATATTATGCTTGAATTTTTTATTGTTGCATTTTTTAGTTTTTTGTTCATATGTTTGTTACCGCTTATAATTTTAGTAATCTTCCTTCGGAACTTATTCAAGAAAAAGTAAGCGACGAAGTTCTGGTAGAACCTTCCGAAAGTTTTACAGTTCGTGAACTTATTTACCGCCTCGCAATGGGGATGCCTGTTTCTTCCGGTGTTCGATCCGGTGATTATCCCGATCATGACCAAGATTTTGATGATGTATTACCTACAGAGGACCCGGATTTCGATTTGGCTGATTACGCTACATTAAAGAATGATCTCGCCGATCGTGAACGTCAGCGCAAAATTGACATGGAAAAGGCGTATAAGGAAAAGTTGGAAAAGGAAAAGACTCCCGACCCTGCTCCCGACCCTGCTCAGTAATTTGTTTTAACTGTCCTTGTCCCCTACCCGACTGGTATCCCCAGCCGGGTTTAGGCGTTTGTACTTGCACCTGCGCTGATCGCGACAACTCGCGAAAGCGGACGTCGTCTTGGCATGGTCTTTCTCGCGACCCAATTTAACCAAAACCTTTACGTGAAAAATTCACGTTTTTCAATCGATCGCGAAGCGATACCTATCTGCCGAAGGCGTCTGTAACGACAATCATAGCGACGGTGAAAATTGGCAACGATAGTTGCCTGCGATCGCGAGACGGTACCAATAGGGTAGAACAAAGCGTAGCGACGTGATACCCTGAGGTACCCGAACGCGATCGCCCTCAATGGAGTAGACCTGTTTATACGCTTATAAATAGAATAAATAGAATATAAAAAGTGTTAACGTTATAAATCAATACTTTACCCCCTTTTAAAGGGGGATAATAGGGGGTTGTATGTACTTGTGCGCGCGTAATAGGTAACTTGATTAATTATGCGCGCACTGACACCTAAACGGATTTTAACAATCCGTTTTTTTCAGTGTGGAATATTTTATTTTCTTTGCTGCATAAATCACGCTACCATAGTTCTAAAAGAACTATGGTATTTTTAGCTTTAATACATTTTGATACAACTTCATAACAATATGATTTTCAATAAATTAAATAAGTAAAATATATTATGCAATAATTACTTAAAATACACAAGTCTCTTTAAATTACTTCTGTTAACAAATTAGCAGAAGTACGACCATGTTTTTTATTTATCTATTTTTATATAGTTACATATTTCCAATGGATACATTATTCTGATAAACAGAATAATACCTGTGTAATACCAAAAGAGTAAAATGTTAAAAAAGAAACTTCTACGTATTTTTTTTAGAAAAATAACAGTACAACGGAAAATTTTCATATCTTTGACACCGATATGAAATGTGCAGAGTTCTTTTAGAACTAATTACAAACACAGATAAACTTTATACGCAAAAGCTAAAAACTCTAACATTTTGTATATATGATGTAGAAAAGCGATAATAAGCGCCATCATTTTAATTAAAAGAGCATTCTTTCAATTAAATATAAGACACAAATTATGTTGAAAAATTTCAAACCTATCAGCTTAATCTTGCTGGCAGGTGCCACTTGTTTCCCAGCAAGTATATTTGCAGAAACAATGCCCTCCAAGCAAGGTATGAACATTTCCCAGCAGAACGGAAAAGTTACAGGTACTGTGGTAGATGATCTAGGGCCTGTTGCCGGAGCATCGGTCGTAGGGAAAGGAACAACCAATGGAAACATTACCGACATGGATGGTAATTTCACATTGGAAGGTGTAAAAAATGGAGACATCATTCAGATCTCTTTCATTGGTTACACAACTCAAGAAATCAAATACACAGGACAATCCACTCTTCAAATCAAATTAGCGGAAGACACTCAAAAACTGGAAGAAGTCGTAGTCGTTGGCTATGGCGTACAAAAGAAGGTAAACCTGACCGGCGCTGTAGGGATTGCAGATAGCGAAATTCTGGAAGATCGTCCGATCGGAAACATTGCACAAGGTTTGCAAGGAGCTATTCCAAACTTGAATATTGATTTCGCCAGTGGTAATCCAAATGCAGCTACTACATTTAATGTACGTGGTGCAACTTCACTGAATGGAGGACAAGCACTATTGTTAGTCGACGGAGTCGAAACATCAGACTTGTCTTTGCTTAACCCACAAGATATCGAAAGCGTATCAGTATTAAAAGATGCTGCCTCTGCTTCTATTTATGGTGCCCGTGCCGCTTTTGGCGTTGTATTGATCACAACTAAAAAAGGGAAAAAAGAACAAAAAGTTCAAATCAACTACAATAACAACTTTTCTTGGTCGATGGCCTCTCGCTTACCGGATGGTGTTTCTTCCGATAAGTGGATTCGTGCCATGAATCAGGCAAACGTGAACAATGGCAGCGGACAGTATTTCAAAGATGAGCACGTTCAGGCTGTAGATGATTTCATTGCGGGGAGAGGTCTTTCTGCATTTTATACAACAGACAATTCAATAACTGCTGCCGGACAATGGGCTTATGCTGGGAACACCGATTGGTTCGACGTAATGTACAAACCGTCATTCATGCAACAACATAATGCAAGTATCAGCGGTGGTTCAGACAAGACGACTTACTACGGCTCTATTGGTTATAAAGGACAAGATGGTATTTTGCAATATGGTACGGATAAATACAAACGTATTAATATGTCTTTCAACTTTTCCACTCAGATTACAAAATGGTTGGAAGTAACTTTCCGTACAAAATATAACCGCAATACAAGTGATTATCCCTACACCAGCAATTTTAATTTAGGAAACATTTTTTACGAAATCTATCGTGGATTCCCAACTATTCCTGTTTACCTGCCAGATGGTAATAATTTTGCTGGTATAGCAGGTAGCAACTTCAACTATAACTTTGCTGGTTTATTAGATGGAGCTGGGCGAGACAAAACCAACTCGGATGACTTTTGGTACACTGCCGCCTTTAATCTGACACCGTTAGCCGGTTTATCAATCAAGGGAGATTATACCGGAAACAAATTCTATCAAGATCAAACCCAGCACGGCAAGATACTGTATCAGACAATGCCAGAAGAAAGTACGTTATCTCCGCTATCCGTTGGTACACCTGGAGGTGTAACAAAAGCTAATTACGGAGATACTTATCAAGCATTGAACTTATGGGCTGACTACAAGAAGTCATTCAATGACAAGCACAATTTAGGTGTAATGGTCGGTTACAACCAAGAAAGCAAAAAGACGACTAAATTAAGCGTAAGCACTAGTAATCTATTTGATAACAATTTCCCTGTCACCGATTTGGCCAGTACTTATAACATGCCAAGTGAAGAAGCAACAATCTGGGCTGTACAGGGTGCGTTCTTCCGTTTGAATTATGATTACATGCAAAAATATTTACTTGAGGTAAATGGTCGCTATGACGGTTCATCCAAATATATGTCTGGTGATCGTTGGGGATTCTTTCCCTCGGTATCAGCAGGTTGGCGTATCTCTGAAGAAAGTTTCTTCGAACCAGCTCGTAATATTTTCGACAACCTAAAAGTCAGAGCTTCATATGGCTCATTAGGCAATCAAGTTACAGATGGCAATTTCCAATATTTAAGTTTCTTGACAAGCGAATCTTTGGCCTATCTGATGAACGGCGGTATCATTAGTGGCTTGAAAGCTCCGACATTGGCTAGTACAAACATCACATGGGAAAAAGTTTACACAACCAATATCGGTTTAGACTGGACTATGCTGAACGGCCGTTTCACTGGATCTTTTGACTATTACATCCGCGATACAAAAGGAATGGTCGTAAACAAAACTTACCCGGCTGTATTAGGGACGACAGGTGGTAAAGAGAACTTGGCAGATATGAGAACCAAAGGTATGGAATTATCTTTAACGTGGAACGATCAGATTAAAGACGTGGCCGGCAGTCCTTTGGATTACTCTATCAGCATCGGCATCTCAGACAACACTTCTGAGATCACGAAATATGATAATCCGACATTAAGTTTGGATGAAACTCATTACCAGGGAAAGAAAATCGGCGAAATTTGGGGATATGTAACAGATGGCTTCATTAAAGATGAAGCTGAAGCCCAAGAAATGGCCAATAAACAGGCTTTCATCAGCACAACTTGGAAACCAGGAGATATTCGTTATGCAGATTTGAACGGTGATGGAAAAATTGACCGTGGAAATAATCGTGTTGGTGATTCGGGCGACAAAAAAGTCATTGGTAATACAACTCCCCGCTACAATTTCAACCTCAACTTGAGTGGTTCATGGAAAGGTTTTGACTTACGTCTGTTCTTCCAAGGTACAATGAAACGCGACGTATGGTTGGACTCTCCTGTATTTTGGGGATACAAGACAGGTATTTGGTGGGCTAACTTAAATGATTACATCATCGATAACTCTTGGAGTGAAACCAATACGAACGCTTACTATCCTATTCCGACTTGGAGTGATAGAAGTAAACAAACACAGACAAAATATCTGCAAAACGGTGCTTTTATCCGTCTGAAAGATGTTACATTAAGCTACACTATTCCTAAAGCGCTCATCAATAAATACGGCATTGGTCAGCTAAAAGTGTTCGTAAGCGGTCAGAATCTTTGGGAAGCTACAGGATTGTACAAATACCTCGATCCGGATGCTGTAGGCAGACGTGACAATAACGGTAACTTGAAAGTTGACGACAACGGTAGTGTTTACCCGTTCACCCGTTCTTATTCATTTGGTATCAACGTAACATTCTAAAAACAGACAAAGTAACATGAAAAAGTCAATTATATTATTTGGTGGTTTATTGTTCCTCACAACCCAAAGTTGTGATGTACTGGATAAAGAGCCATTAGACTCTATCAGTACACAACAATACTTTGCAAATGCCAATGCACAGGCATTAGAGCAATATTGTAATGATTTATATCCCAAATTAATCACCGGACATGGAAATCCGAACGAATATAATTTTGGGATGATGGAAACTGATTTCCAGTCTGATGACCTACTTCCGTGGGACGCAAACTCTGTAGCTTTCAGTCAACACAGCATTTCTACAGCAGACAATGACAATTGGAAATGGGAAAATATTCGTGCTTGTAATGCTTTTATGCAAGATTACGAACTATCCCCGGAAACCGAGGCCGTAAAACATCGTTATGCTGGTGAAATTTTATTCTTCAAGACATTAGATTACTTTAATAAAGTAAAACGCTTTGGCGATGTACCTTGGTATGACAAAGTATTGGTTCCTGGAGACGAAGACCTATACAAAGGCCGCGATTCCCGTATTACCGTTGTAGCAAACATGATAAAAGACATTGATCAAGCGATTGAATGGTTACCCAAAAAAGAAACGACAGGTGTCTACCGCATCAGCAAAGACGCTGCACTTGCATTAAAGGCACGTATATGTTTATTTGAAGGAACTTTCCGCCGTTATCATAATATGGAAGGTGATACCGAATTGCTCAAAGCCGCTTATGAAGCAGCAGGCGAACTGATGAAATCCGAATATGGCTATTCATTGTTCCAAGGTTCAAAACCTGGTAAAGCCTATTATGAATTATTTATCCAAGCAGATTACAACTCCAATCCTGAAATTATTCTGTCGAAGGAATATGATCCGACTGTCGGCAAAGGAAATAACTTAAGCCGCCAAATTGCAGTCGGTGAATCTCCTATCGGTTTGAGTCGTGACGCTGTTGAAGATTATTTGTGTGCAACAACAGGAAAACCAATCTCTATGTGCGGCTGCGAAGGCCACTCTCATCATACTACATTAATCGCCGAACTAAAGAATCGAGATCCGCGTTTACTACAAACAGTACCGACTCCCGAAGCTGGTGAATACACCTATTACCTAGAAGGGAAACGTCCGGATATCGGTAAATATACCAGTGGAAGTGTTAGTACATCTACGGGATATGGTGTTATCAAATATTACAATCCGTCAGAATACACATCATCTCATCATATTGGAACATTAGACGCTCCAATCTTCCGTTATGCAGAGATTCTTCTGATACGTGCAGAAGCAGGAGCCGAACTTGGCCAAGATCCCGAATTAGATAAAACAATCAACGCTTTGCGTGATCGGGTTGGTTTTAATCACCATTTGACAACAAATCCGATTGAAGACCCGAAATTGGTTGCCGAATATCCAACAATCAAAGGCCCGAACGCCAACTTGATCCGCGAAATCCGCCGTGAACGTCGTGTTGAACTAATGGCAGAAGGTTATCGTTACCACGACTTAATGCGTTGGGCCTGCGGTATTCGCCTGAACCAACCGAAATTGGGTATCATTCCAGACAAAGCAACAAGTGAGAATGATTTAAATGGATATAATACAAAAGATTATGAATCCATTAAATCCGGATTAGGTTTCGTAGACGGTGCCATTGATGTTTATACAAAACGAATGACAAATCCTGTTCCAAACTTTATAGATCCCAAGAACTATTTGTTCTCTATTCCGACAAACCAAATCGGATTAAATCCCAATTTAAAACAAAATCCGGGATGGGATTAATTGAAATATTTTGATAATTTTTTTTCAAAAGGTCTGCTCTTCATAACAGAAGGGTGGACCTTCTTGTATTTGAAAAATCCACATTATTTCAATAGCTTTTGATTTTAAGGTCCATCTTCACAACTTCAGCAAACAATTCATATATATCAACTCCCTATAAATACTGAAATACCAAGAATATGAAGTGATTTAAGACTACACAATTCACATAGTTCAAAACAACTATCTAATCAGTTACAAAGAAAGTGAAAGAGGTAAGTGCTACCTTCTTATAAGTCTATTAAATGAGACAGTAATCATACAATATGATTTAAAAAAATACATACAGCTTATTGGCTATCGAGGAAAAGGCACTGACCTACAGAGAGAAGATGTATACCTTATTCCACAAAACAACTATCTTTCTATAAATGGATAATACTTCTTTTCACAGCCAGAAGATATCGAGTTCAAAACATATATGTTTTAAAAACGAAACACCTATGTTTTGAATTCGAAACATAGGTGTTTTGAAATAAGAAATATAAACGATCACATCAATAGTCTTTCTCATTCGCCAGATTCCACATATTCAGAAAAGAGGCTTTCGTTATGTCGACAATCTTATTCCAGTTTATCTTTTCCACATGGTCGCTTGGCATATGATAGTCAGGATGACCATCCGTATGGTACCAGATGACCGGAATATCCAAAAGAGCGAACGAAGCGTTATCGCTCCCCCCTACCGGCTTATCCCACGGACGATAATCAGGAGTCAGATTCAAGCCATATTTCTTGATATCGTTTTTCAACCAATCGCCAAACACAGGATGCGCTTCCGTATAGAAATAAACGACATGCATCGGCTTGGACTCGTCTTTATTACGGCCAATCATGTCGTAATTCAGATACCCCTTCACCTTATCCATCTCCAAGAATGTCTGCACGAAATATTTGGAGCCTAACAAGCCTTTCTCTTCACCATCCCAGAAGGCGAAAATAACGGTTCGCTCCGGTTGAACCCCCGTCGCTAAAAACGCCTTAGCGACCTGCAGGACAGCTGAAACACCCGAAGCATTATCGTCGGCCCCGTTATAGACCCGGTCACCGTCCAGCATCGGGTCAAAGCCGAGATGATCGTAATGGGCGCCAATAATCACATATTCGTTCGGGTTCTTACCCTCGATCTTCCCCAAGATGTTGTTCATCGACAACTTCTGATGAACACCTTGTTTCAACTTCGCGATCGAATCCGGATGAACCTGGAAACGGCCCTTCTTCTGCCGTTCCTTGTTATAAGCCTCAAAAGGTTGGTAATAGGATTCGAACAGAGGTTCGATCCCCATCGTTTTCAAATTAGATACAATATATTCACCGGCAATACGCCCACCACGGAAACCAGCTTCACGCCCTTCCAATGCATCGCTTGCCAGAAAACCGATATAGGCCTCGGCATTTGCCCTGTTAATGACATCCAGCCCTTTCTTTTCAGGCAACTCGGCCCATAGCGTAGCACTTAGTGCAATAGAGGCTAAAAACAATCCCGTTTTTCTCATTTCGATATTGTGTTTTACAGATTATAGTTTTCTACATTATGCAAATATACGGATATTTGTATACATTCGAACTATAATGACAGAACACAAATATGATTTTAGTGTGGTTGTAGACAAGAGCAGGACTGACTTCATTAAAATAAAAAAAGGCCAAACTCCGCTATCTCATAAGCGTCGAATACCTCCCCCTTTTATCTCTCACCAGTCTTTCAAAAGACTACGGTGAAGAGACTACATCTAACAAATTATTTACTGTTTAATACTCAATTTTTAGAGCTTTCGCTCATTTGGCTCACCAATCTGCGAATCTCAGCATTTACTCGCTGGCACATTGAACCATTTCCTACTGACTGATAACGATCAGCCTGATAACGCAACATCGCTAAAGTACGCATACTTTTTTCGTTTTCTCTCATCATCATAATTTTACTCATTTAAGTTCTCCACGCTTGGAGAACGATTAATAATAACTAAACCTAAACTTTCTTTTTCTTTTTGTTTACAGTGCAAAGATAAGTATTTTATTTGAATTTATGCTGTAAAACATATTCAATGTCTACTATTTAACTATATTTAGGTTTTGATTAAATACTTTTCATCTCGATTTATCTAAACGACAGTAGCCAATTCACCTGTAGTCGAGTCGATTACAAATCCGCGGACCGTTATATCTTTTGGGATCAACGGATGTTTTTGTACTTGAGCCACTGTTTCACGAACGGAACCTTCCGGGGTGTCGAACCCACGCAACCACGATTTGAAATCAATGCCGCAGTAACGCATCATATCGATATGCTCCGAAGGGATACCACGCTTCTTCATTACCTCAATCATCTGTTCGCTGTCCATATGCTTGGCACCGCAATCGGTATGACCGACAATCATGACTTCGTTCACACCTAATTCATAAATGGCAACCAACAGACTCCGGATCACACTTCCGAAAGGATGGGAAATAATCGCCCCAGCATTCTTGATGATCTTGACATCCCCGTTCTTTATTCCCAAAGCTGCCGGCAGCAGTTCCGTAAGACGCGTATCCATACAAGACACTATCGCAATTTTCTTATCAGGATATTTATTGGTGATAAACCTCTCGTATCCTTTACTCTTTACAAATTCACGATTAAATTTCAATAACTCGTCTATCATAACTATCTTATATATATGTAACAGTTCAAAATCAAATAATGTTGAAATGTTTCAACGCATTGTATACACCATTCTCGTCGACAGAGGTGGTCACATAACCAGCTGCACTCATCACGTCTTCGGCCGCATTTCCCATAGCAACCCCAATCCCGACATGGCTAAGCATCTGAATATCATTACCACCATCACCAAAGGCCATACATTCGTCCAGACCGATATGGTAATGTTCCAGCATTTTGTCAATCCCGACCCGTTTACTGCTTCCAAGCGGTACGATATCTGTAAAAAGAGGGTTCCACCGCGTGGATTCACAATGCGACAAGACCTTCATAATACGTTTCTCCTGCTCTGCCGTAAAAAAGGCGATCAACTGGTAGACCGTCTTTCCATAAATATCCTCGATCGGACGGATTGGAGGAGCCGGGAAGTTCAACAGATGAAACACATCATTGACCGCCTTATCCGTATAGTTCATAAAAATCTCGTCTTCCTGCACAAAGGCACAAGGGAATTCGCCTTCTTTTTCCTGGTAACGAACCAAGGCTTCGATATCCTTATCGGGAATGCTATGCTTATAAATCACATCGTCCTTTCCGGCAAACACATAGCCACCATTCAAAGTTACATATCCATCGAACTCAAGATCGCCCAGATTGTTAATCGAACGGCGATGACGACCAGTTGCTATAAATACTTTTATCCCCTTCTTCTTCAACAATTCGATCGCATGAAGGGTAGATTTCGGGACTACATGTGTTTTAAAGCTGACCAATGTCCCATCAATATCAAAAAATACTGCTTTAATCATAACCTAAACTCATTACCTTTTAAACCTCAATAAAGGTAAGAATAATTACGGATTTCCAAAGGTCATATAAAATCACTATATTTGAACGCTGAAACATTTTATTTGCAAACATGAAAACACATCTCTACTTATTGACAATACTATTCATATCCGTTCCATCCGTCTTTGCACAAGAGATTGAGAAAGAAACCGTTCCTGGACAAGAACCAACTTTGGTCGAACGACTTACAGGAGGGAAAAAGGTGATTGAAAGCGCAGAAATGAATTTTCAGCTTTTTACTTCGGCAAACGCCAATTTCATCGGTTCCGATTTCGACGGCATGAACTTCAAGCTGAATCGTGTCCGATTGGAAATAAAAGGGAATGTATGGAAAAACCTTTCCTATCATTACCGGCAGTCGTTTAATAAATATTCGGACCCTTATTCGCTGGACAACCTTTCGTCCTCGCTCGAATTGGCTTATGTCAACCTGAAAGTACATGACAAGTTCGGCTTTACGATCGGTAAGCAGTTTGTCAATTTCGGAGGATACGAATATTTTGTCAATTCGATAAAAGTCCGTGAGTTCAGTGAGTTCAACAACCTACTGACCTGCTATCAGGCTGGTATTTCAGGTAACTGGCAGATCAATCCTGACCACGAACTTTGCTTCCAGATCGTGAACAACCGAAGCGGACAGGACAACGAAATCTACCCGACCGGATTGCCCGACAACACACGAGAAGCAAAAGT
>ULLB01019731.1_pt1 | contig 14037 bp, 10 predicted proteins | sample 1951311 | NCBI WGS metagenome assembly ULLB01 (sample SAMEA4835516, study PRJEB28245) | human gut metagenome | biome: gut microbiome; material: fecal sample | place: Denmark | collected 2008 | reverse complement strand
TCGCCTTTTCTTTTAGAGGGAAGTCTCTCAAATGAGATATTACATTTCTCTCCTGTGTTGCGTTAGCGAAATTATCGGCTGAGTCCTAAAAATATCAATGATCATACTTTTGTGAATGAGGGTTGGACTGGGTAAGGAGAAATAAAAAATTCTATTTCTCATTTTGTTTGGGCTAAACCTGTGTTTATATTTGTGGAATATAGGAGGTGTTTTGGCAAAAAAACTTAAACAAGTTCAGGTTTTTGCAGTTGACTTTCGCTATATTTGTAAAATATAGGATGCGGTTCGGCAGAGTCAAATTGGAAATGTGATTTCCGTTTGCCTTTGCGCTCACCTTTCGCTATATTTGTCAAAACTAATCAAAGTATGGGACAAAATTTTGGATTTGTAAAAGTGGCAGCGGCGATTCCTCGTGTGGAGATAGCCGATTGTATATATAATGAGAGAGAAATATATAATCAGATAGTAGAGGCTGTTCGTCGAAATGTACAAATTATTGTTTTCCCGGAACTTTCTATAACAGCCTACACTTGCGGCGATTTATTCGGCCATACGCTTTTATTGGAACAGGCTCGAAAGGCTTTGTCTCTGTTGGTGGAGGAGACTAGCGATTATCCGATATTATGTATCGTGGGAATGCCTGTGGCTGCTGGGAATTGTTTATATAATTGTGCCGTAGTATTCCAATCGGGTAAAATATTGGGAGTCGTTCCCAAAAGCTATTTGCCCAATTATAAGGAATTTTATGAGGAACGTTGGTTTACTTCTGGTATTTCGGCAACGATCGATACTATTGAACTATGTGGTGATAGAGTTCCGTTCGGTACAGATTTATTGTTTGAGAGTGCAGGTGTTGTCGTGGGAGTAGAATTGTGCGAAGATTTATGGGTTCCTATACCTCCCAGTTCATATCTTGTACAGCAAGGTGCAGATATTATAGTAAATTTGTCGGCTACGAATGAGTTGATAGGGAAACACTCTTATCTTCTTTCTCTCGTCCGGCAACAATCGGCGAGGTGTGTGGCCGGATATGTTTATGCTTCGGCCGGATTCGGAGAGTCTTCCACCGATTTGGTATTTGCAGGGAATGGCCTTGTTGTAGAGAATGGTAGTATTCTTGCCGAATCGAAGCGTTTTTCTTCAACGCCTCAACTTGTAGTGAGTGAAATCGATGTGGAGCGGCTGCGTACGGAGAGAAGAGTGATGACTTCGTTTGCAAAGGGAGCTTGGGCACATGGCAGAGATGCACGTTTCATTCCGTTTGTCTTAAACGATATTCCATTGCGGTTGACCCGTAAGGTGGGGGCTTTCCCTTTTGTGCCTTCCGATTCGTTGGTCTTGAACGAACGTTGTGCCGAAATACTCGATATACAAAGTTCGGGGTTAGCCAAGAGGTTAGTACATACCCAAGCTCAAAGTGTGGTTCTCGGTATTTCGGGCGGTTTAGATTCGACATTGGCTTTGGTGGTAGCAGTCAGAACACTCGATAAACTCGGTTGGAATCGAGAGAAGATAATAGGTGTGACTATGCCGGGATTCGGGACGACAGGTCGTACTTATCATAATGCTATGATGTTAATGCGTTCGTTGGGTATAACTATTCGGGAAATTTCTATTCGGGAGGCTTGTGAGCTTCATTTTAAAGATATTGACCACGATATTTCAATCCAAGATATTACTTACGAAAATTCCCAAGCGCGGGAACGTACACAAATTTTGATGGATATAGCGAACCAGACCGGAGGATTGGTTATAGGAACCGGGGATTTGTCTGAATTGGCATTAGGTTGGGCCACATATAATGGCGATCACATGTCGATGTATGCTATCTCAACAAGTATTCCCAAAACTTTGGTTAAGTATTTGGTGAGCTGGGTTGCCGAGAATGAGCTGGTAGGTGAGGCCCGGGATACGTTGATCGATATTGTCAATACTCCTATTAGCCCAGAATTGATACCTGCCGATGAAAATGGAGAGATAAAGCAGAAGACCGAGGATTTGGTAGGTCCCTATGCTCTGCATGATTTTTTCTTGTATAATATGTTGCGATTCGGTTTCTCTCCTGCCAAATTATATTTCCTTGCCCAATATGCTTTCGAAGGGGTGTATGAGCCGGATACGATAAAAAAGTGGCTGAAAATATTCTGTCGGAGATTTTTTAATCAACAATTCAAGAGGTCGTGTCTTCCCGATGGTCCAAAGGTGGGAATGGTAAGTCTTTCTCCTCGCGGGGATTGGCGGATGCCTAGTGATGCGTCGAGTGCCATGTGGCAGAAAGAGTGTGACGAGTTATAATCTGTTTTTCCTGCTTACTGGTCGGTCTGAGGAATTTTTTCTTTGGATAAAGAGCTTTTTGTAGAAATTGTGTCGTTGGGTAATATTGTGTTCCGTGGAATAGAATCGGATTGTATATCTTTGGTTTTACCGTTATTTTTGGGATTTTTTCTAAATAAGTCTCCCCAACGGTTAAAATCGTGACGCAACATGATCCCTACGCCTTGTGTCGTCAATGCCGATTTGATGTAATAATTGCGGTCGTTATAATGATTATAGGCCTTCAATCGTATCGTTCCGCTTTTATTCAGCAAATATTCCAAATCGAAATCTCCGATGAATGTATTGTTATTGACCGTGTTGTCTCTATATCCGAAGTTCCCATTGAAAATCAATCGATTGTTCAGTAGCTGGCTGGATAGGGCAAGCTCCACCTCCATATCGGAAAAATCACCTTTTTCACTACGGAAGTTTGGCGAAATATTCCAGTTTTCGCTTAATTGTCCCAGAATGTTACCTAATTGAGAGGATAAGGTCGAGGAAGCGACAGAGACAAGTTCGTTATTTCTACTTTGCCCCATATTCATGAAGTCCGGAGTGTAGAACCTATTCAAGGCCAATAGATAGATGATCTGACGGTTCATCATGTCGTTTGTACTGATGATACTACGTACCCGTCGGTCTACGTCTTGGGTCAAAGTAGGGAATGCTATGTCGAAGTTTAGGTCTGGTCGGCGTACGTCTCCGGATACATTCAAAATAGTTTGTACGGGTACTGTCGTTCTTGATAATTCTTTGTCATTGGCGAAGTTTTCATCGAGATCGAGCAGATTGGCCGAAAGGGAGTAAATAGCCGATATATCCAAGTTGGTAGCCATAGGATCTCCGTGGAAAGATACCCGGCTTCCTTCTTTAATAGAGAAGTCTCGTGTAATGATATCTTGCAAGCTGAAATTGTAGCTCCCTTTTTCCAAAACATAGGAACCATATAATTTTATATCGCCGTCCATTGAATTATATTCCAGTAATATACTGCCCTGACCGGTCGCTTTTATCATATCTCCGGTAGATTTGTCCATGATTAGGTTCATTTGGGCTTGGTTGGTCGCTTCTATTTGCAGATTTAAATTTAATGCACTACTGTTTTGTATTTTACTGTTTTCCATCATGCGGGCATTGTTCTTAATGACAATGCTATCGGCTTGGAGCTCTCCTATCTTTGTGTTCTGTTTTCCTGAATTGGTGAAAGTAATAAAGTCATAATCTCCGGCAGCTTCCGATCCTGATAGGACGAAGGTGAATTTCGACTGGTCTCCGGTGGACATGTTTACGTCGATTTGGGTTTGTCCCGGACTTCCTTTTATCATAGTAGAGCCTGTCCCGTAAATGGTTCCATAATATATGGGGCTTTGCCTTTCTGTCATATCGTAGGACAGGAAATCTTGGGCTTCGGTTATGGCAATATCGTAACTTACATCTTTGAAATTATGATGTTCTATCCAACCCGAACCTTTTGCCGTATGTTTCAATTTATCATAAATCGTAACGTTGTCAAACCAAATACGGGTAGGGGATAAATGAATACTGTCGGATAGATTGTACCGAGTGTTCAAATATTCAATACCGAAATCTAAATTTTCGACATAAGCATCACCGGTAACATTTAGGGCCTTGAATCTTCCGAAAAAGTCTATGTGACCGCTGGCTATTCCCGATATGTCGCTCATAACGGTAGAAACAAATGGTCGAAGGAATGCAATATTCAATTTATCGGGATCGAACGAAAGAGAGAGAGAGTCTTTTGTCGGGAATATATATCCGTCGATATAAGTTTGTTTATCTTCTTTATTTTCGATGAACCCTTTCATGAGAATACCTTGATTGTCGTTATCCCACATGCTGAATAGATGTAAGTCCCCGAAGATCGCTTCATTGTAGGAGAAATCTTTTACATCGAATTGTTCGGTGCTTAACCGAGGGGCGCCTGTCAATAGATGTGTAGCTAACAAATTTCCGGTAGCGTTACCCCCGAAAGTGACATTTTTTATGTTGAGTGTACCGAAAATATAATCGAGGTCTACGTCGTTGAGTTGTATTTTCAATTCGTCTTCTTCTCGGTTGGAGGCGATACCGTCTATAAGTATATATTGGGGAGCATGTGATATTTCGAAATCATTGATTTCTATTTGTTTCTCACAATAGGAAATATCCGAGGGGCTCATTTGCCAAATAGTATCGTTGAAAATAAGAGTGGAAGGATTGATGTGAGTTTGTATTTGTAATTTATTCCCTTCGTGAGTTCGTGAAAAATGGGTCGATGTATTCAATTCTCCATAAAATGTCGATTGGGTGTCGTTATTCCAGTTGAGTACAAGGTCGAGACTGTCTCGATAGGCTTTGCTTCTAAGACTCCATGTCGTTCGTATTTGTTTTTTATTGTAGGAGTTCGTTTCTATGACCAAAGCCATTTCGGTGGAATCTTTTCGTGCTGAAATGAATGCATCTTCGATATGACTTTTTTTATACCAGAGATGGGGAATCGTTCCGGTTATGAGGGCTGTGTTTCGGAGGCTATTCATTTCACCTTCGATAATAGCTCTATCTGTGAATGTAACAGGTAGTTCGAGCACTTGTGCCATGTGTATATTAGGCTCTACGGTAAATCTGAATTTAAAATTATTCGGTTGTTGATTTTTTTTGTGTTCTGTTTTTTTAGGTTGGTTTTCTTGGAATGGGAATATAGATGGAAGGGATTCCGATAACAGTGTTTGTAAAGATTTTTGTAGAGTAGAGAATTTGTAATTGCCTTCAATCCAACCGTTGATATAATCCGAAGTAACAGCTATACTTTGTGGAGTGTTTTGGTTATGAGCTTCTATATTGAATTTATTTAGTCTGAATGTATCGTCGTTATTTGTAAAAGATAAACTATCGATAGATAAGAGGCCTTCTGCGTTGTCCAAGTTGTTCCCTGTAAATTTGGCGACTATGTTGAATCCTAACTTGGAATTTTTATACTTGGGTGTTAGCTTTAAGGCCGATACATTGAGGTCTCGTGCCTGTAAGACGAGGTCGAATTCGGAGTCTTTATCTTTTAAGACAGAAAGACCATTGATTCGGAGTTTTCCATTCGGGTCATTAATTTCGATTATACCATTATATCGATTGTCTCCGAACTCACCGTTAAGCATGATGTTTTCGTAGGGATATCCTTTATATTCAAAATGGCTGATTCCCCCGACCACTTTGCCGGTTGGGGCTTGATGTTTGGCTTTTTTACTGTCGAGTTCTACTTTGAAAATAATTTCGCCATAAGGATTTCCTTCGGCGAATAGTCCATTTAGATTAAATTTTTTCGATTCTATCAATCCGCTGTATCGAGTCGTATTCAGACTATTGTTTTGGTTGATGGATATATCGGAATGAACAGAACCGAGATCTGTTTCTAATGTTCCGCAGGCTGTCAGATTTTGGTTTTGGTTCGAGATATTACCGGTGAAATGAATTGTACCTAATCGGGAAATAGTTTTACATTGTTCTTCGGTTAGAAAAGGTAATTTGGAAGAAATATCGGCCAATCCCGAAGATGAAGCGTTTAATGTGATAGGGTCGCAGAGTATATCTCGTTTTTGTGGATTGGTTATGTTTTTCACTGATATTTGGCTGTGAGTGATGATATCTTCTTTCCCGAAATTAAAATCAAAGGTATGGAAATATAGATTGTTTGGAGTTCCTGTCAAATGCATCGAAATGAGTATCGGAGTATTTATTTTTTCCAATACCGGGATAAAGGCAGCTATATCGCTGGGATTAATTAGGGATTCCGTTATCTGTAAAGAGAATCGTGTTTGGTCGTAGAAGTGTTCGGCCGAGAGCGTATCGGGCAGCGAGGCGATAATTGGTTTGATTTCGATGCGGCTATGGGGTAATTGTATTTTAAAGTCAGATAACCTTGCTTGTTGTCGGTTGGCTTCGAATTTAAATTGTAGACGATTTAAAGAAAAACCCGATTGCTCGTCGAATCCCAATCGCTTGATAGAGATATTTACCGAGTCTTCCGATAGTGCTTTGATAGATAGTTTTGACAATAAGTTTCTCAAATCGATATGGTTCGGGTCGAATTGTCCGCGTCGTATGGGTGCGGATAATATGTCGTATTTGATTTTTCCACGGCGTATGATCGCATTGTTTATTTTGAAATTTATTTTCTTTTTCGGTGTATTCTTATCGCTTTTGAAAGCGTCGATAATAAATTGCAGGTTTGTTTTAGAGCTTGGAGTCTCTTTTGTTATGCGGGCATCCAGACCGAATAGCTGTATATTCGTGAAAACCAATTCTCGATCGACGAGTAAATCTGAAAGGGAGATACCGGCCGATATTTTATTGGCATATAATAAAGTGTCTCCATTTAAGTCGGGTATATATGCACCGAACAGCTCTAACTTGTTGAATGGTGATATTTGTATTCGGTCGATAGTTATGTTTGTATCTAAAAGTGCGGATAGTTCTTTTATGCCGATGTGCCTGACTTTATCCTGTATGTTGGGGATAGATAACAAGATATAGCCAAGTGTATATATCGCTATGATAGAGAATATAACGATATGCACAAATATCCGAAATGCAGAATAGATTTTCCTCATCTTTATAAGTATGCAAAAGTAGTGTTTCCTTTTGAAAGTAGCGATAGGATGCTTGGCTTTTCTTTTTTATTAATGTATGAAATAATTATAAAAGTCAAATGGTTTTACCGATGAAATATGTACTTTTGCAGACCTTGATTTGATGAAGGATTGAAAGGAGTAAATGTATATGAGCATAACTATTTTAGGTATAGAATCTTCGTGTGACGATACTTCTGCCGCAGTTATTCGCGATGAAGTCATGCTGTCGAATGTGATTGCTGGTCAAGCGGTTCACGAGGCTTATGGAGGTGTTGTTCCTGAATTGGCATCTCGGGCGCACCAACAGAATATTATTCCGGTTGTGTCGGAGGCTTTAAAACGTGCGGGGGTGACTCTGGAGGATTTGAGTGCGGTGGCGTTCACAAGAGGTCCCGGACTTATGGGGTCTTTGCTCGTCGGAACTTCTTTTGCCAAAGGTTTTACGACAGCATTGAATATTCCTCTCGTCGATGTCAATCATTTGCAAGCTCATGTTATGGCTCATTTTATCAAACGGTCTCCCGATGATAACACTCAGCCTCCCTTCCCGTTTTTGTGTTTACTCGTTTCGGGAGGAAATTCGCAAATCATTAAAGTAGAGTCTTATAATGAAATGACTGTTATCGGACAAACGATAGACGATGCTGCCGGTGAAGCTTTTGACAAATGTGCCAAAGTAATGGGATTGCCTTATCCGGGAGGCCCGGTTGTAGATAGATTGGCGAAGGAAGGGAATCCCAAAGCGTTTGTACTAAGCAAACCTCATATACCCGGTTTTGATTATAGTTTCAGTGGACTGAAAACTTCCTTTTTATATTTATTGAGAGACAAAATAAAAGAAGACCCCGATTTCATCGAAAAAAACAAGTGTGACTTGTGTGCATCGTTGCAGACTACGATTGTGGACATTTTGATGGACAAACTTTATAAGGCCGTTAAACAAACCGGAATAAAGCATGTGGCTGTTGCCGGGGGCGTTTCGGCGAACTCTGCTGTGAGGGCTGCTTTTGAAGATTATGCCCGAAAGTATGGTTGGACAGTTTATCTGCCGCCCTTCTCTTTTACGACCGATAATGCGGCTATGGTGGCTATTACGGGTTATTATAAATATTTGGATAAAGAGTTTTGTGATATAGCGAAGGCTCCTTTTGCCCGGGTTGAATTATAAATACGAATGAAATGAATGTCGAGATTATTGTTATCGGCGATGAGTTGTTGATCGGACAGGTGACCGATACGAATTCTGGGTGGATTGCTCGGGAGCTGAATCATATAGGGTGGGAGGTTACCGAGATAACGACAGTTAGAGATAGGTCTCGGGAAATAACCGATGCTCTGAATAGCTCGTTCGGTAGGGTCGATGTCGTTTTGATGACCGGCGGATTGGGCCCGACGAAGGACGATATTACAAAGCAGACTCTTTGCGATTATTTCGGTGGAAAGTTGGTCTTCGATGAATCGGTATTCGCCAATGTGGAAGCCATTTTTCGTCGTCGTAAATTGACGATGAATGATAGTACGCGCAATCAAGCCTATGTTCCTAATGTGTGTACAGTTATTCAAAATTCCGTGGGGACGGCTCCTGTCATGTGGTTTGAAAGAAATGGTAAGGTATTGGTGTCTATGCCGGGTGTCCCGACAGAAATGAAGACCGTCATGAAAGAGGCGGTTATAAGTCGTTTGAGGGAGTATTTTCAAGATCATTCGTCTATCTTGCATCGCACTTGTTTAGTGAAAGATTTTACGGAATCGAGGTTGTCCGAAACTTTATCCGACTTTGAAGCGCAATTGCCGGCGTGTATCAAACTTGCCTATTTGCCTACGCCGGGAGTGATTCGGTTGAGACTGACTGCTCGTGGCGATGAAGAGTCATATTTGCAGAAGATTATTGATGATGAGTTTTTTAAATTGAGGACTATATTGGGTAGCCATCTGTTTTGTGGTTCGGATACAACTCTCGCAGGAGCATTAGGGTCGATATTAACCGAAAGAGGAGAAACGTTGGCGACAGCCGAAAGTTGCACGGGAGGAAATATAGCTCATGAAATAACAAGGATAGCGGGTAGTTCGGTCTATTTTAAAGGTAGTGTCGTGGCTTATTCCAACGAGGTGAAAGCACGTGTTTTGAATGTGTCGTCGGAGACATTATCGGGTTTTGGCGCTGTGAGTAGGGAGACCGTCTTGCAAATGGTATCGGGGGTACAAAGATTGTTGTCTTCCGATTGTGCGATAGCGACTTCTGGAATAGCAGGTCCGGGTGGAGGCAGCGTTGAGAAACCGGTAGGAACAGTGTGGATTGCAGTTCGGTATGGCGAGCGAAGCGAGGCTGAATGTTTTTGTTTCGAAGGCGATAGAGAGCAAGTAATTGCACGTGCGACCCAATCGGCTTTGTTGATGTTGATACAACTGATGACAAAATAGAACTGAATAAAAAAGTTCCGATTTTAATACCTTAAAAATTTGGAACATATTTCTAAAATGCTTTACTTTGCACTCTGTTTGCGAAAGCAGTAAGAAAAAACAAATAAAAAATAGATAGCGATGTCAAAGATTTGTCAAATTACAGGGAAAAAAGCAATGGTTGGCAACAACGTTTCGCACTCAAAAAGAAGAACGAAAAGAAGATTTAATGTCAACCTCTTTACAAAGAAATTTTATTGGGTAGAACAAGATTGTTGGATCACGCTTACACTTTCAGCTGCCGGTCTTCGTACAATCAATAAAATGGGATTAGATGCAGCTATCAAGCAAGCTGCCGGAAATGGGTATTTAACAGAAATAAAAATGTTATATTAAGATATGGCAAAGAAAGCAAAAGGTAATAGGGTTCAAGTAATTCTTGAATGCACGGAACACAAGGCGAGTGGTATGCCCGGAACATCGCGTTATATTACTACTAAGAACAGAAAAAATACCACAGAAAGATTGGAGTTGAAAAAATACAATCCCATCTTGAAAAGAGTTACTGTACATAAAGAAATAAAATAAGGAAGGATTGAACCATGGCAAAGAAAACAGTTGCATCGTTGCAAAAAGGCGAAGGCCGTACTTATTCTAAGGTGATAAAAATGGTAAAATCGCCGAAAACAGGGGCTTATACTTTCCAAGAGGAAATGGTTCCGAATGACGCGGTTAAAGATGTACTTAGTAAGTAAGTCATAATTAGCGTAATATAAAGAAACTTTCTTATACGAAATGTGTAAGGAAGTTTTTTTTTACCATGATAATTTTATAGCTTTGCATATCCACCGGGGTAGCTGCTTACAGTTACTTTTCTTAAAAATTTTATATATGGGATTGTTTGATTTCTTTTCGAAAGAGAAAAAGGAAACCTTGGATAAGGGATTATCTAAGACCAAAGAGGGCGTATTTTCCAAGTTAGCGCGTATTGTTGCCGGGAAGTCGCAAGTAGATGAGAATATATTGGACGATTTGGAAGAAGTATTGATCACGTCTGATGTCGGAGTGGAAACTACACTTCGTATTATAGACCGAATAGAGAAGCGGGTGGCTCGTGACAAATACATAAATACGAACGAATTAAACTCAATTCTCCGGGAAGAAATCACAGCGTTGCTAACCGAAAACGATGTTGAGGATGCCGGTGAATTTTCTGTCCCCGAAGGGAAAAAACCGTATGTAATCATGGTTGTTGGGGTGAATGGTGTAGGTAAGACTACAACTATTGGTAAGTTGGCATATCAATATAAAAAGAGAGGGAATAGTGTTTATTTGGGAGCTGCCGATACGTTTCGTGCCGCTGCGGTCGAGCAGTTGATGATATGGGGCGAACGGGTTGGAGTCCCTGTTGTGAAACAAAAAATGGGAGCCGATCCGGCATCCGTGGCGTTCGATACGTTGAGTTCGGCGAAGGCGAATAATGCCGATGTGGTAATTATCGATACGGCAGGTCGTTTGCACAATAAATTGAATTTGATGAACGAGTTGACCAAAATAAAGAAAGTAATGGAGAAAATCGTTCCCGGTGCTCCTCATGAAATCTTGTTAGTATTGGACGGCTCCACAGGTCAGAATGCTTTTGAGCAGGCCAAGCAGTTTACTGCCGCGACCGAGGTGAACGAGTTGGCCATAACGAAACTCGATGGTACAGCCAAAGGTGGTGTGGTTATAGGTATATCCGATCACTTTAAGATACCGGTTAAGTACATAGGGCTGGGTGAAGGCATGGAAGATTTGCAGGTGTTCCGCCGTAAGGAATTTGTGGACTCGTTGTTCGGAGATTGATATTCGTGAGTTTTTAGGATAGACGGCTGGGTGGTCTTGCAAAGGCTTCATAGCCGTATTTTTGTGTAATGACAATGATAAAAAATAGCGTTGATATTATTACGTTGGGTTGTTCGAAAAATCTGGTGGATTCCGAACGATTGATGCATCGTTTCTCAGAAGCCGGTTATAAGGTGAGACATGATCCAGAAAAAGTTTCGAGTGAGTTTGTCGTAGTGAATACTTGTGGCTTCATTGGAGATGCCAAAGAAGAATCTATCGAAATGATTTTACAAATGGTCGAAGCTAAAAAAGCTCATAAGATACATCATCTTTATGTGATGGGTTGTTTGTCTCAACGTTATCGGGAAGAACTGGAAACCGAGATACCCGAGGTCGATAAGTTTTATGGAAAATTCGACTGGACTGATTTGTTGACAGATTTGGGATTGCGAATTTCCGAGGAGAAAGATTTCGGGCGTATACTGACAACTCCGCCTCATTATGCCTATGTGAAAATTGCCGAAGGTTGTAATCGATTTTGTTCTTATTGTGCTATTCCTTTAATTACAGGACGTTTCGTTTCTTATCCTATGGAACAGTTGCTCGACGAGGTGAAGAGTTTGGTTTCGCAGGGCGTGAAAGAGTTTCAGATTATTGCTCAGGATTTATCTTCCTATGGGCTTGATTTGTACGGGAAATTGAAATTACCGGAGTTAATCGATCGCATGGCGCAGATTCCGGGTGTGAAGTGGATACGGTTACACTACGCTTATCCGTCACAATTCCCTTATGAGATATTACCTGTTATACAGCGTCATGATAATGTTTGTAAATATCTCGATATCGCATTGCAGCATATCAGCGACCATGTGTTGGTAGATATGCGTCGGCATGTGACGAAGCAGGAGACTTATGATTTGTTGAAACGCATACGGACAGAAGTCCCCGGCATACATATTCGCACGACATTGATGGTGGGATATCCCGGTGAGACCGATGAGGATTTCGAAGAATTAAAGGAGTTTGTTCGGGAGGCTCGTTTCGAGCGTATGGGAGCGTTTGCCTATTCCGAAGAAGAGGGTACTTATGCGGCCAATCATTTTCCCGACTCTATCCCGGAGGAAGTGAAACAGGCCAGACTCGACGAGTTGATGGCATTGCAAGAAGAAATAGCGCTTGAAAGCAATGCTTCAAAGGTAGGTCAAATATTTGATGTGATAGTCGATAGGGAAGAGGAGGACTATTATGTGGGGCGTACGGAGTACGATTCACCCGAGGTCGATCCCGAAGTGCTTATTGCAAAAGATCGCTTTCTGACTGTTGGAGATTTTTGTCAGGTAAAAGTCGTCGAAGCTCTGCCTTTTGAGCTTATGGCTGTTCCCGTGGAGTTGGATTGATAAGTCGGTGAGATATGGCGAAAGAGGTTGATTCTATACATTTGTTATCTTGTGCTATTGAGGCGAGTTTGGGGAATGATTTCCCGGCTTTCGCTTTTCGTCTGCCGGGCGAAGATGGCTTTTATTGGGGGGCCTGTGAGCCTGATAGACTTATGACTCTTGCCGATGGCGTTTTCCTTGAAAGACAGGAGGGCTTCTTTTTCGCACCTTTTGAAGAAGGCGAGCTGCCTCGTTACTTTTTCCCTGTGAAAATACAACGGGCCGAAGAGATAAGTTTGGAGGTGTTGAATTACGGGGCGGGACAAACTTTGGCAAATTTGGAGATAAATCCGGTGGATAGTTCTTATGAACAGTATGAAAAACAAGTAAATACGCTTGTCGCAGCAATGTCTCGTAAAGAGATAAAAAAGGCTGTTCTTTCCCGCACCGTCACATTGAACCGTTCGGTAGTTTCCGATGGGCAGCTGTTTTTTCGACTGGCTGCAAAATACGATTCGGCTTTTGTTTCGTGGGTCAATGTGCCCGGTGTAGGAAGATGGATAGGAGCTACGCCCGAAATATTGCTCGATTGTGACGGAGTGTCGTTGACTACGATGGCTCTCGCAGGTACGCGAAAGGCGGGAGCGCAAGAACCGTGGGGACAAAAAGAACAAGAGGAGCAACAAATTGTGACCGATTATATATTGAAGGTATTTAGAGATAAAGGTCTCGAACCGATTATCGGTGAGCGGTTTTCTCGCAAGGCTGCACAGGTGGAACATTTGTGTACGCCTATTTCTCTGAAAGTCGGTTCGGCAAACGGGAGATTGGCCGAGATATTGTCGGCGCTTCACCCTACGCCGGCTGTGGGTGGATATCCCAAAGAACTTGCGATGGAATGGATTCGTCGAGTAGAACCGCATGAGCGCAGATATTATGGCGGTTATTTGGGCCCTATGTTTGGTGAGCATGTTCGTTTGTTCGTCAATCTTCGGTGCATGGAAGTAGACGATTCACGGTTGAGATTGTATGTCGGCGGAGGTTTGACCGATAAATCGGACCCGGAAAGTGAGTGGAAAGAAACCGAGGCGAAAGCGCAGACTTTACTGTCGATTATCAATGGTCATAAGTAGAGTGAATATGAAAACGACCGATAAACAGGGCTGTAATATTCTTGTCGCACTTTTGGCGGAGCATGGTGTAAAGCGTGTCGTTCTGTCGCCCGGATCGAGAAATGCTCCTTTATTAATGGCATTTTCGCGTACACCCGATATACAAGATTATGTCGTTGTCGATGAACGTACAGCGGCTTTTATGGCATTGGGTATGTCGCAACGTAGTGGTGAACCGGTGGCATTGGTTTGTACATCGGGAACAGCGTTACTCAATTATGCTCCGGCTGTTGCCGAGGCCTATTACCAACATATTCCGTTGATAGTTATTTCGGCGGATCGTCCTATGGAGTGGATCGATCAGGACGATAGTCAAACATTGCG
>ULLB01016115.1_pt1 | contig 14052 bp, 9 predicted proteins | sample 1951311 | NCBI WGS metagenome assembly ULLB01 (sample SAMEA4835516, study PRJEB28245) | human gut metagenome | biome: gut microbiome; material: fecal sample | place: Denmark | collected 2008 | reverse complement strand
CCCTCGTGAGCAGAGACCGTACTACGCTTGAGCTCGATTACGACAAGAGCAATACCATTGACATAAACGACCAGATCGGGACGGCGGTCGCTTTCGCCTTGAATGGTTACTTCCTCGGCTATCTGGAAATCATTCTCCATCGGGTTCGCCCAGTCGATAAGGTGCACCATCTTTTTCTTTTCGGTCACCTCGGCCTGTACATTCACGCCATAACGCAACAAAGTATACACCTCCTTGTTGGCGTTATATAATCCCCCACCAAGAGAGTTTGCCGCCTGCTTGAATTTAGCGATGGCACTCCGTATCTCTTTGTCGGTATAGCCACGCCGCGAGAGATATGCCGTGAGCAACGTTTCTTCGATATTGGCGTTACCCTCACGAGTCTCCCAATTCCCGAGATAGGTGTACTTTAATACATTCTTAAAAAGCCCTATCAACCTGTTTTGCGTTACACGCTCCTTTGCCCCGATGTTTGTGTCCATAAGTCTATTTTATCTTTAATCTTATTTGTCCTGTTAATAGCTTTTGCATCATGCCCGATTTTAAGAGGCGGTACTTATCTCGCTGGGCTTCAAGGTCGTCTATCTCTTTATCCATATCGTTCAGCATCGTAGCAATCGCTATTTGCTCCATCTGATTAAGAGGAAGATATATAGGAATTTCATCAAGACTTTTAAGTATTATTGTTGCAAAAGTTCCTTTTGCTTGCCGACTATCTACTTCGCGCTTAAAATTTTGAGACAACAACAAATAATACATAAACTCCAGATTAATAATACTACTAGGTATAATACCCAATATACCTTGCTTGGTCGCTACAGGAATTTTATTAATTGAGACATTCCCAATAGTTGCCCCATTAGTATATATAATACTATTAACTGGAACAATCCATGCTGAACTATTATTTATTCCCTCACTAGTAATAAATGAATTGCAAGACTCAATATATTTTGTTTCGGTATCTTCGATTTTAACAAAAGGAACATCTCCGTTTGCATAGAATCTCATATTATTGGTATCAGGAGTTCCCCCTTCAGATGCATATCTATACAAATCAGAAAATTTCTTTTCTACCCATGGGTCAGAAAAGCCGGGGAGACGTTTTTTGCCGGTTAGGAGTTGTTGCATTGCCCCCTGCTTAATCAAGCGTTTCTTGGCGATTTTTTTATCCACTGCCGCAATCAATCCATCTATATCACTCAGCGCCTCCGCAATAGCCTGCTGTTCTGCAATAGTTTTCGGGAAACTAATTTCAAGAGAATTAAGAAGATTCTTATTTAACCCTCCTCGTCCACCATCTCCTGATGAAAGCAATCGTAAATACTCATATTTACTGTCTACAACATAATATAAGTATAGAGAATTGTATTTATCATTAGGCAATATCGCAGCAATTGATTGATTAGTACACAGAGAAATATAATTATATGCAGCTGTTCCTCTTGTTTTTCCTTGTCCAGCCAAACCAATTAATACACAAAATGGAGGTATTATGTGTGTGCTTGAATTTAATAATCCTTCGGTTGTTATTCGACCTTCAACATCAAAAACAAATTTCTTATTTAGTTCTCCAGAACTCATCCACATAATACTTCCGCCCCAATACTCTGGACGTTGAGTACTAGGAGTACCTCCCGTAATAATCGAGGTGAAATCAGATATTCGTTTCACCTCCCAATCTTCGGGTATTATTCCCAACTCGGTTCGCTTATATCCTTGTGGTATATTCATATTTTCTTCAATGGACTTTTATCGGTATATAATTGGGATTGTTCACATCGCAACCTTATATTGCTCTGCCCAGCCGTTGTTTATATATGAAACAAGTTCCGACTTGATGTCTATTTTATTCTCAGAACTACTCATGTTTTTTATCATTTATAATACACTTGGGAAACATATTATACACTCTTATGGCATCTTCATATCTATCCTTAATCAGGACAAATTTCGGAGATTTTCTGATTTCAGAATCTGTAGCAATCATTGTGTCTTTATCACTTGAATAACAAGGCTGATTATACGAGGCTGCCGCAAACTCTTTTAGATTATTAAGTATAGTATCCAGCTCTTCATATTCATCAATCTGCAAACAATATTGTATTGCTTCCAATGCACTAACAAATGCTTTTATGCATTCCCCACTTTTATACAACATATAGCTACGATTGAGCGCAATGTCATAACGACTACGTGCCGATATTTTCTCTATCTTCTCTCGCTGGCTATTTATTTCCACCTTGAGTTTCTCCATCTCTGCAAGTTTGTTTTTTATCTCCAATGCATTGATGATTTGCCACCCAACTGCAAAAGTTACTAAAATACCAATCATAGTAACCATTACTCCAATGAAAGTATCAAGAGACACATCTGCAAGCGAGACATTACAGAAAATCAACAATAGAGCAATTACCAATATACCGACAACGGCTAATAATAGAAATATGATCTTGAGATTTTTCTTCATAATAACCAGTTTAATATCCCATCTGTTTCAAATGTGCAGCAACTTTTGCTTCTAAATCGGCTATCTCGGCATCAATCTCGGGAAGCGTCTGAGCATAACGCTCCGCAAGAGCCGAGACCTTGGAAGTGAGCTGCTGACTGATATGCTGCATCTCACCGTCAAGGCGCAAGGCAAGCGATGCGAACCACTTCCGCTCGATAACCAAGCGCTTGATATCCGCCTCGGACAAATCGGCATACTTGACGACAAGAGCAGTAAGCAGGTCGTACTTGCGCTCTTTGATCAGCTTCTTATTGAGTGATATATCGCCTTTGAGGTCGAGATACTTTTGCAGTACGGCAATTTCGTCGGCATCGGCCTTCTTGTCGAGCGTCTTCATTCGTTTCTTGATATTGGCATCGGTCATCTTACCATCGGGGAAGTTGTCCTCATCGAGGTAATTCTCCGCCTGCTCCTCGACCAATTCCGCAAGCTGTGTCTCATTTTGTGCCAGCAACTCCTCGGCCGCAGCAATAACATCGCGCTTCTCTACAAAATACTCGTCGATAACGATTGGTACAGGCAGCAGGTCGCAAACGACATCTTCGGGCGTAGCAGCCTTTTTCTCTTTCTTCTTGGAAGCTGGTTGTGGCGTGTACAGTTGCACCGTCCAGCCTCCGGACGAAATCATATAGCAATCATCTTGCATCGTTTCACCCCAGTAGTTCATCAAACTGTCATAGACATCATACGCCTCGACAAGCGACTTATCTACCTCGAAGACAGCCAACAACGAGTTACCCAGCTGCTCGATAAGTTTCTTGGGAGCAAAACCCGGGACGAGAGCGTAAAGTTGAGCCCGGTGAGAATCGCACCACTCGGCAAAACTCTTCTGGAACACCTCTTTCTGATTACGGAAATCTACATTCCCGGTAACAGCATCACGCACTGCCTCCGGGTTACACTTCAAAGAATAGTAACCTTTGCGCGTAGGATGGTCGCAAAAGAGGTCATCACAAAGCGACGGACATACCTCCCAATAGGTATCGAACTGGTCTATATCGTGTTTGGGCAAACCTCCATGAAGGTGTGCATCGATATCTTGCAGAATCTCCGTATCGGGAGCAGATACATAGCGAGGAATGTTGAGATTGTAATCGTTGCGTTCAATCTCCTCCATAGGCACAAAGCGCGCATAATGAGGCACATCGCGTTGTGCTTGCCACACATCGACAATGCGCCGAATATCCTGCTCTCGCAGACGATTCTTAGCACCGTCTTTGATATATCCACCTTTGGCATCGATCATAAACACTCCCTTACGCCCTGATGCTTCCGACTTTTCTATAATGATGATACAAGCCGGAATACCTGTGCCGTAAAAAAGGTTGGCAGGGAGTCCTATGATGCCCTTGATATACCGTTTTTCGGCAACGAGATATTTACGAATCTGAGCCTCGGCATTGCCTCTAAAAAGGACGCCATGAGGCAAAATGCAGGCGGCACAGCCGGTCTGTTTCAGAGAGCGTACGATATGGAGAAGGAAAGCATAATCGCCATTCTTTTCCGGCGGAACACCGATTTTAATGCCTTCGCCCCAACGATGGTATTCATCTTCGAACTTTGCACTCTTCAACCACGATTTTGTTGAAAAAGGCGGATTTGCGACAATATAGTCGAAGGTCTTTAACTGGTCGCCTTCCTTAAATTGAGGATCATTAATCGTATCGCCTTGTCTGATATCGGCATAGATTTCATTATGGAGAATCATATTCATTTTTGCCAAACCGACAGTAGCATTGTCTTTTTCCTGACCATAGAGAGTTGCCCCACCGGGAGTTTCACACATAGCACGAAGAAGCAGGGAACCCGAGCCGCAAGTAGGGTCGTAGATAGTCGTCTTTTTCCCATTTTTGGCATTTCCTAACCCGATAACCTCGGCCATCACACGACTGACCTCGGCCGGAGTATAAAACTGGCCTTTACTCTTACCGCTCTCTGTGGCAAAATTCTTCATCAGATACTCATAAGCATCACCTATAAGATCGTCATCTGCCGCTCTATTTTTGCTAAAATCGAGGTTCTCATTCTGGAAAACGGCAATAAGTTTACTTAAAGTTTCAACTTTGTCCTTTCCTTTGCCCAGCTTGGTGTCATCTTCAAAGTCGGCTACAAAAACGCCACCAAGTTGATTGGCCTCGGCAAGAGCAGCCATCTTTTTATTCATCTCCTCCCCAATATTCGGGTTGCCTTTGAGAGCGACAAAATCCTCAAAGTAACAACCTTTAGGTATATCTATATCGAAACCTTCGTCATTACGCTTTTTATCGCTGATATATTTAACGAAAAGAATGACCAACACATAATCCTTGTATTGACTTGCATCCATACCGCCGCGAAGTTCGTCGCAGCATTTCCACAATGTACTATATAGTTCTGACTTTTTTACCGCCATAATGATTTTTCTAGTTAGCTATAAGTTTTTTGGGGTTTCTCATCTGGTATTTCCGCTATTACGGACGATACAAAGCTAATTAATTACACAACAATAAACTTAAAAACGCCTGTCTCCGCAACCACTCGCCCATAAAGCGGTCATATATTATATAACCATCGGCTGTCTGATAGATCCGTTCGTTTTCCATCAACCTCTTCTACGCTGCACTTACGCCACTTGCCGCCCGGAGTTTGTAGGCACCGATAAAATCTCCGGCCAAAACCTCTTTGACACCCCCTCGCAGGCAATGGCTTTCAACAGGCGCACCTGACCGAAAGAATAGCTCTGGACTCCTGCACCCTGTCGCAAAAGAATTCCGGGTTGTAATATCCCGAAATAAGAAAAGGATTATTAGGCTTCATACTATTTCAACCATTCTGTTACGGGTTTATCGTAACGCAAATATCGCAATAAAGCATAAGGAGACAAAATAATCCGCCTAAAATTTGCAGTGCACGTCTACATAAAAAGGGATATAAAATACATTTTCTTCACTTAAAAAACGAGGGTAATTTCTTACGGAGTTTTCCCACACATTAAGTATTTCCGTGTAACCTTGGGAAGAAGATAGGGCGATTTTATATGACATATAGGGTTGTCGAACATGATATTTATTGGTTGGAGGCTTGTGTTTGTGGTAATTGTCGTCGCATGACTTTCTGGAAATCCCGAACTATTTGTTCTCCCATATTTACAATAGTACTGTCGACTTTGTGTATTTCTACCGGTGTGACAGCGTTTTTGTATTTGGCTTTGCCCATACCGAACTTCATTTTATCTAAATTCCCCGAAATATTCAGCCCCAGTTTGAAGGGTATGGGCGATTTGAGTATGGATATGTGATAATTGAAATTCATATCCAAGTCTTGGTTCCCTCCTACGGCAGCCCGGTAGCGATCCATTTCTATTACAAACGGGTAGACGGTTACATTACCGTCTTCGACACTGATGTTGACAGAGATACTGTCGATCAAATTTCTCTCTTTGTTCTTGAAGAAAAATTTTTTCGATATTTCGGCAAAAGTTTCACCGTCGAGAAGGACGAGGCTATCGCCTTCAACATGGATAGCCGACCGCAATGAGGGTATTTTTATATTGAGGCATGAGTCTAAGTCCGACTCGGCCGATACATTGAAATCGACAGTTCCTTGAAAAGACCGCAGCATGGGGACAATGGTATCTAACGAAGGAATAAAATCGACAAGTTTCCCTATATTGATATTATGAAGTTTGAAATCGAATCCGGCATATCCTTGCTCTGGTTGTCGGGCTTGATAGATCAGCGTCGTGCGCATAGTCGCATCCATTCCTTCCATACTGAGCTCTTTGAGGTGAATGGCTTGATTGCGTATATCTATTGCACCGTGTACGTTTTTGAAAACCATTTTCCCGTAACGAACCCGATTCAAATTGGTTTGTAATTCAAAATCGATATTTCGAGGAATAACGAATAGTTTTAGGGCTGTCGACGTAGTGTCGGATTCAGTTTCGATTTGAGCAGTGTCTTTTGGAAAAGAGATAGACCGAATTAACTGGTTACAATTTAGATTCTTAGAGGAAAGTGTTAATGTGGCCCGTAGTTTTTTATTGTGACGCATAGCGCCGTATAAATCGTGAATCGCACCGGTCGCTGTTAAATCGGATTTTCCTATTTTCATGGTCGCGTTATGTAAAGTAATAGCTCGATTACCGACTGAAATCGCAGTCTTTTGCATTCGAATAGGTAAAGCCGATTGTGGGGTACGTACAAAAAGTCGATTAAAACCTACTATGCCTTTTGGAATCCACAAAGAGTCTTTTAATTGTTGTGCTGTTATTGTAATCCCGGCTTTGTCCATGCCCAATTTAGTATCTCCGAGACGGCAGAACAAGGTGTCGGCTTCTAATGCGAATCCTATTTCGGGTCGGGTAGGATTGTTTTCTGTCGGTTGTAATTTTACAGTTGCAACGGTTTTCCCACAAAATAAATTTGATGTATCCGGTAGGGATGCTTTTAGTTTGTTTGCATTTAGTTTACACTCTACAAGAGCGATTCGTGTAGTATCTTGTGGGTTGGTCGTTTTTATTAAAGCCGATAGATTGTTTATCGATGAGTTTAATCGTGTTGAGTGAAAAGCCATATTTCCTATTTCGATATGGGCTCCTAATACATCGTTTCCCACGAAAGACAGTGAAGCATCACTCGTGAATTCGAATTTCTTATTTTTATCTCGTAAAGCCAATTTGCTCATATTTATTTTTCCTTTGGCCCGAATTCGTCCTATGTCCTTCTTCTTGATAGATGACAAACGGCAACGCACATTCATGTCGGCATCTAATTTCCCTTCGATACTCACACCATCTTGTAAAGGGAACGTTTGTGCCAATGCCGTTAGGTCTATCGTAGATTGGGTATGAAACGAGATATCGGGATCGCCTAATAGATCATTTACTTTGGCGTCGGCCAAGATATCGGTATGAGCTCCTTTGAAGTGAAATATTTTAAGATCGAGATAAGATGGCGATTGCCGCATTAAGTCTATCTGTCCGAAAAAGTTGGCTTTAAGTTCATCTATTCCATAGGGCAATTGGGCATATTGGGCGGATGCATCGTTTATTTCTATTTTTAATGTAGCTAATGGCATTTTCCCTTTTCCATATAGACCTTTTAGATTGCCATTAACTGTAACGTCGCCTTTGGCCGAAACTTTTTCTTTTTTGAGAATACTTTCGGGAATCATGTGCAGGACTGTTTCCAACGAAGGGGCATGTAGCCCGTATTGCAGATCGATATCTAACGCTTGTGCGGTCGTGTCTTTGCAGATAGAGCCGTGTATGTCTAATTTTATGCCGTTAATCTCCATCATAGCATCGTGCAAGGAAAGAGCCCGTTTCGAACGATTTAGCTCAATGTCGGTTTGTAGGTGGGTGGCGATACGATGAGCCAGTAATTCACCATTTTGCCAGAACAGAATGTTTTTGTTGCTGAAATCCAACGTTAACGTAGACTGTTCTTTCTTTAAATTTGCTTTTAATTTAAGATTTGCATCCCATAGATTGGCGAATACATTCGTTTCCCGATCGTCGAAAGTGACCGTGGTATGATGTAGCGAAACGTGCTTGATGTCTATTTCGTTAATAATTGGCGAAGTAGCGGTTGTTGTATCGGGTGTATTTGTCGTGTCGGCGATCAATATATTCCAGTTGGCGATTCCATCTTTTCCTTTAAAGGCGTATATGTTTGTACTATCCAATGATAATCGGTTGATACTGATCTTTTTTTGCTGCAAATAATCGATGAGATTGATTACGGCAACGGCTTTTCGAAAAGTGGCTAATGTGTCGGTACGTTGCCATAAAGAATCACGGATAGCCTTTGATACTAATGTGCCATTTTCCAATTTTATTCCAAAACGGGGAAAAGTTGAAAAAAAGGTCAGCTCTACGCTATTCATATCGAGCTTGGCATTTATGTTTTGATTGGCTACGTTTAATACGATGGGGGTCAATTTTTCAGGCGTAAATATAAAATTTATGGAGAAAGCGATTATTGCCGAGAGAAAGACTATCAACGCTCCCAGTGTAATACCCGTAATCTTAAACAATTTTTTTGTTCGGTTTTTCATATTAACACTCTTTTAGTCATACAAAAATAACAAGAAAGTTGTGAAAGCAGTTTGTATTTGTATGAAGTAAATATTTTTTAATTGATGTCATACTCTTTTTACATATCTGATAGTTGTCATAGAGTACACCGGTAGATTGCTATTTGATTCGTAGTGACTCTGTTTAACAAAGAATACTTGTTTCTGAAATCCGTTTCTTCTATCTTTGTGAGAGAAGTTTTGAAAAATGATAAGGATAATATTATGTTGGCATATACATACGTTGAACCCGGTAAATTTGAATTGCAAGAAAAGCCGAAACCCAGGTTGAAAGATTCGCATGATGCGATTGTGAGGGTGACTCTTGGAAGTATTTGTACTAGCGATCTCCATATCAAACATGGTAGCGTGCCGCGTGCCGTACCGGGAGTAACGGTCGGGCACGAGATGGTGGGTGTCGTAGAAGATGTGGGAGAAGATGTTATAGGTATTAAGCCGGGAGATAGGGTTACTGTAAATGTCGAAACTTTTTGTGGCGAATGTTTCTTCTGTCGTCGTGGGTATGTCAATAATTGTATGGATCCCAATGGCGGTTGGGCTTTGGGGTGTCGTATCGATGGCGGTCAAGCCGAATATGTTCGAGTGCCCTATGCCGATCAGGGTTTGAATCGTATTCCAGATACGGTAAGCGACGAACAAGCTTTGTTTGTAGGCGATATTTTGGCCACCGGTTTTTGGTCCGTGCGTATTTCGGAAATTACATCGGAGGATACGATTCTGATTATTGGAGCCGGTCCTACCGGCATTTGTACCTTATTGTGCGCTTTGTTAAAGAATCCCCGGCGTATTATTGTTTGTGAGCAGTCCCCGGAAAGAATACAGTTTTTGCAAGAACATTATCCCGACATATTGGTAACTACTCCTGAGCATTGCGAGGAGTTTGTTCGTAAAAATAGCGATCATGGCGGTGCTGATGTGGTTTTGGAAGTGGCAGGAAGCGAGGACACTTTCCGTTTGGCTTGGAAATGTGCTCGTCCCAATGCTATTGTAACGATCGTGGCACTTTACGATAAACCTCAAATTTTGCCCTTACCCGATATGTATGGAAAAAATCTTATCTTTAAAACCGGAGGGGTGGACGGTTGTGATTGTACAGAGATACTTCGCTTGATAGAATCGGGCCGTATAGATACCACGCCGCTCATTACTCACCGTTTTGCATTGAATGAAATTGAGAAAGCTTACCGTATCTTTGAAAATAGAGAGGACGGAGTTATCAAGGTTGCGATAAGAAGTGTTTGAAAATAAGATGAGTCTTTGTATAAGTTTGTAAAAAGATATTGTATTCTAAAATTATAGATTTTAGTCACAAAAGATACTTAATGGCTTAAAATTCTATAATTTCTTGGGCCGTGATTCCATTATCAAGTGCTCTGCTCAAGATAAAACTCGGCTAAGTGAAGATCTTAATGTTACAATAACTAAAACTCAGAAATAAGACTTAGACTTAAGTTCTTCAAAGGATACACCCAAGCCTGAAACGACTTTTAAATACCAGCATAACTTTGATGTAGGACGTGAGAATGCCAGGATTGCTACCAAAGAGGTTCCTAAATTGGATCCGTTTGTGCTGGCTTGGAATAAGCATATTGAATCGATTTAGTTATTTTGCCCTTTAAAATACAGTAGACGGGCTCAATGTGTTTAACTCTGATAACACTATACCTCGCCAGTGTCTTTATTTACATCTTCTTCACAAGTAGAATTGTACATTGTTAAAAATGAGAAGAATGAAATAACCTCATTTATAGGACTAAGTAATGACGGAATCGAAATATTCCCCGTCACAAGGCCGAGAATTAGGACAACAAGTTGTAGAATAAGAATATCCATCGGATAGATACGAACACAATATAAAAGTCATTCGATTCTACTGCACTTATCTGTTCCAAAATAATCGGTCGGGACAAAATCGACCTTTCGGGAAAGCTCTACCCTATATTACACCTAGTCATTAAATCGATACGATTATCGCTTATTTCATAAATACGAAATAAACGGCAAGAACAAGGCAGCCGAACGCAGCAATATGATTCCAATGCAACGACTCTCCTTTAAAAACTACGACCGAAAATAAAGTGAATATGATTAAGGTTATTACTTCTTGTATTACCTTTAATTGCATGAGACTAAACGGTCCTCCATTCTCTCTGAATCCCAATCGATTAGCTGGTACTTGGCAACAATATTCGAACAATGCTATACCCCAACTAAGTAATATCACACCATAAAGCGGCCAATTATTGATAACCTTCATTTCTTGCAATTTCAAATGCCCATACCAAGCCAGTGTCATAAACACATTAGAAACAATAAGTAATCCTATCGAATATAATCCTTGCATTGCGTCTTATTTTGGAGTGCAAAGTTACACGAAATAGCAGTAAATAGAATAAATTTCATAGGTCAAATTTATTAAAAGCTGTACAATAAAAAGTCCCCTTTAAAATTTCTCTCCCTCGATATATTATCTCTAATATTCACACAATATAAAAAATAGACTATACTTCGGTAAAATCAAAAATTTGATTTTGTCATCAATTATATTATCTTTGTAGAAGTATATAGTAAAACATTGTATGAATAGAACCCATATTGAAACTTTTTCATACCAGTTATCCCCTCAATACTATTTTAACAGACTGCTGAAAATCTGGTTACATAATAATTGGGGGTGGCTTCTATCTTTTTTCCTCCTTCTCGTGGGGCTATCCATTCAAAACCATCTATTTATTTATGTAGGACTTATCATTTTATTTTTGGTATTTCCTATGATTATCTCTTACCTGTGGTTCGCTTATGCCCTACACCCCGATTGCCGTATGTCCATACTTTCAAAAACAGTCGAAATAAACAAAAACGGCCTTTCTTGTACTTTCGACGATGGACGAACAGAATCTATAGCATGGAAACGAATTACCTATATACGTTATACCTCGACAGACATTATCTTCCACTTGTCAAACTATATTTTTTTCATTTTACCATACAATTCGTTCAAATCGAATAACGATTTAGAATACTTCTTAAAAAATTTTCTCGCTCTCAACATTCAGAATAAAAAATAATTGTATATTTGAGTACAATTTTTCAAACATGAAAATGTTCAGACAAATTCTAAAATATTCATTTGCAGTCCTAATTGTCTTCTCGACAATCTTCTCATCGAGTGCGCTGACGCTTGACGAAGCACGAGAGTTGTACAAAGCCGGTAAATACAAAGAAGCCGCTCCTGTATTCAAGGCACAACTGAAACGCCGCCCCAATGATGGATCGTTGAACCATTGGTATGGAGTATGCCTTTTTCACGAGAAAAAATATAACGAAGCTGAAAAATATCTGAAAATAGGGGCTAAACGTAAAGTTCTCGAATCGCCTCACTACTTAGCAGACATGTATATGGCTCAATACCGCTTTGAAGATGCCATAAGCAGTTATGAAGAATATACAGCTGCATTGTCCAAAGCGAAAAAACAAATACCCGATTCTATCGACAAAGCCATAGCTCGTGCACGTAGAGCGAAATTAATGTTGCAATATGTCGAACGGGTACAAATCATAGATAGTTTGATAGTTGATGCCGATTCGTTTTTCAAGTATTTCAAAATGTCCCCCGAATCTGGACGGATAGGAACGAATGAAACACTAGGCATAGATATTCCCGAAAACACGATCGGCTATATTCCCCAACGCGGAGACAATGTATTTTTCGGATATCCCCTTGAAGGTAAAGGATATGAATTATGTACAAAAAATAAGCTGATAGAAGGGAAATGGAGTGATATCATACCGTTACCCAATGGTGTCAATACAGAACAAGATGAAGCCTATCCATTTTTTCTCAACGACGGAGTTACACTCTATTTTGCCTCAAATGGAGAAGGTTCGATCGGAGGATACGACATATTCATCACCCGTTTAAATCTCGAAAATAACACCTACTTGAAACCCGAAAACGTAGGTATGCCCTTCAATTCGATATACAACGATTACATGATGGCAATAGACGAGATGTTAAACATCGGTTGGTTTATATCGGATAGAGAACAAATTCCCGGAAAAGTGACAATCTATCTATTTATCCCGAATGAGAGCAAACAAACATATAACATCGATGAAATCAAAACCGATATCAAATCGCTAGCTCTGATTCGATCTATTCGAGAGTCTTGGCCGGAAAATGCAGATTATACCGATTTATTGCAACAATTGGACAATATCAAGGAAGCCAAAAAAGAGACTCGCCCCGATTTCATCTTTGCAATTTGTAACGGAATCCATTATACTAAACTTGACCAATTCGTTAGTCTTGAAGCTCGCAATCTATATGTAAAGTCCAAAGAATTACGTAAGAATATCATTCAAATAGAAACTAAGCTCTCGGAACTGCGATCTCAATATGCTAAATCGAAAGGCACAACTTTAAAAAGACTATCGTCCGAAATTCAAAATTTGGAATCACAACTACTCACACTCTATCCTCAACCGGAAAATTACGAAAATCAGGCTCGAAAGATAGAACTCGATAAGTTGCAAAAGAAATATAGATAGAACCTAAATCTAAGAAATATGTTTGATATATTAGCTGTTACACTACTAATAATATTAGCGCTAGTTCTGGCGGTACTGGAAATATTCTTTCTTCCCGGAATTACCATCGCAGGTATATGTTCGGTCTTATTTTATGGAGGTGGAATTTACTATGCCTATTCGGCCTTCGGAACAAATGGGGCTGTAATAACATTATTCATTGCAGCCGTCACTACTATTGCTGTCATCATAGGATTTATGCGATCCCGAAGTTTAGACAAAATGTCACTGCATACCGAAATAAGCTCGGTAGTACCCTCCCCGATAACCCCTGATATTAAAGTCGGTGACATGGGAGTAACACTAAGTAGACTAAACCCTATGGGAAAAATCATCGTGGGAATCCACACCATCGAAGCCCGCGCTGATAATGAGCTGATTGATGAAGATACACCTGTAAAAATAATCCGCATAGAACCCACAGTAGTCATTGTTTGCAAAGAAACAGAAAATGAAAAAACAGGGAATAATATAAACACTTCTAAACAAAAATAAAATTATGGTAGGATTAAGCGTATTTCTTCTAATTGGCATTATTGCCATACTCGCTGTATTCTTTTACTTCGTACCTTTCCTTTTATGGATTTCGGCACGAGTATCGGGGGTAAGAATCTCTCTTATCCAATTATTCTTGATGAGAATCAGAAAAGTACCACCACAAGTCATTGTTCGAGCTATGATTGAAGCCCACAAAGCCGGACTTAAAACAATCACGCGTGATGAATTAGAAGCTCACTATCTGGCCGGAGGTCATGTAGAACGCGTCGTACACGCACTCGTATCCGCTTCGAAAGCTAATATAGATTTAGGCTTCCAAATGGCTACCGCTATTGACTTAGCCGGACGCGATGTATTCGAAGCCGTGCAAATGT
>ULLB01029498.1_pt1 | contig 14383 bp, 9 predicted proteins | sample 1951311 | NCBI WGS metagenome assembly ULLB01 (sample SAMEA4835516, study PRJEB28245) | human gut metagenome | biome: gut microbiome; material: fecal sample | place: Denmark | collected 2008 | reverse complement strand
AAACTTATGGCAGGATCAGAAAAAATCAGGCAATCTGTGGGATGCTTATGCGGTACTGGAGTTCATCAGACGATGCAAAGAGCGGAAAAACAGAAGACAGCGAGAATTCTGGAGTCGTACCGGGATCGACAAAAGGCGATTCTATAATAATCTGAACTATGAAGCCGGCAGACGCTACTATTCCAGACCGGATGTCATAGATTACGACGTGATTGACTATACGGACCTGCAGGAACACGAAGAAAACGGCAGGTTGTGCGTGAGAGTGGAGCTGCAGGTCAGACTGGTGTACCTGCGAAATGGGAAAATCAGATCCGAATATCAAAAGGATACCTTGACGCTTTGCCGAAATGACAGAGTTATGAAACTGGATTCAGGAATCCAGGTAATAAAATGCCCTCAATGCAATGCAAATATAGATGTAACAAAGGGAGAATGTGAATATTGCGGGACAAAAATCGACAGTGTGCAGGAATGGGAGGCTCTGAAAACTGAAGGTATCGAGAATAGAAAATGAGGTGACGTGAAATCATGGCATATAATGAGCTGATCAAAAATTTTAATAAGGTTCGGGATTATATGCGGGATTTTTATATCTATGGGTTCAAGAGCCGGGAGGCTTATACGAGAAAAAGTACCAGGTCTTATGATGATGAGAAACGTCGGATAGAGAGCTGGCTTGGGGAGTATATGAAGTTTCGCCAGGATGCGGATGGTAAGAAAGTATTTTTGTCAATTGACAGCAGAGTAACCAGACACAATCCGCTTTATAAGGCATGGAAGACGAAGAGCTTTACAGACGGAGATATTACCCTTCATTTTATCCTTATGGATATTCTTTCTGACGGACAAGAACGATCTCTTATGGATATTGCGTCTTTGGTGGACGGATATCTGACAGCTTTTGAGCAGGCAAGAGTATTCGATGCCGCTACCATCAGGAATAAACTCAACGAATATGTAAAAGAAGGATTGTTGATAAGCAGGAAAAAAGGTAAAACGATCTTATATCGTCGTGCAGAAGAATTTGAACTGCCGGATACGGATGTTTTGGATTTCTTTTCAGAAATTGCACCCTGCGGTGTGATCGGATCATTTCTGAGGGATAAAACAAAGGACAGAGCGGACCATTTTGCATTCAAACATCATTACATAACAGGGGCAATGGACAGTGAGGTTTTGTGTACGATTCTGGAAGCGATTCATGAAAAAAGAACCATAACGGTTGAAATGATCCATCGTAAGAAAGATCATATTACGGAAACAAAGGTTGTTCCGCTTCGGGTGATGCTCAGTGTACAGAGCGGAAGACAATATATCATGGTCTATGTCCCGCATTTTAAACGGATCACAGCGTATCGTCTTGATAGTATTGTTACGGTGAAAAAGGGTGAGCCTGCAGATCGATTTGATGAACTGAGAGATAAACTGCTTGGAATGCAGCAACACATGTGGGGAGTCGCTACAGACAGTCGTGCGTCAAATCGCATGGAGCATATTGAATTTACCGTTCAGTATGCGGATGGAGAACAGCATATCCCAAGACGGTTGGAACGGGAAAAACGAATCGGGCAGGTGGAATACCTGGGGGAACATGCCTGTCGATTTTCGGCTGATGTTTATGATGCAAGCGAATTGATACCATGGATACGTACCTTTATCTGTCGGATCACAGATATTTCCATTTCGAATAAGAGCCTGGAAACACAGTTTAAAGAGGATTTGCAGGCGATGTATGAAATGTATGGACTGGAAGGGGAGAAATGATCATGCTGTTTCATGAAATTTACAGTACATATTTTCAGACCGTAGCGAAGATATTGACAGAAGCAGTAGATCATCCGCTTACGAGTGGAGAAATCGATTCTATCGTCCGGGAGTATGCATTTGACGAAAGCACATTAAATATACCAGAGTCTTTGGGAATAGCACATTGGAAATTATTGAAAGAGGATGGTACAACCATTCTCAAAAAAAAGCCGACGATGCCCCTTACGATTCTGCAGAAGCGCTGGATCAATGCAGTTGCATTAGATCCAAGGGTCCGCCTGTTTACGGATCATCCGGTCACATTTCCAGATGTCGAGCCGTTATTTCTTCCGGAAGATATATCTGTCTTTGATCAGTATTTGGATGGTGATCCGTATGAGGATGCAGGATACATCCAAAACTTCCGTTTGATACTGGATGGAATCAGGCATCAGTATCCGATTCAGATCACCGTTACGAATCGTCATGGGAAACGAATCACAACCAAAACGATTCCGGAATATCTGGAATATTCCGAGAAAGATGATAAATTCCGGCTGATCGGTACCGGAAGCCGACTGGGGAATACGATCAACCTTGGCAGGATCACTTCCTGTGAAAAGTGCGAGAGTCAGAAAGGGGAAAAGGTTGGAAAAAGAAATCTGCCGCGGCCGCGTAAAGTGATATTTGAACTGGTGGATGATCGGAATGCTTTGGAACGTGTTTTGATGCACTTCGCCCACTTTGAAAAACAAGTCGAGAAAATAGAGGATCAAAAGTATCAGGTGACGTTGCACTATGATAAAGAAGATGAAACAGAGATTTTGATCCGTGTGCTTTCCTTTGGACCAATGCTTCGTGTTGTGAAGCCTGCGGCATTTATTCATTTAATAAAGGACAGATTGTCAGAGCAAAAAAGTTGTGGACTGTAAAAGTTCGCAACTTTTTTTTCATGATAAAAGAAATCGGAAGAGATAAACTCAGATCATAGCAAAACATAAGAAAGGACGGGGACGAAATGCTTGAAATAAAGGGAAAAGTTACAACAGCAATCTGCTATGCAAATGTCATAGAAGAGGAGGCAATCGAGCAGGTCAGAAGAATGTGTGATTATGATCTGACGAAGGGAAGCAAGGTGCGGATCATGCCGGATGTCCATGCCGGAAAAGGCTGTACGATCGGGACGACAATGACAGTCACGGATAAGATCTGTCCGAATATTGTAGGAGTCGATATTGGCTGTGGAATGTATACTGTAAAATTGCAGGATCAGAGGATCGATTTTGAAAAAATAGATGAAGCATGCCATTATGTTCCTTCCGGAAGGAATGTGTGGGAAGGGAGAATGGAGCGGTTTGATCTGACATCGCTGAAATGCTACAGAGCTTTACGGGATGCAAAGAGATTGGAAAGATCGCTTGGAACGCTGGGCGGAGGAAATCACTTCATTGAGATCGATCAGGCAAAGGACGGTACGTATTATCTGGTCATTCATTCGGGAAGCAGAAATTTGGGAAAACAGGTGGCGGAGATTTATCAACAGCTGGCAATCGATCTGCATGCGGGAAAAGAAGCGTACTTTAAGGAACGGGATGAATTGATCCGTACCTACAAAGAGCAGGGAAGAAAAGCAGAAATCCAGGAGGCATTGAAGCAGTTAAAAGAGAATTATGAAACACAGGAGTTGGATGTGCCCCATGATATCTGCTGGCTTTATGGATCCTTTATGGAGGATTATCTGCAAGATGTTGAAATTTGTCAACGATTTGCAAAAAGAAGCAGAGAGCGTATGGCGGAGGTTATCCTGGAAAGAACCAAAATGACGGCAGCAGAGGCTTTTAATACGATTCATAATTATATCGATGTGGAGGAGCGGATTCTTAGAAAGGGTGCAATTGCTGCACATGCCGATGAAAAAGTATTGATCCCGATCAATATGAGAGACGGTTCCGTTCTTGCTGTTGGAAAAGGAAATTCGGAATGGAATTATTCCGCACCGCATGGAGCCGGAAGAGTCATGTCCAGAACAAAAGCGAAAGAATCCATTGATTTAGAGGAATATAAAGCATCCATGCAGGGGATTTATTCTACGTCTGTGAATGCAGATACATTAGACGAGGCTCCAATGGCATATAAATCACTGGCAGATATCATTGATGTGATCAGAGACTCTGTAGATATCATCGATATCATGAAACCGGTATATAACTTCAAAGCTACGGAAGGGGAGATTCCCTGGAAAAAGAAAGGCAACACAAATGAGAAAAAAGATACAGACTCAGCTTCGTAGAATCGAAGAAGAGGAAAGCATAAAAATACTTCTGGCCGTTGAGTCGGGAAGTCGCGCATGGGGGTTTGCATCACCAGATAGTGACTATGATGTGAGGTTTATTTATATCAGAAGAATGGAGGACTATCTGAAACTGGAGAAGGTTCGAGATGTGATTGAACTGCCGATGGATGATGTTTTGGATATGAACGGATGGGACTTGCAAAAAACATTAAGATTGCTATATAAGTCAAACCCAACCCTATTTGAGTGGTTTTCTTCGCCAATTGTTTATCAGGAAACAGAATTTGCTGACAAGTTCCGTGATTTGATGATCCAGTATTTCTCATCAAAAAAAACGCTGTATCATTATATCAGTATGGCGGAAGGAAATTACCGGGAATATCTCAAAGGCGATTTTGTCAGAGCAAAGAAATATTTTTACGTCTTGCGCCCGGTATTGGCCTGCCAATGGATTCTGGATCAGGGTACCCCTCCCCCTATGTTGTTTTCAGAGTTAATGGAGGCAGAGCTTCCGGCAGAATTGACCGGTGCAGTGAAACAATTGCTGGAAATAAAGATGAATTCACCAGAAGTGAAGCTGATTCCACGGATCCCGGAAATAAATGAATATCTTGATGAAAGTATTTTGCGTATGAAACGCAGCGTGAGATCACTGGAGGATCGTCATACACTGGATTGGAATGCGTTGAATCAAATTTTTTGGCAGGAATTAAGTTCGGGGAGCTTTTGACCCCGATCTCGTATCTGTGGTATCATAAGATGCGGGATCGTGGGAGTGCGCAGCACGGAATAATTCGTAGACATCAAGGTCACATCATCCTGTAAGAGAAGTTTTTTGTTTTATTCATGACAATAGAATGTTCGCGGAGCGTGCATTCTATTGTTGGGGGGATACAATATGCCTAAATCATCAAATCAGAAATTGAAGCTGATATACCTTATGAAAATTTTACTGGAACGGACGGATGAAACGCACAGTATTACCATGCCGGAGATTATTGATGCGCTGGCAGCTTATGATATCAGTGCGGAACGCAAAAGCTTATATAATGATATTGAAAACTTAAGAGTGTATGGTCTGGACGTTATAGGAACCCAGGAAGATCGAACGTATTCATACCATATAGGGAACAGGCAGTTTGAGCTTGCAGAATTAAAATTATTGGTGGATTCTGTGCAGTCAGCGAAATTTATCACGGCCAAGAAGTCAAATGAGCTGATAAAAAAGATAGAGGGGTTTGCCAGTAAATACGAAGCATCACAGCTGCAAAGACAGGTATTTGTAGCCGGTCGTGTAAAGACGATGAATGAAAGCATTTATTACAATGTTGACAGGATACATGCTGCAATAGCGGAAAATTCGAGGATAACATTCCAGTATTTTCAATGGAATGTGGATAAGAAGATGGAACTGCGCCATGATGGAGCGCTTTATGAGGTCAGCCCCTGGTCCTTATCCTGGGATGATGAAAACTATTACCTAATTGCGTATGACAGTAATGAAAAGATCATCAAACATTTTCGTGTAGATAAAATGCTTCATATCAAGTCCAATGGAAAAGGAAGAGAAGGAAGGCAGGTATTTAAGTCTTTTGATATGGCTGCATATGCCAGAAAAATGTTTGGCATGTATGGAGGCAAAGAAGAATGGGTAAGAATTGAGTGTGACAATTCATTTGCAGGGGTAATGATAGATCGTTTTGGAAAAGAGGTATCTATGATCAGATTGGATGATAAACGCTTCGCAGTTAATGTGGAGGTAGCAGTCAGCAGGCAGTTCTTGGCATGGATCATAGGTCTCGGAGAGGGAGTAAAACTTGTCGGACCGGATAATGTGGTGGAAATGATGAATGCGGAAATTGACAGATTGATAAAACAATACAAGAAATAAGAACATAAATTCGATATACAAGGTGTGTTTATGGGACACCTTAGTTTTTATAATAAGAATCAGATAAGAGATAAGCTCTTACTGGTTCTTATTTTTTTGAAGCAGGCGAGGTAACAGAGTGGCAAGGTTATGGTATTGGATCAGAAAGAGAATATACATATAGTAGAAGATTTGGTTGGATGAAAAAAAATCAATCGTAAATTTTTACGATTGATTTTTTATAAAAGAAATCCGGACAGTGGTGAGCAGGAAACCGTGATGTCAATGCTGCTTGGACCTCGAAAGCAGGAGAACAGTTCGATGTAGATATCGGCTGTTCTTTTTGCTTTTAGGCGTTAAAACGGTAATGTTTTCTTGTGTGCAGTAGAGCACTATAGTATAATAAAATCAGGTTTTTGTATACATGTAAAAGCTATAATAAAGAAATATGATCTGATCTTCATGGATATTCAGATGCCTAAAATGGATGGTTATATGATAACCAGGGAAATTCGTACTCTGAAGAATAATAAGAAAGCCAATATTCCAATCGTTGCCATGACCGCAAATGCATTTGAGGAAGACAGGAAAAAGGCTTTTGATGCAGGTATGGATGGACATATTGCAAAACCGATTGATATTGAGAAACTGAAAGCGGCCATTTTGCGAATGGGGTTCTGAATAGTTATGAAAAATGAAAATATAGAAGCAGGAATGGAAGGAAAATGAAAGGAAAACGAGTGATTGCAGGCATGTTGCTTGCGGGAATTTTAGCAGTCACCCTGGCAGGGTGTAAACATACAGATGTGAGTAAAACAGAAACAGAAAAGCCGGTCATCACGCTGGGGAGCGACAACTATCCACCATATAATTATCTGAATGAGGATGGTGTACCGACGGGGATTGATGTAGAACTGGCTACGGAAGCATTCAAAAGAATGGGATATCAGGTGGACGTTGTCCAGATCAACTGGGAGAAGAAAAAGGAACTGGTAGAGAGCGGAGAGATTGACTGTATTATGGGCTGTTTTTCCATGGAAGGGCGCCTTGACGATTATCGCTGGGCAGGACCATACATAGCAAGCCGTCAGGTGGTCGCTGTAAATGAGAACAGTGATATTTATAAATTGAGTGATCTGGAAGGAAAAAACCTTGCAGTCCAGTCCACAACCAAACCGGAAGGCATCTTTCTGAACCGGACAGATGAAAGAATCCCAAAACTGGGAAATCTGATTAGTCTTGCACACTGGGAGTTGATCTATACCTTTCTGGGGAAAGGATATGTAGACGCGGTTGCCGCACATGAGGAATCGATTGTCCAGTATATGGGGGATTATAACACAAGCTTCCGCATCCTGGAAGAACCGCTGATGATCACCGGAATAGGTGTTGCTTTCGCAAAAGAGGATGACAGAGGAATCTGTGAGCAGATGGATCAGACACTGGAAGAAATGCGTCAGGATGGCACATCCCTGAAAATCATCGGAAAATATCTGGATGATCCGGAAAAGTATCTGGAGGTGGATGATCTTGGATATTAAGAAAATGAAAAAAGAAAAACGAATCCATCTGCTCGGTGGTCTGATTGGAATTTGTGTAGCTGTAGTCGCTCTGTTTTATTTTTTCCATGTAGAAAAGGCGGAAGCAGAAGAAAGAATGGTGGAGATTATAAACTATGTAAAAGTGCAGTGTTCCACCTACACCCATTATAATGAATCTTCGGAATCCAAAAGTCTTCTTCGTGCCATTGAAAGTGCCAGACAGATGAGTACAAATATCGACATGGAAATTGAAAACGGTGGTCAGCTAAGGCGGGAGTTCCTGAAAGAAAACCTGAAAACTCTCTGGGTGGATGGCATCCTTGTGCTGGATACAGAGGGAAAGACGGACTGTGAATACAGCACGGATGAATCTCTGACCAATGAGATTACGGCGTATTTGCAAAAAGACATTATCATGGATTTTGCCGGATATGAAGAAAGAAGCTATTCGGAACGGTTTACCAGGGAAGACGGATCTCGTATTGACATTGCAGCCTGTGCCAGAAAAGATGAGCCAGGTATCGTTGCGATTTATTATTACACCTCTCCTGAATTTACCAGAAATTATACTCTGACAATACAGGGGCTTTTAAAGGGGTATAGTACTCAGAAAGATGGAACGATTATAGTTGCAGACAACGGAATAGTGGTTGCCAGCAATGATGAGAGCTTGTTGGGACAGAATACGGCTGACAACGAAGTTGTTCAGGCAATGAAGAGGCATACAGATAGTCAGCACATTTACCATTTGAAGAATGAAGGAATCGGATGCTACGGAATCATGCTGAAGCAGAGGGATTATTATATCTATGCGTATCTGCCGGATACGGAAGTATTCCATAACCTTCCATTCGGTGTGATAAGCGTTATTTTCTTTTATTTCCTGATGTTCAGTATATTTTGGTTCTGGACATACAGAACCAATCTGGCACACCGGAAACAGGAACAGGAAAAAGACGAAAAATATAAGGCAGAACTTCTGATAGCTGCAAAAAAGGCAGAGGCTGCCAATGAGGCAAAAACAGAGTTTCTCCAGCGGATGAGCCATGATATCCGGACTCCGATCAATGGAATTCGAGGCCTGGTCAATATGGCAGACCATTATGCAGATGATATGGAGAAGCAGACGGAATATAGGACAAAGGTGAAAGAGGCATCGAATCTGTTGCTGGAACTGGTAAATGATGTCCTGGATATGAGTAAGCTGGAGTCAGGTGAAATTGTTCTGGAAGAGATTCCATTTAATCTGAGCAGTATTTCCAGGGAAGTATTTGTTGTGATCGAGCAGATGGCGGCAGAACAGAATATCCGGGTTGCGTGGGAGAAAAAAGAAATCACACACCGTGATTTTATTGGAAGTCCGGGATATGTGAAACGGGTGATGATGAATATTCTGTCGAATGCGGTGAAATATAACAAAGAAAACGGACAGATCTATGTCAGCTGCGTGGAAATCCCGTCCGAACAGCCGGAAATGACGACAATGGAATTTGTCTGCCGGGATACCGGAATCGGAATGGCTGAGGAGTTCCAGAAGCATATTTTTGAACCATTTGCACAGGAACATACGGGAAGTCGCGCAAAGTTTGCCGGAACCGGACTGGGAATGGCTATTTCAAAGAAGCTGGTCGAGGAAATGGGCGGAACCATTACTTTTGAAAGTAAAAAAGGCGTAGGGACGACATTTGTGATCCGGGTTCCATTTAAAATAGATCTGGATGCGGATAAACGTGAAGAATCGAAGGATGTATCCGAAAAATCTATAAAGGGGATGCATGTTCTTCTGGCAGAAGACAATGAGCTGAATATGGAAATCGCTGAATTTTTGCTTCAGAATGAAGGTGCTGAAGTGACCAAAGCATGGAATGGTCAGGAAATTGTTGAGCTATTCAGAAAAAGTGAATCAGGTGAATTTGATGTCATTCTTATGGACATTATGATGCCGATCATAAATGGTTATGAAGCTGCAAAGAGGATCCGGTCTTTGGACAGAGAGGATGCAAAAAAAATACCAATCATTGCAATGACAGCAAATGCGTTTACGGAGGACAGAATAAGAGCAAAAGAAGCAGGGATGGATGAGCATGTTGCGAAGCCTATTGATGTGGAATTACTGATAAAAGTAATCCATAAATTGGTGAAACATAATTGACACTGTAAAATAGAAAAATACAAAAGAAACTCAGAGGAGAGCTCATAATGAAAAAGAAAAAATGGAGCAGAGTTTTGCCCGTGCTTCTGGTGATGGTGACAGTTATATCACTTTTGCCGGGCTGTGGCAGGAAGCGTGCAGAAAAAGAAGATGCAGAAACAATCACTGTGTATTTATGGAGCACAAACCTGTATGAAAAATATGCACCATACATCCAGAAACAGCTCCCGGATATCCAGGTTGAATTTGTTGTAGGCAATAATGATCTGGATTTTTACAGGTTCCTTAAGGAAAACGATGGATTGCCGGATATTATAACCTGCTGTCGATTTTCCCTGCATGATGCAAGTCCCCTGAAAGACAGTCTGATGGATCTTTCTACAACCAATGCGGCAGGTGCTGTCTATGATACATACCTCAGCAATTTTATGAATGAGGATGGAAGCGTAAACTGGCTTCCCGTGTGTGCAGATGCCCATGGGTTTGTAGTGAACAAAGATCTTTTTGAAATGTATGAGATTCCTCTGCCAACAGATTATGAAAGCTTTGTTTCTGCCTGCCAGGCATTTGATAAAGTGGGGATTCGTGGATTTACGGCAGACTATTATTATGATTATACCTGTATGGAGACACTGCAGGGTCTGTCAGCATCAGAATTGTCTTCTGTAGACGGACGCAAGTGGCGTACCGCATACAGTGACCCGGATAATAAAAAGAGAGAAGGCCTGGACAGTACCGTCTGGCCTGAGGCTTTTGAACGTATGGAGCAGTTCATCCAGGATACAGGGCTGAGTCGGGATGATCTGGATATGAATTATGATGATATCGTTGAGATGTATCAAAGTAACAATCTTGCCATGTACTTTGGCAGCTCTGCTGGTGTAAAAATGTTTCAGGATCAGGGCATCAACACAACCTTTCTTCCATTCTTTCAGGAGAATGGTGAAAAGTGGATTATGACTACACCATATTTCCAGGTGGCTTTAAACCGCGATCTGACACAGGATGAGTCACGTCGAAAGAAAGCAATGAAGGTACTAAGCACAATGCTTTCAGAGGATGCGCAGAACCAGATTATCAGTGAGGGACAGGATCTGTTAAGCTACAGTCAGGATGTAGCTCTTCAGCTTACAGGATATATGAAAGATGTGAAACCTGTGATCGAAGAAAACCACATGTATATCCGCATTGCGTCAAATGACTTTTTCTCTGTTTCCAAGGATGTGGTTTCCAGGATGATCTCAGGAGAATACGATGCGGGGCAGGCCTATCAGTCGTTTAATGCTCAGCTTCTTGAGGAGAAATCCATTTCTGAGAAAGTAGTTTTGGATTCACAGAAGTCTTATTCCAACCGCTTTCATAGCAGGGAAGGAAATGCAGCATATTCTGTTATGGCAAATACTCTGCGCAGCATCTATGGGTCAGATGTGCTGATTGCAACCGGAAACAGCTTTACGGGAAACGTGCTGAAAGCCGGTTATACAGAAAAAATGGCAGGTGACATGATCATGCCAAATGATCTTTTGGCTTACAGCAGTAAGATGAGCGGTGCTGAACTGAAAGAGACAGTTAAAAGCTTTGTAGAAGGCTATGAGGGAGGCTTTATTCCGTTTAATCGTGGCTCTCTGCCAGTGGTCAGTGGAATTTCTGTGGAAATCAAGGAAACAGAGGATGGTTACACCTTGAGCAAGGTTACAAAGGACGGAAAACAAATTCAGGACGAGAATACTTTCACGGTAACCTGTCTCGCGACATCAAAACACATGGAGGCTTATCCGGCAGATGAGAATATTGTGTTTGATCGAGGAGATACCACTGTGAAAGACACCTGGACAGGGTATGTTTCAGATGGTAATGCCATTCTTGCAGAGCCTGAAGATTACATGACGCTGAGGTGAGAAGATTGAAAGATAAAGTTTTTCAATCGTGAGATTTGTGTGTGCGCGCACTGACACAAACTCGACATGCGCAAAAAGCGTGCGCAGAAATGAGCGGAAAGAATGGATATTGAAAATCATAATACGGATAGAAAGAAGCCTGTCAGGAGAAAACAATTCATGGCAGTTGTCTGTATCGCTGTTTTGGTGGGAATTGTTTTGGGGGTTTTCCGATATTTTAGATTTGTGTCGAAAACTGTTTATGAGGAAAGTGTTTCTCATTTGACGGAGGTTTTTCATCAGTCTGATAACATGATGAGAGAACTGACAGATAAGAACCTGACATATCTTCATATATGGGGAGAGAATCTGCAGGATATTTTGAGCGAAGATGAAATTCGTGACTATATAAAGAAAGCACAGGAGGATACAGGATTTTTAGAGTTCTTTTTTCTGTCAGCTGACGGGGACTACAAGATGGCGACAGGGGAAACAGGGTACCTTGGATTACAGGAAAATATGGAAGAGGAAATCCGGCAGGGAAATGATGTGATAGCGAATGCAGCAGTTCCCGGAAAATCTCAGCTGCTTATTTTTGCCACGCCTAAGGCTCATGGAATTTATCAGGGATTTGAATATGATGCGATTGCTATTGCTTACGAAAACTCTGATATTGTAGACGTACTGGATATTTCTGCTTTCGATGGAAATGCCCAGAGCTTTATGATTCATCCGGATGGTCGTGTTGTGGTGGATCATTCTTCTGAGGCATGGGGGAACGTGTATAATTTTTTCGGAATTCTAAGAGAGTATTCTGATATGTCTGAAAAAGAGATCAATGCGCTTTTGGAGAAGTTTAAAGCAGGACGTACCGATGCGATGCTGCTAAATCTGGATGGAAGGAACTACTATCTGGTCTATGAGAAATCAGATATTCAGGACTGGATGTTTCTGGGACTTGTCCAGGCGGATATCGTCAATGCCAGCATGAACCGTCTGCAGCGTAGTACGATATTCTTTGTTAGTGCGATCGTGTTCTGTATAGCTGCACTTTTTATCAGTCTTATTATTCAAAAAAACAGGACAAATCTCAGAAGAAAGGATACGGAGATTCTGTATCGGGATGAGCTGTTTCAAAAGCTTTCCATGAACGTGGATGACGTCTTTCTGATGCTGGATGCAAAAACATATCAGGCAGATTACGTCAGTCCAAATGTGGAAAAGTTGTTGGGGATTACGGTAGAACAGATTCATAAGGATATTTGTATTCTGGGAAAACTGCATTCAGAGAAACAGGAAGATCCGGAGAAAAATTATCTGGAGGAAATTCAGGTTCAGGAACAGAGGGAATGGGATTTTGAATATGTTCATCTGAAGACAGGGGAAAAACGCTGGTTCCATAATATTGCAATGGGCAGTGAGGTAAACGGGAAAAAGAAATATATCCTGGTTATGTCAGACCGTACCTCTGACCGGAAAATGAACCAGGCGCTTTCTGAGGCAGTACGTGCTGCGGAGACAGCAAACAAGGCAAAGAGTACATTCCTTTCCAATATGTCTCACGATATCCGGACACCAATGAATGCGATTATCGGTTTTACGACACTGGCTGTAAGTAATATTGATGACAAGAAAAGAGTTCGGGATTATCTGGGCAAGATCCTTTCCTCCAGCAACCATCTGCTCTCATTGATCAATGACATACTGGATATGAGCCGGATTGAGAGCGGAAAGATCCATCTGGAAGAAACAGAGGTCAGTTTGTCGGATGTACTTCATGACCTGAAGACGATCATCAGTGGACAAATACATGCGAAGCAGCTGGAACTTTATATGGATGCCATGGATATTACGAATGAGGATGTCTATTGTGATAAGACTCGGCTGAACCAGGTGCTGCTGAATCTTTTGTCCAATGCAGTGAAGTTTACACCGGCAGGAGGAACCGTTTCTGTCCGGATCAGACAGTACCCGGGGACAGTAAAAGGCAGTGAATTGTACGAGATCCGGGTAAAGGATAACGGAATCGGCATGAGCCAGGAATTTGTACAGAAGATCTTTTCGCCCTTTGAGAGGGAACGTACTTCCACAGTCAGCAGGATCCAGGGTACAGGACTTGGCATGGCCATTACCAAGAATATTGTGAATATGATGGGCGGTACCATTGAGGTTTTGACAGAACAGGGAAAAGGCACCGAATTTATTGTTCGTCTGCCATTTCGGATTCAGTCTAAGCACCAACGGATAGAGAAGATCGCAGAACTGGAAGGACTTAAAGCATTAGTTGTAGATGACGATTTTAATACCTGTGACAGCGTGACAAAAATGCTTGTGAAGGTTGGAATGCGTTCGGAATGGACACTTTCCGGAAAGGAAGCTGTTCTCCGTGCACGACAGTCTATGGAAATGGGAGATGCATTTCATGCTTATATCATCGACTGGCGTTTGCCGGATATGAATGGCATTGAAGTTACCCGCCAGATCCGCAGCCTTGGAGATGATACGCCGATCATAATTCTGACAGCTTATGACTGGTCAGATATCGAAGTGGAAGCCAGAGCAGCCGGAGTGACTGCATTCTGTGCAAAACCAATGTTCATGTCAGATATCAGAGATACCTTGATGACTGCGATCGGCCAGAAACAGGCAGAGGCAGAGACTGCAATCCTCCCGACAGCAGGTTCGGATTTCAGAGGCAGATACATACTGCTTGTGGAAGACAATGAACTGAACAGTGAAATTGCAGTGGAGATCCTCAATGAATATGGCTTCCTGGTTGACACTGCCGAAAATGGAGCAGAGGCAGTGGAAAAAGTTAAGAATTCAAAACCAGGTAATTATGATCTGGTGCTGATGGATGTGCAGATGCCGGTAATGAATGGCTATACTGCCACCCGGAAG
>ULLB01020181.1_pt1 | contig 18212 bp, 19 predicted proteins | sample 1951311 | NCBI WGS metagenome assembly ULLB01 (sample SAMEA4835516, study PRJEB28245) | human gut metagenome | biome: gut microbiome; material: fecal sample | place: Denmark | collected 2008 | reverse complement strand
GGTCCAGCGGCTACGCTGGTGCTCCTTTCTATAATTTTGGATATTTATAACGGTTATTTTCTCAATAATACATTTATTCCCGCTTTAAAATAATTTTTAACTTCTTCTATAGAACGTATCCTTGTTAACATTTTTAGAATATACATAGGACGTAAATAAAAACGTCTTATTGCAGATTTGTGAAGTTCAAAAACTCTATCACGGGTTAAGTGGTGAGTATTTAATGAAGGATAATAGTAAGCACTTTCAAAAGAAGTGTCTTTATCAAACAAGTTGTGCTCTTTAGCATACTCATAAAATCTTGAGCCAGGCAGAGGTGTTGCTGTATAAAAACTGATAAAATCACTGTCAAGTTCAATTGCAAACTTTATGGTTTCTTCTGCAGTTTCTTCTGTTTCCCATGGCAGACCGATTACAAAATAGTTGTATATTCTAATCTTAGCTTTTTTGAAAACTTTTACAGTTCTTCTGACATCGTCAAGAGTGATTTTCTTACCCATTTGCTCCAGCATATACTGAGAACCGCTTTCCACTCCGATACTAACAAGACGACAACCGGATTTGTACATTAATTCTGCCATTTCCAAATCAGCTGTATCTGCCCTTGTGTTAGCGGACCATGTAATATCCAGACCGCTGTCAATAATTGCATTGCATAAATCAAAAGTCCATTTTCTGTCTACATTAAATATATCAGACCAGAACAGGAAATTTCTGATATTATATTTTTCAACACATTCTTTTATCTCTGCAACAATATTTTCCGGACTTCTTTTTCTTACCTGAGCTCCAGAAACAGGTGTTGCAAGGCAGAAAAAGCAATGGAACGGGCATCCACGTGAAACTTTAACTGTTGCCTGAACTTTATTGTTATCAGGTCTTCTGTAAATATTATTGTCTACAAGGTGTCTTGCAGGGAAAGGCAAAGAATCCAAATCAGTAATAAAAGGTCTTTTGCCTGTGAATTTAACATTTGAATTTTCAAGGTAATAAATCCCCAAAATTTCTTCTTTGTTTTTTCCTGCAAGAATTTCTTTTAACGTTTCTTCAGCCTCGCCTAAAATTCCGAAATCTAATTCGTTATGCTCACTGATTATTTTTTCAGCGAGAGTTAAAAATGCTGCACCTTTAGCAATTGTAACTATTTCGGGGCATATATCTTTAGCAAGTTTAACAGCCTGCAAGTCGTGTTCAAGAGTAGGCGTTGCAATATTTATCACCAGATAATCAGGCTTAAATTCTTTCAAATCTTTTTCATAATCACCGCCTTGGCTATAATCTTCAATCTTTGCCTCAAGCCCCTGTTTTTCGGCAACCGCAGCAAGATACATTAAATCTGTCGGAGGCAGCGGAGGTATTACCAGCAATTCTTTTGTCGGCTGCTGGCATCTGTCTTCCCTGTTCATAACAGGAGAAGGTGGGTAAATTAAGAGTATACGCTTTTTATTTTCTGACATTTTATACCTTTTCTTTAACCGTATTTGTTATAACAGCTGCTATAGCAAGACAAACAGCACCTACAACAAATGCATATTCCCAATGATAATTTATATAATCAGAGCCCATTGCAAACGAACATTTTGAAATAAACCATGCAACAAGCGTACAGACAAATACCTGAGGTCCTGCAATAAATATATTAAATATTCCCATTACAGACCCTTCTGTTCCTTTTTTTATAAATTGTGAAAGCATAGCAAAAGGCAACGCACAAATACTTGCCCAGCCGATGCCCGCCAATCCCATTAAAGCTGCTACAGCTTTAGGTTCTTTTGCAAAGAACATGCCTAAATATGCCAAAACCATTGTTATTAACGAAATAATATGCACCTTTTTATTCGTATATTTTGCAGACAGCACCCCGATTGGAATTGCGACAAGAAAACAAACAAGGTTGAATATAGCAAAACATACTGACGAAAAATTTGTACCGCTTAAAGTAGCTTTTGAATATAATTCCTTTGTAGATTCTGCCACTGTTGTTAAATCAGGCACGCAATAAATTGTGTGAACAGCATACTGTGTAAAGAAAATCATCATACACATTGTACCAATCCACGTAAAAAACTGCATTATACAAATTTTAGAAACTTCAGGAGATAAAGCAAAGAAATTTTTCAAAGCATCAATAAAGCTTTCTTCTTTCTTTTCAGCAACAGCAGCTTCTTTCAGCATCTCTTTTTTTACATTATGCTCTTTAATGGTAATGCAAGTCCAAATCATACCGAGAGTAAAAGCAAGAGCTGCCATTATAAATTGAGCAGATATTGACATTTGATACCCGAAAGCCCATTTTAAAAACGGAGCTGTGCCGGCAGCAACAACAGAACCTAAACCTATAGCAAGGCTTATATAAGAATTTGCAAGTGAATACTGTTCTTCGGGCACAACATCGGGAACTAAAGCTCTATATGGACCTTGAGCAACATTAACGCACGCATCTATAACCCAAATCATTATTGCAGCAATGAACAACGCTGTTAACGGAGGAAGATTTAATCCTGTAACATTATGCAAAAAGTCAGCAACGGTTGCAGAATTCGGAAAAATCCATAATGCAAGAGAAGCCAATAATGCACCGCCTAAAAGATATGGTCTTCTTCTTCCTAAAGGAGAAACCGTTTTATCACTTAAGGCGCCGACTAAAGGCTGTACAACCATGCCGGTAAAAGGTCCCGCAAGCCATATTAACCCGTACAAAAATGGTGATGCTCCAAGACTTTCTGTTACAGGTCCGGATAAGATAATCCTCATCTGCCAGGCAAATTGCAACCCGAAAAATCCGAGTGCAAAATTAAGAAATTGTGCAGTCGTAAACTTTTTCAAAACATTATTTTCTTCCATTAAAATATCTCCCCAAATAATCTCTCGTATATATTAAAATACACGCAACATAGCCCATAGTCAAGCCGTTAAAGCAAAACGTTTATAAAAAAAACAAAATATATGCCGATAACATTAGAAATAGAGCTGTTAAAAAATAAATATTTTTGTTTCTTTTACACCCTTTATAAATTAAAAAGAAAATTAAAGCAAAAAATAAAGTCAAAACAACAATAAAAAAGAAAATTCCCGCAAACGCTTTTAAATTATCGCCGTTTGAAGCTATCAATATAATATAAATAAATTGCATTAAGTGCATTATAATAACAATGCAAAAAAGCAATACCGCAATATATGTAATAACTCTCAGAAAAATTCCCAAATTATTTTTTAACTGCTGCATCAATTAAACCTTTAAACAACGGGTGAGGTCTTTCAGGTCTTGATTTAAATTCAGGGTGGAACTGACAGGCAACAAACCAATCAAGTTGAGGTAATTCCACAACTTCGGCAAGCATGCCGTCAGGAGACATTCCTGAGAACACAAGCCCTGCATCAGCAATTTGTTTTAAATATTCATTGTTAACTTCATAGCGGTGTCTGTGGCGTTCTGAGATTTTTTCTTTTCCGTAAGCTTTTGCTGCTTTTGAACCTTTTTTCAAAACACAATCATAAGCACCTAATCTCATTGTTCCACCATAAGCTTGCACATTTTTCTGTTCTAACATAATATCAATTACAGGATACTGGCAGTTTTCGTCAAACTCTGCAGAACTTGCCCCTTTTAAACCTGCAACATTTCTTGCGTATTCAATAACAGCACACTGCATACCTAAACAAAGTCCTAAGAAAGGCACGTTATTTTCTCTGGCATATTTAATTACATTGAGTTTGCCCTCAATGCCTCTGATGCCAAATCCTCCAGGAACGACAACCGCATCAATATCTTGCATTAATTCCTTACACTTAGCGGCATCAACACATTCTTCGGAATTAATCCATTTAATATCAATTGCAGCATCGTTTGCATAACCTGCGTGTTTCAAAGACTCAACAACAGAAATATAAGCATCCGAAAGCTTTGTATATTTGCCTGCAATCGCAACTTTAATCGTCTTTTTAGGATTTTTAATTCTCTCAACAAGAGTTTCCCAACATTTTAAATCCGCATTTTTATCTTCTACTCTAAGCATATCAAGAACAACATGCGCCATATTTTGATTTTCCAAAGCCAGCGGAACCTCATAAATACTTTTCATATCTCTGCATTCAATTACAGCTTCTTTTGGTACAGAGCAGAAAAGAGCAAGTTTTTCTTTTTCGGTTTTCGGAATAGGTTTAGTTGTACGGCAAACAAGAATTTCAGGCTGAATACCGTAACTTCTTAAAACATTAACACTGTGTTGTGAAGGTTTAGTCTTCAATTCACCCGAAGTAGGTAAATACGGAAGCAAAGTACAGTGGATAGAAATAGCGTTTCCAATTCCTGCTTCTGCTTTAAACTGACGGATGGCTTCAACAAACGGCAAACTTTCAATATCACCGACCGTTCCGCCGATTTCTATTAATTGAAAATCGGGTTTAAACTGTTTTGTTGCGCCGTTAATTCTTGATTTAATTTCATTGGTAATATGCGGAATAACCTGTACAGTACCGCCAAGATAATCACCACGTCTTTCTTTTTTAATTACATGCTGATAAACGCTTCCTGATGTAACATTATTCAGTTTACCCAGAGATGTGTCCGTAAATCTTTCATAGTGCCCCAAATCCAAATCAGTTTCTGCCCCGTCATCGGTAACAAAAACTTCACCGTGTTGAAACGGGCTCATAGTGCCGGGGTCAACGTTTATGTACGGATCGAATTTCTGGTTAATAACAGAAAAACCTCTTGCTCTTAACAATTTTCCCAATGATGCAGCAATAATTCCTTTTCCCAATGAACTGACAACACCGCCTGTAATAAATATATACTTTGTCATTTTTCTACCCCATATATCACATATTCACAACATTAATAAGAAATCCTGAATTACAAAAAACTGCATTCAGGATTAAACTTATAAAAACTTAATTAATTTTCGGAACTTTAAAAAATCCGTTTTCTTCTTCAGGCGCATTAGCCATCAAATCTTCTTTGCTGATTTCCTGAACAACCTTGTCTTCTCTCATAACATTATAAAAATCAATAACCTGTGTCATAGGTTTAATGTCAGAAGTGTCAACTTCGTTCATCTGATCAACATATTTTAAAACATCACCGAGTTGTTTTGTATACAATTCTTTTTCTTCTTCTGTCAGTTCAAGTCTTGCAAGCTTTGCAACGTGCTCTACATCTTTTATTGTAATCATTTTTCTACTCCATAAAAATATAAGATAATTGTAGCATAAAAAATTTTCATGCATAAAATATATTACATAAATTTAATCATTTTAAAAATAAAAAAAGTTATGATATAATGTTAGAAGATATTGGAGATTATTTTGTTAGAGAGCAAAGAAAAACCGGCAGAAGAACTCGACCTTCAAATTCTTGCATATAAGGAATGCAGGGATAAGAAGAAAAAACGTATGCTTCACTTAAGCATCGTTGAAAACGCTATGCATCTTGTAAAAAAAATAGCAGGAAGCATTGCGGGTCAATCAGGCATTTCAAATGAAGACCTTGTACAGGTAGGTTCAATAGGTCTTATTAAGGCTATAGAATTTTTTGATCCTAACAAAAATGCAAGATTTAAGACTTATGCTTCTTATTTTATAAGAGGTGAAATAAAACATTATTTAAGAGATAAAGCATCTATTATTAAAGCTCCAAGGGAATTGCAGGAACTTGTTTTCAAAATCAGTACTGCCGTTAAGCAACTGAAAGAAAAGGGAAATGAAGAACCGACAGATGAACAGATAGCTGAAATCGTCGGAGTTTCCACATCAAAAATTCATGAAGTTATGGAAATTGAGCTCTGTAAAACCACCCTTTCGCTTGACCAGACTTTAACATCAGCAGATGATGATGATTTAACTCTTATTGACAAAATTCCGGCAGGAGATTATCAGGAGTTTTTAAATTCTTATGAAAACAAAATAATGCTTGCAGCTGCGATAAAAAAATTACCGCCCGATTTGCAGCAGATTATAGAATTAAGTTATTATCAGGATTTAAATCAGCGTGAAATTGCAGAGAAAATAAATATTTCTCAAATGCAGGTTTCAAGAAGATTAAAAAAAGCTTTGAGCAAAATGTATGAAATAATTAAATATCAGGAAGATAAATAAAATCAGGAGAAAGAGATAATGGGAGCACTAATAGTATTTTTAATATTAGTCTTTGTTACGGGACTATGTATAGGCAGTTTTTTGAATGTTGTAATTCTAAGAACCCTGAGTGAAGAATCAATAGTTTTTCCGGCATCCAAATGTCCTAAATGCCAGAACCCGCTGAAATGGTGGCATAATATTCCCGTTATTTCTTACATTTGTCTGAGGGGTAAATGTGCATTCTGCAAAGAACCCATAAGTATTCAATACCCTGTCATCGAGCTTTTAACAGGCATTATTTTTCTTTTACTGTTTATGAAATTCGGTATAAGTTTTGACACTCTTTTTGCCTGGATTGTGGCATCAATATTGATAGTAATTGCGGGAACAGATATTAAAGAAAAAGTTGTTTATGATGTTCACACATATATGTTAATCGGTGTCGGGCTTTTGTATGCGGTTGTAACAACTATAGCCGCATCTGTTCAAATGCATCAGGCAGGCACACATATTGAATTTACAAAATATCTGTTATTAAACAACCCTATATCTACAGCAGTTTTAGGGATACTTGCGGGTGCACTAATTCTTGAGATTTGTGCACGTTCAGGATATCTTGTAGCAGGAACACGTGCATTCGGAGAAGGCGACACATATATTGCCGCAGGGCTTGGTGCTCTTTTCGGCTGGAGAACACTGCTTGTTGTATTAGGTTTGAGTGTAATCATTCAGGTTATATTATTCCTTCCGATTTTTGTAACAAGCATGATTAAAAATAAGGAGTGGAAAACTTTAATATCATTTTTCAGTTTTGTAATATACGCAATAGTATTTTACATATTGCAGTATATGCGCATAATCACAGCTGACACACAAATCCCATATATTATCGGGGCAATAATCCTTGCTGTAATAGGTGTTTATACTTGTGCACAGATATTTAAAGGTTTGCGTGAAAGACCTGAAACAAGGACATATATGCCATTCGGACCTGCAATGGTAGCAGCAGCGTTTATTGCTTTAATACTATAATATTTCATCACAAACTTCGCCAACTCTATTACTGATAATTTGCGCAAGAGTAAGAAGATATGATGCATCACCACAGTTATCTGAATGATACTGTAATGCTTCTTTCATAACCCTTGTTAAATCATCAAGCTCTATGAGTTTATTTTCTAAACCGGCATTGTTGTTATTTTTTTTAATCATATCTACAATCCTCTTAAATACACCTTAAGCAAACTTACAATTTTCTTAAGTATACACTATTGATTATATACTGTCAATATTTAATAATAATAAAATGAATATAAAAGCATTAGGATTAAATATTAAAGCTGAAAGAAACAGAAAAGATTTATCACAGGCAGAATTAGCTGAAAAAGTAGATTTAAGTACAACATCTATTACTGCAATTGAAAAGGGGCGACAAATTCCTAATGCCATAAATTTATATCTGATAGCTAAAGTTCTTGAAGTTGATATAAACGAACTCTTTAAAGGTGTAGATTAAACCGACAAAATCTTCAATGCTTCTTTTAAGATTTCCTCAGCTGATGCTTTATCATTAAGCACAACAAGCGCCTTTGATATTGCACTTTGGATTTCTGCTCTCTCGTATCCGAGCGATACCAGTACCATTTGTGCATCCTCAACTGCCCTGTCATCAATATTCGCAGGCGTAATAGATGTAATCCTAATCGGCTCTTTGGTTTGATAATTCATTAACTTGTCTTTTAATTCCAATATAATCTTTTGAGCAAGCTTAGGTCCGACACCTTTTGCTCTTGTAATCTCTTTATAATTCCCGTCTATTACAAAGCCGATTAGCTCAGAAGATGCAAATTCATCAAGAAGTGTCAGTGCCATTTTGGAACCTACACCCGAAACTGAAGTCAAAATATTAAATATATCCCTGTCTTCTTTGTGCAAAAATCCGCAAAGGCTCATTTTATCTTCTCTGTGCAAAAGAACAGTATAAATCTTTGTTTCGCCTTCTGCAATTTCATTAAAATCACGTGCCGTGACCTCAAGAAGATAACCAATTCCAAAAGCTTCAACAGTAACGTATGCACCCTTTGATGTGTTGGATTTGTTAGCTAAAATACCTTTTATATAATCGTACATTACTGCTCCCTTAAAGTTCTTCTGATTACTGAAATATCCTGGTCAAGATTTTTGTTTGTTTTTAAATCATCTCTGATTTTTTCGTAAGAATAAAGCATTGTTGTGTGTTTTTTCTTAAAATATTCTGCTATGCTTTCAAAACTTTTTTGCGTAAGTTCACGTGAAAGATAAACCGCAACATGGCGGGCAGAAGATACCCTTTGATTTCTTGCGGAACTTAAAAAATCAGCAATTGAAACTCCGTAATATTCACCTGTCGCCTTTGCTACTTTTTCTATCGTAATTTCCTGTTTCATAGCCTCGCAGTTAAGGACTTTCTTTGCAAAGTCCAGTGTCAAATCAGTCTTTTCAATATCTGCATAAGCGCTTACTTTGTTAAATGCGCCTTCAATCTCTCTGACATTGCTCACATAATTTTTTGCAATATATTCAAAAACATCAAAATCAGCTTTTATTCCTGCCATATCAGCAAGATTTTTCAAAATAGCAACACGTGTTTCAAAATCCGGAGGCGTAATGTCAACCATAAGCCCCATTTCAAAACGTGTTCTCAATCTGTCGGGAAGTGTCGGAATATCTTTCGGAAGCCTGTCAGATGTTATTACAATCTGTTTGTTGTTGTTGTGCAGACTATCAAAAGTATGGAAAATTTCTTCCATAGTGTAAGTTTTGCTTTCCAAAAACTGAATGTCATCAATCAACAGAACATCAACATTTCTGTATTTTTGACGAAATTTGTCCATACGGGTGTTTCTGTCGTTTCCGCCGCATTGAATGTTTTTAATCAGCTCATTTACATACTCTTCTGTTTTAATATATTTAACACGCAATTTCGGTTTATTAAAGATTACATAATGACCTATAGCCTGCATAAGGTGGGTTTTTCCAAGCCCTGATGCTCCGTATATAAATAACGGATTATATTTTTTAGCAGGGTTTTGAGCTACAGTAAATGCAGCGGCGTGGGCAAATCTGCTGTTTTCACCTACTACAAAGTTTGAAAATTTATATTTTAAATTAAGATTTGCTGATGACTGCATCTGGGCAAGGTTATCAACAAGTTTGCTTTCTTCTGTTTCAGGCAAAGCTCTTTTAGCTTTTTGAAGTTCTTTTTTCTTTTCTTTCTGGTATCGTTCTGCAAACTCCTCATCGTACAGAATACTATAGCTTATACCTTGTCCGTAAGCATTTTTTAAAGCATCAAGTATTTTGCTGTCATGCTGAGACTTAATTGCCTGAGGAGCAAGTGCATGAGCAGTAATAAGCGTTAACACATTACCGTCAAAAGCAGAAGCTTCCAACGGCTCTATCCACATTTTAAAAGTAGGGACTGTTTGCGCAAGCTCCTCTTTTGCTTTACTCCAAATTTCTTTTTCATTCATAAAAACATTTTACTATAAAAATAATTTGTATAAAACAACCGCACAGGAAACTGACAAGTTTAACGACTCAACAGAAGATGCCATTTCAATTTTCACACTGTCTGTAGAAAACCCTATCATCTCATCCGAAAGCCCGTCGGCTTCCGAGCCGAACATTACAAGAAGCGGCAATTGAGCTTTAAAATCTTTTAAATAACTTGAAGCATGCGGCAGAGTAGCAACACAGTTAAAACCTGCGAAATATTTTTGTAATTCGTCAAAACTTTCAATATAAACAACGGGAATTTTCCACAAATTTCCGACAGATGAACGGACACACTTAGGATTATAAATATCTGCGCATTCCCTGCCGTAAAGCACCAACGCCTCAGCCCCAAATGCCGTTGAAGTCCTTAATATTGTACCGAGATTACCCAAATCCTTTACGTTTTCGAGAAGTACAACTTTTTTTGCATTCTTTAAATCATTAACACTATAAGTCTTTTTTAGCGCAACAGCAACCGCATCAGGCGGACTGTCTGTTGTTGAAACTTTTTTTAAAACAGCTTCATTTGTAACAATAGCTTTTTCACCGAGAAAACCGTATCTTTTTTCATCTGAAACAAAAGCATACTCAATATCAACTCCCGCTTCATACGCTTCTGAAATACATTTAAAACCTTCAAGCAAAAATTTATTTTCTTTATCCCGATATTTTTTCTGCTGAAGTTTTACTGTTTCTTTTACCAGATCATTATTTACGCTTGTGATTTCCTGCATATTACAAAACCTCAAATTCTTTCAGCCATTCTTTTTCCTGCTCTGTTAACATTGAAAAATCAATTAATTTTTTCTCGTAATTCATATTAACAAACGAAGTTATTTTACTGTCCTTCATATAACACGAATTTTCAAGCCTTACCCCGAAATGTTTTTCGTTGTAAAGTCCCGGCTCAATAGTAAAACACATATTATCTTTTATCTCTGCTTTTGCAATTTCGTTTTTGCTCAAATTAGGCGGATATTCATGAACATTTATACCAATACCATGCCCGAGCCCATGATTAAACTCAAACCCTTCAATCTCGTTTTTGGAATATATATCCCTTGCAAGAGCATCAATCTCATAACCTGTTTTAAAGTTCGAATTGTAAGCATTTAAAAACATTTTTAAAACCGTTGTGTATACACGTTTTTGAAGTTCTGAGGGTTTTCCTTTTACAAAAACCCTTGTAATATCCGTAGCAAGTCCCTGTTCATAGTAAGCTCCACAGTCAATCAAAACAAGACTGCCATCTTCCAAAACCTCATCTTTTGAGCATTTTGAATAATGCGCAAGAGCTGAATTTCTATCCTTTGCAACAATTGATTTAAAACTCAAACTCTTTGCTCCGAAACGTTTAAATTCTTTTTCAAGCTGTTGTGCAATATCGTATTCTGAAATATTATCGTTGTTTTCAATATAATCTCTTATAGCCTTTACTGCCATATCGGTTCTTTTGAATGCTTCTTTATAATGAGCAATTTCATCATCTGTTTTTACCGATTTCATAAGCTTTATCGGGCTGTCATCAAGAACTTTAGCCTTACTACCGATTAATTCAAAGTCATAAGCATTAATCGTTGATTTATCCACAAAAATATTTCCCTGATAACTTTCAACAAAATCATCAATATCATCCAGTAAACGTGCTCTATCGTGTATGATTACAGCTTTCCCCTGAATTTTGCTTGAATAATTTTGTGAAAAATCTCTTAAATTAAAAAGATAAGAAACTTCTTCCAAATTTGTAATTAATACAGCACCGTCGTAATCTATGCCTTTAACCTTTTCTTCAACAGGAACAGCGTCAACAAAAACCACATTTGAGCCGTCATAGCAAACCGCCTGTTCTATCGGATCAGTATCAAAATATTTTAATTGCAGCCCTTTATCCTGCAAATACTCCACTCTTTTTTGAGAATTTTTCTTTGAAAATACCCCCAAAGTTTCATCAGAAGGTATTTTTTTAACAAGTTCATCAAGAAAAACCTGTCCTGTTTGCAGCTTTACTACAGTTACAATATTATGGTCAACTTCCTGATCTGCCTGAATATGATATCTTCCGTCAACAAAAAGATAAATTGCATTAGGCGTAACAAGAACATCGCCCGTAGAGCCCGAAAAACCGGTCAAAAAATAACGTGAATTTTCCTCAAGAGGTGTATACTCTACAAGATATTTATTAGTAGAGTTTACAAGAAGATAATTAACTCCCTGCTCTTTCATAAATTCACGTATTTTCTTAACCGCTTCATTCATTAATTTTTACCTGTTAATTGGATTAAATGCCACCCGAACTGAGTTTGAACAGGTTCAGATACTTCACCGATTTTTTCCATAGCAAAAACAGCATCTTCAAAAGGTTTAACCATCATGCCTTTGCCGAAAAATCCTAAATCACCGCCGTTTTGACCTGAAGGACATAAAGAAACTTCTTCAGCTGCAACTTCAAACGGTTTTCCTGCTCTGATTTCTTCTAACAAGCTTTTAGCTTCGTCTTCTGTTTTTACAAGAATATGACTTGCTCTAACTTCATTTGTCATAAAAAAACTCCTTATTTAATCTACATAGACTAAGCTAGCATAAAACCATAAGCTTTTCAATAAGAACTCAGGCAATAAAAAGACTTGTCCTGCGGGAGGCTTGACAAGTCGTTGCATATCAAACATAGAGTTTGTTTTTTATATTTAATCGTACATAGTATCGTGTAAATCTTTTTTAGGGTATAAGCCTGTTATATTTTAAACCAAACCGCTAAAGAAAAAATCTTATCGCAACCCCGAAAAAGTGCCTGGATATAACAAGCTTATGTATATATAATAACGTCTTTTTCATGCCATTTCACCACTCCCGAGAATAAGTTTTGCTTAAATTTTCTAACAATTTATAACTAACTCTTAAGAATTATTTTTACAAAATAATTTTATTTCAGCTATTGCAAAATATTTTTTTTATATTATATTAAAGGTATGCGGAAGTAACTCAATGGCTAGAGTCCCTGCCTTCCAAGCAGGTTGTTGCGAGTTCGAGTCTCGTCTTCCGCTTTTTTTATATCTTATTGTCGTATTGTTTTTATTTTTCTGTTATACTAGCATTGCAATGATAATTTTTATTGATTAGGAGATATTATGCTTGACAATTTACTGATTAATGCAGATAAAATTGATAAAATTTTTGCGACTTTTAAAGTTAGTCTTATTTTAGGAACAATAATTAACTTAATTATTATCTTTGTCCTGTTTAAATTAACTGATTTATTTATTAACAAGTTGAAAAATAAATTTGTATCTAACGAAAATTCCGCAACTATAGTTCATATTTTCCCTATTCTTGAAAGAGTAATTAAATCACTAATTATCTTTTTTATTGTTGCATCATTCTTACAAAGTCAGGGGTATTCATTAACATCGCTGATAGCAGGTTTCGGAATTACAGGTTTGGCAGTAGGCTTTGCTGCACAGCAAACTATCGCTTCAATGTTCGGAACACTGGGAATTTTGACTGACAAAGTTTATAAAACAGGTGATTACATCAGAGTTAACAACTTTGAGGGAACTGTTGAAAATATAAGTCTTCGTTCTACAAAAATTCGTTCATTAGACCACTTTGTAGTATCTATACCTAACAGCGTAATTGCATCAAATATCGTAGAAAACATTTCAAAAGCAAAAAAAAGACGAATAAATACAACTTTCGGAATAACTTACGATACTGACAACGAAAAAATAAAAACAGCTGTTGAAATAATTAAAAATATTGCAAAAACAAGAGGTGATATACATAACGATTATACTGTAAATATTGATGCTCTTGACAGCAGCTCTATTAATATAAGGTTAATAGCGTATGTAAAAACAAATTCAGCTATTGAACTTGCAAAAGTGAAAAGTGAAATATATTTCGAAGCAATAAAACAATTCCGTGAAGCAAGTATTGATTTTGCTTTCCCTTCAACTACAGTTTATATGGCTAAAGACGAATAATGAACATAAAAATAATAGCTCTTGGTAAAATTAAAGAAAAATTTTTGAAAGACGGAACAGACGAATTTTTAAAGCGCCTTACTCCGTATGCATCAGTTGAAATCATTGAACTTCCTGCAATTGAAATTAAGGATGAAAACTTAACCGACAAAGTTTTACAGCAAGAGGGTGAAAAAATTCTTTCGCACGTAAAGCCGCAATCTTTTGTGATTACAATGGAAATTAAAGGGAAGATGTTTTCATCAGAAGAATTTGCACAAAAAATCGAAGAACTTACAAATGACGGAGTTGCAGAAATCATATTTGTAATAGGTTCATCCTGCGGGATTTCACCGATTGTATCAGAACGTGCAAATTTAAGAATGAGTATGTCTAAAATGACATTTTTACATCAATTTGCACGTCTTATACTTGTTGAACAAATCTATAGAGCTTTTAAAATTATCAAAGGCGAAACTTATCACAAATAATTACCTGTAATGTACTCTGTATGGGTAATCATCTGGAATTTTCCAGCCGTAATAATGAATAAGTTTTGTACAGTATAAACTATGCTTCTTGTTTTCAGTACTGCATCCATATTCCGCATGATTTCTTAATGATGCTTCTGTTCCGTCCCAATTTGAAGTACCATAAGAATCAAAGTTCCAGCTGAACGTATTTCCAGCAGCATTTTTAGTCGGATTATAATAAAAAGCAAATGAACACACACCTATCTGTCGCATAACAGAGTTTTTTCCCTTCAAGCATTTTTCAGGATCTCCCGGATAAAAATACCAATCCCTCATAAATGCGCTGGCAATTGAAACTGCACTGCCATCAGCAAAATATATAGTGTAATAATCTCCGACTTTACCGGTTTTTATTACATTCATATAAGGAATAATATATTTTTCACACCAGGCTTTCTGTGAATTATAATCCGTATTATCTACCCACCAGACATCTCTGTCACCGTACTCCAACTCTGCCATTCTTATTGCCTGGTTCATTGATGAATAAAATTTTTGCAAACGTGTTTCAACTACTCTATTATTATGATCAGCTATCAAAGCAGGCATTGTTAATGCTGCCACAATGCCGATGATGCCGAGTGTAATCAAAACTTCGGCCAAAGTAAATGCACATTTTCTTTTCATATAAACTCCATTATATTTGTGATGCAACATATCACTATTATAACAGATTTTATTCTTTTTACAACCCTTGAAAAATGCTGTATAGGAGCTTAAACGGTTGCCCCCCCCCCGCAAGCGGTGCTACGCACGTAGTCTTGATAGCTTGATCCGTCACATTGGAGCTTGGTCATAATTTCTCCAAATAACGAAGCTGCTATTTCACTAAACTTTTTCATAATCGCTCCTTTCTTTACTATACTTTTAGTATAACAATTTTTTTATGGATTTTCAATACTAAAAAACAGAACCCGATTTTTCTGGCTCTGTTTTCTTTATGTTAAGGTAAGTTCTTCCAGTAACTTTTGGTAGAGCTACCTGGATAATTATCTCTGATAGCCCAATAAGAACATTGTTCTCCTTGAGCTCTCCAGTTTGTATCTGAAGGGTTAAAAGAACATCGGGAGCTATAGTTCCCAGGAGGTCGATTATACACATAATCATCATCTTCACCCGGAGCTAAGATTTTTCCATTTCTACACATATAAAATTTAAACAAATCATAGCCATACCTGTTAGGTCCTTTATATGGACCGTTAGTATCCACGCTAATAATTATATGACCATCAGTTACAGCAGAAAAAGCTAAGAGCATACCATTATTCAAAATATAAGGATTAAAGCCGTAAGCAAATATAGATAACTCCTGAACATAATTATTAGATGTATACATTTTTATATTTTTTAATCTTTCACTATCAATTGTTTCAACTACTTGTAAATAATCAGGTACTAATTCATAAAATCTTTTGATATACTCATCCATATACCCCATACCATGAGGAATATGCAAGAAATCAACAAAATCTGCTTCATGTTCCATATACATCTGGTAGGTGGCACGGATTATCAAGGAATAAGCTGTCTTAAACTGGGTTTCCATTACTTTATTTCGATGTTTATGGATTAAAGTAGGAAGTGTTAAGGAGGCTACCACACCAATAATACCTAAAGTGACCAAGACTTCCGCCAGGGTAAAAGCACTGAAACTGGAGCTTAAAAAACGCCCCCCCCCCAAAGGTTACTAAACTTTTTCATAATCGCTCCTTTCGTATTTAATATATATTACATTTTTATTATAACAAATTATCAGCCCATTTTCAACAATATTCATCTGTTTGGTCTAATGTATGTTTTCCTGAATATGATATAATGAGCTCAAAAGTAAAGGAGATATTATATGAGAGAATTTGAATTTAATCTTTCTATGGAAGAACTTGAAAAACGTACCCATAAAGATTATTTAATGACAAAAAAAATGCTGAAAGCTGATGCTCCCGAATATCTGGAACTTGCAGACGGCGACAAAGAGGCACTTAAACATCTTGTAAAAGCAGCTTATATTTTAGAAAAAATTAATATGCAGATTGACTGCCATCAAAACCTTGAATTTAAAGAGTTTCTTGAAAGAGAAATTACAAAAGGAAATAAACAAGCTGAACTGACTAAAATTCTTTTTGATGCGCAAAAGGGTATTAATGCAATTGATACTATGTCAAATAAGATTAATCTTGCAAAGGGCATAAAAGAATTACCCGGAAAAGGTGTATACCCCGAAGACCTTTCTAAAGAAGAATTTCATAGCATTTTAACCAAAATGATAAATGAAGGAAAAATTGAAGAAGTCAAAAAAATTCTTACCCAGCGCTCAGTAGTAGAAAGGGAAGGAGAATACTTAAAAGGGATTGACTACATAGATAAATTTAAAGAAGATTTTTCTAAAATGGCTGACGAGCTTGACAAAGCAGCACAGATTTCTACAAATGCTGATTTTAACGAATATCTTAAACTACAGGCTAAAGCTCTTCGCACAGCTGACCCTATGCTTGATGCTTACGCTGACAAAAAATGGGCAACACTTCAGGACACACCGCTTGAATTCACAATAACCAGAGAAAACTATGAAGATGAAATGACAGGAACAATTGTTGAAAACAAAGAACTATCATCATTATTGGAAAAACATGGCATTTCAGCTATTCCCAAAGATTTTCTTGGCGGCAGAGTAGGAATAGTAAACAAAAAAGGAACTCATGCACTTTTGGCAATTAAGGAATATCTTCCGACACTTGCTAAAAATATGCCGTTTGCAGATGAATACGAACAAAATATATCTACAGAAAGCGATGCGAAACAAACAATGGTTGATGTAGATTTGGTTGCCGTAACAGGAGATGTAGGCGAATACAGGGGCGGAATTACTCTTGCTGAAAACCTTCCTAACGATGATAAACTTTCACTCACTATAGGAGGAGGAAGAAGAAATGTTTATCACAGACAAATCCGCTTTATAAGTGATATGAAAAAACTTCAGGAAAGGTTAGATGAAATTCTTGACAAAGAACAACATCAATATTATCTCGATGAAGCAGACCATTGGTTCACTATAGGTCATGAAAACGCACACTCACTCGGTCCTAAAAAGGCTTGTGAGACACTTGGCAAATATCGTAATATTATTGAAGAAAACAAAGCTGATATGGGTGCACTTGCTTTTGTTGACCTGCTAACAGAACTGGGTATGTACACACAAGAACAGCGTAAACAAATTATTGTAACTACTATTGCAGATAATTTTCTTAAATCTAAACCGACTATGAGCCAGGCACACAGAGTTCGTACCGTAATGCAAAATAAATACTTTGCAGAAAGAGGCGCTTACGAAATTATTGACGGAAAAATTCACGTAAATATTGACAAAGTAGTTCCTATTGCAAAAGAAATGTTAGCAGAAATTATCAGAATACAAATAGAGGGTAACTTTGATAAGGCTGAAAAATACGTTCTAGATAACTTTATTTGGACTGATAATATGGAACTTATTGCGCAAAAACTACAAAAAATAAACAAAACACTTAACGGACGAACAGAATCCGAACTGGCAGAAAAACTTTTAAAAGAATAAAATGCAAAAGAGGTCAGGTTAATCTGACCTCTTGTATTTTTAATAATTCATCTGCCAGTTATCATTTAAGATTTTACCGAAACAGCCTGCTATGCCTGCGCTTGAAGTTTGACAAATTGATGTAAACTTAGTTTCTCTAACTTCCCTTGACAAAGGGGCAGATGTTCCTTCATCATCAATTAGTCCGTTATTATAAAGACATAACAAAAACATATCACGCCCTTCGATATTCGGACCTTTTTTACCGTTTATATCTACCATTACATTAATAAGCTTATCACCGTTTTTTGTGTACCATGGTCTTATCGCAGCCCCGCTGCTTAATATAAAGGTTTTTGTTGTTTCTTCAAACCCTTTAGTTGATGAACCGTTTAAATTCTTATAATCATTTGAAGATGCAAAACAATCAGCAAACGTATCACACGTTTTTACTATTTTAAAATAGTCAGTAACAAACTCATAAACGGCATCTTGTGTGTTCAAACCGGCTTCTGTCAGATTAACAGCATTTTTATCATTCTGGTATCTTAACGCTGC
>ULLB01021285.1_pt1 | contig 18484 bp, 10 predicted proteins | sample 1951311 | NCBI WGS metagenome assembly ULLB01 (sample SAMEA4835516, study PRJEB28245) | human gut metagenome | biome: gut microbiome; material: fecal sample | place: Denmark | collected 2008 | reverse complement strand
CACCCAGGTAACGCCGATTACCACAAAGGCAAAACAAAGGCAGTTGACCAGCCCCATGAATCCATGTGTGAACCAGTCCGGCAGGACAACACCGGTCACATCAGCAAAGCCATAGAAGACATAAGGCACCAGATAAGTGGTCAGCGTAGCCGTTCCGGCAGGGCGTATCAGGTTGAACCAACCTGTGACCTGATGGCTGACCAGATAGCTGAGCAGTGTGTAGAGCCCCACGGAAATGGCAGTCACATAGAACACCCAGGGAGGAGTGCCACCCATCTTGGCCACAATCCAGAAATGGTGTGTCCCAATTCCGACCAGCAGAAGCAGAACGGCAACTGTCAGCCCATTGCGGAGTTTCCAGCCGTCACCCTTGCCGGCATAGCGGGCGCTGAGAATGGAAAGGATGACACCTCCCATTGTAAATGCGGGCAAAGCCCCGTTGCCGATATGCAGGATGGACAACATGCCCTGATAGAAGTTGCGTTCGGGAAAGGCAAGGATAGCCTCACCGCCAAAGCCCTCGCGCAAAGGCGTACCCAGCAGGCATATCAGGATAAAGGCACCCCAGGCAGGCAGCAGATACTGCAACCGGTCACGGCTGAAGATATAGATTACGGCACATACCAGATAAGTCCAGCCGATGGATCCCAATATTCCCCAATAAGCCCCGAATACACCTTCCTGCGGATTGCGGAAGGTAAAGGCAAGGTAGAGAAGAACCAATACGCCGATTATCTTGAAAGCACGGAAAAGGTTCTTCTGAGTACCGGAAGCCGGTTTCGGATATTGGTTCCACACGCCGATAAAGCCTATGGCCATCAAGAACCAGTATACCCCTATCGGATAGGGAGCTTCCGGTGAAAGCCGGAACTCCGAGTTTGTGATGAATGCCCCCATCACCAGCAAAGCAAAGGTGCGGGAAAGGATATGTCCTAAGGTGGATTCTGCCGAAAAGCCTTTGGCATATCTGCGTTCGATGGCGTATGGTATGGACATTCCCACTGCAAACAAGAAGCAGGGGAATACAATATCCGCCAGTCCCATAAAGTCTTCACCATAAACGGCATGTTCCAGCCAATGGGGTACGTCATGCACTTTCCAGAAGTCATTGACGAAAATCATGGTGAACATGGTCAACGCCCTCAGCATGTCAATGGCCGGATTGCGCCGTGAATAAACAGTCTTGTCACTCATATCATCTTGCTTTAGAATTCGGAAACCAACATCAGCCATCTGGCAGCCGAAGAGCCCCAGACTTCCTTATAAGTAGCCGTATTGAACTGCGGCCAGTAGGGAGCATCTTCATTGAAATAAGACTGCATACCTACGGGTATCTCTCCTACCGTTTCTCCGGGCAGTGCCGTATAGAGCTGCGGATAGTTGCTGCCCTCCCCATAAATCATGGACTGTCCGAAAGGATTCCTGCCTACAACCCAGAAGAGCTGCTGTTCGGCAATGTCTTTCAGTTCCTTGTCCTTCAACACTCTGGCGCAAATGGCTGCGGCTTTTCCGGTAGACAAATGTACGGCAATATTTCCTTTGAACGAGAACCAGACGGGGAATATACGCAAGTAATGCTCCTTATCCAGACGGATACCGTTCTCGAGCTGTTCTTTGAAATCCTTCGCAGCACCACTGCGAATGCCTACCTGGACGGCGTAGAAGTTGACGGAGTCCTTCACTTCATCCTTGTGATAGATGCCGCTGGGCACCATTCCATAAGGATATACATACTTCATGATGTTCTTCAGATAACCGCCATAGAGTTTCATGGCACGAATCCACTGCTCATACTCGGCATGACGGGGCTGCGTTTCGCAGAGGGCGGCAAGGGCTTCCATGTAGGCATAATCGCGAGACTGATGAGTATAGTGTACAATGGACTTCTTTGCCAAATCGCGATAGAAGAAGCCGCAGGTCTTGTCTTTGTCTTTCAACGGTTCGGTGCGCTGGCACTGCAAGGTGTAGCGGATGGCTTTTACAGCCTCATCGGCATACTGCTGTTCGCCGGTCAGCTTATAGAGCATGCTGGCCGCCCATGAGATGTTGGCGTGATACTGGCTCTCGGATGCCATGGCGGCATGTCCCCCACCCTTCTTTATCAGCTCGGCAAAGCCAAGTTCGTTGAAGCGCTTCATGGCATAGCCGAAGTCTTCCTTTGCAATCTTCTTCAGATTACCCTTAAGCGACTCGTCATTTTCAATCCTCATGGAGGCATACGCTTCAATTCCTGCAAGCAGGAAATTCTCCAAAGCTCCGTTATGGACAAGCAGTTCGCGGCGACCGGCATCATCGTCGGTGCCCACCTTACCGTCGGTCCATAGGTTGGTGCCCCATGTCTGTGCACGGTAGCCATCGCCCAGACGGGTCTTCATCACATAGTCCATTCCCCACAAAGCCTCTTCCATCAGGCGGTTGTACAAGTCTATATTGCCTTTTTCTTTGGCACGTTCGGCCATCAAGAGCAAGGAATAGGCTATCTCTCCCGTCTGTAAGGTCTGTTGGGACATATCGGCGGCATCGTGCCATCCTCCGTTTATAGGAATGATATGTCCGTTGTAAGTGGCATGCAGGTCATTATGACAAGCCCCGTGCTTTCCGGGAACGGGATAACCGCAACGCTCGCAGAACAGGAAGTTCACCATACGCCAGGCAGAATCATCCCACACATCCTGATGGATATAGAAAGGCAAGGTGGTGACATCCCCTACCTGAATGACGTAACGGCCTTGTGTCTTGAAGTCCGAGAAGTCTATTGTCTCGAACTCTCCCAGGCCGGTCTTTTCCTTACGAACGGGACCGGTATAAACAATGGCCTGCGTAGCGGCATCCTTCAACTGGAACTGTCCGCCGTGCTTTTCCACATTGACAATGGCGCTTTTGGGGCTCTCTATACTATAACCGGTAGTAGAGAAGATGATGCGGTTCTGTGCAGGCATCCAGCCTTTCACGGTTTCCGGGTTCTCCACCTTCTGAAGTTCCACGGCATCTACATCGAAGCGAAGGAAGTCGCCCATAGTACGTTCTTTGCCGAACACTTCGATGGCAAATGAAATCTTGGTTACCTTGTCGCGCGCCAGTCCAGACATCTCGACGAAGCATTCGTTCCATTGGTTATTTTTCAGATTGATTTCGTGGTAGCCTTCCCGACCGTAAATGTCGGGTACTTTTATTTCTCCGTCATTCTCCACATAAAGGTTGAGGTAGATGCTGCGTGCTCCTTCGCACGTGGGATAGATATAGAACTTCAGGCGGTTGTAACCTTCCCAGTTCACACCTCCTATATCATAAGAGGCCATGCAAGTGCCGCGTCCCAAACCCCAGCCAAGAATCTTCTCCGGATGGGCGGGAGCTTCCAGACGCAGACTGTGCTTGCCGGACTTGCTCCGTTCGTCAGTCAAACCAATCTTACCGATGCCCTTATGCGACCATTTGGAGAAATCCTCCATATCACACAGCATCACGGTTTCCAACACTTTCTTTTTCAAGCCGAATGTTTCGAAAGCCTTTGTCTCGTCGAGCGGTAACGGACTGTGCACGTAGCCCGTGCTGACGATGTCGGCTTTCAACTTTTCATCTACCTGGGCATGAAGCAAAACGCAGCAACCGATAACTAAATCAAAAAGCAAAAAGATAAGTTTTATTACATTCTTCATCATATTATAATTATTAAGTTATAAGGTGATTAAAGCATAAAGGAGAAGAAAATTAGTACAAATATATGAGGAACTATGCCTAATCTCAATTTTCAACAAGTCTTTGAATAGTTGTTTGAGTGGCATACTCTCTACTAATACAATAAGTTTCTCCATATACAGTAGTAACATATGCCCTAAGTTCAGAAGTTACAGGACTACCAAAAATAACTTTAGCAGCATCTCCTTCGGAAGCAAGCAAAAACATGCCTGTAGTCCCCCATTCATATTTCAGAATAGGGTGATTGCCGACAACACGTACCATATACACGTCAACTCCAAAGCGCTTTACCTCTGTTGGGTAATTAACAAAATCTCCTTCAAAAAATCGAGGATACAAATAACTTATCGCTGATTTATCTCCCTCACTAAACCCAGACCATTGATATTCGGCAGTTCCTCCATTCATCACAGAATAGGGATCTGAATCAAAAGTTCCAGTAATACCATTGGCCACAGATTCACCCAATGATTTCCAATTTGTATGCCTTAGTCCGAAGCAATGTCCCAACTCATGTACCATATTATATATCTTCTGAAGTCTTGGAATGGTTTTGTTATAATCATAATCCAAATTTATCCAAATAGAGGAACCTGGTTTTCCATTCATAGGCCAAGAGCCTGCCGCAATAGTATTGTTCGGTAAAGGAGCGCTAGCATCACTACGGATGAGTATATCCGGATTGGCAGCTGTAGTATAAGTCATTTTAAGGTTACTAAGAGGATTCCACAGATTGATGGCTTCCTGTATTTCATCTCGCCAATCATCCACACCTGATGCAGGTATCGAGCTATCAACACCAACGGTAATTGCTCTTTGTTTGGGGTGACCAATTAAACCGGTAGTATGATAAGCCTGCCTTGTTTGTGGTTGACTATAAGTGACAAGTTTACTTTTTTCAAGGTATATATCACCTTGAATAAGATAACCTGACTTCAACTCTACCACATCTAAAGTATCGAATCCAAGTGATTGGATTATACACATACCATCTTCTATTGAAACGCTTTGCTGTTCTTCTTGTTCTTCAAAGTCAACAGTTTCCAACTCATTATAACAAGCGCTCATAAACATTAAAAACATAGAATAGCATAATATAAACAAGCCATTCACGAGATATTTTGAATTCATAATAATCAATTATTATATTAAACAAAAAATACATAAAGGGAAATATGAAATATGTTTTTCATACTTCCCCTTAAAAAAACATGCTTCAAAAAGTCCTCATCACTTAATCTCTATGATAATAATGCGGATTAGAAGTTCGGTTTATCTACATCCCAGAAGATGCGAGTACCGCCATTGTCCGGTCCGCCCAACATTTCGACGGCTTTGGCATAACCGGTAGGATTATTGCCTTTTTCATTGATGGTGAAGGGTAAACGGCGTGGGCCAAGATCTGTATCAATCTCACCTTGACTGTAGTTCACCATTACCGGGAATAATTTGGGATAACCAGTGCGACGTATCTCAGCCCAGCCATTCATACCTTCAGGATAAATAGCAATCCAGCGTTGTGTGGCAATCTTAGCAAATTTTTCCTCGTTACTCAAAGACTCGTCCCATTTAGCAGTCACCTTGCTCTGGCCTTCAATGCTGGCAGCGGGAATAACGGGGTCTACATACGCTGCAGCAGTAGTCGTACTGCTTAAATAATCGCCCACAGCGGCTCCCCATTGTTCGAACGATGTCCGTATACCCTTTTCATACAAGCTCTGAGCGGTGCCCTTACCATTTACATCCCAACCACGCAAAGCAGCTTCGGCTTCCAACAAAATGGTTTCGGCAGCAGTTGCCAAAATAGCAGGAGAGGTTTCTGTCAAGTTGGGTCGACTTACAATCGCCTTATAGGCATCCGAAAACCCTTCTTCTTCCAGTCCTTTAATACCAAGACGAATACCAAAATATTCACTCTTGCTGTTCTGTGTAGCATACTTATCAAGACGCGCATCGCCCATACCAGACAAGATAGAAGGAATATTAGCGCCTAAAACACCATCTCCATAGTTGAATGCAATACCGTAAAGCGGATTGACATAACCGTTTCCTGCAATGCCGAAATTAGCATCATTGGTTTCAATCAATCCATTACTATCGTTCATGGCAGCTTCCGCCTCACTTTTTGCCCAAGCAGCATCATACTTCACAATACGCATGGCCAAACGCAAACGAATGGTGTTACACAACTGCGCCCATTTGTTCAAGTTACCTCCATAGGCATAATCAAACATCATAAACGAAGCCACATCCTTTTCTTTAGCAGTACGCAGCACGTCTGCAGCTTCTTTCAATTCTTCAAAGAATTTTTTATAAGCATCCTGTCCTGAATCATACTCACCACCAGTAGCCGATTCGCCATAGTGAGAATAGATAATACATCCGTATTGGTCGGCAAGACGCGACATAGCTATTACGCGGCAGATGGTATTGATAGCCTCGAAATGGGCATACGTCTCCATATCGTCTTTGCACTTGTTGGTGATTTTCAAGCTTTCCACCATTACGTTTCTATAAGCATAATCCCAACAGTTGTCATTCCATCCTGCATTCATGGCATAGGTCACATTACTTACATTGCCGGCAAATGCAGTAGCCGTACTGATATAGCCTGACCACAAATCGGCATTCAAATTTTGAATAAGCTGATATTCCCATACATTGACACCTGCATTTTTATTATAATAGATAGACTGCATCATGGGAATGAAGTGCATACCAATGTAGTTGTTATCTTGTTTTAGTTCTTCATCGCTCACTCCCTTCGGATTAGTGTTCATATCCTCGAACGCTCCCGTACATGCCGAGAATAAGGTAGCTGCCAGCAGCGCTACAGCTGTAAGTCTAAATATATTTTTCATAATCATATCTACTGTTTAAAAATTAACTTTCAAGTTGAACCCAATCGAACGGTTGGTAGGCATACCAAACACATCAACTCCTTGCAGACGGTTGCTGGTAGAAAGCATGCCATCAGGATCATATGGAGCATTGTTCTTGAAGAAGAACAGGTTGCGGCCTACAAGTGAAACCTGTGCGTTCTTAATGACACCAGTCTTTGCCAACCAAGCCTGAGGCAGACTATAGCCAATGGAAAGTTCGCGCAAACGTATGTTGGTAGCACTGTACATATAATGCTCGGTCACACCCGCACGGCCACCAACCTGATTATAGAAGCCTTCCACATCTGTAATTTGACGGCCTTCCAGCATCACGTAACCACGGTCACGAGCATCACCCGTTGCCTTGCTTACTCCCTGCTGATCGAGGTCGGCTTCCGTCAAAGACATCACTTCACCTCCAAAACGTCCATCAATCAAGAAGTAAAGAGAGAAGTCCTTCCACGTGATTGTATTGCTCCACCCCAAGTTAAAATCAGGAGTAGAATTACCCAGTTTCACCGGATTTGTCTTATCCACCAATGGAAGTCTATCACTATCTTTTTGTCCTTCTTTTGCAGGTTCATACTGAATATTGCCTTTTTCGTCACGTACAAAAGTAGTACCGTAAATGTCACCAAACGAACCACCTACTTCTAAACGACTCCATACATTGTTACTTTCGCCACCGCTAAATGTAAAATAACCAAAGTCATCACCAGCCAGTGCCTTTGCTTCGTTCTTATTGGTTGCAAAATTAACACCGGTTTTCCAGCGGAAATCCTTAGTCATGACAGGAGTTCCATTCAACATAACTTCGACACCGGTATTCTGAATATCACCGGCATTGATGTAATATCGGGCGTATTGTGAACCTGACGGAGCATCCAACGTAAAGAGTTGATTCTTTGTATTAGTCTTATAATAAGTGAAGTCGAACTCCAAGCGGCTATTGAAAAAGCGCCACTCAGTACCAAACTCAATGGAAGTAGTCATTTCCGGTTTCAGTTCTGCAAACGGAGCTGTACTGTTGAAATTGATGCTACCACTCTTTGTAATGGAGTTGAGAGGATTTGAAGTATAAGTATTCAAACCGTTACCCACCTTCGACCATGCACCGCGAATCTTACCTAAATCAATCCAAGAAGGTAATTTCAATGTTTCGTTCAGCAACCATGTCACACCTACTGACGGATAGAAAAAGCCTTTGTTTTTGTATTTGGTAAATGCCAATGTTGAAGTCCAGTCGTTACGTGCTGTCACGTCCACATAAATCTGATCTTTGAAGCCTACCTGACCGGTGAAGAACACACTCTGGCTTTGAGTATGGGTTTTCCAATCGGTCAATGAGCCCTTGTTCAAGGAGCAGTTCTGCATAGTGAATACGTTGGGCACAGAGAGTATACCCGGATAGGAATCGAAACCTGTACCGTTTCCTGTATAATCGTTGATGCTGGCACCTACCGAAGCATTGACACTGAAGTTAGTGAATTGCTGTTGATAAGTAAACAAAACATCCCCATAAGAAGAAAGGCTACTTGATTCACCGTAGATGTAACGACCGTTAGTTCCTGTTCCAGCCGGATTCATACCACACAACACCGGGCTGGTACCTGCATACATACGTGTATTATTCTTGTCTACAACATAGTCGGCACTACCACGAGCCTGTATACTGAACAGGTCATTGAACTTATACTTCACACTCAGATTCAACAATGTACGATAACGGGTATCCTCATTCGGAACCTTATTAATCAACCAATAGGGATTCTGCTCCATATCAGTACCTTGAGATTTATACCAGTTCTGGTCCATTATGTTACGACCGGCATTAAGAATCTGATAATTATCTTTGTAGTAGTTAAAGTCCTTTCCACCTTCAACACCACCACGCGGGAAGTGATAAAGACCTACCAAAGGATTCATGTAATAACCTCCCGAAGTAGTACGGTTGTTCCCCCTTTGATACATCGCATTGATATTGGCATCAACAGTCAGTTTGTTATTGAGGAAGTTGGCAGTTTCGCGAAAATTGAAATTATGCTTCACCAAGCTATTACCTTCCACCACGCCCTTGCCGTAAGTATTAGCATAGGAAAAGTAAGTTTGCATAGCTTGCGAACCCATGCTCAACGAGAGCGAGTTGATAGTAGTGACACCTGTTTTGAAGAAATCGTCTGTATAGTCGGGACTACCTTTGATATCACTGCCCCAACTGGTTGACACACCCGTATAGTGATTCTGGAATTCGGGAATACCGTATGCAGCTATATCGAAAGTGGTGCTGGTATTGAAACTGATACTGGCGCGTCCTTCCTTGCCCTTCTTAGTGGTAATAATCACCACACCATTGGCAGCCGAACTACCGTAAAGTGCAGCAGCGGCAGGGCCTTTCAATATGTTCATGCTCTCAATATCATCGGGATTCAGATTGGAAATACCGTCGCCACGGTCGTAGTTACCACTGTCGTTGTCTCCGCCGATAGTAGTTGAGGTATTTTCGTTGGTAGATGAACCGAACGGTACACCGTCTATTACATACAACGGCTGGTTACTTCCGCTTACCGAACGGTTACCACGGATAATCACTTTGGAAGAACCTCCCAAACCGGAAGAACTCTTATTAATCTGCACACCTGCCGTCTTACCGGCCAATGCATTCATCATATTGGGGTCTTTCACACGTGCCAGTTCATCACCGTTTACCACCTGGGTAGAGTACGTCAGTGATTTTTCTTTCTTTGCGATACCCAATGCCGTTACCACCACTTCGTCCAGCAATTTGGCATCATTCTTCAATGTGACTCTTATCGTCCCCGGAGTGACGGGAACTTCTTGTGTTATCATACCTACGAAAGACACTTGCAGGATTTTCGCACCTGCGGGCGCATCTGTAATAGTGAATTTGCCGTCTAAGTCTGTTACGGCTCCGGTAGTGCTTCCTTTTACCAATACGGAAGCTCCGATAATCGGTTCATTGTCCTCAGCTGAAATAACGATACCGGTAATGGGGGAATTTTGGGCTGCTACCCAACCGATGGCTGCCAGCAGGCAAACCAAGGTCAGCATAATTCTTTTTTTCATAAGCTGTTTTTCGGAAAATAAATATTAGATTAAATGTGTGTTAAGTTAATAAACAGATTCTGATGGGGTCTGTCTTTCCGATTGACAAGCAGGGTTGAATGTCAATCTCATTTGTTTCTTTTTGTATGCTACATAGGCTATTAGAATGTTACGGTTAATACTCGAGCTTATTAAAATGTCTCTTATTCTGCAGATTTCTTTTTAAGCTTCGTATATAAAACCGGGTAGAGAACCGCAACCCTATCGAGAAACAGAAGTTTCTTTGCTAATAAAAGTTAATCGGGTTCGGAAGAAGAAGGAAAAACTAATACGATTTTCTTAATGTTGCCCTCACCGCCCTCACTCACTTCCCGAACCGCCCTGTTCATCGGCATTACATGGGTGAGTGAGGGCAAATAAAAAGGGTGAGGGCAAATTTTGCCCTCACCGGTGTTCGGTCTGTCCCGTTCCCTTGCTTTCTCTTGTCTCGTCCCCTTCTTTCTCTTGTTGTGTCCGCTTCTTTGTCTTATAGAGGCTTTGAGTTTCTGAGCGGCTCACTATAGTGGTCTGACTCGTTCACTATAGTGAATGGAGTTGTTCACCATAGTGAGCTGATTTGTTCACCCGAGTGAGCCGACAATGAACAAAGGCTGTTTCGGGGACAGACACCAAGCGTTTGAGGGATAAAGCAACGGGGAAAGACGGACTGAACAAGGGGAGCGTTCCGGACTACGTGCTTGAATCCCGTGACAGATGACAAACGGTTCTTCCCCTTTATCTTTGAAGAAGCTGTTTTGAAATGATAAATCCCCATTTATCTACCAGGCTGTTTTTTAAGCCTAACTAACGTGCACATACTCGAGAGTCCTATCTGCCAAGGGCAAGTCCATACATAAAACAAACCGTCCGGCCCGGAATGAAAATAATTCACTCCAAGTCGGACGGTTCAAAAACAAACAAATGGAAATCTATTCCTCGTACATCTTGTCAATCAGCTCCTTGTAGTTCTTTGCCACAACAGAACGTTTCAGCTTCAGCGTATTCGTCAGTTCCCCACGCTCCATGCTGAATGGTTCCGGCAGAAGCGTGAAACGCTTCACTTGCTCATAATGGGCAAATTGCTGCTGCAAGGTATCGATACGGGCACGGAACAACGCTTGTATCTTGGAATGTTGCAGTAACTCATCCATATTGCTGTATGCAATGCCTTTCTCCTTGGCATAATCCTTCACAAAGCCATAAACGGGAACTATCAAAGCGGAAACAAACTTACGCTCATCGGCAATGACAGCAATCTGGTCAATGTAACGGTCAATAGCCAGCTTCGTTTCCAATGCCTGCGGCGAAATGTATTTTCCGTTGGAGGTCTTGAACAAGTCTTTGATACGCTCCGTCAGATACAGATGGCTATCCTTCAAATAACCGGCATCACCCGTGTGGAACCAACCGTCACGGTCGATGGCAGCAGCCGTTGCCTCCGGTTTCTTGTAGTAGCCGGTAGTGATAGTCTTACCACGAAGAAGTATCTCGTTGTTCTCGCCAATCTTCACCTCCACATCAGGCATCACCGTACCTACGGAACCAATCTCATAGCCTTCGTTGAGGAAGCAGGAAACGGTAGCCGTAGATTCCGTCAGACCATAGCCCACCACCATGTTTATACCTACAGAATGCACAAACTCGCAGATTTCATCGGGCACAGCAGCACCTGCCGTAGGGAAGAAATTACCGTTCTCAATACCTATCGTCTTCTTCAGCAGAGCATAAATGGTCTTTTCGTAGAACTTGTATTTCAGATGAAGCATCATCGGAGGAGTCTTTCCTTGGCGCAAATAATCAATGTTATGCGTCCTGCCCACCTTGATGGCATCCAACATCATCGCCTTACGCAGACCGGTTTCCTGGGAAATCTTCTCCTGCACACCGGCATAGACTTTCTCCCAAAAACGGGGTACACTGCACATCAGTGTAGGGCGTATCTCTTTAATAGTAGTTTGGATATCTTGTGGACGGAGATTGATGCAGACCTGCACTCCCCGGTGTATACAAAGGTAGGTCCATGCCTTTTCGAATACATGGGTCAGCGGAAGGAAGTTCATGGAAACATCCTGGTCTGTCATGAAAGGCAATCGGATATCATGAATGCGGAAAGCCTCTCTATAATTGAAATGATGGAGCATGACACCTTTCGGCTCACCGGTAGTACCGGAAGTATAAAGGATATTGGCGAGGTCATCATCTGAGGCAGCTGCTGTACGTTCTTCTACAATGGCATTGTGCTGCAACTCTTCATCCATTGCCATAAATTCATCAAAATAGATGGAAGTCATGTCGCGCGGATCTTTCACCACAGCACGGTCGAAGATGATGAGCTGCTGCAGAGACTGGCAAAATCCGAACACGCTGAAAGCGGCATCGTACTGGAACTGCTCGCCTACAAACAGATAACGTATCTGTGCATCGTTGATGATATACTGTGCCTGGGCCGGTGAGCTGGTAGCATACAAAGGTATAGTCACCGCCCGGTTGGCGAATGCACCGAAATCAGTAAAGAGACATTCGGATTTATTCTGCGAGAAGATACCGATATTCTCTTGTGGCTCTATTCCCAAAGCCACCATTGCATTGGCAGTCCGGCGTACAGTCTGTGAGAACTCTTTCCAAGAGATGGGTATCCATTGTGCAGTTTCATAGTCCCTGTATTTCAGGGCTATTTTGTCTCCATACTTCTCTGCCTGGCGATGCACCAGGACAGATAAATGATGATAAGTCATAACTTTTGATATTGGTAAATACGGTACAAAGGTAGTGGTTTCATTTGAAACTAATTTGATATTAGCGGGTAATTATTCAAACTTTACCTTTAAAGTATCCGACCATCCGTTAGCAAATTATCCACAAAAGATACTTTCTTTACCATTAAAACAATAGAAATATATTAAATATATATATATTTGTGGTGATATACAAACTAAATCAAATTCAATGAACATGAAAAAAGTATTGCTTTTAATGGCTATGCTGACCATAGGTTTAGCAAGCATCAATGCTCAAGACAACCTCAGATGGGGAGCAACAGTCGGCATGAACTCCAGTAACTTCTCCATTACCGGTTTCGACAGTAAAATAGGCTTTCATGCTGGGGTAAAGACTGAAGTAGGATTGCCTCAAATTTCAGAAGGAGTCTACCTCGATATGGGTGCATTACTTACGCTGAAAGGAGCCAAAATAGACGGAGGCTCTGCTGCTTCTATCAAGTTCAATCCCTACTACCTGGAAATTCCTGTACACATTGGCTATAAATATGCAGTGAATGAGAACTTTGCCATATTCGGCAATGCCGGTCCTTATTTAGCCATCGGTCTTTTTGGCAAAGCCAAGGCAGAAGGAGATATTCTTGACGAATATGAGTTTGATGATAACTCCACCAATGTATTCGGGGATGATGCCATGAAGCGTTTTGATTTCGGTCCCGGATTAAAAGCCGGAGTCGAATTCAGTCAGAAATATCAGATTTCCATCGGTTATGACTGGGGACTGGTAGAGAACATTAAAGATTCAGGCAACAAAAACCGCAACTTGATGATATCACTCAGTTGCTTCTTCTAAACAATATTGAAAAAACAGAAAGGACGTCGGTTTGGCGTCCTTTTCATTTTTTATCCGTAAGTTTGCGGCCAGATTATTTATTTACCGAATATGATTTACGATATACCGACTTTAACTTCCGAAGCAATCGGATTGCTCAAATCACTGATAGCCATTCCTTCCTTGAGCCGCGACGAGGAGAAGGCGGCAGATTATCTGCAGAACTATATCGAAATGCAAGGCATGGCAACAGGACGTAAAGGCAACAATGTATGGTGCCTCAGCCCGATGTTCGACTTAAAGAAACCGACCTTGCTGCTGAATTCCCATATCGACACCGTAAAACCCGTCAACGGGTGGCGAAAAGATCCTTTCAAACCAACGCTGGAAAGTAATGGAAAGCTCTACGGGCTGGGCAGCAACGATGCCGGAGCCAGTGTAGTCAGCCTGCTGCAAGTATTCCTGACATTGTGCCGCACCACTCAGGCCTACAATCTGATATATCTTGCCTCGTGTGAGGAGGAAGTATCAGGCAAGGGGGGAATAGAATGCGTATTGCCGGAACTCCCTCCCATACAGTTTGCCATTGTAGGCGAGCCGACAGAGATGCAACCTGCCATTGCAGAAAAAGGATTGATGGTGCTGGACGTAACTGCTACCGGAAAATCGGGACATGCTGCCCGAAACGAGGGAGATAATGCTATATATAAGGTATTGGATGATATTGCCTGGTTTCGTGATTACCGTTTCCCAAAAGAATCTTCCCTGCTGGGTCCCGTGAAGATGAGCGTAACCATGGTAAACGCCGGTACACAGCATAACGTCATTCCCGACCGTTGTACTTTTGTCGTAGACATTCGCAGCAACGAGTGTTATAGCAATCAGGAGCTATTCGATGAAATACAGAAACACATCACGTGTGAAGCCAAAGCCCGCTCCTTCCGGCTAAGCTCTTCACACGTAGCTCCGGAGCATCCGGTAGTGCAAAAGGCTATTGCCATGAAACGTACTCCTTTCGGCTCACCGACCTTGTCCGACCAGGCACTGATGCCATTCTCTTCTCTGAAGATGGGACCGGGGAAAAGTGCCCGTTCACACACTGCCGATGAATTTATCTTTGTCAAGGAGATAGAGGAGGCGATAGGGATGTATCTGGAGCTGCTGGAAGGAGTAAAAATTTAAATTATCATTATCTGTTCAGCCACGGCTCCGGATTCAGTTTTTCCTTCTCTTTCCTCAATTGGAAGTGTAGCACCGTACGACCATTGTCGGCCCCATCCGAGAAGATTCGTCCGAGAGTTTGTTTGGTGGTAACATCATCGCCCTGCTTCACCGAGGCCGATGACAAGTTGCAATAGACTGATATATAATTCCCGTGACGGACAAGGATATTGAACAGTCCGTTCAGTTTAAAGACAGCCGCCACTTTACCATTGAAGATGGCACGGGCTTGGGCACCCGGTTTCCCTTGTATATCGATGCCCTTATTGTCCAGCTTGACATTGCGCAAACCTTCCACAGAATACTGGCCGTAATGGCTGGTAATGATATACGCGCCGGTGATGGGCATCGGCAACTTACCGCGATTATTAGCAAAGTTCCCTGATAATTCACGGTCTGCCTTACTCATGGAGTAAGTTTCCAAAGGCTGTGCCTTCGGCTTTGCGGGCGTAGAGGCAGTTGCCGTTTTTTCGTTTTTTTCACCAGCCTTTTTACGTGCGGCTGCCTCACGGCGCGCTTCTTCTGCCGCACGCTTACGCGCTTTCTCTATTTCTTCCGCTATCAGACGGTCAATGCGTGCATTGAGCTGATTGGCTTCACGGCGTTTCTTATTCAGTTCGTTCTGTAAGCCCCGCTGTTTCTTTTTCAGATTGGCTACCAACAACTTTTGTTCCTTCTCCTGCGCTTCCAGCTTGACTTTCTCCTCTTCACGTTCTTTCAACAATCCTTCCTTGGCAACCTTCACTTGCTGAAGCTCAGTCTTCTTACGGTTCACCTGCTCCTGCTTTTTCAACACTTCCTCGCCTTGCAGGCGCTGATAAGTAGCATATTCACGTACATAGCGCATGCGTCGATAGGTCTGTGCCAGGCTCTTGGCAGAGAAAATGAACATCAGCTTCTCTTCAATGGAGCGGTTCTTATACAAATATTGAACGGACGATTCGTATTTCTTCTTCTTGTCCCTTAGGTCACGTTGCAGGCGGGTCAACTGACGTTCTAATGAAGACAACTCGCGCTCTATGGATTCCACATCATTATTGATAGTCAGAATATAGCGTTTGCGCTCTTCTATCTGTCCGGTCAGTGCAGCAAGACCGTTCAACTGGCTTCCCACATCCTTCTTGGTGGTTATCAACAGCGTTTCCGACTCTGCTATCTGTTTCTGCAAGGCACCACGCTTGCTTTCCAGTTCCTTAATCAGCTTGTTGGACTGGGCTAGGAGCGGAGAAACCGGCAAAAGGAGGAGAAAGAAGAGAAGGAGAAGCTTCATAAGTTATGAGTTATAAGTTATGAGGGATTATCTGACAATTATCAACTAATCAAAGGTCCATCAGCATTTCCAGCAGTTCTTCCAGCTCCACCTCTTTATATTTCTGTGAGAGCTGGGTAGGAGTCAGTGCAAAAGGCTTATCCGAGAAGTTGGAAAGTTCAATCTTTCCCTTTTCCAGAGAGGGTATCCCGAGTTCCTTGCCGGTAAGCACCTTCTTGCCATTGGGTTTGGAAGCAGCATAAAGCAGTTTCTCCAAATGGGCAAAATCCGCCTTCTTGGGCAGCACATCCTTCAGTTCCTTACGTGTTGCACGGACATAACGTTTTCCCATACGGTCTACCAACAGAATCTCATCCGGGGTGACTTCCATACGTGCCACCTCCGTACGAAGTATCGGCATCAGAAAGGAAATCTGCATGCATTCTTCCTTCTTCAACTTCATCGTACCGTTCACAGTAAGGGTGGCATCTTTATGGGGTACCGTCAGCTGCACTTTGGAGGAAAGGCAGGCAGATTCTCCGGACAGAGAACTTGAGTGACGCGAAGTCTTGCAACCGGCAAGCCCCACAGCCAGCAACAACAGCAAGGACAACAGGCGGCATATCCTTGCCATATCATTCAGCAGGTTTAGTTTCATCTGATATATATTTCTTTTTTTGTATTTTCTGTTTCAACGTATCAGAGCGATTGCCCTTATCCCAGGCTTGTTTCCAGTATTTCAAGGCACCTTCCGCATCGCCAGTCATGTAATAGATATCTCCGCAATGTTCCAAGACCACGTCACTGCTATCTTTATCATTCTTTATCGCCTCATCTATGTAGAGACGCGCCTCGGCATAATTACCTTTAACAAACAATATCCATGCATATGTATCGAGATAGGTGGAATTGTTCGGCTCGGCTTTCACTGTCTTGTAGCTCATCTCTTCCGCCTTGTCCAAGTCGCGGCGCTCCACGGAAAGATAATATGCGTAGTTATTCAAGGCACCGATGTTTGAAGGATTGTACACCAAAGCGGAATCATAAGCCGCATAAGCTTCCGCATGCAGATTCTTGGTGTGATAAGCATCACCGATAATGGCATAAAAATCTGATACGACCTCCTTCTTGCTGTCGTCCTTGACGTGCGACAAAGCCTTTTGACAGATGGCAAGGGCATCATCCGTCCGTTCCGCCTGGTTGTAGGCAATGGCCAGATAGAAATAGAACTCCAACATATCGGGATTGGACTCCACACCGGCTTCGCACAAATTCATTATTTCCTTGTAATCCTCCTGGCGCACAGCTTCCCCCAGCAATGTCATACGAGCCGCTGTGTTGGTAGGGTCTATCGCCAGAACCTGGCGCAGAACCGGCCCTGCCTCCTTGTTCATTCCTTTGGAAAGAAGATATTGGGCATACAGCAAAGGTAATTGCGCCTCATCGGGCTCCTGCTCCATGATGCGGTTGAAGAGCGTAATGACACGTGTACTGTCCTTGCCTGCCTGCTCGTTCTGCACGATGAACTGCCGCATCACATTCAGTTTGGTGTCCGAAGCCACTTTCTTGTTCAGCAACAGCGTGTCCAATTGCTGTTCATACAGCTCCTTCTGTCCGGTCTCTTCGTAGTAAGAAGCCAATGAGTACATGGCCATTGCATTGTCCGGCTCTTCGGCCAGCACCTTCTTGTAAATCTCATAAGCTTCCTGCTTTTTCCCGTTCTGCATATAGACATCCCCCAGCACAACCTGATAGCGCATATCGTTGGGATACTCTTCTACCAGACTTTCTATTTCATGAAAGGCGCTCTTGTCGTCCTTCTTTTGCAGATAGATGCGGAACTTCTCCATACTGAGCTGTTCATTCTTGCCCATCCGTTCCTCGAGCTTGTTCAGTATACCGATAACTTTGTCATACTCTTCCTGGCGGTTGTAAATCTCCAGCAAGTTGTATAGCGGGTCCAGCTTATCCGAGAAACGTACCGCCATATTTTCCAACAAGGCAGCGGCTCTCTCCGTTTCGTTTTGCTGCATATACAGATTGGCAAGTCCCTGGGCATACCAGTAATTATGGGGAGCATTCTCCACCGCCTTTTCCAAGGCGGCTTGTCCCAACGGCACCTGCTTGAGGTACATATAATACTGGGCCATCTCATACAAAGCCGATGATGCGTTCGGGTTTATCGTCAGGCAATGTTGCAGGACATCGAAAGCCGCATCATAGTCTTTTTGGACTTTCAGACGGGCGGCTTCAAGAAAGAAGTAGTCGTAACGGCGCTGCTGTTCGGGGGTAAGCTCCTTTACGGGCGAAACGTCGGCTTTCTTCGACTTCTTCCGTTTCTTCAATTCCTTCCGTGCCTTTTCAGACCGACCGTACCCGCTCATTTTCTCCTTAGAAGCTTGAACATTGGCAGCCTGCACTCCGTACGTAGTAAAGCAGAAGGTACCTATCAACAACGCAAGTATTATTTTTACTCTGATTCTCATCTATTTAATTATAAATTCTTAACCCGTAAAACGGAACAATATCCATTCATTTTTTACCCGTATGCCCGAAACCTCCGGCACCGCGCTCCGTCTCATCCAGCACTTCCACTTCCTGCCAAAGAGCTTGTTCGTGACGCGCTATCACCATTTGTGCAATCCTCTCCCCATCTTCGATGACGAAGGTTTCTGCAGAAAGGTTGACGAGAATAATACAAACCTCACCACGGTAATCGGCATCAATCGTTCCAGGGGAGTTCAGCACGGTAATCCCCTTCTTAATGGCCAATCCACTACGCGGA